>ERZ1292633.4637-Hain-H41-02um-R1-4637-length-12673-cov-13_pt1 | contig 12673 bp, 12 predicted proteins | sample MGYA00564406_ERZ1292633 | MGnify/ENA primary metagenome ERZ1292633 (study PRJEB36523, sample SAMEA6512639) | groundwater metagenome | collected 2019-01-08 | study: AquaDiva: Metagenomics assemblies of 32 groundwater samples
CTACGTTTGGAGAAGTAGTGTGAATAGCTTTTTGGATGCGAGTTCAACTCTCGCCGTCTCCACAAAAACAAGAAGCGCAGCGACTATGTTTTTGTAGGATGCCGCAGTTTTCTGCGGCGCAACCAACGCCAGTATCTATCAGTAATACGTACTTTGAATTACGAAATGTCAGATTCGAGGCGCGCCGAGTATCGAAGCTGAAGCTGTACTATATAGTACAGCGAGGCGAGACACGGAGGCGGAACGAAGAAGATGGCGTTTTGTAATTAAAAGTACACAACGCCAATCGCACCAAAACCAAAGGTCAACAACCAAATACGGTCTCCCCAGCTGCGCGTGATCGACGAGGAAGGGAAAATGCTGGGCATTATGGATCTTGCTGTAGCTCTGCAGGCGGCACGCGAGAAAGAGCTTGATCTCGTGGAGGTCGCTCCTACCGCCATTCCCCCTGTTGCAAAGATCATCGATTTGGGTAAATATGTTTATCAGCAGGAAAAACAACTCAAAAAGCAAAAAACAAAACATAAAGCGGGAGAGCTGAAGGCAGTAAAGATCGGCCAGGCAACATCGGAGCATGATATGATGATCAAGATCAAACAGCTTGAAGAATTTCTGAAAGAAGGGTATAAAGTAAAGGTTGAGATGTTTTTGCGGGGAAGAGAGCGGGCAAACAAAGAGTTCGCGCGAAAAAGGTTTTTACTTTTTCTGGGCAAAGTTACTATGGAACATAAGGTAGAACAGCCCGTAAAGCAGCTTCCGTCGGGGTTTATCGTTGTATTAGGGAAATAACAGCATGCAAAAAACAAATAAATCAGTTTCAAAAAGAATAAAAGTCACCGCCCGAGGAAAGCTCATGCGGCGCGCAGTCGGTCAAAATCATTTTAACGCACGACAAACAGGAGAAGCAGGCAGAAGCAAGCGCGGGTTTGGAGCGGTCGCCGATACCGACGTTCCGAAAATGCGCGATAAAATGCCGTTCTCTCGATAAAAAAATATGCCACGAGTAAAAAGAGGAACTATTGCAAATAAAAAGAGGAAGAATCTCCGGAAGCACACGAAGGGGTTTCGTTCGGGACGGAATTCAAAGATCTCGCGCATGAAAGAAGCGACACTGCACGCATTCAGCTATATGTTTGCGCACCGCAGAAAGAAAAAAGGAGACTTCCGCACGCTGTGGAACATTCAGATCAATGCAGCATCCCGCGAAAACGGACTTCCCTACCATGAGCTCATCAACAAACTAAACATAGGAGGGATCGCAATCAACCGAAAGATGCTTGCGCTCGTCGCAAAAGAACATCCTATCGTATTCTCAAAGATCGTCGCGGAAGCGAAATAATTACTGCGTTCTCTCTAGCAAAAAATGCTCTCATCTCGAGAGCATTTTTTGCTTTTCTTTTGTTGCCAGTATGCCCCTACTTTTTACAGCGCGCGCAATCAAGGACAGCACAAACACCGCGCCGCCGATCAAAATAATCGCAGCTCCGGGGACTATATCGTACACCCCGGCAAGCGATACTCCGGCAACCATTTCAAATACGCCGAGCGCAATAGCAAACGCCGTCATGCTTTTTAAGCTCCACGCGATGTTTTTCGCCGCCACCACGGGAAGGATCATCAGTGCGCCCATAAGCAGCGTACCTACTACTTTAATGCCAAGCGCAATAGCGAGGGCAAGCGCGATCAAAAAAATGAATTCGGCCCGTCCGTCTGCGACCGTTTCATCCCGTGAAAGTTCTTTTGAAAATGTCGCGTGCGCAAACCGCTTGAAAAGCGCGAAGGTAAGCATAATAAGCGATCCGCCGAGCGCCACGCCAAACAGCGCGTCCTCTCTTGTAACCGAGTTGATATCTCCAAAAAGCGCCTCTGCGGCGTGCTCGTCCGGGATAAGGATCATACCGATCGCAAGCGCCACCGTAAACGCAATGCCTACGATCGCATCAATAGAAAGCGCGAACCGCCGCTCAAGGAAAAAAATAATGATAGTCACCGCGCCGAGCGCCACAAATGCGCCGATAAACGGATTCACGCCCGCAATCATCGCAAGCGCGACCCCGGGAAGCGCAACATGCGAAAGCACGTCGGACACGAGCGCGAGCCGTCGGAGAATAATAAACACACCGAGAAACGATGCCGCGATCGCCACCACAACGCTTAATAAAAGAAGGTTACCGTCCATGGTTATTTATGGTCATGTTTATACAAGGTGACATCACCGCCATAAAGCGCACTGAGATTTTCTTTGTTCAGTACCGCATTCGGCGCGCCTTCGCACAACATCTTTCGATTCAAACAAATGACCCTGTCGGCAAAATCATGCACAACATGCAGGTCGTGCGAAATAATGATGGACGTTAAAGAAAAATCTTTTATCATCTCTTTCACCAGATAATAGATCGTTCGTTCTCCTTCCACGTCCACGCTCGCAGTCGGCTCGTCTAACAACAAAATATTCGGCCGCTCGAATATCGCCTGCGCAATAAGCACGCGCTGAAGCTCTCCGTGCGATATCTCCCCGAGATTTCGCTTGAGAAGATGCTCTGCCTTTACATACCTCAAATATTTTTTAATCTCCCCTACTGCCGCGCGGGACGGAAACCAAAACCCCTCGCTTTTCCTGCTGTAAACCAAAAAAAATTCTTCCACTGTGAAAGGGACTGTTTTATCGAAATCGAATTTTTGCGGTACATACCCAATGATCGGCTTTTCGTGCCAAATCACTTCTCCCTGATACCGTACGCTCCCAAGCAGCGCGCGAAGCAGCGTGGTCTTTCCCGAGCCGTTCGGCCCGATGATCGCGACATTTTCCCCTTTTTTAATTGTAAAAGAGACGTTATCCACGACCTTCTCCCCCCCCACTTTTATTGATACGTTTTTGACTTCTAAAAAAAGCATGTGTGCTTTACTTATTTTTCCTGCTTACGCGTTGCTTTTTGGCGATCCTCGCATGAATATCTTTTACAATGTATTCGGGGTTCACGCCGTGCGACCGTGCGCCGGATGCGATCGTATCAAATTGCGCCATCGAACACCCAACGCAATGCAGTCCATATTGCAAAAAAATGGCTATGGTTTCCGGATGCGCCAAAACCACATCACTGATGATCGAGTCCTTCGTGATCGCAGACGTCTTCTTTTTTACGCTTTTTTTCATCATGCTTTTTTGGTCAAAAATTTGTTTAAAATTCTTTTGCTTTCTCCTCTGCTTCCGGAAGCTTATCTTCATCCAACGGCAATGTAAAGGAGAAGGTTGATCCCTTTCCTTCCTCCGTTTCCACGGAAACGTTTCCCCCGTGGCGCGCCACGATGTTTTTTACTAAAAACAGTCCGAGCCCGCTCCCCTCTGTTTGCCGCTTCACCGCGTTCGCCCCGCGAAAGAATTTGGTAAATAAGCGCACCGCCTGATCCTTGGGCACGCCGATACCTGTGTCCTTAATACTTATTTTCACATATCTCCCCGTCGCCGCAACGCGTATCGTGATCGTTCCGCCGGGAGGAGTATATTTCAGCGCGTTATCGATAAAATTCTGCAGCACCAGCTCGATGCGCGCGGCATCGAGTTTGAGCGAATACGTTGTTTCCGGTTTTTCAAATACGAACGTAATATTTTTTTCTTTCGCTTTAACGATGAATGCGTCCATCGCTTTCTGGATCAACGCGTCAAGGTTCGTATGGTGAAAAACAAACCCAAACTTCCCTTCCTCAATGCGCGCCACATCAAGCATGTCGGTCACCAGCTCGATCATCCGTTCGTTTGATTCATACCCTTTTGTCAGCAGGTCTTTTTGTTCTGGCGTGATCGGTCCCGCGTCCTGATCCAACAAGATCTTCATAACCCACTTGATCGCCGAAAGCGGTGTTCGCAATTGATGCGCCGCAACTGAAATGAATTCCGATTTCGATTTTGCGATTGCTTGCTCGCGCGACACATCGCGAAGCACCTTAAGATACCGCACCACCTCGTGCTGTTCATTATGGATCGGGATAGTGGATATCTGCAATTCTATCTCGGCGGGTCTGGCAAGCTTCATCTCAATGATGTCAGGCGTCCCTTTTTGGAGGCGTATTTTTCGCACATTCTCAGCTAAAATCGGATAGAGTACCTGCGCCAGCGGCGTGAGTGCCGGATTTTTACGAATAATATCGGGATGGATGACAGTTCCCAGCACATCCTCCTTTTTAATGCCTAGGATCTGCTCTGCCTTCGGGTTTACGAGTGTGACGAGAAAATCGGAGCTATATTCAATGATGCCTGTTTCAAGGTTTTCAATCACCGACTCCGTTCTTCTTTTTTCCCGGATGAGCTGATTTGAAAAATCAACCGCGCGAAGCGTGGCGCGTGTCAGCACAAGCGCCAGCACTACGAAAAGGATCAGGCCCGCGGCGGCAAACGTAAGAAATCGATTCCACGACCGCCATGCATCTGCATACCCCTCTTCGGCAACGATCATGAAATTGATCGGTTTAAACAACAACGCGACCGACTGCATTTTCTCCCCTGATTGGTCGGTATACGCGCCGAATTGATACGTATATTTTCCTCCCTCTTCCTTGTTCAAAACCTTCTTTACGAAGTCTAAATGCAATAAAGAATTACCGACCCGCTCCGAGGCATAATGGTCGATGATCGCGCCCGTATCGTCGGCAATATACACATGCTCCCCTTCTTCCTCGAGGATCTCCTGTGAAAATCCTTTCAACCGCTTATGAATATCAACGTTCACGCCGAATACGAACATGCCGAGGCCGGGCACATCAATGCGTTCATACGCAAGAATATTCGGAACGCTTTTCTGCGGAATATGATACGCGCGCGCGGTAAACCCCTCGCTGAGCGCTTCGGCAAAATAATCATTTCCCGCGACATTCCGAAGTTCGTGCGGCGCAAACGCTTTTTCATGCGACACGCGCGCCTTTTCCATTCCTGATGCATCAATGATGAACACCTCGATCACATCGCCTCTGTTCTGCAAAAACGACGCAATCTCCTCCGTGTTAAACGTATCAAGCGTTGCGTTACCGCGCAGCTTTTGCAGGACAAAAAGCGCGAGCTCGTCGATTTGGTTTTTTGGATGATTCAGAACGATTTCTTTCGCTTCGATTTCGATCTTCTCGGCTGTTTCAAGCAGATGGAAAAGCACTCGGTCATTCATGTCGCGAAGCGTCGGGACAAGCCAAAAAATATTAAAGATCACTGCAACAGATAAGCCGATTGCCACCGTCCGCCAGACAGGGAATGCGCGTGCGGTTGTTTTTGATGCGTCGCGTACTTGTTCTGCCATGAAATAATTTATGATTTTAAGACTTACGCAGTGAGATGCAGTTCGAGGCGCGAGTGAGAAGCGACCGAGCCATATATTGCAATATGGTGAGGAAGTTTCGGAGCGAAGCAACGAAGAAATGCGCTCACTGCGTAAGTCTTATTATGAAAAAAGTTGCAGTAATCCCCACCGCTTGCCTATATGCACGTCGACACGGATAGGCACGCGCAGAGGAAATACCGACTCCATGCTGTGCTGTATCACCGGCACGACTTCCTTGATTATATCATCCTTTACCTCAAAAATTAATTCGTCATGTATCTGAAGCAGTAATCGCACATCGTCTGTGCGCCGCGGCGCAAGCACTTTTTGGGCGATCTGTATCATCGCGAGCTTGATGATGTCCGCCTGCAGACCCTGCGTCGGCATGTTTTGCGCCATGCGCTCGGCGCCGTTGCGTATCATGGGATTTTGCGAACGGATCTCGGGTAACCATCGCTTTCGCCCCATCAGCGTCTGCGCGACGCCGTATTTTTTTGCGTGCTCTTTTGTTTTCTCTATAAACGCCGCGACGCCGGTAAAATTTTTGAAGTATTCTTCAATAAATTGTTTCGCGGTTTTCGCGTCTATGCCTGCGGTCTGCGCGAATGCGCGCTGGCCCATACCATAGAGTATCCCGAAATTAAGCGTTTTTGCGGCGTTACGCATTTCTTTCGTTACCTGCTCGAGCGGCACGTGGTTCACCTCCGCGGCGGTCGCCCGGTGAATGTCGCCGCCCGCTTCAAAGATGCGGATCATTTTTTCATCGCCCGACAGCGAGGCGATGATGCGCAATTCGATCTGCGAAAAATCAAACGCGACAAAGCTGAACCCCTCATCGGCAACGAACGCGGAACGCACCGCCTCGGCAAATTCCCCGCGTTGGGGGATGTTCTGCATATTCGGGTCTGACGAAGACAGTCGTCCGGTTGCTGTACCGGTCTGATTAAAAATAGTGTGTATTCTTCCCGTGTCGGGATGCACCGCTTCGCGCAACGCGTCTGCATACGTGCTTTTCAGTTTTGCCACTTCTCGATAGCGGATGATCTCGCCGACAAGCGGATGCGCGTCCCGTATCTTTTCAAGTTCATCCGCTTTCGTGCTATAGAGTCCCGACTTCACGCGTTTGGCGCGCGCCGGAAGCGCGATGTTTAATTTTTCAAACAGGACCTTTGAAAGCTGAGCGGGCGAATCAGGGTTGAACTCCTCTCCCGCGAGCGCAAAAATCCGCTTTGTCGCCTCGTTTTTTTCTTTTTCGAGATGCGCCGAAAGCGTCTCAAGCGCCTGTACGTCTATCTTCACGCCGACCCGCTCCATCTCGGCAAGCACCGACACCAGCGGCATTTCGATTTCATACATCACTTTCACAAGCCCTTCGATGCGTAATTTTTCATCCAGCTTTTCCCGCAGGGCAAAAAATGAAGATGGTGGCTGGCCGGCAACGCCTTCTTTATGCGCGATGTGCTCAAGCGGATACCCCCGCTCCCCCGGCGCCAAAAGATATGCCGCAAGCATGATATCAAACTCAATACCGCGCGGCGTGACTCCTTCCTTCCAGCACGCCCTGATAAGCTGCTTGCTGTCGTAGCAAATCTTTTTCACGCGCTCGTCTTCAAGCACGCTTTTAATTTCCGTAAGTGCGCATTGATAGAGCGCGCCGCCCTGGGTTGCTACCTGCGCGTGCGCGCCGTCCCACGCGCAGGCGATTGCTTTTTCCTTGCTTAGTTTTCCGCTGTCTCCGTGCTCCGCCTGCGCAGGCGCGCGTTCAATCACTGCAGTTTCTTCGCGACGCTGTCGATGCGATGCCAACCGCGGGATCAAGCTTGCAAACCCGTATTTTCTGAGTAGTTCTTCGATTCCCGCCTGGTCATACGCGCCGAACTTCGCCTTTTTCATGTCGAATGCGATCGGCACATCGCGCTTGATCGTCGCCAAGCTTTTAGAAAAGAATGCTTGGTCCTTGAACGCTTCTATTTTTTTCCTGAGTTTCTCCGGCATGACGCCGATGTTTTCATAGATGTTTTCAAGCGAGCCGTATTCCTGTATCAGCTGCGTTGCGGTCTTTTCCCCTACGCCCGGCACGCCGGGAATATTGTCCGACGGGTCTCCTTTGAGTCCCTTAAAATCATTCATCTGCCCGGGCGCGATGCCAAATCGCGCTCGCACCGCTTGTTCATCATATACCACGGTGTCTGAAATTCCTTTTTTGAGCGTATACACCTCGGTATCGTCATCAACGAGCTGAAGCGTATCAAGGTCGCCGGTAATGATAATGGTCTTTACTTTCGGCGTATGTTGTTTCGCCAGGTGCGCGATCGTGCCAATGAGATCATCCGCCTCAAATCCCTCTTGTTCAAAGATCGGTATATCAAATGCGCGAACCATATCTTTCACCTTCGGGAATTGCACCACAAGATCGGCATCCGTCTTCGGCCGGTGCGCTTTGTAGTCGGCAAATTCTTTGTGACGGAACGTCGGTGCGGCCAAGTCGAACGTCGCGATCACATAATCGGGCTTCAGCTCGCGAAGCACTTTAAGGAGCACGCTCGTAAACCCGTAGACGGCGTTGGTCGGCTCGCCTTCATGCGAGAGCGGCGGCAATGCGTGAAACGCGCGATGCACGAGAGCGTTCCCGTCAATTAAAACTAATTTTTCTCGTTCTTTCATTGATATATTTAAATGTCACGCGGATCGTATCGTTCGGCAACGTTTTTTTGATGCGCCGAGCCCACTCCACAAGCACGATATTTTCAGGGTTGTTCATCGCCTCGTCCAGCCCGATCGCGTTCACGTCTTTTTCGCTTTCCAGGCGATAACAATCCGCATGATAAAACGCTTTGAATCGCGCTTTTTTCTTGAGCGTATGCGTATGCACGAGCACGAATGTCGGGCTTTTCACTTTCTCTTTCACTCCAAGCCCCTCGGCAAACCCCTGCGCGAATGTGGTTTTCCCGGCTCCCAGCGCGCCATCAAGCGCGACAACCAAAGCGCCTTTTGCCGTCATTTCCTGCGCAAGCATCTCGGCAAACAGCTTTGCCACGCTTTTTGTTTCCTCCGCGCTTTTGGTGGTTATATTATTCACGCTTCTATTGTAATGCCTATGAGCGCGTTTGACAAAAAACACACCGCATAGTACAGAGAAAGCATGGCATTACACAAAAAACTAGCGTATTTCATTTTTCTCTTGGCGCTCGCGGGGAGCGTTGTTGCATGGCTTACGAGCCCCTTCCCTGCGGCGCGCCCTATCACTTCCGCTCCTGCGGTGAAACAACCTCTCGATACAACGAACTGGAAAACCTATCGGAATGAAGAGCTGGGGTTTGCAATAAAGCTCCCGCCGAGATGGGAAACGGATTACAAGATCGAGGTGAAAGAAACCACTGGAAAAGGCTTTGGAGCGGTTGTGTTTTCAAAAGAATTCGTAGGGGTTGATAATCTTTCTACCGGAGAAATAATTTCCCGTGATTATAGGATTTTCTCCATCTCCATAGCACCTAAAGATTGGTGGGAACAGGAACTAAGTTATGAACAGCCGCATCCTGGTCTTCTTAAAGAAAGCAACGGGAAAGTATATGTTTATGTTTCCGGACAAGACAACGATCAGCGCGAGTATGAAGAAATTCGCGCACTGCTAAGTACGTTTGAAGTGATACAGTAGTAAGAAATCAAACGGTCGGCACTTTAACAATTAAATAGGAGGATAACATGAGACGAGAGATGGGGGTGTTGCTTATCATTACTGCAGTATATGTAACAGGCTTCTCGGGAACAGCGCATGGATCGATACCGTGCGGGACAGTGCTAACATCCATTGATGACACGCCAGTATACTCAAATGGAGAATATCAAGGAAGCACAGCGGGAAGCAGTTGCTTTGGGGTTGGACTATACGGTGGCCAATATCAATGCACCGAGCTTGTTGATCGATATTTCGATCATAGCTGGCCAGACACCAACGGCCGCGATTACTTCCTAACCGCAACAACAAAAGGATTTGCCCCGCTAAAAAATGGGGAAAGCTCAGTAATACCAAAACATGGGGATGCTGTTGGGCTTGATAACAGACAAGTCGTTGCTGATGGGGTCGGCCACATTGCGCTCATTGATGCTGTTTGGAAGAATTCCGATGGAACATTCACGGTTGAGATCGTCGAACAAAACTGGGGGAACGCAACAAATCCCGGCGATGGTCGCGCACAATTGCAGATGACGCTGGATGCAAATGGCCGCTACCGCATCGCAGACAGAGGGTCATACCTCACCCAGGGCTGGCTTCGCTACTTTCCGTCGCCAGCGATTGCTCCGGGAATGTATCAGGGATCGCTCTGGCATCCTTCCAGCTACGCGTTCCTTGAAACATACGAACGCAACGGCGGAAAAAACACATTAGGCGATACGGACGCGCGCGCCGGCGAAACGCCGCATGTGCACGACTGGTGCGCACAAGGATCATGCGTTGTTGTACAGGACTTCTGGGGAGGCACGATTGGTGACAGCGCCATCATTTTTAACACAGTGCTTAATAAAGCGTATCTTGTGCGGACTGCTTTCTGGGAATTTTACCGCACCAACAAAGGCCCCGTAGCACTGGGAGAACCTATCGAGGAAGAGCATGCTCCGGTGCTAAACTCTTCAACGCTGTATCCATGCCCTGCTACTATGGTCTCGTGCCAAGCATTTCGGAAAGGAACGTTGTTTTGGAATGGCGTTTCAGTCGTTCCCATCTCTAACCCCGACCCCATTCCTCCATCACCTCCTATCCTCAAGACCAACTAATAAGAGCCTGAGCGCATATGCATTCAGACTCTTATCTTTTTTTCTACATCCGGTCGAGCGTCTTTATGCCAAGCAATGTGAGTCCATTTTTGATCACCTGCGCGGTCGCGCGCACGAGATGCAGGCGTGTTTCGCGCGTGGCGCCTTCCGCCGTAAGTACCGGGCATTCGTTATAAAATCGTCCGAATTCCTGCACCAGCGCATTGAGGTATGTCGCCACGATATGCGGCGCATCCGCTTCCTGCGCGCTTTTCACCGCCTCCGGGAATCGTGCGATCATACGCACCAGCTTTTGCTCCTGCTCCGCTTCAATGATTATATTTTCCTTTTTGAATTCAGACACTTTCCCTGCTTTACGCAGGATGCTCATCGCGCGCGCGTACGCGTACTGCAAATATGGCGCGCTGTTCCCTTCCATGCTCAGCGCGCGATCCCACGTGAATTGAATATTCTTTTCTCTGCTTTGTGAAAGATCGTTGTATATGATCGCACCAATCCCCACCGCGCTGGCGATTTCCTTCTTTTCCGTATCGGTCAGTTCGGAGTTTTTCTCGGCGACAATTTTTTCCGCTCGCTCGATTGCTTCTTTGATTAGATCTTCCAAAAATATCACGCGTCCTTCTCTCGTCGACATTTTCCCTTCCGGCAAGGATACCAGTCCGAATCCGTCGTGCCTGAACTTTTCCTCGTCATGCCCCAACAGACCAAGCGTTGTAAACACCTGCCTAAAATGCAGCGTTTGTTCGTTACCTACGACATAGATAATTTTTATAGGGCTAAACGTCTCAAGCCGAAACTCTGCCGCCGCGATATCGCGCGCCGCATACAAAGATGATCCATCCTTTTTCGCGAGCAAAAACGACGGAAATTCTTCATCTGCAAAATTCACTGCTACCGAGCCGTCTTCGTTTTTCACCGCGATATTTTTTTCAAGGCATCGCGCGATTACGCCCGGCATTCTGCTCTGATAAAAGCTTTCCCCGAGCAACAGATCAATCTTCACGTCAAGCATCGCATATATTTTCTCAAAATCATCCATGCTCACCGCGCACAGCTCCGCCCATTCCCTCGCGAGCTCCACATCGCCTGCTTCCAATTTTTTAAACATTTCACGCCCCTTATCTTCAAGCGCGGGGTCGTTTTTTGCTTCCTCGTGGAATTTTATGTACAACCTCAGCATTTCTTTCACGGGCTCTTTCGCAAATGCCGCTTCATCTTTCCACTGCGAGATCGCGTACAACAGCTTCCCAAATTGCGTGCCGAAATCACCGAAGTGATTAATGCCTATCACCGTATATCCCCGCGCTTCGTAGAGTTTTTTGAGCGACTCGCCGATAATGGTCGAGCGCAAATGCCCCACGCTCATCGGCTTTGCCGCATTCGGCGAAGAATATTCGATAACCGCTCTCGCTCCTTTCCCTTCTTGTGAAGTGCCATATTTTTCTTTCCATTCTTGCACCGCCGCCAGCGTCTCCCGTCCTACTGTTTTCGCATCGAGATAAATATTTACATATCCGCCGGAAACCTCCGCACGCTCGATACATGAAAATTCTTTTTTTACTGCGTCCGCGATCTCACCCGCCACCTCTTGTGGTTTTCTTTTTTTTGAAGCCGCAATAGCAAAACACGGTACCGCAAAATCAGCGTCCACGCTTTTCGGCGCTTCCGCTAATTCCATGATGCTGTACGCTTCCCCCAAAAAAGTCAGAACGCTTCCTTTATATAAAAGAAACGGATACGCATCCTCGCCTTCCGGCAAATCCAAAAACTCCCCCGTTTTCTCTTTCTGGGAGATAGCTTTTTTGAGCGTATTTACTGCTTCAAGTCCGAGTTTTTCCTCTTCAGCAAATGCGGAAACAGAAAGATCCCGCATCGCCTCCGCGATTTTCCGGTAAATATTCATACTCAAAATCTACCTTATTCCTATGCCTTTTGCAAAGGCGGAAGACTTATCTATTTCCCAGCGCCTTCATTATCGCCTCCTTTGTTTCTTTCGACAAAGAATATTTTCCTATATCGTCTTTCCCGATCCACGCAAATGCTTGATGTTCTTTACTTAGTACGACATCCTCCGCTCCGTTTAGTTTTGTCAAAAAATTTACCTGCGTAACATCACGAATCTCGTTTTCTTTTTCTATTTGATAGTTAAAAACGGAACTCGCCCCTTCCATAATAACATCAAGTCCTGTTTCTTCTTTTACTTCTCGGACCACTGCCTCTTCAGCCGCTTCCAAAAGCTCCTTCTTACCACTCGGCAATTCCCACATCTCCAGATATGTCTTTTCATTCTTATGTCGCTGAAGAATGAGCGCTGTGTTATTTTTTACAATAATGGCGCCAACAGCAACTCCTTGGATTATTTTTTTATCCATGAATTTCTTTTTTAGCAAGATCTAAAATTTTATTTACAAAATCACCCTTGCCTGCAATATACGAATCCTTTCCAGTCGGGTCATTTTGCAACAACGAATCTTTTAGCTTCGCATATTCATCCCGGGCTTCCGGATGAGCTCGTAAATAATCTCGAAATACAATCTGTCGGGGTAAAAACCCTCCTTGATCCGCATACGCTATCGATACGTGATATTCGATGGGAT
>ERZ1292633.4639-Hain-H41-02um-R1-4639-length-12671-cov-5_pt1 | contig 12671 bp, 9 predicted proteins | sample MGYA00564406_ERZ1292633 | MGnify/ENA primary metagenome ERZ1292633 (study PRJEB36523, sample SAMEA6512639) | groundwater metagenome | collected 2019-01-08 | study: AquaDiva: Metagenomics assemblies of 32 groundwater samples
CCGCGCACCTCATCCGTCGCGTCGCTGGGTCCATCGCGTCCGGGCACTTCCACCCCAACCCCGGCTGGATCTGCGGTGAGTGCGAGTACTTCGCCCACTGCCAAGCCTGGAGGGGCTAACAGGGCCGTCCACCGTCGTTCATTCATCCCTCGGGGCTCCCGGATTCGTCCTGGAGCCCTTTCTCTTTCCCCTGCAGGAGGGCAACAGTCATGTTCGTTTCAGAGCTCAAGCGTCGGAAGTACCGCGGCAAGGCAGACATCGTGATCAAAGGGCCCGAGGACCTCTTCAATCTCCTTCGTCCAAAGATCGGTAGGGAAGACCGCGAGCACTTCGTGGCTGTACTGCTCTCATCGCGGAATACCGTGATCGGGATCGAAACGATCTCGGTCGGCAGCCTCAACGCATCGATCGTCCACCCGCGGGAGGTCTTCAAGCCGGCGATCGTCCACTCTGCGTCGGCCATAGCACTGGCGCACAATCACCCATCGGGCGACGCCGAGCCGAGCAACGAGGATATTGCGATCACCCGTCGCATGCTCGAAGCAGGACGCCTACTCGGCATCGAGCTCCTTGATCACATCGTTGTGGCCCGACGCTCGTTCACCTCCTTCAAGGAGCGGAAGCTCCTCTAGCAGTCCCCCGGTGCGGTCCGCCGCACCGGGATTCCTCAATGGCCTGACCTCACCCCGATACACCTGCCTCATCCATCAGAGTTTGGTAAGATGCCGGAATGGAACGACCTCGGTTCGAAGCCAGGCGTGGCAAGGATCGACATCGACCCCCGCCAGCCAGTAGGGGCTTGACGCAATATCCTGTTTTGGGATAAACATCCGATGATGCCAAAGCGAGGACACATGCCCGCCAGGAAGTCGCACGCCAAGGGGCCCAGCAAAGCCTCGAATGAGGCTGCCTTGGCGTCACGGAGAGTGAAGGACCTCGACGCTCGGATCACTGGCCGGTTCTACACGCACGAGGTAATTGGCCGTCATTTGGCGGGCGCTGTCGCAAGGGCTGTTCGCATCGATGGGCGTCGGACCATCAAGGTCATCGACCCCTTTGCGGGAGATGGCCGATTGGTCCGTTGGATGCTCGAAGCCCTAGCCGAAAAGCCAGGGGCAAAGCAGGCTCGGTGGGAAATCACGCTCTGGGATTGCGATCCGCTGGGACTAAAGGAGGGCAGGCGAAGTGTCTCGTCCGCCGTCAAGTCCCTGGGCCTGATTGCGAGTGTTCGCGCTTCGGTGCGGGATACATTCCTCAAGGCACCGACCGAATTCGGAGACTACCAGATATGCGTCACCAACCCTCCGTGGGAGGTGCTCAAACCCGATCGCCGTGAGCTAGAGCACTTGAGCGAAGACGCCAAGCAGTCTCACCTGGCCCGGCTCGAGAAGCAGGATGCCCAACTCGTGTCCCTATACCCGCTCGCCGCAAAGCACCGCAAGTTCTCCGGATGGGGTACCAACCTGGCTCGTTGTGGCGTTGAGGCATCACTTCGGCTTACCGCCGAGGATGGCATCTGCGGATTCGTTTCACCCGCCTCGCTGCTGGCCGATCATCTCTCCGAGAACCTCCGGACGTGGTTGCTTGGAAGCCATGCGCTTCTCGATGTCGCCTATTACTCCGCTGAGGCGCGGCTGTTCGATGGAGTCGATCAGCAGGCAGTGACGATCGTCGCCCGACCCGGAGTGCCGACGACGCGCCCACCGCGTATGTGGAGTTTCGATCAAAAGCGAATGCGCCACCGCATATCCCTTGAGGCGCAAGACTGGGAAAGAGTCAGGACGAGGGATCGGGTCCTCCCGCTCCAGTTCGGGTTGCCTCTCTTGCCGCTGGAGAGCCTCTGGGCCGACCTTCCGCGCTTTGGCGAACTCGAGGGCTCGGCCTCGGGTCAACTATGGGCTGGACGTGAGCTGGACGAGACGGGCCATGAGAAGTTCCTCTCCGAGCAGGGGAAATATCTCTTCCTGAAGGGAAGGATGGTCGGGCGATACGCGCTGGTCGAAGAGGCGGACCGGTACGTGAGCAAACTGGGGCCAAAGATTCCGACCTCTGCGGATCATTACCGTATCGCCTGGAGGGACGTGTCCCGCCCGAATCAGTCACGACGGATGCAGGCGACCATCATCCCACCGGGTATGGTTACCGGAAACTCGCTGAACATCGCTTACTTCCGCGACGATGCTATCGACAGACTCGAAGCCCTACTGATCATCATGAACTCTCTTGTCTTCGAGGCCCAGGTGCGCTCGCGGTTGGCAACCGCCCATCTCTCTTTGAGCTCTGTCCGCCACGCACGGATGCCGTTCCTGACTCCGGATCTGGTCAAAGCACTTTCTCGCCTAGCAAAGAAGTGCCTGCGGGGCGATGACGATTCGCAACAGGCAGCTGAGGTGGTCGTTGCGACCGCTTACGGAATGAGTCGCGCTGAATTCGCCCTGATCGTTGACTCGTTCGTTGGGGTTCCGGAAGGGGCACGGGCGGCGCTCCGCTCGGAGGAGTCTTGGAGTGCGGCAGCTAGCCTCTTACCGAAGCGCTCGAAGGGCGCCCCCCTTGCGCTTGCGCGAGTCCAGATTCCAAACCATTACGCCGCGAGCCTCAGCGAACTGGATTTGAGGATTGCCAGGGCCGTGCCCCCAGGCGGGAACTGGAAGTCCATACCTGAGAGCGTGCCCTCTGCTCGGCTCGCTCAGATCCGTGAGAGCTTCGCGGCGGGTGAAGGAAGCCGCTCAACGTACTACGGTCGGCTAAGGGCCGACGCTCCCTCCTACACGATCAACACCTATTTCCCTCGACCAGGCAACGGCTGCCACCTTCACTACGACTTCGAGGGAGGGCAGCACCGGACCATTTCTCAGCGCGAGGCTGCGAGGCTCCAGTCCTTCCCAGACGCCTTCGTGTTTCATGGAAGCCGCAGCTCTGTGAACCAGCAGATCGGGAACGCGGTGCCTCCGCTCCTCGCGTATCAAATCGCCAGGACCCTCCCCTTCACGGGAACATTTGTCGATCTGTTCAGCGGTGCGGGAGGGCTCGCTTTAGGATTCCGTTGGGCGGGATGGAAGCCTGTACTTGCCAACGACATCGATGAGTCCTTCCTAGCCACCTATCAAGCCAATGTCCACGGATCGATTGTTCCTGGTGATATTCGGGACCGACAGGTCTACGCCGATATTCTCGCTCAATGCCGAAAGGCTCGCCGGGCCCACCCATCGAAACCGTTCTTCGTGCTTGGGGGGCCTCCTTGTCAGGGCTTTTCCACTGCGGGGAATCGCCGTTCCATGGATGACGACAGGAACTGGCTATTCCGACAGTACAAGGGGATGCTGGAGTCCTTGCAGCCGGACGGGTTCGTATTCGAGAACGTTACCGGCCTCCTGAATATGGAGGGTGGGCGCGTCTTCGACATGATTCGGGGGCAGCTTCGGACGCAGGCAAAACATCTTCACGTATGGAAGCTTCGCGCCGAGGAGTACGCGGTTCCGCAGAGGCGAACGCGGGTAGTCCTTGTTGGGGACAATGTCGGCGCTAACCTGGACTCGCAACCGGAACCGGTGACGCGCCTCGAGGTCGTGCCCGACCTCTTCGACCGTAGGGGACCGGCAATAACGGTTGGCGAAGCCGTCTCTGATTTGCCACCACTAGAGCCCGGGGAAGACGGTAGCAGCATGAACTACCTCGGCCCGCCATCGAATCCGTATCAGGAATTGATGCGAGGAACCTTGGATCCGGCTGGTTACCTCTCCTGCATCCGTGGGCGGACCATGGCGACCTCCGCCGCTAGTCGAGATCGTCGGACGCGCGCACGTATCGCTCATCTGTCCAGCGTCGACTAATTTCCTCCCCGATAAGATCCGCGGCTCGCTTCAGATGATCCAACGCGACCGCGAAGCTGGGAGGCCGCTGCTCCGGCGATGGCAAGGCCGCGACGATCACCCGGAGCGCCTCCTCCGACGGTTCGTCTGAGTCGAGCACCGCATCGATCCGCTTATCAAGCGTCATGATTTCGCGAGGCACGTCCAGGAGTGCCTTGAGGACGGCCTTGATCTCAGCCTTGATCTCCGGGGTGCTTATCAGAAGCGCATTCCGACTCTCTTTCTCGACGTAATCATCCAAGGCGAGCATAGCTACTCGCAAACGGCGCGCCTTCTGCTCGACCGCGTACTTAGTTTCTCTCGGCTCCACGCGCATTCGGCCGTAGGCAACTACTCCTCCCTCGACACGAACGTCCTCAAACTCGACGTTCCGGTCTGCGTACTCAAGGCCGAGGAGACTGGCCAGGAAGACTGAGTGGCCCGTACTGCGGACAAGGTGAAGAACGTGCATGGCGCTATGACGATTGTCTCTCATCATCTTGCTCAGGCGGAGTGCCGTCTCGTTGCTGTCTACATCGTCACGGCGCAGCTTCCAAAGCCTCTCAACATACCAGGAGGCTACCTGCTCGCCCCGCGCCTCCGCAGCACGGAGCGAGACGACATCGCTGAGAGCCATTCTGTTGTTCTTCGTGCTGTTGCAGGAGCGGCAGAGCAGTTGGAATAGGGGGCGATGGGCGAAGCCCAGGGAGATAGGGCCAACGTGATCGGCTGAGCAGGGTCCCTTGTGCCCATTCCGGCAAGGATGTTGCTTGAGGCGGGCATCGGACCGCACCAGACCCATGAGGCGGTCCGCAGCCACCCAGTCACCATCCACCCAATACTCGAACACCCTCCGATCGGTGGTATAGGACAGCAGGTTCTGCTTGTGCCTGCCACGATCGGCGCTAGACCGGCAGCAGCGGTTGAAGGAGTGGAAGCCATCCAGCCGGTCCGGGGCATTAGACATCGCTCCCGGACTCAGCGTCGATGGCTCATGAGGAACGTATTCCTCATCGATCCATCGCTTCCAAGCGGCGAGGTCATCACCCAGTTTGGGAATCGAGAGCTCGCGGCTGCGGAGTAGGGCCCGCAAGTCACGGAAGACCCGATCACCGAACTGCTCCACGAGGCGAGCGAGCAGCGTGGCGATGTCCTCTAGGGGGTCGAGCGGGAATGACTCATCGTAGTAGGGGAGGCGACGGATTCGCGCCAGCAGAAACTCGGACGGGTATCGGTACCGAATGTCGAGGATTCTGCCGCAGCTCTTGCACGGCTTCTTCTTGGTGGGGTGTATGCGCTTGGCTGTCTGGCTTATCCATCCGGCGCCAGCGCCGGGATCGATTCCGATCTCGATTGCCTTACGTCTCCACCATTCCAGACGTCGCAGGTGGGTGTCCTTGAACTTGCCGCCCTGGCGATTCGAGGGCGCCTCCCATTGGATCTCCCCATCGTCCAGGTAGACGTCGGGCATGCCTGCGTAGGCAGGATGGGCGACAGTTTCCCTGACATACTCAAGGAATCGAGGGTGGCCGCGGCCGTACGCCGCCTTCTTACCCATAAGCTCGTCGTATGTGCCGAATCACGTGGAGTCTCGCCTCTGGGCATCCTTCAGGAAGTAGCCGAGCGGGACTCGGTAGAGCTTCGCGAACTCGTCGAGTTCGACAGCATCGACGCGGCGCTCGCCTGACTCGCACTTCGAGACAAAGGATTGTGGCCGACCCAACCGGGCGGCAACCTCCGCCTGGGTCAGGCCCGCCTTTTGGCGTGCTGCCCGAAGACGCTCCACGAGCAGCTTGTATTCTGTGCGTTTTGTGGTCATGGAGTCCGACTGAACGGTGACCTAAGGCTATATCCTGAATCGGAATATCCCAAATCAGGATAATCAGATGCGAACTCTCGCTCAGGGGAGTGAGCCATGCTCGAGGACTCTGATCTCCCATCAGGGCTTGAAAACGGCCCAGATGGCAATAACATGGAGGCCTGCCGACCCTCCTCCGAGCAAGGGCGTCCTCGGCGCCTGGTCGAGTCGGTCTGGTGAGTAGCGCCGGAGTTCCACCCAGGGACGACCGGGAGGTGGTATGGGATGGTTCAAGGGGAATGGCACCCCGCTTTCGCTGTTGCTGTGCCTCGTCGCAGCAACGCCTTGCTGTGCTGCCGAAAGCGGCAAACCCGGGAAACCTGTCTCCGCGGACTGGGTTGTTGGGGACTGGGTTGTTCGCTCCCAGCAATTCGGCGATCTCGCCCTCCGTTTTGACAGCGGTGCGAACCAACCTCTCTCGGTATGGGAATGGCCGGGCAGCTACAAGGTGAGCTTCCGATACGCGACGCGTGGCCCCGGTATTGTGAGGATCTGGCCCGCGGTTGGCGCCTACGGCACCTTCGTCACCGAGTTTCCTGAGTCTTCGTGGGTTGAGTTTCGCCGGGAGGGGAACGCACTTGTCCTTCTCTACCCTGACCGCATGATGGAGGTGCTCCATGCGCGATCCCGAGGCGCCCCACTCGGGGACCTGGGCGATTTCCTCAGGAGTCGGCCCATGTATTATCGGTCGCCCGCGGCGGGGGGCTATCCACTGGCGCCACTGGGGTCCAAGAAACTCGTCGATACCTGGACTCTGATGGATCCGCGATCGGGGTCGGCGAGCACCGACGAACAGGCCTTCACTTTCGAGTTCCTCGCCGACTCTACCTGCGTGGCGACTGTACACGACCGATCGAAGGGCACGAAAGTCCACCTAGGATCGTACGTTCTAATTGACGAGTATCACGTTCGGCTCAAAGTAGGCGGCGACCCACCCCCGGATCCGGGGCTCGAAGGCGTAGCCTATGTACACGGCGACTCGCTCGAGCTGACGATGTCCGGGGAACGAAATCCCCTCGTATTCCTGCGGGGACCATGGGAGCTGCACGCGGTTGATGCTGACTCCTTGCGGAGGGCGCAGCCTCCCCCGTATACCGGACGCCGTCGGTGAGGTGCCTGGAAGCGAGCGGTGGAGAACCGGCATGGCAGCCTAACCATTGATGCCGTAGAAACCATCTACGTCGGGTCGGGCGCAGCGCGGTGCTGACGGACACACAAGCCAGGAGGAGGGTTTACAGAAGGCTGCCCAGGGATCGGGCCAACGAAAAAGGAGACATCAATGTCGCAGTCCCCCCTCGAGTACGTGCTCGCCCACTGGAGCAAGCTGATCGAAAACTTCAGCACCTCGTCGGACGACTTCTACGACGCAGTTGAAGCATCGCTCGAGCGCCGTCAGTTGCCCGAGGTCGGGTTTCGTAGCGTCGAATGGTCTGAGGGCGGTGTTCTCTCGCCGAACCGCGAGTACCTCCGAATCGAAGGGAGCGGCCTCGCGTTCGACATCTGCGCCGCACCCTTCGGGACCGGGTTCTTCTTCTCCTGGTGGCTGACCAAGAAGCGGCCCGCGTGGCCGTCGCTCTATCTGATTGCTTTCGCGGTGGCCACCTTCTTCATTTACCGGGGCCTCCTGTGGGTCATCCCGAATGCATTCCGTGGCGTTCCACCATTCTCGACCCCATGGGCCATTCAGGTGTTGCTGCTAAACCCATTCTCCCTCTTCGCACTCTCCCTCCTTGTACTCTTCTGGGCGATCGCGACTGCGGCGCGCGGTGGAATGCGGGGCGCCGAGGAGGTCATGCTCACCGTTCCGGTCCTCGGCTGGGTCTATGAGCGCTGGTTCGCCCCGGTGACCTTCTACCGCCTCGACACTGCATCCATGTTCCGGGCCACAACGAATGCGGCCGTGCTCGAGGTGATCGATGACCTCACGACGAAGAAGGGTCTGCGTGCGCTGGCGCCCGAGGATCGCAAGCCCCTCTTCGATCGACTGGGGTAGTTCGGGGGCTTAGTGGTTCGCAAACCATACGAAGACTCCTCTGGCGCGGGTCGCCCGCGGACTCAGGCCGAACTCCTGACCGAACAGTTCTACGCCTGGGAGCGATGCGGGCGAGGGTGGAAGGTTTGGGAGAACCCGGTCGTCCTGGAGCCGCCGTTCGCCCCGTTCAAGTTCCACTGGGTAGGCCCAACGGGCCAGTACGACGACGGTCGCAGACCGACGGTCCTCAGTTCGCTCACCGATGGGCTTTTGGGAGCGCTCGGTTCGCGGAGTGGGCGAAGGCCGGACGACGATCTTCCCGTTCTTGATGTGGAGGAGGTAGACCCCGACTCCGACGAGGACGAGAGCGAGATCCGGGAGCTGCGAATCTCCATGCCTCCCGAGTCGGACGTGTCACCCGAAGTCGCGGAGCACCTGCTCCTGTCACTACCGCGGAGCGAGCGGCCGGTCGCCTTCGAGGTCATCGGCACCCCGGAGAGCATCTCCATCCAGGTGGCGTGCGCAGTGGCGGACTCCGAATTGCTCCGGCAGCACACGAAGGCGATTTTCCCGAAGGCGATTGTCGTCGAGGTGCCCGGTGCGCTGGAGCAGGCATTCTCCGCCGTAGGCTCCGGACAGACGGCCGTCGTCGAGTTCGGGCTGAGCGAGGAGTTCATGCTGCCGCTCAAGGTCTCAGGCGGCTTCCGCGTGGACCCGCTGACAGCGGTGGCCGCCGCGCTATCCAACCTGGACGAGGGCGAGGCTGGGGCACTCCAAGTGCTGTTCCAGCCGGTGCGCAAACCCTGGGCCGAGAGCATCCTCCGGGCCGTGCTCGACGAGCGCGGTAGTCCTTTCTTCCTCGATGCCCCCGAGATCACCTCCCTCGCTCGCAACAAGGTGTCCCGGCCGCTCTTCGCCTGCATCGTGCGGGTCGCCGGCCGGAGCCCCGAGCCTGGCCGGGCAACGCTCATTGCCAGGAGCGTGGGCTGGGCGCTGAACGCCCTCACGAATCCTCCGGGCAACCGCCTGATCCCGCTGACGAACTCCGGATACCCAGATGACGCGCACGAGGCTGACTTCCTGGGGCGACGGACTCGCAGGAGCGGAATGATACTCAGCTCGGCCGAGGTCGTCTCGCTCGTCCACCCGCCGTCGGCCTCAGTGCGCGTAGAGAAACTGATCCGCGAGGCGAAGAAGACACGCGCGGCGCCTGGCATTGCATCCGACCCTGGCTACGTCCTCGGGACGAACGCGCACGCGGGGAAGTCGGCTAACGTCGGCCTCAGCCCGGACCAACGCTCGCGCCACCTGTACATCATCGGCGCATCCGGGACCGGGAAGTCGACGCTGCTCCTGAATTTGATTTTGCAGGACCTAGAAGCAGGTGCCGGACTCGCCCTCCTCGATCCCCACGGCGACTTGGTCGACGAGGTGCTCCGCCGCTGCCCGCAGAAGCGAGCTGGCGATGTCGTTCTCATCGATCCCGCGGACACCGAGTACCCGATCGGCTTCAACATCCTTTCCGCGCACTCGGAGCTCGAGCGGACGCTCCTCTCCTCGGACCTCGTCGCGGTGTTCCGGCGCCTGTCCACCTCCTGGGGCGACCAGATGACCTCGGTGCTGGGGAACGCGATCCTGGCGTTCCTCGAGAGCGAGCGGGGCGGGACCCTGGTCGATCTCCGCCGGTTCCTGATCGAACCGGCGTACCGGAAGGAGTACCTCAAGACCGTCCGGGATCCCGAGGTTGTGTACTACTGGGAGAAGGAGTTCTCGCTCCTACGGCAGACGCCGCAGGCGCCCATCCTGACCCGCCTCGACACCTTCCTCCGCCCGAAAACGATCCGGTACATGGTCGCGCAGCGCGACAGCCGCCTCGATCTCCGCAGGCTCATGGACGAGGGCGGCGTCCTCCTCGCTCGGCTCTCGCAGGGAGCGATCGGGGAGGAGAACGCGTACCTTCTGGGCACGCTGCTTGTCTCGCGCCTGCAACAGATGGCTATGAGCCGCCAGGAACTTGAGGTCGCCGAGCGCCGACCATTCTATGTCTACCTGGACGAGTTCCAGAACTTCGTCACGCCGACGATGGAGGCGATTCTCTCTGGCGCGCGGAAGTACGGACTGGGCCTGGTTCTCGCTCACCATGACCTGCACCAGATCCAAAGCCGGAGTCCCGAGGTGCTGAACTCGGTGTTGACCCACCCGTACGCGCGTGTCTGCTTCCGTGTCGGAGACCAGGATGCCCGAAAGCTGGCCGAGGGACTGAGCCACTTCGATGCCAAGGATCTGCAGAGTCTCGGGACCGGCGAGGCGATCGCCCGGGTGGAGCGGGCGGAGTACGATTTCAATCTCGCGACCACGCCGCTGCCACGGCTCGATCCTTCGGCGGGCCAGGGGGTTCGCGAGGCGATCGTGGCCCGTTCTCGGGAGCAGTTCGGCCGTCCGCGGTCCGAGGTGGAGGAATTGCTGCGAGGACCGGTTGCCGAGCGGTCGGCCCCGACAGCGCCCGTCGAACCTCCGACGGTGACGGAAGTCCGACGCACCGTACCCCCGCCCACGCACCTTGCGGCGCAAATGGATCGTGTCGAACTCCCGACGCGCGTCGAAACTACGTCGCGGGGAAGGGGCGGGAGCCAGCACAAATATCTTCAGGAACTCATCCGGAGATGGGCGGAGGCACACGGGTGGCGCGCCGACATCGAGGAGCGCATCCTCGACGGGCTCGGAAGCGTGGATGTGGCCCTGCGAAAGGGGGAGCGTGCCGTCGCATGCGAAATCGGTATTTCGACCTCCCCAGAACACGAGCTCCAGAACGTCCAGAAGTGCCTGGCCGCAGGCTTCGACCAGGTGGTTGTGGTCTCCTCCGAGAAGCGGTCGCTGAATCAGATCAAAGCGCTAGCCGCCGCGGCGCTACCCGAGGAGCAGGCCGGAAAGGTGGCCTACTGCACGCCCGAGGAGCTATTCGACTTCCTCGATGGCGTTGAAGCCACATCGCGGTCCACCGAACGGACCGTGCGTGGCTACCGGGTCAAGGTGCGGTTCGGGGAGGCGAAGCCCGAGGAAAGGGAACAGCGACAGGGAGCGGTCTCGGCGGTCATCGCAAAGGCGATCAAGGGCATGAAGCGGAGGAAGGGGTAGTCGTCTTGAACTCGGCGGCGGTCGTCCTCGATTTCAGGCGTACCCGAGCGAGGGTCAGCGCCCTCACGGTGGGCAATGAGTCCGGTGTCTACGCGGTCTTCACAACGGCGCGGAGCGCGCTGGCGCCGTTCGCCGAACCCGAGGATGGGCTCATCTACATTGGCCGAAGCACGGACCTTGCCGTCCGGGAATTCGATACGCACTTCGACTCCAGCGGCAACGGCTTCTCAACCGTACGTCGGTCCCTGGGGGCCATTCTGAAACAGCCGCTCTCGCTTCGTGCCGTGCCGCGGTCGAGCGGGTCGTCTGAATCGAACGTTCGGAATTTCATATTCACCCCGGATGGGGAGGAGCGGCTCACGGACTGGATGCTCAGAAATCTCGAGGTTGCTGTGCACGTCGCAGCAGACATCGAACAGCTCGAGCCCTTGCTCATACGGCAGCTCCGGCCCCTGTTGAATTTGAACAGATGGCCGAACCCAGATCGAGCCGCGATCAAGCGGCTCCGGAAGATGTGCGCGGACGAGGCACGCACGGTGCGAAGTCACCACCAGAGGAATAAATGTTAGGAGGAGCCCCAGAGAAACAAGTGTCCGTGAGCTCCGGAGCCGAAGTCGATGCGCTAATGGCGCGACTCCGAGACTCAGCCGACCTAACTACCACCCGGCTGCGCGAGCTTCTTGGACGTGAGCAGGATCCTCTCCGCGTCTTCAAGCAGCTCAAGTTCGAGGAGGTAGGGTGCGACCCTCTTGCGCCTGCAAGGCGGCTGAACGTGATTGAGCAGATCAACCAGCTGTTTACGTACGAAGCCACGTTCCACGCGGCGCGGTGGCTGCTGGACCGCTACCCCTCGCATGCGCCCCTCATTCTCAACCTTGGCACCAACGCGGGCACGGACATCGAGAGCAGGGACGGTCAGGTCGCTGCGGAAGTCTTTGCCACGGTGGATCCCCGGAATAATAGGAAGCTCGAAAGGGATATTGAACGGTTGCAGAGCCGGACGGCACTCTGGCGATACGTGTTCTATTTGGCACCCACTGCGGGGGGGAAGCCTGACGAGTTCGAAGTGGGCGGTATTCTCGTCCGTCGGCTCTGGCCGTTGAGGGGAGGAGCGTGACGACACCGAAAGCGCTGGATGCGTTTCACCACGCGAAGAATGTTGGCATCTGGATACGGGTTTCGACCGAGGATCAGGCAAGGGGCGAAAGCCCCGAGCACCACGAGCGCAGGGCCCGAGCCTACGCCGAGTCGAAGGGATGGAACGTTCGCGAGGTCTACCACCTCGAAGCCGTGAGCGGGAAGTCGGTCATCGAGCACGCCGAGGCGAAGCGCATGCTGGGCCACATCCGCTCCGGGCACATCACGGGCATCATCTTCTCGAAGCTCGCCCGGCTTGCAAGGAACACCAGGGAGCTCCTCGACTTCGCGGACATCTTCCGTGAGCACGACGCGGGTCTGATCTCGCTCCAGGAGTCGATCGACACCACCTCGCCCGCGGGCCGCCTCTTCTACACCATGATCGCGGCGATGGCCCAGTGGGAGCGCGAGGAGATCGCGGAGCGCGTCGCCGCATCGGTGCCGATCCGCGCGAAGCTCGGCAAGCCGCTTGGCGGTGCTGCTCCGTTCGGATACCGGTGGGAGAACCGGCAGCTCGTGCCCGATCCCGACGAAGCGCCGGTGCGGAAGCTCCTGTACGAGGCCTTCCTGGAGCATAGGCGGAAGAAGACCGTCGCCCGCATCCTGAACGAACGCGGACACCGGACTCGGAACGGGTCCAAGTTCTCGGATACGACCGTGGACCGACTCCTGCGCGACCCGAGCGCCAAGGGGCAGCGACGCGCGAACTACACGCGCTCGC
>ERZ1292633.4640-Hain-H41-02um-R1-4640-length-12668-cov-9_pt1 | contig 12668 bp, 13 predicted proteins | sample MGYA00564406_ERZ1292633 | MGnify/ENA primary metagenome ERZ1292633 (study PRJEB36523, sample SAMEA6512639) | groundwater metagenome | collected 2019-01-08 | study: AquaDiva: Metagenomics assemblies of 32 groundwater samples
CCACTTTCGGGATCATATTCAGGCTCACCAGCAGCGGCATCATCGCGTTCTCCCATACGCGCGACCAGGAGAACGACAGCGCTATCGCCACGCCCACCACCACGGCGAGGGCATAGCCGCCGTAGATCTCCACCGCGGTGACCAGAATGTTGTCGAACCAGCGGTAGTTCCCGGTAAACAGGGCTGCCAGGGTAGCCTGCGGCGAGGGCATGACGAACTTCGGCACCTTGCCGATCTCGACGAACAGGTACCAGGCCGCGATGAGCAGCACATGGGCCAGGATGGCGAGCGTATAGCGGCGCGGGGTGTCGTTCATGATCTAGAACTCCATAGAGCATTTAAACCAGGTTGGAATCACATCAACAGGTTCCGGCTCGACACGGGTGCGATCCTTGACCCGGATGACATCCATGGCGGCGGCGATAGCTTCTCGCCGGGGACCACGTCCGCAGCTTTCCGGCGCGCGCGTTTGGACGGTTTTTCATGAAGACCCTACCCCCAAGTTACCGCTCATCGGCTGCGCACGACCCGTCGCAGCGAAGGCACGCCTTTGCGGGAAATCGGATAACCGAGCAGGTGCATGGCGGGTTTGATGTCTGTCTTTGCGAAATCCAGCCCCTGAAAGAACAATGGGACATCGAGATACTTGCTCAGTGAATATGAAAACGCGTCTCCAAGATTTAGTCCCGCTGGATTCCTGCCCTTGCCGAACCTGGCGTACCCGTCGCGAAAAAAAGCCATGCGCTCCACGCTCAAAGAAACGATTTCCGCACCGACGCGGCGCAACAGATCATCCACGTGATCGACGCCTGCCTGATCGCGATCATAAAGGAGCACGACGGAGATCTCGGCCAGCGTCCCGGCGCAAACGAGCAAGCGATCGCATCGCAGAAACCCTTCAAGGAAAGCCTCCTCACCCGGCTCGCCATAGAGAACGCTGACCAGCGCCGAGGTATCGAGCACCCCGCGTTCCAGCCGTTTCACCGGGGCAGCCCGCGTTTGTCGTAGTCGATGATTTCCTCGGCCGAGCGGGATGGCTTCCTGTGCGGCAGCGATCGAAACGACCTGAGGACAGCGCGGATTTCCGCTTCGCTGGATCTGGCCGGCGCGGCCCCGGCCGCGTGCGCCTCCACGAAAAGCGAAATGGCTTCCTGTGTCATCGAGCGCCGATGCGCTTGAGCCTGATCAGCAATCCACGCCTTGATTCGTTCGGGAACCCCTTTCAACAGCATGTCGGCCATAAGAACCTCCGTGTCGCGAACACCGGCCGGGTATGCCGGTCGACGGTATATCTGAATGCTATCGTTATTATATACCTTGGGACATGCCGGCAGGGTCAGGTCTTTTGTTTCCCGCGGACGGACTTGGCTGGATTGTTCATGGTTCTGTCCTTCTAGCCCATTCATGCCAGCCATCGTGCCAGATTGGCGGCGACGAACGCGCTGTCGTCGAATTCGGGATAGCTCGCGATGACGCGGCTGATCTCCTCGGACTGGCCGGGGGAGAGGCCCTCCTGCGGGGCTAGGCACCAGATGCCTTCGAGCAGGCCCTGGCGGCGCAGCACTTCGTGGCAGCCGGCGATGCAACCGTGAAAATCGTGCGCCACGTCGAAAAAGGCGCTGTTGCAGTCGGTCACCTTGGAATCGAGCGCGAGCAGCTCGGGGGGAATGGCGCCGGCCGCGACCGCCACCTGGATGCGTGAGAGCAGTTCCACCGCGGTCCTGGTCCACACGCTCCAGTGGCCCAGCAGCCCGCCCTTGATGCGCAGCGTGACTTCCCCGCCATCGCGCTTCAGCACGAACGGGGTGACCAGATCGAGGACAATGTGATCATCGTTGCCGGTGTACAGCGTGATGCGCTCTTCCGCGCGCGCCTCGACCACGCCGCGCATGACATCGAGCGTGCGGTAGCGGTTGAACGGCGCCATCTTGATTGCCACGACATTGTCGATCCCGGCCAGGCGGCGCCAGAACGAGGCCGGCAGATGCAGCCCGCCCACCGCCGGCTGCAGGTAGAAGCCGACCACCGGAATCTCCGCGGCGATGGCGCGGCAATGGGCGATAAGCTCGTCCTCGGAAGCGCTTTTCATGGCGGCGAGCGACAGCAGCCCAGCGTGATACCCCAGGTCGCGCGCCACAACCGCCTCGCGCCGCGCCTGCTCTGTCCTGCCGGCAAGCCCGGCGATCATCACCAGCGGCCGCTTGCCCCAGGACTCGGCAGTCTCCATGGCGAGCTTGAGCACCGGTTGATACCAACCGGACTCGCGGATGGCGAACTGGGTCGAGTGCACGCCCACCGCCAGGCCGCCCGAGCCGGCGTCGAGGTAGTAGCGCGCCAGCGCGCGCTGGCGACGCCGGTCGAGCTTGCGCCCCGCGTCGAGCGCGAGCAGGTGCGCCGGGATCACCGCCCCGCGGCGCAGCACGGCCAGCACCTCCGTCGGCCAGTCGGTCCAACGCAATCCCACTAAAAACTCCTCAATTAACCGCTTGGTTACTTTTGCATGAAACCGGAAAGCCTGTCAATACGGCCGTGAATCATGGGGTCAGGTCTTGCATTGGGGCATTGAGTTGAGGCAAAAGCCTCAATGCAAGACCTGACCCCGGTCACACGTAGTGGATCGTGTCGCAGAATTCCCGGGTATCGGTTTTTATCAAATTGATAAATTCGCGTAGGACGAATAGAATGTCCGCATGGAGAAGGCCAAGGCCCATTACCCGCTGGCCCAGATTCAGGCGGAAGTCGCGCGGCGTGGTGCCGCCGCCTTTACGCGAACGGCTCTTGGCAACGGCAGAGCCATGGGCCTGACGGTTGGGGAAATGGTGGAGGTGGTGCGCTCCCTGGGTCGCGGCAACTTCTACAAGTCCATGACCACCCACGCCGACCACACGGTCTGGCAGGACGTTTATCACGCCATGACGCCGGTCGGAAAAGAGGCGTACATCAAGGTCACGGGAACTGGCGGCGGCCTGCCCCCCGTGATCCAGTTCAAGGAGAAGTGACATGAGGCGAATTTGCCCCCAATGCGGCGCCGCAATGCGGCGCAAGGAATCGCTGACCGAGGTCATCGAGTTCGAGAGCGAATCGACGCGGGTGACAGGTCTGTCGGGCTGGTTTTGCACGTCCTGCGACGAGGCGATTTTGGATGATGACAGCGCCCGCCGGTACGGCGAAGCAGGCGACGCCTTGATCGCGCAGGCGCGCCAGCGCCGGCAGACGGAAATTCGCCGCATCCGCAAGAAGCTGGGGCTCACCCAGATCGAAGCAGGGAAACTGGTCGGCGTCGGCAAAGTGGCGTTCTCCCGCTATGAGCGTGGCGAGACGCAGGCGCCCGAACCGCTCGTCAAGCTCCTGCGCTTGGTCGACCGGCACCCGGAATTACTGGGTGAGATCGGGTCGGGCTGACAGCAGGGAACGATATCCCTGCCACCGGAAAAGAAAATCCGGAGCAATACCGTACTCATTGCGTGGAAATGCGGGGGGCATGCCCACCTCGTTGACAGCGAAAATCCGCCTCGGTAACATGGCCCCTGATCATCTGCTTACGGCTTTGCACCTTCCGCGCGCACATCCACCGAGGAGAACCCCATGACCGCATTCCGATTCCGCCGCCTTGCCACGGCCGCCGCCGCAGCACTGGCGCTCGCCGCCAGCGCCCCCGCCCTGGCGCAGAAGACCGAAAAGGTCGATTTCATCCTCAACTGGGTCGCCGGGGGCGACCACGCGCCCTATTACTACGCCAAGAAAATGGGCTGGTACGCCCAGGCCGGCATCGACCTCAACCTCGAGCAGGGCAAGGGCTCGGCGCTCGCCATCCAGAAAGTCGGCGCCGGCGCCAACCCGATCGGCCTCGCCGACATGGCTAACGCGCTGACCCTGCGCGGCAAGGGCGCCGAGACGGTCGGGGTGTACAACGTCTACGCCAACTCGCCGCAGGGCCTTTACTGGCTGAAGAGCTCGGGCATCAAGTCGGTGAAGGACCTGGTGGGCAAGAAAATCGGCAACCCGCCGGGTGACGGCGCGCGCACCATGTGGCCGGCGCTGGCCAAGGCCAACGGCATCGACCCGAACTCGGTGACCTGGGTCAACATCGACGCCAATTCCAAGCTTGCCGCGCTCAAGTCGAAAGCCGTCGACGCCACCACCTCGTTCTACAACATCCATCACGTGTTCCAGCGCGAGCTGGGTGACGACCTGGGCTTTCTCGCCTGGCGCGACGCGGGACTCAACCCGTACGGCAATTCGATCATCGTCAACGCCGAGTACCTGAAGAAGAACAAGGCCACCGTGGCTAGTTTCGTCAAGGTCACGCAGAAGGCCTTCGCCGCCTGCGTCGCCGATCCCAAGCCCTGCGTGCAGGCGCTGGTCGAGGCCAGCGGCGCGCTCAAATACGACAACGAAATGACCAACTGGACGCTGGTGGAAGTGCTGATGAGCGACAAGACCGCGAAAACGGTCGCGCTCGGCTGGCACGACGACGCGCGCATGGCGGCCGACTACGAACTGGTGAAAACCTACATTGGCCTGGACAAACCCTTCGACGTCAAGACCGCCTACACCAACGAATTCCTGGACAAGTCGATCAAGATGACCAAATGACGGCGCGCTGCGCCGTCATCCCTGTGTAGGCGCGGGCTATCCCAGTTCAGGTCCCGCCACCAGCATCACGGTTTCGTTGTTGCCGGGCGCGCGCCCGGCCCCGTGCACCATGCGCGTGAACGGCCGCTGCACGCTGAATCCCTGCAGCAGCGCCCAGTTGCGCAAGGTGGTGTGACGGTCGACGATGTCGATGTACAAGGGCGCTGGCACGCGCTCGAGCGCGTGCGAGAGCAGGGCCTGCGCCGCGGGCAGATGTTCGGCGACCAGGGGACCGAGCTGCCGCGCTTCGCGCCCATCGCGGCCGAGCAGGTAACCGCAGATTTTTTCCGCGCGCGCGGCGACCAGCGCCGCCTCGGGCAGGCGCCGAGCGAGCGCGCGCAGCAGCGGTTCGCGGCTGGCGCCGAAAGCGGGCAGATCCAGGGCCAGGATTTGCGGCCAGTCCGCGCCGACGAGGCGCCGCAGCTTCAGCCCCGACACATCCTGCCAGCCGGACACGGGCCGCGCCGCGCCCAGGCTATAGCGCTGAAAGCCCCAGGTGTCGCGCAAACCCTCCTGCACGTACACCTCATGCCCGGCCGGCGTGGCATCGAGGACGGCCGCAAGGCCGCGCGACCGCAGATACGCGAGCGCGCGGCGCAGCATGCGCGAGGCATAGCCGAGGCGCCGATGCTCCGGCGACACCAGCACCATGCTCATCCAGGCGAACTCATCCCCGTAGGGCAGCACCACGATACTGGCGACCAGGCTGCCGTCCGCCGCCGACAGGCCGAAGCCCCTGCCGAGGCGCAGCATCATGCGCCAGTCGGCCTCGTTCTGGTTCCAGTTCGCCGCGCGCGACAGCACCATGGCGCCGGCGAGATGCTGCCCGCCCAGCTCGTGCTCGCGCACTGCGCCAGTATCAGTATTTTCCGTCGCGAGCATCGAAATGCGTGTCCTTGCCCAGGCTCGCGCCGCCGCGCGCGATCCAGTCCGCCTGCCAGGCGATCATCGTGTCCAGCGGCACGCTCGGCCGGCCGAACAGCCGCTGCGCCTCGGCGCTGTTCACCAGCCAGGCCGTGCCCGCCTCCTTGCCGGTGAACACGGGTTGCCGGTTGAAATGCCGGCCGAAGGCCGCGGCCAGCGCGCGCACGCTGACCGTCTCCGGGCCGCTCAGGTTGAGCGCGCTCGCAGGGGCGGTGCACTGGCCGAGCGCGCGCAGCGCCATGCTGTTGGCATCGCCCTGCCAGATGACGTTGACGTGTCCCATGGTAAGGTCGATGCTCGCGCCGGCGAACACCTTCCTGCCCACGTCGTGGAGCACGCCATAGCGCATGTCGATCGCGTACTCCAGGCGCAGGAAGCGCCCCTTTGTTCCGTGCTTGCGCGAGAAATACTCGAACATGCGCTCGCGCCCGACGCAGGAATTGGCGTAGTCCCCCGAGGGCGGTATGGATGGCACCGCCTCGGTCGCGCCGCCCGAGGCCACGTCCACGTAGGGATAGACGCAGGCGGTGGAGAAGGCGACGATGCGCGAGGCGCGAAAAGCCTCGGCCACCTGTGCCGGCACCATCACGTTCATCGCCCAGGTGAGGTCCTCGCGCCCGCTGGAGCCGAACTTGCGTCCGGCCATGAACACCACGTTCTCGATTCTCGGCAGGCGCTCGATCTCGCCGCGCTCGAGCAGGTCGCAGGCGATGCATTCCACGCCCCAGGCTTCGAGCTTCTCCCGCAACCCGGGTTCGGTGAAGCGCGCCACGCCGATCACGCGCTTGCCCGGCGCGGCGCGGCGGGCAAGACGCGCTAGCGTAGGCCCCATCTTGCCGCCGACGCCAAGGATGAGAATATCGCCTGCAATCCGGTCGAGCTCGACGCCCAGCTCGGGCGCAGGCGTGGTCATGACGTCTTCGAGATGCGCGACGTCGGTAAGTCGTTCAGGGAGTTTCACGACAAAACCTGCGCTGAGATTTCAAGCCCGGCGATGCTCGCCGACCTTGACGATCTTCATCGTGTTGGTGCCGCCGGCCTTGCCGATGGGCTCGCCGATGGTGAGCACGATCAGGTCGCCCTTTTCCACCAGGCCGGCGCGCAACAGCACGTTTTCCGCCTCCTCCAGCAGCTCTTCGCGGTCGCTGCCGGCGTAGTTCACCATCAGCGGATAGGTATCGCGCAACAGCGCGCAGCGGTAGCGCGTGGCGGTGCGCGTGGTCAGCGCGTAGATCGGCACGCCACAGTTCAGGCGCGACATCCACAGCGCGGTCGAGCCCGACTCGGTGAGCGCAGCGATGGCCTTGACCTTGAGGTGGAAGGCGGTGAACAGCGCCGCCATGGCGATCGACTGGTCGACGCGGGTGAAAACGCGGTCGAGGAATTCGCGATCGAGCGTGACCGGCGCCGAGTTTTCGGCGACGACGCAGATGCGGCTCATCGATAAAACGGTCTCGACCGGATACAGGCCGCTTGCGGTCTCGGCCGAGAGCATTACCGCGTCGGTGCCGTCGAGCACGGCGTTGGCGACGTCGGACACCTCGGCGCGGGTGGGCACCGGGCTCGCGACCATGGATTCCATCATCTGCGTCGCGGTGATGGTGAGCTTGTTGTGTTCGCGCGCCAGGCGGATCATGCGTTTTTGCAGCGCCGGCACCGAGGCGTCGCCGACCTCGACCGCCAGATCGCCGCGCGCCACCATGATGCCGTCACAGGCCGACATGATGTCCTCCAGCGCACCGGGCTCGACCGCCTCGGCGCGCTCGATCTTGGCGATCAGAAAGGCTTCGCCGCCGGCGGCGCGCAGCAATTGCCGCGCCATGTACATGTCGGCGCTCGACTTGGGGAACGACACCGCGAGGAAGTCCACCTTGATCATGGCGGCGGTGCGGATGTCGTCCATGTCCTTGGTGGTGAGCGCGGACGCGGTCAGCCCGCCGCCGCGGCGGTTGATGCCCTTGTTGTTCGACAACACGCCGCCGTGGTGCACGCGGCAATGAATTTCGTTGCCCGCCACCCGTTCGACCTCGAATTCGATGCGGCCATCGTCGAGCAGCAGCACGTCGCCGGCTCTCACGTCGCGCGGCAGCTCCTTGTAGTCCAGGCCGGCGTGCCCTGCGTCGCCGAGCTCGCAGTCGGCGTCGAGGATGAAGGCGTCGCCCGGCCTGAGCGTGACCTTGCCGTTCCTGAACTTGCCGACACGGATCTTCGGGCCCTGCAGATCGCCCATGATGCCTACGGTGCGGCCGGTCTCGCGGCAGATCTCGCGCACCATCTCGGCGCGCTGCAGGTGGTCGTCCGCGGTGCCGTGCGAGAAATTGAGGCGGACGACATCCACGCCCGCGCGGAACATGTGCTCGAGGATTTCCGGACTGCTGGATGCGGGTCCGAGGGTAGCAACGATTTTGGTGCTGCGTATCATCTTAAGGCGGGCCTTTTCTTCTGTGCGGGATTGCAACGCAAGCTTAACGACGCCTCGAGTTTATCATCACCCTGTGACGCTTTGTGGTGCGCGCCGCGCTTCGTGTGCGCGCCGGGGACGCAGCGCGATGCCCGCGCGGCTTTGGTTTATCTGCAGCGCAGATTTGCGTAGAGCGGCCCCAGCGGCCGGCTGCAATCGCGCTCGACGACGGCGCGGTCCTCGGCCAGTTCCGGCGGCTTGCGCGATGAAGAGCCGTAGCTCCAGCGCAGGTAATTGTCCTGGATTCCCATCATGATGTAACCGAGGAACACCAGGCCGAAATAGGTGTTGGGACGCACCTCCGCATGAATCGCAGCCGAACTGTAGGATGTGCCCGGGGGCGCTGCGCTTCCGCCCAGCGCGGGCGAATTGGTGGTACGCAGGCCGATAGTGGTGCCCGCGCAGCCATCGAGCAGCATGGAGGTGGCCGCCACTGCGATCGCCAACTTGAATTTCATCTGTTCATTTTAGACCGCACCCCGGCGCAGCTACAATAGCCGGATGGACACGCTTCAATCGGTCGCGCTCGCCGACCAAGATCCGGCGCTGATCCTCGCCACCGCGATCCTCGGCGGCACCCTCGCCTCCGCGGTGCATTTCACCAAGGCCGGCAGCCGCGCGCTCATCAACACCTCGCCCGAGCCCTTCTCCAACTGGACCGCCTCGTTGGGCGAGGAAGCCCTGCTGCTCGGAGGACTGTGGGCCGCGGTCAGGTATCCGCTTGCCTTTCTCGCCGGCCTGGCGATTTTCCTGCTTGTAGCGCTGTGGCTATTGCCGAAGATCTGGCGCGGCTTGCGCGTCGTCTGGCGCAGGCTGCAGGCCGCGCTATCGAGGCAGCGGCCGTAACGGCGGGCAGATCCCCCCTCCATGCTCCTGTGTATCGGCTGGATTAAGGTCCCATGCCGCCATTTGGTGCACGTCCCCGATTTAGTGCACCAATAATGCCCGAATGCGGTGCAATCGTTCGGGCAAGGAATTCTGTTCGGCACCGCAGCCAGTCTGCATCCACTTTATAAACAGCCGCTTAATCACCGCCTGTAGCGCCTTCCGTGCGCCTGGCACGAGCCGTGCTAAAGACCCCATCACCTGACTAATGAAACCCAAGCTCAGGCAGTCTGAGTCGTCTTTGAATTTTTTAACTTTTTGGAGATGCAAACATGCAACGGCGAAGTTTTGTAAAAAGTATTGCGGCAGGCGCGGTCGTCACGGCTGTGTCCCTGATCCCGGGCCGCTACGCACTGGCCGCCGACACCATCAAGGTCGGGGTTCTGCACTCGCTCTCCGGCACCATGGCGATCAGCGAAACCGTGCTCAAGGACGTGACGCTGATGGCGATCGACGAGATCAACGCCAAGGGCGGCGTCATGGGCAAGAAGCTCGAGGCGGTAGTGGTCGATCCGGCCTCGAACTGGCCCTTGTTCGCCGAAAAAGCGCGCCAGCTCCTGAGCCAGGACAAGGTGGCTGTGGTGTTCGGCTGCTGGACCTCGGTGTCGCGCAAGTCGGTGCTGCCGGTGTTCGAGGAATTGAATGGACTGTTGTTCTACCCGGTGCAGTATGAAGGCGAAGAACTGTCCAAGAACGTGTTCTACACCGGCGCCGCGCCCAACCAGCAGGCCATTCCCGCGGTCGAGTACCTGATGAGCAAGGAAGGCGGCGGGGCCAAACGCTGGGTGTTGCTGGGCACGGACTACGTCTATCCGCGCACCACCAACAAGATACTGCGCGCGTTCCTCAAGTCCAAAGGCGTCGCCGACAAGGACATCGACGAGAAATACACTCCCTTCGGTCACAGCGATTACCAGACCATCGTTGCCGACGTCAAGAAGTTCGCCGCCGGCGGCAAGACCGCGGTGGTATCGACCATCAACGGCGACTCCAACGTGCCCTTCTACAAGGAACTGGGCAATGCCGGCCTGAAGGCAACCGATGTGCCGGTGGTGGCGTTCTCGGTGGGTGAGGAAGAGTTGCGCGGCGTCGATACCAAGCCCCTGGTCGGCCACCTGGCCGCCTGGAACTACTTCATGTCGATCAAAGCCCCGGCCAACGACGAGTTCAAGAAGAAGTGGGCCGCCTACGCCAAGAAGATGAAGCTGCCCGGCGCCGACAAGCCCCTCACCAACGACCCCATGGAAGCCGCGTACATCGGCATCAACATGTGGAAGCAGGCGGTCGAGAAAGCCAAGTCGGCCGAAGTCGATAAGGTGATAACGGCAATGGCCGGCCAGACCTTCAAGGCGCCCTCGGGCATCACCTCGAAGATGGACGAGAAGAACCATCACCTGCACAAAGCGGTGTTCATCGGTGAAGTGCAGGCCAACGGCCAGTTCAACGTGGTGTGGAAGACCAAGGGCCCGATCAAGGCCCAGCCGTGGAGCCCGTTCATCGCCGGCAACGACAAGAAGAAAGACGAACCCGAGAAGAAGTAAGTCCGGGCAGGTATGGCGCGTCGCTCTCCTTGGCGGCGCGTCGCTAAGCTTGGCGGCACGCCGCCCTCCTCCTCTGGTGGCGCGCCGCCTGACTCACATGTGGCACAAGCGAAGAAAAGACGATGCGTGCTCTGCGGTCCCTGATGGTTCTGCTCGTCCTTGCGACGCTGGCCCTGCCCGCCTCGGCCATCGTACCTGCGCTGATTGAAAAACTGGCCCTGGGCGAGTACGAGGACAAGGTCGCGGCCATCACCGAATTGCTTGCCGCGGACGACGAATCCGCGCTCGGCTTCCTGCAAGCGCTGCACGACGGCACGGTGCAGATCGTCGGCGGCAATCAAGTCCTGATCGTCAAGGACGATGCCGGCATAGACGCCATCAGCGGGAAATCCGTGGCGCCGCTGCCGGAAGAACGCGAAGACGTGGTCGTCAACAACCGCCTGCGGCGCGAACTGGCCTCCGCCATCGCCGCGCTCAAGCTCGCATCGCAAGACCGCGACACGCGCATGGCGGCCGCGAAGGCGCTGCAAAACGGCGCGGACGAGGAAATGCTGCCCCTAATAAGCAAGGCACTCGCCAAGGAATCCGATGCCGACGTCAAGAACCTGCTGACCCTGCTGGCAGCCACTCTGCAGCTGCAGAGCAAGGATGCGGCGACACGGCTCGCTGCGGCGAAAGCGCTCGCCTCGAGCAGCAACCCCAATACCAAAGCGCTGCTGCTCGGCCTGCTGGAAAAGAAAGGCAACAGCTATGCCGAGCCCGATGCGGCAGTCCGCGCCGAGGCCCAGAGTTCGCTCAAGGCGGTCGAATCGCGGCTTTCCACGGGCGATCGCTTCGGCCAGATTTTCACCGGCGCGAGCCTCGGTTCGATCCTGCTGCTGGCCGCGCTCGGACTTGCGATCACCTACGGCCTGATGGGCGTGATCAACATGGCGCACGGGGAATTGATCATGGTCGGCGCCTACAGCACCTATGTGGTGCAGAACCTGTTCCGCGCCCAGGCACCCGGCCTGTTCGACTGGTATCTCGCCGCCGCCGTTCCGGCGGCATTCGCCGCCGCCGCGCTGGTCGGCATGGCGCTCGAGCGCAGTGTGATCCGCTTTCTCTACGGCCGGCCGCTGGAGACGCTGCTCGCCACCTGGGGCATCAGCCTGATCCTGATCCAGGCCGCGCGCACCCTGTTCGGCGCGCAGAACGTGCAGGTGGAAAACCCGGTGTGGATGTCGGGCGGCATCGTGATCCTGAGCAACGTCGTGCTGCCCTATAACCGCATCGTCATCATCGGCTTCGCCTTCGCCGTGCTGCTCGCGGTGTGGCTGCTGCTCACGCGCACGCGCCTCGGCCTGTTTGTGCGCGGCGTGACCCAGAACCGCGCCATGGCGGGCTGCGTCGGCGTGCCCACCGCGCGCGTCGATACCTGGGCTTTCGGCCTCGGCTCGGGCATCGCCGGCCTCGCCGGCTGCGCGCTGTCGCAGATCGGCAACGTAGGGCCGGACCTGGGCCAAAGCTACATCGTCGACTCGTTCATGGTGGTGGTGCTGGGCGGCGTGGGCCAGCTCGCGGGAACGGTGTACGCTGCGCTCGGCCTGGGGATGGCGAACAAGTACCTCGAAGCCTGGTCGGGCGCGGTCCTGGCCAAGATCGCGATCCTCGCCTTCATCATCGTTTTCATCCAGAAGCGGCCGCAGGGCCTGTTTGCCCTCAAGGGCCGCATGGCGGAGGGCTGATGGGACCGCTGGCCTCCGGCATCAGCAGACTCTACGGCCGCAGGGGCTGGGCCGTACTCGGCGCGTGCGCGGCGATCCTGTTCCTGCTGTTTCCGCTGGCCAACCTGGCCTTGCCCAAGGGCAGCCTGTTCTACATTTCCGACTACACCGTGGCGCTGACCGGGAAAATCATGTGCTACGCCATCGTGGCCGTGGCCATGGACCTGATCTGGGGCTATACCGGCATCCTCTCGCTCGGCCACGGCCTGTTCTTCGCCCTGGGCGGCTACGCCATGGGCATGTACCTGATGCGCATGATCGGCCGCGAAGGCCAGTACCAGAGCGAGCTTCCGGATTTCATGGTGTTCCTGGACTGGAAGGCCTACCCCTGGTACTGGAGCTTTACCGATCATTTCTGGTACGCGGCGCTGTTGGTGGTGCTGGTGCCCGGCTTGCTCGCTTTCGTGTTCGGCTTTTTCGCCTTCCGCTCGCGCATCAAGGGCGTGTATTTTTCCA
>ERZ1292633.4641-Hain-H41-02um-R1-4641-length-12668-cov-5_pt1 | contig 12668 bp, 10 predicted proteins | sample MGYA00564406_ERZ1292633 | MGnify/ENA primary metagenome ERZ1292633 (study PRJEB36523, sample SAMEA6512639) | groundwater metagenome | collected 2019-01-08 | study: AquaDiva: Metagenomics assemblies of 32 groundwater samples
CCAAATATGGCTTACCGCTTAGTGCCTGTATTATTGCGCTCAAAGCCCGTTGTCTTATGTGCACATTTTCTTCGGAGAGATTAAGCGAAATTTTTGAAAGCGCAGCATCAATTATGAGATTGGTGGACAAAAACTCTCGGGTTTGTTTCTCGCTCACTTCCCGAAGTTGTAGCGCCAAATCACGGATTTTCAACAATTTTGATTCACCAAAACCGATGGCACGAATTTTGGGCCAAGTTTTGCGAATTTTTACCCGTGAAAAATCTTGGTTTTCATTTGCTGGGTCATCATAATATTCTATTCCGTTTTCGGCCAAATATTTGCGCAAACTATCACGACTCACATCTAATAATGGCCGCGCGAGAATGAAGGTCTCGCCTCGCTTATGGTCATAACTAGCTTGGACATCACGCATTCCAGCCAAACCATCAAGCCCCGTTTTACGAAGCATTCGGAACAACAAAGTCTCGATTTGATCTTCAAAATTATGCGCGAGGAGAGTTGTTTTGGCGCCATATTCATGGGCAGCTTGGTTTAATAATTCATATCGGCGTTTTCGTGCTTCTTCTTGAATTGAGGTCGTAATTTTAGCACTTACCCGCAAAATGCGCGCATCAATGCCCATTGCCTGCGCTTGCTTCGCCGCTTGTGCAGCTACATCGTCCGAACCGATTGCAATGGCATGGTCGATAATGACTGCCTGAAATTGGGCGCTTTGGTTCTTAATTTGATATTCCGCGCATAATTTTGTAAGTGCTAGGGAGTCGCCACCACCTGAAAGCCCAATTATGAATTTCGAGCCAAATTTTTCGAGGAGCCAATCCATTTTATTGAAAAACTTGGATTGCAATCCAAGTGGCGCGGCGCTGGGGTTAGGCGCGGCCATATTTTACGGGCAGGTCGCCCTAGCGATTTCGGCGTCAGCTCTGGCACGTTGCACGCTGGTCGGGTTGACGGCGCGCCTCGTATATTCGGCCAATGCAAGGCATCGTTGCCGATTATCGCCCAATTCACGAAATGCGCTTGCTAGGCCTATATAGGCATTTGGCATTCGTGGGCCATTTGGCGCTTTCCCCAAATATGCAACATAGGCTTGGGCTGCTGGAGCATAGGCTTGTTGAACAAAGCGGGTTTCGCCCAAAAGCCAAAGCGCTTCTGGTGATTCTGGCGAATCGGCTTGATTTTCGACAATTTCATTCAGCTTGAGCTCGGCATTTTGAAACTCACCGCGTTGAATATGCAGACGCGCTTCGGCCAATAACACTGGCGCAGGCTTTGGCGGTTCGGCCGGCGGCGGTGTGGTCACCGCTTGCGTTGCGGCTGGCGGCTGCGTTTGTTCGGCTGTGACTGGCGGCGTGGGTGTTGGATTGGCTGGCTGGGCATCGGTTGGCGTAGGAGCGGTTTCGGTTGTCACCGTCGGAATTGGTGGATTTTCCGTAGCGTTTGTGGGCGTCTCGCTTGGGTTTGAGGCCGCAGCCAAACGCGCCTGACTTTCATCAAACAGGCGCGCTAATCTCGCATTGGCTTCCTTTTGCGTGGCTAATTCTGCCTCTATCAATTCCAGACGATTAGTAAGTGCTCGAAATTCGACTTCTAATTCATCGACCCGAATCAATGCTCGCGAAGCTGGTGTTTCAACAATTGCGGGCGCTGGCACGGTTACAGGTGGCCGAGTTTGTGCGACCACTGGCTGTGCCATTAATGCAGTTAAAACAAGCCACGTCGAAGCCGTCTTAGGATTTACCATTATGCGGCTTTCTAATTGATTGGCATAGAGTGCGAGTTACGATTGATTGCCCAACCACTTTCATTTGGCCGGTCATCAATCGGGCGCTCCTTGCCATATGAAACAGTTTCAATTCGGTTCGCATTTACTCCAAGGCTGACTAGAAAATCTTTGACCGAATTGGCACGCCTTGCGCCAAGCGCCAAATTATATTCGCGTGTCCCGCGCTCATCGCAATTCCCGGCGACCAAAAGCCTTGAGTTGGGATTGCCATTAAGCCACGCTGCTTGGCGGCTTAAAGTTGCCCTGGCTTCTTCTGAAAGGTTGTAGGCATCCGTCGCAAAAAATACTCTATCGCCCAAAGTGGCCAGAACTTGCCCCGCATATGGATTGGCAGCATTTTGCCCAGCGCCATAATTATTGCCATAAAGCCCCGAATTCGCGCCTTGATTGCCGCCTTGCCCCGCGCCTTGGTTCGTAGCGGCAGCAGGTGGAAGCGCTGCCGCTTCAGTTGAGCGCGAACCAGCACCAGTATTGGCAGAATTGGTAGTGGGTGGTTTGCTTGCGCAAGCCGCCAGCAATATGAAGGCCGATAGCCCAACATAATTCAATTTTGAATAAGTCATTTGATTTCCTTTCAACTTCACATTTCTATCTATAAGCTATTCCAACATTGGCGACCATGCAGGATCTGAACCTGATACACCAATTGATACTTTACGTAAATTTGCCCCCGACACATCAACTGTCCAAATGCTTGGAGAAGCCCCTGGGCCTTCTTCGCGTTGGAAAACAATAACCCGTCCATTTGGTGCAAAGCTGGGGCCTTCGACCAAATACGAGCTCGCTAATATCCGTTCATTTGAACCATCTGAATTCATAACCCCAATATGGAATTGCCCGCCCGCTTGTTTGGTGAATGCGACCATAGTACCATCGGGTGACCATACAGGCGTTGAATAACGGCCAGATCCAAATGAAATCCGCGCAACGCCAGTGCCCTGCGCATTCATTTTGTAAATTTGCGGATTGCCAGATCTATCCGATGTGAAAACAACTCTACTGCTGTCAGGTGAAAAATCGGGCGAAGTGTCAATTGCCGGGTTATCAGTTAATCTGCGCACTTGGCCAGTTCTGAGGTTTTTGGTCATAATATCGGTGTTGCCGTCACGATCCGAACTAAAAATCAGCGATTGCCCATCGCGCGAAAAACGCGGGGCAAAAACCATATTGCCAAGGCCAGTTACGGCTTCACGCCTGCCAGTTGGAATATCCAGCACCCAAAGTTTCAAACCTCTTTGGCCCAAAGAAGTATAGACCACTTGTTGGCCCGACGTGCTAAATCTTGGGTTCAAAATTTGCTCATCGCCATCGGTTAGAAAGCTCGGGTTCGCGCCGTCTTGATCCATGACTGCCAAGCGCTTTATGCGATTGGTGCGCGGTCCAGTTTCGGATACAAAAATTACGCGGCTATCAAACATGCCGGTCTTGCCAGTAAGCCGTCCGTATATGGCATCAGCAACTTTGTGGGCAATGCGGCGCCAATTCACATCGGATGAAGAAAATTCAAGCCCCAATAATTGGCTTTGACCATAAATGTCCCAAAGCCGAAACTCAACCCTTAACCGTTCTTCGGTTTGCGAGCCACGACCAATAACAAGGGCTTCAGTGCTTATTGCGCGCCAATCGGTGAAGCGCGGGGTTACATTGACATCGGGAATGCGCCCCGCGAAACTTTGTGGGTTTTGCACTGTGAATAGGCCAGATCTTTCAAGGTCTTCGCGCACAACTTGGGCAATATTGGCACCATTTGGACCTGCAAAATCGGCAATTGCAATCGGCATTGGCCGCCTATGGCCTTCGGTTACATCAACGACCATGCGCTGCGCTGGGGCTTGCGCCAAAGCGCTGGAAAAAGGCAAAAGTGATAAAGCCACCCACATGAAAATTGTGAGTTGAGAAAAAAGGCTTCCTAGTTTTATTTTCATTTTTTCATGTCCCATTTTGTTTATCAAATTGAAAATCGGCGAAATTAGGGCAGTCGCCGCATTTCTCGCGGATCAAACCGAAAATTAAATGATTGCCATTCATCATATCTGTCACTTGGTAAATCATACGGTGCGCATTGCCGTGCTGCGCGGATTGCATTGTCGATTGCGATTAATAATGTTGAATCGGCACCATTTCGTGACGCTGGTGTAACCAATCGCGGCGGTCTTGCCAAATTTCCGTCGGGTGAAAGTTCAATTGCGATTTCGACAATCAGTCGCCCAGGGTTAGATAAATCGGCTGGTTCATACCAGCAATTTTTAATTTGTTGGCGCAAAGTTCCTGCCAAATTGCCTTGTAGTCTTGAGCCAGAGCCTCGTGCTTTGGTGGAAGCGCCCGCCGATTTGGACAATTGCGGCGCGCGCCTACCGCCCGCGTTTACACCGCTTGCGCTTTTAGTTGCCGCTGCAATATCAAACATCGGCGATGTCTGCCCCTGTGCTTTTGGCGCTGGTCTCGCAGGCGCTGGCGTTGGGGCGCGTTGCGCGGATTTTGGGGTTGGGCTTGGTGTCGGTTTTGCGATTGGTGGTGGTGGCTGCTTGGGTGTGGGTTGTTTAGCAACCGCTTTCGCTATTGGCGGCGCGGCTTTTGGCAGAGTTTTCGGTGGTGGTGGTTTTGAAATTGGCGGCTCTACTGCTTTAACTGGCGGCGGAGGAATTTTTGGGAGAGCTTTGGGTGGCGGTGGAGCTACCACTTCTCGCGGCAAATCTTCAGTTTTTGCGGGCTCTTGCGTCGGCTCACTTACCTCAGTCATTTCATTTGCAACTTCAGCTATTTCGGTATCTTGCCCAATTGTGCTTGCAACTTCGGCAATAATCTCAACTGAAATCGCAGGGTCAGGATTGGTAATTGGCGTTACTTTCCAAGTATAAACTGCCAAAAGCAGGAGCAAACCATGAAGGCTGGCGGATGCTATCCAAGGAGTAGTAGTTCGCGCATTCATTTTGATATCGGGTCAGTTATTAGCCCCAAATTGCGATATCCCGCCGAATTAATGCGTGCCATAACTTGCATTACGACACCATAATCGGCTGTGCTATCACCACGAATAAAAATCCGCCTATCATATTGTTCGGCGCTTGCTGCTGTAAGGCGCGGCATTAAATCGTCAAAGGCAACTTGTTCTGATTGCAAATAAATTTGCCCGTCAGCCAATATTGTAATGCTTATTGGCTCTTGCTCATTTGCCATAGATTTGGCTTCGGTTTTCGGCAAATCAACTGGAACTCCAACAGTCAGTAATGGTGCAGCAACCATAAAAACAATCAGCAAAACCAATACAACATCAACAAATGGCGTGATGTTGATTTCACCCATAAGGCGGCGGGTGCGCCTGCCACGGCGGTGACCTTTGGTGTGTGAAGGGCCAAGGCTCGCCATTATGGAGCTTCACTAAAACGGCGTGACGCGCGGGTTATTACATCGTCAACAATGGTTTCGATGCGAATTGAAAAGCGGTCAATTTTCCCGGAAATCCAATTGTAAAAAATAACTGCGGGAATTGCTGCGACCAAACCCATAGCAGTTGCGAATAGCGCTTCGGCAATACCAGGTGCCACTACTGCTAAATTAGTATCATGCGATGCGGCAATGGCGCGGAACGAGTTCATAATCCCCCAAACCGTGCCGAATAGCCCGACAAAAGTTGCCGATGTGCCAATTGTAGCCAAAACTCCAAGGCCGCGTTCGGCTTTGGCCATTTCGCGGCTTAATTGCGCTTCCATGCTTCTTTGCATGCGCTCAATTGCCATAGCAGCGCCAGCTTCGCTTAAAGTGCCTCCGCGCCGTGCGGCACGCGCCTCGTTCAGTCCGATGGAAATAATGCGCGCGCTTGGATCGCCTTGACGGCTCAATTCTTCAATATTTTCGGTGGCCTTTGCTTCGGCGAGTGCCAATTCAACCGCCCTTGCGCCCGCATCCAATTTGCGCACTTGCAGCCATTTTTCAATGGTTAATGCCCACGACCAAACTGAAGTAAACGCCAGCCCAACCATAACAATTTTGACGACTATATCAGCTCTTGTAAAAAGCTCAATTAACGAAAATGAGGTCGCGGCGGTTTCCATCTCGGATATAGTCCTTTAATTGGGTTTTACACTCAGAAGCAATAAATTAACAATAGGGCTTCAATGAGGCATTTATGGTTAAATTCGGGTTTACGTCAGTATAAATTTGGACACTTAATGGCATTGGGTTCATTATCTTGCCTAATATGCTAGAAAATCGCTGACTTATTGGTTAAGCAAATTTCACCACAACATTATTTCGAGAAATACTAAATTGAAAAGCATTGAAAAAACCGTTCTTGAGACAATAAGTCTGATATTGGACAATCACCCTCATTTGGCTCCCGAAGTGGAAACTTTAGCCAAGCAAGCAAAAGAAAAATTGGCGGCGCCAAGTGGGCCAAAGCCAGCAAATGCCAATAAAAAAGAAGACTTGTTCACAATGATTTTCGAAACCAATATGTGGGCCAATGAGGAAAGTGTCAGTGGAGATGGTTCGTCTTTACGTTATACCGAAAACCTGCGCAAACAAATGCCGATAATTTTCAGAGATCTGGGAATTGAGACAATTTTTGATGCGCCTTGTGGCGATTTTAATTGGATGCGCCATGTTTTGAAAGACTATTCGATAAATTATATTGGCGGTGATATTGTCGCGGCGCTGGTTGATAAATTAAACCAAGAACACGGCAATTCGCGAACCAGCTTTCGGCATATTGATTTAACCGAACAGCTTTTTCCAGCCGCAGACATGATGATGTGCCGAGATTGCCTTTTCCATTTACCCTATGCCGAAGCAAAGAAGATTTTCCAAAATTTTGTCGATTCGAACATCAAATATTTGTTCACAACTAGCCATATTACTTTGTCAGGCTTCACCAATGTTGATGTGCATTTAGGCGGTTTCGCCTTGATGAATTTGGGTCTTGCGCCATATAATTTCCCGAAAGAAGCGATTTATCGGGTAGAAGACTATATTCAAGGATACCCACCGCGCGAAATGGTGCTTTGGAGCCGTGACCAAGTTATCCTCGGCTTGAAAAACTCCAATTTTTAATTATTCGCAATAAATTTTATATCGCGCCGTGGCAGTGTTTGTATTTCTTGCCAGACATGCACGGGCAAGGCGCATTGCGATTGGTTCCAAGCCAAGCCCGTGGCATTGGGCCAAGTGGTGAATGCACCAAATCATCGCGCATGTCACCCATTTCATCAAGCCCAGTTTCAGGGTTAGGGTGCGATGCCAAAAACCCAGCACCACCACCGACTTGGCCCGCATTAAATATAGCGCGACCCGCATCTTCAGGCGGCGGTTGCATTACTAGTTCAATATTTTGAAGTATTGCCACCACATCGGTGCGCAAATCGCGACGCATATTTTCAAATAATGTGAAGCCTTCGGTCTTATATTCAATCAATGGGTCGCGCTGTGCATAGCCCCTAAGATGAATTACCGAGCGTAAATGATCAACAACTGCCAAATGTTCGCGCCATTTCGTGTCAATGGTTTGCAGCAAAATTTGCTTTTCAAGGTCGCGCGATTGCTCGGGCCCCAAAATTGCGGTTTTGCTGGCCCAATGTGCATCGGCAGCTTGTTCAATTCGTAATTTGATGTCCTTATCATCTGCACCATCTTCGGCAATCATCGCATGAATGGGCATATCAATGCCCAATGAAGATTTCACCGCTTCTTTTAGGCCGTCGGCGTCCCATTGTTCGGGCAGCAATTTTTCGGGCATAAAGCGTTCGCACATATCGTCTATTACGGTTTCGCGCATAAATTCGATGGTTTCTTCAACATCGCTATCGCGCATAAATTCCTTGCGCTCTTCAAAAATTTGTTTGCGTTGGTCATTGATGACATCGTCATATTTGATAAGGTTTTTGCGAATATCAAAATTGCGAGCTTCAACCCGTTTTTGTGCGATTTCCATCGCTTTATTCATCATACGCTCTTCGATTGGCTCGTCTTCGGGAAGGCTCATGGCAGTCATGATATTTTTGAAGCGATCGCCACCAAAAATGCGCAATAAATCATCGTCAGTCGAAAGGTAAAAACGTGACCGCCCAGGGTCGCCTTGACGGCCAGTTCTGCCGCGAAGCTGATTATCAATGCGGCGGCTTTCATGGCGCTCGGTGCCCAAAACATAAAGCCCGCCAAGTTCAAGAACTTTTTCTTTGTCGGCATCTATTGTTTTTGCGATGTCGGCGCTCATGGACGCAAATTCTTCGGCGCTCATAGCGCGACCCCAAGCAGCTTCACGCTCGCGCCGCGATTTTTCACAACGCATTTCAAAATTGCCACCCAATTGAATGTCGGTTCCACGACCCGCCATATTGGTTGCGATTGTAACAGCCCCCGTAACGCCCGCGTCGGCGATAATTTCGGCTTCTTGCTCATGGTAGCGCGCATTAAGAACATTGTGCGGAATATTTTGCGCTTTTAGAAGCCCAGAAATGACTTCCGATTTTTCAATTGATGCCGTGCCGACCAAAACTGGCTGGCCGTTTTTGTGGCTTTCAATAATGTCTTGCATGATTGCGCGGTGTTTGCCTTCTTCGGTTTGGAACACCAAATCATTATCATCAATACGGCATACTGGGCGGTTGGTTGGGATTTCCACGACTTGAAGATTATAAATGCTTTCAAATTCAGCAGCTTCGGTCTGTGCAGTGCCGGTCATCCCCGCGAGCTTTTTGTAAAGCCTGAAATAATTTTGGAAAGTAATTGACGCCAAAGTTTGGTTTTCAGGCTCTACTTTTACATTTTCCTTGGCTTCGATTGCTTGGTGCAAACCTTCGGAAAGCCTCCTACCAGTCATCATTCGTCCCGTGAATTCGTCAATTAAAATCACTTCTTCGTCTTTTACGATATAGTCTTTATCGCGATGAAACAGCACATGCGCCCGCAATGCCTGATTGGCATGGTGAACAATTGACGTATTGATAACTTCATACAAAGAACCGACCAAAATCCCATGTTCTTGCAATAATTGTTCGATATGTTCTGAGCCTTTTTCGGTATAAACCGCCGATTTTTGCTTTTCATCATGCTCATAATCATCTTTGTCGAGCAGATAAATTAGCGCATCAACTTTGCGATAGAATTCGGATTTATCATCGGTTGGGCCCGAAATAATCAATGGCGTGCGTGCTTCATCAATCAAAATACTGTCAACTTCATCGACAATCGCAAAAGCATGACCGCGTTGTGACATGTCTTCAAGGCGATATTTCAAATTATCGCGCAAATAATCAAAACCAAGTTCGTTATTTGTGGCATAAGTAATATCGCAAGCATAAGCCTCGCGGCGTTCGGCGTCGGACAATCCTGGAACAATTACGCCAGTTGTAAGCCCCAAGAAACTATAGATCTTGCCCATCCAAGCGGCGTCACGGCGAGCCAAATAATCATTAACCGTCACAACATGAACGCCATTGCCCAAAAGCGCGTTCAAATAGACGGGAGCGGTCGCAACAAGGGTCTTGCCTTCACCGGTGCGCATTTCGGAAATTGCGCCAGTGTTTAGAACCATGCCACCCACCAATTGCACATCATAATGGCGTTGGCCCAAAGTGCGCAATGCCGCTTCGCGCACCAAGGCAAATGCTTCGTCTAAAATGTCATCAAGCTCGGCACCATTCGCCAATTTTTCCCTAAATTCAATGGTTTTCGCCGCCATCTGCTCGTCAGACAATTGCTTAATTGCTTCTTCGAGCGGATTAATTTTCTTGATTACGCGATCCATAAGGCTTTTTACGCGGCGATCATTAGAACTACCGAAAATCTTCTTGATAACTTTGAACATATTTTTACTTTTCTGCGCAGGTTTGCGGCGAATATCAAGGTCAGACCCTATGCCACACCATATCATAATAAATCAGATTTGCAGTTAGGAATGGAAAGCCTTTTAGTCAACTTATATGATGCAAAACACCTGTCCTTTTGCCACCATTTTGTGCAAAAATGCCGATAATTCGGTTTTTCAACTGAAATTCGGCAAATTAAGCATTTCACAAGTGGCGAAAAATGAATTAATGGCGTGCCATGAACAAAAACCAAATTTCGCCTTTGGCACCTAAGAATTTTCCTGCCTTACCGCAAATCGCTGGCGTTTTGGCAGCAACCCATTCGCTTGGCCTGTATAAGTCGGGTCGCGATGATGTGCTGGTGGTGCATTTTCCCAATGGCGCAGTTGTTGCGGGCGCTTTGACCAAATCATCAACTCGTTCTTGTGATGTGAATTGGTGCGCCGAAGCGCTTAAATTCGGCAAAGCCAAAGCGCTTATTGTGAATGCAGGCAATTCAAATGCGTTCACTGGGGATGCCGGCATTGCAAAAAATGAGGCGAGTGTGACGAAAACGCGGGCGCTAACGAATTGTGATGCAGCCGAAGTTTTTTTGTCGGCGACAGGCGTGATTGGTGTGCCGCTGTCGACCAATATTATTGCCGATTCTCTTGACGAGGTTTGGAGTAGATTGGCAGCGCCGAATTTTGAGCAAATGGCACGCACAATTTCAACTACCGATACTTTTTTCAAAGGCGCGGGGAAATCATTCGAATTGGGCGACAAAACCATAAATATTGCTGGGATTGCAAAAGGTTCGGGCATGATTGCGCCAAATATGGCAACCATGCTGGTCTATATTTTTACTGATGCAAAAATTTCTGCGGTGGCTTTGCAAAAAATGGTGTCGGCGCATGTGGAAACCACTTTCAATGCAATTACTGTCGATAGCGATACTTCAACTTCGGATACATTATTGGTATTTGCAACAGGCGAAGCTGGCAATAGCGAACTCGGTGATGATGAGGTTTTTAGTGCTGCATTGTTTGACGTGATGCATGATTTGGCCTTGCAAGTTGTGCGGGACGGTGAAGGCGCACAAAAACTAATCAAAGTCCATGTATGCGGTGCAATTAGCGCAAAATCCGCCAAAATTATTGCCATGGCAATTGCCAATTCGCCACTTGTGAAAACCGCAATTGCAGGTGCTGATGCCAATTGGGGGCGGGTGGCAATGGCGGTTGGCAAATCGCAAGAACCAATAAACCAAGCGCAAATGACTATAAAGTTTTGCGGGCAAATGGTGGCGCAATTTGGCGGCGCAATTTCATATGATGAAAGCCAAATCGACAAAAAAATGCAAGGCGATTTGATTGAAATCGAAGTTGATGTTGGTGTTGGAACTGACAGCTTCACGGCATGGACTTGTGATCTAACGCATGGCTATATTGATATAAACGCCGATTATCGATCATGAGCAATAAGTTACTCCTCGTTGCAGCAGTTGCGGTGTTCGATGCCCAAGACCGCGTATTGCTCGCTAAAAGGCCGATGAATAAGTCGCTTGGCGGGCTGTGGGAATTTCCAGGTGGAAAAGTCGAAGCAGGCGAAATACCCTCATCCGCGCTGAAACGCGAATTGTTCGAGGAACTAGGCATAAGAATCGAAGTACATGACTTAGCACCAATCAGTTTTGTCAGTTTTTGTTATGAAGATTTTCACCTTTTAATGCCATTATGGGGTCTAAGAATTTGGGAAAATGAACCAAAATCCTGTGAAGGACAAGAATTGGCATGGGTAGAAGTTGCGGATATGGAAAAATATCCGATGCCTCCCGCCGATGTTCCCTTGATAGGTAGCATAAGGGATTATTTGATTGCACGAGCAAATAAATAAATTTTTTATCAAGGTATTCGTGAAATTTAGCGCCTCACAATCGGGCGCAGTTGCAATTGAATATGGTATGATTGCAACCTTCGTTGTTATTGGCCTTCTTGCTGGCTTGCAGGCTTTTGCGGGCAATTCCACCAATGGATTTATGGGCGCTATGGGTAAAATTTCTAACGCAGTTACTGGGCGTTAAGTTAGGCCATGAACTCATTGTTTTGCAACCGATTCCTCTCTGATAAGGGGCAATCTATGCCAAAAATGACCCTCAAAAGTCGTATCGACTTACTTCGCGCCATTTTCTTCATATCTTACCCCTTATCAACAATGCTTCGGCCACAAAACAATGAGTCCATGACCTTGTTTCCACAGAAAAAAACCAATTTTACTGACAGATAGGTTTGCAATCTGTGATTGTTCGCCTATGCAGCGCATTGGTTTTTGATTGGGTGGCAAATGCGAATAATGGTTGTTGGTGGCGGTGGGCGAGAACATGCGCTGGTTTGGAAACTGGCGAGCTGCCCTAATGTTACTCATATTATAGCGGCTCCCGGCAACCCCGGCAGTGCTTCAATTGCGAAGATATTTGATATTGCTGCCGATGATATATTGGGGGTGGTCAATTTAGCCAAAAGCGAAAAAATTGACCTGGTGGTAATTGGCCCTGAAGTTGCACTCGCGCTTGGCTTAGCGGATAAATTACGGGCAATTGGCATTGCGACTTTTGGCCCTAGTAAAGCAGCAGCGCAATTGGAATCATCGAAATCTTTTGCAAAAGACTTCATGGCGCGTCATAATATACCCACCGCAAACTACGGTGTTTTTGAGGAATATGAATCTGCAATTGCTTTTCTAAAAACCCTTAGCCCGCCTTATGTCCTCAAGGCATCTGGGCTAGCCGCAGGCAAAGGCGTTGTTATCGCCCCTGACTTTGAAACCGCATCGGCCGAAGTCAAAGAAATGTTATCTGGCAAATTTGGCGATGCTTCTAAAGAACTGGTTATCGAAGAATTCATGCAAGGTGAAGAGGCGAGCTTCTTTGTGCTTTGCAATCAGCAATCCGCGATTCCTTTGCCGATTTGCCAAGATCATAAACGCGCATTCGACAATGATTTGGGACCCAACACTGGCGGCATGGGGGCATTCGCACCGACAAGTTTAGTTGACGAAAAACTCGAGAAAGACATTATTTCCAAAATTATCGAGCCGAC
>ERZ1292633.4642-Hain-H41-02um-R1-4642-length-12668-cov-4_pt1 | contig 12668 bp, 9 predicted proteins | sample MGYA00564406_ERZ1292633 | MGnify/ENA primary metagenome ERZ1292633 (study PRJEB36523, sample SAMEA6512639) | groundwater metagenome | collected 2019-01-08 | study: AquaDiva: Metagenomics assemblies of 32 groundwater samples
GTCCCGCCCAGGCGGGACAGGACTCCTCGTCCGCCTCAGGCGGATGACACAGTCTGTGCGGCGGTGGTTTTTCAACAGTTCCAAAGTGATAATCAACGATGATAAACATCGTCGTCTATTATCGCTTTACAACGCCCCGCGTTCGTATTCCATCTTGAGAATTTCCGGCATAATTTTTTCGTAATAAGCCTTGTCACAAGAAACGCGGGAGTAGTCCTGATGTTGTAATTGCGAACTGAACCGGCACCCGCCGCCGCACATCGGTAAATAGACGCAGCCCCGGCATTCGGCTTCCTCCAGCGGAGAGGTCAGGTTCATAAACTCCACCGCCCGATGATTTAAGCCCTCGTTCCGGACGTGGCCGACGATAAAGTCCGGCCGGCCGACAAAGGCCGCACATTTGTAAATGTTGCCTTTCGGGTCAATGACGACGCTGGCGCTGTCCCGCGTCATCGGACAGGTGGTAATGTTCACGCCTTGTTCTACCTTGAATCCCCGCCGGATGATTTCCTGACGGAGTTTCAGGGCTTCTTCCATCAGGTCATTAACCAGCGAGGTGCAGCCGGTCATTTCAATGGTATTATTATCCGCGCCCAGCCGCGCCACAATCGGCGCAACCATTATCGTGCCAATCTTGTCTTTCAACCCTTCGCGTTCAATGATATCCAGCAGTTCCGGAAAACGGCCGAGATTATTCCGGTCAAAATTACCGCCGATATCAATCCGCACCCGGCCGGCGATACTTTTAATGTTTTTCAGGATCAGGTCAAAAGACCCGTGACCGTTGCGCAGGGGCCGGTTTTTATTATGGGCCTCAGGCGGACCGTCTAACGTAACCCGGATACTGCTTAACCCGACTAATTTTAATCGGTCAATCAGGGCGGGATTTAAAACTGAGCCGTTGGTAATCACGCCGAAACTGAATTTAAGCGGTTCGGCTTCGCTCACCGTGCCGAAGGGATGTTGTTCTTTGGCCCAGTCAAAGAGGCTCTGTCCGATTTGCAGCATCGGAGCCGGATTTAAAAACGGTTCACCGCCGTAAAATATTATCCGTAAGCCGTTCGGACGTTTCTTAGCCACCTGCGATTTGAGCCAGTGGATGACTTCTTCCGCCGTTTCATCCGTCATCAACTCGCCCTGGCGTTTGACGCTTTCTTCAAAACAATAAGTGCAGGCGAAGTTGCATTGGAAAGTGGTCAAGACCGTCGCGGTTAAAACCGGCACGCTGTATTTAATCCGGTTAAACCAATCTATCAGGACCTTCGTTTCGTCCACTTCATCATCAAGGACGATGCCGAGTTCTTTCAGTTGGTCAAGATAGGTTTGTTCTTCGGGGGAGAACGGGGGGCTAAAGTTTTTCGTTACAGATATATTATTTATGTTGTAGCGGCGGGGTTTATCCCCGCCATTATTCCCATCGATGGTTGATACTGCGGCTAATTCGTATTGTTTATCCTGATTGCTTGTTAACCGGTCTAACAGGTTTTTTAATTCTTGGTTAATGGTTATCACGGATTGGGTGCGGGTGTTGAGGACCAGGTATTCGCCGGGCTTGGGGTAATCTTTATAATATAATGTATAACGGGAAAGTTTCATAAGACCTCCTAACTACTGATTACACAGATTCTCTAACAACGGATTATCAGCCAAAGGACTGATCCGTCCTCAGGCGGACACAGATTAAAACTGATTACACTGCTGTCTAATTACTGATTAAGATAGATGTTAACGGGTTGTCCAGATTGAACATTATTTTTCTAAAGCACGCCCTGGCGAGGGTCCCCCCGGCTCAGGCGTTTCCGCCCGGCCGGGGGGAGACCAATTTACCTCGCTTCAATAGGTTATCTTGCAACCTTATGGGCGGATCAGAAATTTCCTTTCCCCTAACGCCTGAGCCAATCTGGGGAAAAATCCTTCGTCGTCCGTTTTACCGAAAGAGGGAAATTATTCATCAAAACTAATACCTGGGAAAAGCATGGGCGGGCAACAACCAACGTTTTCTTCTGACGCGGCTTTTCTGATGATTTCTAGTTTCATTCCGGCTCACCCCCTTTTCTATGTGATGGTACTACCACCACGATAGGTTGTGATCGGCGGGGACAAGCCCCGCCGCTACAACGAGACGTAATGAGTTGTGGTATCAACTCATTACAGATGAGCCGTGCACGGCTTTTTTTTATTATATAATCTCCGCCTAAGGCGGAGTCTACCAATTAATCAACGTTTGTAAAAAACGTTGTCTACCTATGTTAGTCCGATTACCGATTACTGATTACTATTTACCGTCTCCTGTTTTTGCCTGCCAGTCCTTAATCGTCCAGAAAGGCATAATGGTGGAAAATAGTTTGTCGGTATTTTTAAAGCCATCCCGCATTACGCAGAGATTATAAAAGAAATAAAGAAAGGTGGCGGGTTGGTCGTCGTAGATCAATTGATGAATCTGTTGATAGGTTTTCTGGCGTTCTTCAAGATTGGTTAATGTCTGGCCCAATTCAAACAGGCGGTTGACCTCAAGGTTATGATAGGGCCAGAGTTTTATCCGTGGGTCTCTCTTGGCCGAATGCCAGATTTTAGCTAGATCTGATGGTTCGGCCGTAAGAGAAAAAAACGTTAAATAAGCCGAGGCATCTTCCGGCACTTCTATTTCACCTTTTAAATATTTTTGGTAATCAAATTCAAGTAGTTCGGTTTTGATGCCCAGGCAGAGAAGATTATTGTGGATTAACGTTGCCATTTTGTATCCTTCGCGGACATCGGAGTTAACGAGGAGATTGAGCCGGAACTCCCGGCCGTCCTTTTCCAATACCCCGTTTTCGTTTGGGTACCAACCAGCCGAGACCAATAATTCCTGTGCCTTAATCGGGTTGTAGGGGATGGGTTTCGGATTGGGGTTATACCACCAGACGTCCGGGATAAAGGGTCCGGTGGCCGGTTCGCCGTAGCCGCCTTCAACGGACTGGATGATTTCCGGGACGTTGATGATATGAGCCAGGACCTGGCGGACGGCCCGGTTGCGCACAATCGGGTCAGCCAAGTTATATTCTAAGGCATAGACCCAAATATAGGGGAATTGGTAAGTTTTAAAATAAGGGTCGCGGGCGGCGGTTTCAAATTTTTCCCGCGGGAGGAAGAAAGTCAGGTCGGTTTCGCCCTTCATCAGGGCGGCCCAGATTTGCTCCGGCGTGTCATACCCGTGCGCCTCAATCCGGTCCAGATGCGGCCGGCCTTCGTAATAATCCGGGTTGGCCTCCAGGGTAATCCGGTTATCCGGCGTCCATTCCTTGAAACGAAACGGACCACTGCCCACCGGCGAGCGGTTAAACGAGTTATTGATGATATCCTGACCTTCTAAAAGGTGTTTGGGTAAAATCGGTTCGGAGAGTGTGGTGAGGGATAACCCGAACGGTTTATTAAGAATTATTTTAAAGGTGTATTTATCCGGTGTTTCCCAGTGGTTGATGGCATCAAAAAGAGTGTGGCGCGTGGCATAGGTTCGGTATTTTTTAATCAGGTCGTAGGTAAAGGCGATATCGGCCGAGGTGAGTTCGACGCCGTCGTGGAAGCGGACGTTCGGTCGGAGATAAAAGGTATAAGCCAGACCGTCCGGAGAGATTTGCCAGAGATAAGCCAGGTCGGGTTGAGGCGTCATATCAGGGTTTATCCGTACTAAATTGTTAAAGATAAGTTGCCATAAGGCGACGGTCAGTCCATAGTCGGTCAGCACCGGGTTCAGGTTATCCGGTGTTCCGCCTGGGGCGGAGAGTTTTAAGATTCCACCGATCCGCGGTTTAGCCGTTTGTTCACCGCAGCCGCTTAATATTATCAGTAGAAGAAGCGCCCAGAATGATTTAATATATAGCAAACGGCGGGCCGGAATAAAAATTTTCAGGAAAAAATTTTTATGTATTCGGATTTGATTGATATGATTGAAGTTAGGGAAAATATTTTTTGGAGAAAAATGAAAAGTGGGGGAGAGGGGAAGCGGTTCGGTGTCTAACTTTTCAGGCATCGGCATATATTTTCGGGCGTTAGGAAGTCCCCTCTAAAAAGAGGGGTAGGGGTGTGTTATTCATTCTTTATCGTTTTTTCGTTCCGGTTAATCCACTCTTCTATCGTTTGGAGCACCGTTTCCATATTATTTTTTACATCAGCGTCAAAAAACCGTAAGATATGAAAACCTAAAGATTCTAATTTATGCTGCCTTTTTTGGTCCTGTTCAAATTTATAAGAATGGCTTTCGCCGTCAATTTCAATAATAAGATTTAATTCCGGCGCAAAGAAATCAACAATATATTCATTAATTGGTTTCTGGCGATGAAAATCGTAACTTTTCATTTGTTTCCTTGAGAGCCGTTGCCATAATAGTACTTCAGATAAAGTGCTATTGTTTCGTAATTCGCGGGCATGTTTTTTTAATTTGGGGTTGTAATAAATTTTCAGAATACACTCCTTAATTTTTGCCTGTCGGTAGAAAGTTTTTCAGGAGGGAAAGAAGAACACACCCCTACCTCTCTTAATAGAGGGGAATAAGAACACACCCCTACCTCTCTTAATAGAGGGGAATAAGAACACACCCCTACCCCTCTTAATAGAGGGGAAGAAGAGATACACCCCACCTGCGCCAACCTGTCTGCGTGCGAATATGCTTCGGCCGGCCGATAGGCCCATCTTAATAGAGGCATTTTTAGAATTTATACGACACGCCGACCTCCACCCGCCGGCCGGAGTTAGGGAGAAGTTTATTGTAATAATTCGGCCGGTCAAAGATATTAAAGATATTGATAAAAACAGAGGCCGGCCGGTTGGTGCGGGGCTTGAGGTCATAATTAACCCGGGCATCCCAGATAAACCGCCGGTCTTTGGGGTCGCTGGCATCCGGTTCGTTCCAGAAATAATATTTTCCCTTGAGACTGCAGTTTAATAATTTTTCGTATTGATAATCCAATCCGAGCGAGTAGGTGGTGCGGGCCGCGCCGTTGCTTTGGATAATCTCGCCGGTCAGCCGGTTCTGGACGCGATTGATATCCCAGCCGGTTGAGGCGGTTAAATTTTTGGTGAATGTGTAGATGGCTTCGGCTTCCAGACCCTGTCTTCTGGTTTTATCTAGATTCTGGGCTTGGAAAGTAAGCGGGACGGCCGAAATCATCACCACGCTGACCAGGTCGGTTACTTCAGCCCGGTAGGCGGCCATCTTGAGTTGTAAATCCGGTAGGGGATTGGTTTCAAGGCCGGCTTCATAGACCCAGGCGCGTTCGGCTCGAAGATCTTCATTGGCAATGACAAATGGGTTGCCGCTGAGATACCGGTAGATTAAAGGCGGGGCGTTAAAGGCCCGGGCGGCCGACATTTTGAGATGAACTTTCTTAGAAAAATCATAACCCAGCCCGGCCGAAGGACTGAATTGTGAGCCATAAGCCGTATTGTCATCGTGCCGCGCCCCGGTCACCAGTGACCAATCTTCGTTTATCAACCAGTGATGATTGGCATAAATACCATACCGGCTCATCTTTTCTTTTTCAGCCGTCTGGTCGGAATCCAATTTATCCTGCCCGCTATCCAATCCTAAAGTAATCTGATGTTCTTTCCGTAAACGTAAATGAGAGACCAGATCCAGTCCGGAGAAAATATTTTTTGTCTGCACTTCACTGATTAAGGCCTTAGACGGTACGGCAAAGCGGGTCAGGGTGCTGTCCTGGTTGGAAGTTTTCAAGGTCGCGTTGAAATCAATCCCGCTTGAGGCGGGGTCGGAAGGCCGGACGTTTAAACCGAGTGTTCCGTAGCGGATGATATAGGCATAATCTTCGCCGTAGCCGAGGGTGGGGAATTCGTATCCACCCATTACTTGGCGGGTGTAATGATAACTGCCGGAAATATCAGCGTGTTCACCGAGGTCATAAATAATTTTACCTGAGGTATCGTTATTAAGGAAGTTGCTATTATTACGGAAGTTTCCGTTGCTATCTTGATGGCTTTCGTTGAAGAGGTAGCCGAGTGGTCCGGTGCGGCCGGAGAGTTTCAGCGATTCTTTCCAGTAGCCGATGGCACCGCCGGAGCCGGTGAGGGTGAGATTTCCGGTAAATTTTTCCTCGCCTAAGGCGGGAGGCGATTTAGTAATGACATTAATGATTCCGCCGAGCGACGAGCCCCAGGCGGCGGAGCCGGTGCCTTTGATGATTTCAATGCGTTCCACATTTTCCAGGGGGATGAGTGAGGGGTTGGCGTTGGCATTGCCCTGGGTATTTAAAAGAACGCCGTCCACCATAATGCGGACGTGAGCGGTATTGCTGCCCTGGATGCTGATTGAAGACGGTTGCCCGAACGAACCGCGTCCCTGGATATTCAGACCGGGTCGGAAGTTTAAGGATTCGGAAAGGTCGTGGGCGGGCAGTCGGTTAATTTCATCGGAGGTCAGGACCGTGATATTATCCGGCGTTTCGGAAGCAGGTTGCGGGTAGCGCGAGGCCGTTACCACGATTTCCGGGATTTCTTCATCCTGCGACCGGGCCATTGGAACGGAGATACTAATAAATGTAAGCAGTAATAACGCCAGAGATATTTTTTTTCTCGTCATCTATTTTCCTTTCCGGCTAATCTGAACCTGTTGCACCCCGCCGTGGCGGGGTCACCCTGAATTTATTTCAGGGTCTCCTTCCAAGCATAAGAATACCTGCCCGTCCGTTCAGGCGGGGATGCTGAACCAAGCCTGCCCTGAAGAGATGCTGAAATAAATTCAGCATGACACTTTTCCCCGATAGGGATCCCGTCGGGACGGGGCAGGGTTCTCCGAAGGAGTCCGTATGACTCTTCGGAGTCCATCGGACAGCATGACATTTTTGCGTTTTATGCCATTTGTGCAACAGGCTCATCTGTGTAATCATTATTTTCTAATCTGGCCGCTGGTGAAAATGCGTTTGCAGCGGCGGCACCTGATTTCCAGCCCGCGGTGAAATCCGTAAACCCGCTGCAATTTCGTGCCGCAGTAGGGGCAGGCGATTAATTTCGTGGTAAAATAACGGTTATTAGGGTTAAGTTTAACGGTGGTTGTTTCCGCGTCCCGGTCGTCCACTGTTTTTTGGAGCATCGTTACAAAAAGGTCGGACAGGTCGTCAATGGAGGCTGCGTAATAGGTTTTTTTGATGGTTTCCTCGCCGCGAACAAACTTCATTTCATAAACTTGGGAGCCGGGTTCTTTAAGAAATTGAGATTCGCCGTTCGCTTTCTCCGCTTGCCCCGCTATGGCGGTGGCTGGTGGAGCAATCCGGACCGTTAAAGATGTTTTTTTTAATAACCGGCCGGCCTGGTCAAAGATTTCAAACCGTTCATCAAAGACTATTTTATTTTTAGACATTTTACAACTCGTCCGGTGAAGAAAAATAAAAAAGCCCACATATTTCACACTTTGGCGAAGTGCGGAATAAATGTGGGCCTGATAAACTTCTTCCGTCCCCGCTTTAGCGGGGTTCGGGCAATGGGCCTGAAAAGTCAGGACAGTCTCGCTTCAGCGGGACCTCACCTGACTAAAATAAAATGATATGATAGCATCCTCGTTTTCGGCTGTCAAAATAAAAACAGTCAACAAGCGGTTTCATAATATTTTTATTAATGTGGAGACCTAAAGGTCTCCGCTACACTTTAGTAGCGGAAGCCTTCAGGCTTCCACCTTATGAAATTGCTTGAAATCAATTTTTGGATGCGTTTCTATTTTTTTCCGGGATGAATTTCATCCAGAAAACTCTTTTGACGATATCAAATAATTTAGAGACTGCTTCGTTAATAGAGAGGTGGCTGGTATTAATATAAATAGAATCTTGAGCCGGTTTAAGCGGGGCAATGGCTCTGGTTTTATCACGACGGTCGCGCAGTTTTATTTCCAGTCCGAGTTGCTTCAGGGAAACCGGGTGTTGAGTTTTTTTGAATTCTTTTAGCCGTCGGGCGGTGCGTTCGGAAAGTGATGCGTCCAGGTAGAATTTGAGGTCGGCCTGGGGAAAGACCACGGTGCCCAGGTCTCGTCCTTCAGCCACGAGTTGCCCGGATTGGCCTAAACGGCGTTGCAGTTTCATCATCACTTGCCGGATGAGCGGTGATTCGGCCAGGCGGTAAACGTTGGCCGTAACATAAGGTTTCCTGATTTCCGCGGTGCTGTCCCGACCATCCATTATCAGCCGGGCCGGGGCCTTTTTTTTGAAATAGATATTAGTTTTTTTAAAAAGACGGATGAGTTGGTTAAAATCTAAATCAACGTTATCCAAATTATTTTTTTTCAGGTTTTTTAAGACTTTGAGGGTAAAGGCGCGGTAAAGGGCGCCGGTATCAAGGTAGCGGAAACCTAACCGGTCGGCCAGCCGTCGGGCGACGGTGCTTTTTCCGGCCGCCGCCGGTCCGTCAATCGTAATGATAAAATTATCTGATGGCTTCTTCGTCATACTATAGAAATTCCACTTAGTGGAATTTCTATTATACAGTTTTTTGCCAAGCCGGACAATATTTTTTGTTTAAACGGAGATGACCGGATGGTCACGGTCGTTAAAAAACTTGACACTTTTAATAGGCTGGTTTATAATCAACTAATAAAAATTTTCTGAAAAATTTTTATGAAAGGAGTGGTTGTTTATGACCATTAGAGTAGCGATTAACGGTTTTGGGAGAATCGGGCGGAACGTGTTTAAAGTGATGAGTAAACGTCCGGAGTTTGAAATAGCGGCGATTAACGATTTAAGCGATCCCGCCACGCTGGCTCATTTGCTTAAATACGATTCCATCTACGGTAAATTCCCCGGGACGGTGGCAGTCAACGAAGGGGCGATAGTAGTTAACGGTAAAACCGTCAAAGTCCTGGCCGAAAAAGACCCGTCAAAATTACCATGGAAAGACCTGAATGTTGATTTTGTGGTGGAATCAACCGGCGTTTTTACTAAAAGGGAGCAGATTGAGAACCATCTCAAAGCCGGCGCTAAAAAAGTGTTGCTGACGGTTCCGGCCAAAGATAAAGTTGACGCCACGATTGTTCTGGGGGTGAATGACGGGATGCTTAAAGCCGAACATAAAATAATTTCCAATGCATCCTGCACGACGAACTGCCTGGCGCCGATGGCGAAAGTCCTGCACGATAATTTCGGGATTGAATTCGGGTTGATGACCACGGTTCATGCTTATACGAATGACCAGCAGATTCTTGACCTGGTGCATAAAGATTTGCGCCGGGCCCGGGCGGCCGCGGTGAATATCATTCCCACCAGTACCGGCGCGGCTAAAGCCATCGGATTGGTTATTCCGGAACTGGACGGCAAACTGAACGGCATTGCCGTACGCGTGCCCGTGGTAACCGGTTCGCTGGTTGACCTGGTGGTTGACGTGAAAAAAGAAGTGACGGCTGAAGCGGTTAACGCCGCCTTTAAGACTGCGGCTGAAGGAAAATTAAAAGGAATTTTGGAATACACCGAAGACCCGATTGTTTCTACGGATATTATCGCCAATACTCATTCCTGCATCTTTGACGCTTTAGCCACAATGGTGATCGCCAAAAAACAGGTGAAAATTTTCGGCTGGTACGATAACGAATGGGGCTATTCTAACCGGGTGGTTGATTTGATGGCCAAGGCGATGAATCTGTAACTCAAAACTTTAGTTTTGAGACAGCGGTGATATAAATGACCCCCAACCGGCATAAAATTTTCGGAGAAAATTTTATTTATGAATAAACTTACCGTTAGTGATATGGATTTATCCGGTCAGCGGGTGCTGACCCGCGTAGATTTTAATGTGCCGCAGGATAAAGACGGCAATGTCAGTGATGAGACCCGCATTAGAGCGACGGTGCCGACGCTTAATTATATTCTGGAGCAACACGGTAAACTGGTGCTGATGTCGCATCTCGGACGGCCTGACGGGAAAAAAGATGATCAGTTTAAACTGGATAAAGTCGGCGCGGTTCTGGAAAAGTTATTAGGCCGGCCGGTAAAAAAACTTGATGAGGCCGTCGGGCTCCAGATTGAAAAAACCGTTTCTAAAATGAAAGAAGGCGAAGTGGTTCTGCTGGAAAACCTGCGGTTTTATCCGGGTGAAGAAGCGAATGACAGCGATTTTTCCAAGAAACTGGCTTTTCTGGGAGACGTTTACATTAACGATGCCTTTGCTTGTTCGCACCGGGCACATGCGTCAATCGTCGGCGTGACCCAATATCTCAAATCCGGTGCCGGCTTTTTACTGGCTAAAGAGATTGAATATCTTTCCCGGCTGGTGGAAGCGCCGGAACCGCCTTTTGCGGCCATTCTGGGCGGGGCAAAAGTTTCCGATAAGATTACGCTGATTGATAACCTGCTGGATAAGGTTAATGTTATTTTAATCGGCGGTGGGATGGCCTATACCTTCCTCAAAGCCCAGGGTAAAAATATCGGGTTATCAAAGTGCGAAAAAGATAAAGTTAGCCTGGCGGGCGATATCCTGAAGAAAGCAGAAAACAGAAAAGTGGAAATCGTGTTACCGGTGGACCATTTGATTACGGATAAGATTGATGCCCGCTCGCGGTTGAAATTAAATAAGGAAGAAGTGCCGGACGGCTGGTTCGGGGTGGACATCGGCCCGGCGACGGTTAAATTGTTTAACGAAAAATTAGCCGGGGCGAAAACGGTTTTCTGGAACGGACCGCTGGGCGTTTTTGAGATAGATAAATTTGCCGAAGGTTCCCGCGCGGTGGCGACCACGCTGGCCGGTTTAAAAGCCACGATTGTGGTCGGCGGGGGCGATACGGCCGCGGCGATTGCGAAATTTAACCTGACCGGCCGGATGTCGCACGTTTCCACCGGCGGGGGCGCCTCGCTGGAGTTTCTGGAAGGCAAAGAACTGCCCGGCCTGGCCGCTCTGACGAATAAATAAGAACAATTATGCCCGAACTGCCCGAAGTAGAAACAATCAAACGCGGCCTGGAAAAAAAAGTCATCGGGAAAAAAATTACCGGCGCGACCGTCAACCTGCCGAAAGTAATTAACCGTCCCGTTGCCGAATTTGCCCGGTTGCTTAAAAATACCATTATCAAAAAAGTAGCCCGCCGGGCTAAGATTTTGATGCTGACTCTTTCTAACGGACATACTTTGGGAATCCATCTCAAAATTTCCGGCCGGTTGCTTTATCTTAAAAAAAATAGCCCGGTTGAGAAACATACCCACGTTATATTTGACCTTAATAACGGTCATCAGATTAGATTCTGGGATTTGCGCCGATTCGGATACGTGAAACTGATGCGTTCTGAAGAAGCCGTTAAAGAATTGAAACTGGATGAATTCGGCCCCGAACCGCTAACTAAAGAGTTCACTTTAGATATTTTCAAAAATTTATTGAATCAGCGTAAAAATTCCCGCATTAAACCGTTATTGATGGACCAGGGTTTTGTGGCCGGGATCGGGAACATCTATGCGGACGAGATTCTTTTTTACGCCCGGGTGCATCCGTTAAGGCCGGCCGGCGAACTTTCCGCGCGGGAAACCAAAGATATTTTTAACGGGACAAAAAAAATCCTGACGACCGCCGTTCAAAAAAAAGGCACGACGGTTGATTTATATGTTGACTTGAGCGGCCGGGCGGGTAATTATGTAAATTATCTGAAAGCCTACGGCTGTGAAGACAAGCCTTGCGTCCGGTGCGGCGCCAGGATTCAACGCATCAAAATCGGCTCGCGCAGCGCCCATTTCTGCCCACGCTGTCAGAAACAATAATACCGCACAATTATAATTTTCGCGAAAAAAAATCGCTTAAATTTCGACGAAAATCGTTGACAAACTTCTTTTTTTACAATAAAATCCACCTGCTTGCAAACAAAAATAAATTTTTCAGTGGTTAGAAAGGTGGTATCTGATGGTTCAAGTGGCGCGTAAAACCAAATTATTTGCCAACCATTCCAAAACACAAGCGAATTGTATTACAGAAATCCAGAAAAAATACCTGGTTTATAAATTGAAGCCATTTGAACCGGATAACGGTTCTTCGGTTGCCTCGGTGCTGGAGCGGATGAGCACGCAGGTTTCATTTCAGGGACGTAACCTGGGGCTGGCGTTTAATGCCTGGCGCCAGGCGCTTTCCGAAAAAACTATTTTGTCGTTCGGTTTAGCCGGAGCGATGGTCCCGGCCGGGATGCGCAAAACAATCGTTTGTCTTATTAAAAATCGGCTGATTGATGTCATCGTTTCCACCGGCGCCAATCTTTTCCACGATACCTGTGAAACTTTGGGGTTGCCTCATTACTTGGGTACTCCGCTGGTGAACGACGTGGAATTATGCCGTGGGAAAATCAACCGGATTTACGATGTTTATACTCGTGATACCGACCTTAATCGGGCCGATGAATATATTGCGAAATTTGCGGCGGAGTTGGAAAACCGCCCGTATCCCACCGCCGAATTTTTTTACCGGCTGGGCGAGAAATTGTCAACAACCACTTCTGAGGAAGGTATTTTAACAGCGGCGTCTCAGTCCGGCGTGCCGGTTTACTGTCCGTCCGTGGCCGATTCATCCATCGGGATTACTTTAGTCAGCAAATTTTATACCGACCTGATTTATAAGCAAGATGGTAAATCCGGTTTTATTTTTGATGTCCTGTCCGATGTATCTGATCTGGGTCGGCTGGTGGCTGCGGCGCCGCAGAGCGGGATTATTTTTGTCAGCGGTGGAGTGCCTAA
>ERZ1292633.4645-Hain-H41-02um-R1-4645-length-12663-cov-6_pt1 | contig 12663 bp, 7 predicted proteins | sample MGYA00564406_ERZ1292633 | MGnify/ENA primary metagenome ERZ1292633 (study PRJEB36523, sample SAMEA6512639) | groundwater metagenome | collected 2019-01-08 | study: AquaDiva: Metagenomics assemblies of 32 groundwater samples
GTGCCCAGTGCTCGCGATCGCGCACAAGTGGCTGTGGGAGCTGCACGGCAGAAGCACCTTGTTCTTTTCCCGTCAACTGTGGCCGCCACTGCTTCCCGAGTTGCGGCCAGCCGTCGTTACCAGCGGCCGCAGCGATGAAGCTGCTGCCATGGCGGCGCACGTCGGTGGATCAACGGCTCACGGCGCCGCCTCGAACACGCGAGGACTTGGAGGAGGGGGAAACCTGCCCCAAGTGTCGTCGGCAGATGATTCGACCTACGCTCCCTCATCGACGCGCTCGTCGATGGGCCGATCGATGAGCAGCGACGATGACGACCGCTCGTCAGTGGATTCAGGCCAAGAAGTGAACCACGCCACGCGACCTCGGACGACGGGGTCCAAGAAGGGAGATCGCGACAGCGATTCGCCGACGTTAATGGACCGAGCGCGAACGTTTTTTTCAAAGATCGCGAAAGATCGCGACGAAGAGGAAGAGACATCGGTGCCGCCCCCGAAGTCGTCGACGCTCCGACGTGAGGGCAACATGGCCACAACGGCGGCAACGACCTTCGAAGCAGGGTTCCTTCCCGCTGATCACCCCGCACCGGCGTCGGCGCACGATAGGTCAACGTCATCCTGTACCAAGCCGCATCGTCCGCGCAGTGGGCCCGTTCACCCCGATGCCGCCTTCCACACAACCATGAAGCCGATGCTCGAAGCCCTCGGCAATCAGGAACTTGCTCGCGCCCTGGCGACGATCTTCCGAGCATGTAACTTGAAAAAACTGTTGCAGGCAGCAGAGCGGCGACCGCAACCCGAGGCCGCAAGGCCACCCCCCGTGTCGGTAGCGTCCACCACTCGCCAGACTGGCCTTTTCGCCAAAATCAAGAGTGTGTTTTCGTCGAAGGCTACCGGCAGTACGTCGGAAGGCAAGCCGACGATTCCCGTGTCTGGACCCGTCACCGCGACGGGTGGCGGCCGGGGCGCGGTGTTGAACGAGGCGGACTACCGCATGCGTCTTTATCTCTTGCACCGGCAGCCCACCATATCGGCGAGCAAACTAGCCGTTGCGACCGCCGGATCCTCCTCCAATGCTGAGGCGAACGCGGGGCGCCCGATTCCACACAACGTGCCCGCCGAGACAGATCTCGAAGCGGGCGGCGGTGTCGATGTTGACCGAGGGGTCCTGTGCTTGTCCATGGAAGACGTAATCGCGTCCGGAGCCGCACCCCGCGCCCCAGCCACGATTGCTGGTGAGCCCGCTGCGTCGAAGCCGGAAGCCGTGGAGGACTGGGTGCTGCTTCTAGTCCTTCCCCAGCTCGAATCACAACAGCCGGATGAAGCCACCTTCCTCCCGGTCATGGTGTCACTGGCGCATGATGCGCGGCGAGCTGCGGGGGCCTCGCATCGCGCTGATATGGGAGACGCGCATTCAAGCGACGAGGATGAGGATGAAGTAGGCCGCAACGGACGCCGTGCCCGCATACGTCGACCGGAGCTGTACGTCTCACACTCCACGCCGGGCCACATTGTCGCCATCAGAGCGGTGACGGCCGATGCCTCTCTCTGCTTCGCGGTCGTGGTCGATGTGCCCCCGTCGATTGGAGGCCTCCCTGGCAGAATGGCGGCGGCTCGCATGGAGGATCATGCGTTCGTGTTGACCTGTCTCCAAGAGGAAGGCAAGTTGCCGTCGTATCTCTACGACTTATGCTGCGCGTGGCGGCAGCAGCGTTCCGGCGATTCACAGTCGATGATGAAGCGACTTTTCGGCAAGTAGGGTCTCGTGCTCCTTCCTCCGGACCGGTACCGAGAAGACCGAGTGGGATCTTCTCTGATTCCAGAGGCCAAAGTGTTCCTGCGTGCTGTTGCTGAGAAGATAGTACCATTGTGTAAAAAACAGCGCGCTTTCGTTTCTCTGATGTCCGCTCGCCTTGAATCGGGAGAAAAACCAAAGCTTCACGCCGCGGCGGAGGCTCCGAAAATGCGGCCGACGTCTTTACGAAGCGCGACCGACGTCGATCCCCCTATCTGTTCGTTACGACTGCTCGCGGTCAATAAACACTCAACAGCGTCCGAGATGCTGCTTCGAAAGCGTGCCACAGCGGGGCCTTCGACCAAAGGTGGACCGTTGAAAGCTGACCACGCCTGCTTGCCAGCGCAACAGCCATTAAAGTCGACGACGTCGCCTTCGCGACACGTTCGAGCACCCGAATCGCAACACATAGACCCGGCTGCGCTCGGCGGCACAACCCCACAGCCCAAATCAACCCTCGCCCAGCGGAGTCGTAGCCGACAACAGGTGCTAGCGCAGGTTCGCGAAAAGATGAGCCGGCAGCCCATGTACCAGCCTAGTCGTGCAGGAGGGGCGACGGACCTGCCCGCGACGTACGTCGAGGACTTTTGGAAGCAGCGACAGCTGGTGCAGGCCACGGATTCACTGGCGCGATCAGGCAGCCACCTGCCGACGCGTGCTGGTTCGAACGCTACGGAGGCGCAGGCACCAGCTAGTGGGCGAGCCGACTCGCCAGATGGCGGGGCGCCGTGTGCAGCAGACGTCAGCAAACTCACAGTTGCCTCTGTTGAGCCCCCAGCTAGAGGACCGCGAAAGCATTCGGCCAGTCCAGCGCCGCGTGATCCCATCAACAAAGCCGGAACGTCAAATCGGGTGCCCGTCGCCATTTCGGCGTCACAGAGACCAACCACAAAGAGCGCCGCTGGCGAAACGGTCATGGTGAAACCTGGGGGCGCTTCCGCAACCCAATCGGCACGAAGACCTGTACTGTCGTCGCGCGGTCGCACGGGGGCTGTGCACCCGGCGCCGGTCGCCGTGGTTGCGCCGCAGCGTTCAACGGCCGCCGGGCATGCAGGCACGCTTCGTGCCAAAGCAGTACCCAATGAAGGTCACAACAGCAAAAAACCGGACGGTTCAGTAACGGGACCACGAGGAGGCGCCGTTGCGATTTAGAGCCACGGTCTCGAGGGGCCACGGTCTCCTCGGTGTTTTTCGAGCCCCTCTCCCCCCATTCATCACAAAATTTAAACCGCCGGCACCCACCACACGAGTGGAGACAACCTCTTTCGTATTGAGGTTGCCTCAATACGAAAGAGGGTTACCCGCCGACGACGAAGTTAGCTAGATGCAGCGCAGTCCGACGTTGACAGGAGCGGGTGGCTCCTCCCTTTCCCATCGCTCAGCGTCCCCGTCCGCCCCCGCCACCTTAGCGGCGCCTGTTCACGTTCGATCGTCCTTCCACTCACCCTTTGCCCCTGTGGCTCCGAAAGTCCAACTCAAATTTATAATTGCTTCGCTTCGCTCTCAGTGAATGTTTTTGCGGCGGCGAAGGCCGGCGGCCACGAGCTGCGAGTTATCGGACGACGTCACATCCGCCGACACGCCGGTGCCAATGGGATCCAGCGATCCGATCTCATCGCACGATCCCATTGCCGCCCTCGCCCCCGCGTCGGTCACAGCGGTTGAGGTTGGACCAACGGAGGTGGGGCCGCCAGGCCGCTCCGGCCACGCCGCGACGATCGGGAAGAAAGCGTTCATCTCGCGGAACGCTTCGAGTGGCAAGCGCCCTCGAACAGCTCGGGCCATCATCGGCATGGGCGAGAGCGACGAGGAAGATGAAGACCCTCAACATGGAAGCGGAAAGCATCATGGAGGCGTGAAGCAGCGCGGCGCCGCAGCAACCTCGGCGGCGCTCAGCTCGGCCGTCTCCGCGCCGTCTCAGCAACGATCGATGATCTGTAAACCGTTTCTCCAGAAGGGTGTGTGCCCCTACGGGGACAATTGCATCTTTGCCCATGTCACAGCAGAGTCGCCTGAGCTGTTGAAAGGCAGTGGCAAGGCAGCCTCCGAAGAAGCTACGTGGCTGAAGACGAAAGCCATTTTGAACTTCGAATGATGTTCCTCGGGATTTGGGATGCGGGGGAGACCGCGTTTACCAACGATGGACGAAGTTGCACTTCGCGTGTTCCCACCCCGGTTGCAATCCCCCTAGCGAAAAATACAAAGCACTTCCTCTGTCTACGTAGCCTCTCACTCGTATGCGCCAGCCTTGCGCTCGGACCGTGTGCCTTCTCGTAGCGTTGCTGTTCTTCACAACGAAAACGGAGTGCCGGAAAGTAAATTTTTACACGGCGACGCCGGGGCCGTCTGCAGTCTCCTGGATTCGCGACGCCGAGGCGCTTGCCGGAAATCGACGCATCGCCACTGGAATTTACTTTTGCTGCGTCGGCTTCTTTCGGCTGGAGGCAAACGGCACACTGCAGCACCAAACCGCAAAAGCACTGTCGATGTGGGCTCAACCGACACTGGACGCAGGGTTGGACGTTCACTTTGTCATGGACTTATCGCAAGAGGCGATCGAAGGGCGCACCTGGGCGCGGACAGACGTGCTCGACCGCCTGGGACAACTAGCCGTCGAGGTAGGCTTTCAAGGCATTCTCGTGGACTATGAGCCCCCGTCCAACTACACGAGGCAACACGAAGAGTCGTACGCTGCCTTTCTTCACGCTTTGTCGCATGCCATGCATCGCGTCGGGAAGCAAAGTGGCTTCTGCACGTCCAATTGGGGCATTCTTCAGGCATGGAAGATTTACCGGTTCACCCACGTTGACATCGCGACGTCCATGGTCTATGGTTGGGTCGGGGACGGCACTCCACTCTACGACTTTGTCGAAGGAGAACTTGCCAAGGGCGGCATGCCGAGGGATAGTGTCGGATTCGGCGTGGGAACGACCGTGATCCCACAACGCCGAGAAGCCGTCACCAATTTCAATTGGACGTCGGAAACATTGCTGAATTTCACGGAATGGCTAAGGTTGCCATCGGTGAACATCACGCGACTCGATTTTTGGCGCACTGACATTGATTTCCGATGGCCTGCCAATGCAACGGAGCCTTGGGTGTTCCGAGCGGCGGCCGACTTTCTTTCGTCGCCGTGACGACGACAAATGGAACCTTCCCTTACTTCCAAACCCCAGCCACGAAACGAATTTGTGATTCGCCGTTTCCGCCAGCCACATCACGGCCTTAGTGTTCACATTTTCTTTCTTCGCTCTTGATAACTCTTCTTCTGTGTGATTTTTAAATGGCTGCTGCGGCCCTTCCCTCGTCCGCTCGAGTTGTCATCGTTGGCGGGGGCGTCATCGGCTCATCCATTGCGTACCACTTCGGCAAACTTGGCTGGGGCAAGGACGTCGTCCTGTTGGAACGCGACAAGATCACGTCGGGGACAACTTGGCACGCAGCCGGGCTAATGGTGTGCTTCGGGTCCACGTCCGAGACCAGCACCGAAATGCGCAAGTACAGCAAAGCGTTATACCAACGGCTGGAGGCGGAGACCGGGCAGCCGACGGGTTTCAAGCCCGTTGGCTTCATTGAGATCGCGTCCGATCCGGACCGCCTCGAAGAGTATCGTCGCGTTTCGGCTTTCAATCGTCTTTGTGGCGTTGACGTCGAGGAAATCGGCCCGAAGGACGTCGAGCGGCTGTTCCCATTGTGCCGCACAGACGACGTGCTGCGTGGGTTCTACGTGAAGGACGACGGACGTGTCAATCCGGTGGACGTGACGATGGCGATGGCCAAAGGCGCGCGCATGAGCGGGGTGCGCATGTTCGAAAACACACCGGTGGAAAACGTGGAAAAACGCAACGGACGCGTGCACGCCGTGCGCACTGAGTCAGGCCATGTGATCGAAGCCGAGTACGTGGTCAACTGCTGCGGGATGTGGGCACGGCAGTTCGCGGCGAAGGCTGGCGTTTGCGTTCCCTTGCAGGCCGCAGAACACTACTACCTTCTCACCGAACGCATTCCCGAGGTGAGCCCCAACTGGCCGGTGATCGAAGACCCGGGCTTCTACGGCTACTATCGTGAGGAAGGTGGCGGCCTCATGGTCGGGCTGTTCGAGCCCGTTTGCGCGCCGTGGAATGTCAAGGGCATTCCGAAGGACGCCTCCTTCACGACCATCACGCCTGACTGGGAACGATTGACCCCGTTCTTGGAGAAGGCCATGAGCCGCGTGCCGGCCTCGACCAAGGTTGGCGTGCGCCAACTGTTCTGCGGGCCCGAGTCCTTCACGCCGGATTTAAAGCCGATCGTCGGCTTCGCACCCGAGCTGAAAAACTACTTCGTGTGCGCTGGGCTGAACTCCATTGGTATTCTCACCGGCGGCGGCATGGGCCGCGTGGTGGCCAATTGGATCGCGACGGGTAAGCCTGACGTCGACGTGACTGGAATGAACATCGATCGCACCCAGACTTACCAAACCAACCCGAAGTACCTCGCGGAGCGCACCGTCGAGCCGCTCGGCTTGGTGTATCAGTGCCATTATCCGACCTGGTCGATGGCGAGTGCGCGCAACGTTCGCAAATCGCCGATCCACGAGCGTCTCATGGGCCAACGAGCGTACTTCAAGGAGGTGTCGGGCTGGGAGGGTGCCGATTGGTACGCCCCGGTAGGTGTCGTCCCCAAGGTCGACAAGTACTGCTGGGGTCGCCACAACTGGTTTCCGTACTGGGTCGAAGAACACAACGCGATTCGCAATGGTGTCGCGTTAGTCGACATGAGCTTCATGTGCAAATTCCGAGTGCAAGGCGAAGGCGCCGGCCACGCGCTGAACTACCTTTCCGCGAACAACGTGGACCAAGCTAGCCACCGCATCACATATACGCAGTGGCTGAACCCCGAAGGAAAGTTGGAAGCAGATGTGACCGTTACGAAGCTGGGGCACGACGACTTCTTCGTCGTCGCGACCGACACCGCCCTCCGGCATGTTCAGGCCCATTTCTACAAGTACCTGCCCGATCAATACAAGCATCTGCGAATGGTCGATGTGTCGTCAGGGGTCGCACAGATCAACGTGCAAGGGCCACGATCGCGGGAGTTAATGCAGAAATTGACGCAAACCGACATGTCGAATGCGGCCTTTCCGTTCCGCCATGCGACCGAAATCGACATTGGCTTCGCTCGCGTCCTCTGCATTCGCATCACGTACTTGGGCGAACTCGGGTACGAACTTTACGTCCCCTCGGAGCAAGCGACACACGTGTACGATCGTCTGGTCGCGGAGGGCGAGAGTGTTGGCCTGAAGCACGCTGGCTTAAAAGCACTTGCGTCTTGCCGCATGGAAAAGGCGTACCGTGACTACGGGCATGACTTAGACAACACCGACAATGTCCTGGACGCTGGCCTTGGATTCTGTGTCAGCATGAAGAAGCCTTGCGACTTCGTGGGCAAGGCAGCGGTGGATGCTCACAAAAAGTCGGGCAAGGCGTTCAACAAACGCATCGTGCAGGTTCTGTGCAAGGATCCCAAGCCCATGATGTTCCACGCCGAGCCTATCGTCCATAATGGCAAAGCCATCGGATACATGAGGGCAGCGAGCTACGGTCACACGCTCGGCGGCGCGGTCGGCCTAGGGATGGTTGAGGCGCCGGAGGGAAAGATTGTCGACGACGCCTTCCTGCAATCCGGCAAATGGGAGGTTCAGATCGCCAATGACAAATTTCCCGCGGTGTGTTCGATCCGCCCTTTGTACGACCCGGACAACAAGCGCATCTTGGCGTAGTAATCACCCCCCCCCCCCCCCCCCAACACTCGCAGATGGGGCCTTCTCGACATCTCGAATCGAGACTGTCCATCGGCTCTCAAGGTACACCCTCTACTCGCACCTCTCTCTTTTTCCTTTCACCCGTCCCCCGAGTGACGAAAGGGACGCGATGCATCGGCCGCAGCAATGTCGGCGAGGTCGCCGTTCGTATCGTGTCACACACACTCTCTCTGTTCATGTCCCATTTCTGATTCAGCGCTCGACGTTCTCCCACGCTCCCTCGATCGATACACCCACCCCCACTGGGAGCCCCCTACCTCAACCCCTCGATCGCGCGTGATCGCTGTCCGCAAAAGGATGTTCCTCATGCGTTCCTCATGCCATGCGTCGCACCACCCACGCGCGACAGAGGTAGGGAGGACGCCGCACGCACACAACTCGTTCACGACCCAATCGCCCACCCTTGCTATTCGTCATGGGCTGCGGCGCGTCCAGCACGACCGCGGCGACGGCCGATCGCGGCGCGAAGGGGCCGGACGCACCGGTGTTCCTTGCCATCGACGAAACCGCCCCCATTCACTTCGACGCGACGGTGCTTCCCGACTCCACGGACCTGCCACTGGAATTCGGCGAGAACGACGGGTACTATTTCATCGTCCTGGAAGTCCCCGGCATGGTGTGCGCGGCCGAGGAAGACGACGGGGCTGCCGCGAGCAGCGGTAGTGCGGAGCAAACAGCCGCGGCCGCGGCGTCCCCTAGTAACCAGCCGCGCGACAACGAGGCTCGCGTGAACTGCAGCGTGTCGCCCACGGGCTATTTGATCACCGTTTCGGGCACGAGGACGTTGGCGTCGCTGGGCCCGGGCGTGCTGCCGGCCGAAGACCCCAAGTGCACCCGAGGACTAGGCCCCCTCAGGTGGATGTGCGATCTGAAAGGCGTCTTCGAACGGGGGCCGGAATTCAACTGCCGTGACGGAATCCTGAAGCTGCGGTTCAGAAAACGACGCGAGACAAAGGAACGCCCCGTCCTGGCCGCGTTTTAATGTTGGCCGCCCACTTCACCACGTAGAGACCTTCGTGAACGAATCGACGAGCATGACCGGTGACAGCCGGACACCACCCGGCATCACCTGCACGCAGCTAGCTTACGGGACGGGCCGCTAGCTTACGGGACGGGCTGCTAGCGTGTATACTGATTCATGGTTTTTGTCCCCTCCACCGTTTTGTTACTTTTACTTCCTGTACATCCGTTTCCAGCCGTGCAGTGATCACAACCTTCACCTACCTGTTGTGATCGTCTATTTTTCAGGGGACACCTGTGAGGCGCCATTCATGGATGGAATCGGACTGAGATTGTTTCTGCGCTCGAGGTCGGTGGATCGTTTCAGCGCCACTTTGCCTCACTCACGGCCCTGTTGTCTATGGCCGCTCAACCCGCTGCTGCGCCCCAGGCGGCGTCTGGCTTCGCCAGCCCGTCGGTGTATGTCGGTAACCTCGATGCCCGTGTGACGGAGGCCATGCTGTACGAGCACTTCCGCGCCACCGGCCCCGTTGTGTCGGTCCGCGTCTGCATTGACTCGGCGAGCCAGAAGTCCCTTGGCTACGGCTACGTCAACTTCCAGAACGCGGGCGACGCCGACCGCGCGATCGACCAGCTGAACGGATCCCGCCTGCAGGACCGCGCGATTTGCGTTGCGCGCGTGCTGCGCGACCCGACGCTGCGCAAGTCAGGCGTGACGAACATCGTCGTCAAGGGCCTGCCCCAAGACGCCGACGCCAAGAACCTGAAGGAAGTCTTTGGCAAGTTCGGCAGCATCGTTTCGATCAAGCTGTCGACGGACGACACGGGCAAGCCGCGCGGCATGGCGTACATCATGTTCGACAAGGAGGCGTCGGCAACTCAGGCAGTTGACGAAGTGAACGGCAAGTCGATCACGGAGGGCGGCCCGCAGCTGTCGGTCGAGCGCTACCGCAGCCCGGCCGTCATGCAGCAGGAGCTGATGCAGAAGTTCACGAACCTCTACGTGAAGAACCTGGCCCCGACGACGACGGACCAGCAGCTGAACGACGCATTCGCCGCCTTCGGCACGATCACGTCGGCCAAGATCCGCGCGGAGGCTGACACCGGCAAGGCGGTCGGCGTCGGTTTCGGGTGGGTCGCGTTCGACGACCACGAAGCGGCGGTCCGCGCGACGGAGGCGCTCGACGGCAAGGACCACGCGCTCGCCGCGCCGGGACAGACGCTGTGCGTCCGCCGGTTCCAGACCAAGAAGGAGCGCGTGCGCAACCGCGAGGTCAAGCACCGCGAGCGCATCGCGCAGTACTCGAAGTACCCCAACCTCTACGTCAAGAACTTCGACGATGACATCACGGAGGAGCAGATGAAGGTCGTGTTCGACAAGTTCGGCGAGACCGTCAGCGTCAAGATCGCGATGGATCCGACGACGAAGACGTCGCGCGGCTTCGCGTTCGTGTCGTTCCACGAGGCGTCGGCGGCGCAGAAGGCCGTGACGGAGCTGACGGGCTCGCAAGCCCTCGGCAAGCGCCCGCTCTACATCACGTACGCGCAGCGTCGCGACCTGCGCCGCCAGCAGCAGGAGGAGCTCTTCCGCAAGCGCAGCGCGCGCGCGATGCAGCCCTTCCCGGGCCCGAGCATGAATCCGATGATGATGCAGCACCCGAGCATGATGGGCCACCACCACCATCACCACCACCACGCGCACTCGATGTTCCAGCCGCAGCCGATGATGGCCCCCATGGGCGGCCTTGGCGGCTTCCGCATGCCCCCGCAGCTGATGCAGCAGCGCAACCCGATGATGGGCGGCCCGATGGGCATGCACCCGCAGATGATGCACCCGGGCGCGGGAATGTTCCAGCCTGGCGGCATGCCGCCGAACATGATGGGGATGAACCCCGCGATGATGCGCCCGGCCATGGCGCCGCGCCCGGCCCCGGCCGCGCCGCAGCGCGCTCCGATGCCGCAGGCCCCTGCGCCGCAGCACCAGGCAGGCCTCGACGCGACGTACCTGGCGAGCATGACGCAAGAGCAACAGAAGAACGTGCTCGGCGAGCGCCTGTACAGCTACATCATCAAGATCAACCCGAACCAGGCCGCGAAGATCACGGGCATGCTGCTGGAGATCGACAACTTCGAGATCCTGAACCTGCTCGACAGCCCCGAGCAGCTCAATGGCAAGATCCGCGAGGCCCAGGAAGTCCTGGACCGTCACGGTGGCATGTAAACTTGACCGCAGCGTTCACAGCGCAGCGTACCCCCCGGTTCGTCGTGCCCGTTGGAATCGGCTTCACTCGCCTGAGTTTCCTCGTCGAAGCAATACATCGTTTTGACGTGAGGAAGCAACACTTTTCCTTCTCGCCGCCGAGGGTCGCTGGTCGTTTTCGTCCACCTTACTTCCTTTTCCCCATATGACCCCACGTGCGACGGCCGCTCGGCAAAGCGCTTCACCTGCGCGTAGATTTGCCACGAGTTTCTTGCGTGCCGTGGCGCAGCGTGTGGGCTTAATTTCCCTTCTTTCCCGACACCATCCACCCCTCTACAACCCGTGAAAAACACGAAAGATAACCGGCTGCTCGAGGCGCTCGTTTTATTGTTTTTGCAACGCCAAGTGGCGATCGCGAGTCATGGCGCAGCTGGCGCCTTTCGCACTTTCGGACCCAATTTGTCATCGACGATCACTTTTGGCAGTTGCATCAATTTGAAAAGGGGAGGAATCGTCAGCCATTAAACAACAATTGCAGTGTGTGCTTGGAACGGGGCCAACGCGGGATACGTGCGCAACAGGGAGCGCCAACAACCAAACACAACAAGGTTCCGGGCACCGTATCGTGGTGTGCAGCGCGCTGATTCCTTCTCCCCCCTTTTCTGCTTTTTTCTCGGTGACGTCACACAATCCCCATTGCAGAAAGAGATCAAGCCAGAATCGCTGAGAGGAAACGAAGCCTTGTGCAGGCGGCCATGTCTCACAACGTCTCACGGTACGACTGAGCCTCGATTAAGTTTGTCACTGTTCCTCTCGTCTGAAGCGAATCCACCACTCCCGTCCCTCTCCAATCTCCCGGGTTTGCAACTACGTCGCACGTCCTTAGGTGTCATGTCACGAAAAGGTGGCGGTCGCGGCGCTGCGGCGGCCTATGACCTCGACGACGACTACGACTATGACGACGATTACGACGACGATGCGCAGCAGTATGTGGTATCGAAGCCAGGATCCGCAAAGGCAGGAGGCCGTGCCGGGCTCGCACCGCGCGGCGGGCCCGTCCGCGGGGGACCCGCCGTTCAACGAGGCCGCGGCGCCGTGTTTCAAGATCCCTCGCAAACCGTCGTGGCACCTGGCGACGATGACTTAATCCGGTCCAAGCTCCCGTCTCTCCGCGAAGTGGCGGGACCCGGTACGGCGGACAGTATCCTCATCCAAGCCCTTCGCGACAGCAACTACGATTTGGACGCCGCCGCAATGATCATTTTCACCCGCACACCGTCACCCGAAGCGAAAGCGTTGCCAACGCAATCGCCCGTGCCGCAACCCGTTGCGGCTAGGCCAGCCAAAGTGTTAGGTGCTCTTCCGTCTGCTGCGGTGAAAGCGCTTCCGAGTGGATCGCCGACGTCATCCACCGGCCCCTCTCCGCAGATCAGCAAACCCAGCAGTCCGACCCGTGCGTCACCGGCTCCCGCGGCGCTCGTGGCGGCCTACACACCCGCCGTGGCAGATGCCGACGGTCGCCTGGCGATGAGTGTCGTCTTTGCCGGTCATGTCGATCACGGCAAGTCGACCATTCTCGGTCACCTATTGGTGCAGCTGGGCCACGTGTCGGCGCGCGACGTACAAAAGCTGGAGCTGCAGGCGCGGCAAGCGGGCAAAGCGTCCTTCCACTACGCGTGGCTACTTGATCAGAGCGACGAGGAACGGCGCCGCGGCGTCACGATCGATAGCGCGCATCACGCCTTTGACACTCCGAAGCGGCGAGTCACGGTGCTGGACGCCCCGGGCCACCGGGATTTCATCCCGTCCATGGTGTCGAGCGCGACGCAGGCAGACGCCGCTATTCTTGTCGTGTCTGCGATCGCGAGTGAACTGGCCGCGGGCTTGGATAACAGCACGAAGGAGCAC
>ERZ1292633.4646-Hain-H41-02um-R1-4646-length-12660-cov-29_pt1 | contig 12660 bp, 12 predicted proteins | sample MGYA00564406_ERZ1292633 | MGnify/ENA primary metagenome ERZ1292633 (study PRJEB36523, sample SAMEA6512639) | groundwater metagenome | collected 2019-01-08 | study: AquaDiva: Metagenomics assemblies of 32 groundwater samples
CTTGACCCCCCCCGCGTTACCAAGCGTCAGGATAAACTGGTCCTGACCTTTCCATATAGCTTTTTCTCCGGGCCGCAGCAAGGCTTCTTGGGGGCTGCCCCCATCGATCTGAATGACGACCCAACTCAGCTCTATCGCCTCAAGGTCCAGTGCCAACTGTCCCTCTGTTGTTCCAGACCCTTCGAGTGAAATCCCTCCCAGCGGTCCGTCGTTCCCCAGCGACGAAGGAACTGGCGCCACAGGCTTCGGCATAGCCGAAGCTGTGGTTACTGGGCTGGTCACTGACTCAACGTGATCTCCCACGCTCGCCTTGGCTGATACGACAGGGGCCTCGCTCGGTTTGGTACTGGGAGCAGGCTGGTCCTGCAGGACCGTTTCAGTTTGCGGGCTCAGCGGCGCGTCCTGAGATTCTGGAGCCGGTGCTGTGGTCCGTTTCGATCCTGAAGATGGAAGGTCCGAGCTCGAACGATGGACCAAGAGCGACGACTGTTCCCGGCTTAGGAGGAAGATGAGTGCAAGAATCGCAACGCCGATCGCAATCGCGACGGCCTTTCGGTTAGCTTGACGCTTTCGCTCTTCTTCCGCCTGCCTGATTTTTAATCTCTCCCGCTCAACTTGCTTGTCGTAATAGGGGCCGGCTGACTGAGTGAATCGGTGGATCGCATCCTCTTCATCGAGCCCAAGTGACCGAGCATAGGACCGGACAAAGCCTCGCGCAAACACCTGATCGGGCAGCTTGGCGAAGTTCCCATCTTCCAGCGCCTTCACAAAATCGGTTCGAATCCGCGTCTTCGAGGCGACTTCGTCGATGGTGAGCCCCTTGGTCTCGCGCACCTGCTTGAAAAATTCACCGATTGATTCCATGGGTGTCTCTCTACGGCTTGAGCCGTGTCAGCAATTCCTTCGCAGCTGCGGCATACTCACCGCCCTTATCGAGTGTCGTCACCTTAGTCAGCGTTTCCCTTGAGCGTCGTTCGAACCCCAGCTTGTAATACACCCGCCCCAGCTCTAAGTGTAATAGAGCCGGAGGAACATTGGGCGGATTGACCACTAAGGCATCCTCAAACGCTTCCATAGCGCCCTGAAAATTACTTTCATGAGCCAGTACCCGACCGAGATGGAATCGGGCCAGGTCCGGCGTTGCATACAAGGGATTGGTCAGCGCCTGACGGAATGCCGCGATCGCTTCGGTCCAGCGCTCCTGTTTCTCCAAAACCTGGCCCAGATAGGTGTAGGCTTCCGAGTAACTCTCATCCAATTTGGTCGCTGCCGTGAATTCCTCCTCAGCTTGAACTAATTTACCCTGCAACGCCAGAATGTGGCCGAGCCCGTACCGTGCTTCTTTGTTGTTCGGATCGAGCTTCACCGCCTTCTGGAACGACACAAAAGACTTCTGCTGATCGTGCTCCAGGCTCGCGATGCCTTCCTGATAATAGCCTTTTGATTTCTGCGCCGAACCTTCCGGTGTGGCACAGCCGGACAACCATCCGATCAACAGGGCCGACACCAGCAACGGGCAGGCCAATGGTCCAATAATTGAACCGACACAGCGAATCTGCATCACGAAATGTCCTCAAAATGGGTCAGCCGCTTAAAGGCTCGAAACCGTTCCTGAACTTCTTTGTAATCCAGGATTCGCAAACGGTCAAGACTAAAGGCTTCTACGGTAAATGACGCCATCACGCTCCCAAAGATAATCGCTTGCTTAAACGCCTCGAGCGAACGGTTGCCGGTGGCCGTCAGATAGCCCAGAAAGCCGCCGGCAAAGGTATCCCCCGCACCGGTCGGATCGCGCACATCTTCAAGCGGGAAGGCCGGAGCCCCGAACACCTGCTTCTCGTTGAACATCAAGACCCCATATTCCCCACGTTTGATGATGAGGTGCTTGGGTCCACGCGCGAGCACTTTCTTCGCAACCTTCACCAGATTCGAATCTTCACCAAGCGCCCGGGCTTCCCCATCGTTAATGATCAGAATATCGACCTGCTCCAAAACGCGCCACAATGCGTCCCGCTTGCCGTTGATCCAAAAGTTCATCGTATCGCACGCGACCAGCGGCGGACGCGAAAGCTTCTGCAGCACATCCAACTGAAGCTCCGGATCGATATTACCCAAGAACAAGAGATCCGGGGATCGATAGGCATCGGGAATCCGTGGCCGAAACGTTTCGAATACGTTGAGTTTCGTATCGAGGGTGTGCGCTTCGTTCAACTGGTGGGTGTATTCCCCTTTCCAGCGAAAGGTCGCCCCGGGCCTCCGCTCCAACCCGGTCACATCGATGCCACGGCTCTTGAGAAAAGCCAGATGTTCCGGTGGAAAGTCTTCCCCCACCACTGCGATGAGATCCACGCTGGTAAAATAGCTGGCCGCAGTTGAGAAAAATGTGGCCGAACCTCCAAGAACCTCGCTGACCTCCCCGAAGGGTGTTTTCACCGTATCGAGCGCAACCGATCCGACGACAAGCAGCTTCCCCATGGCTCACCGAACCCCTTTCTTCGCCGGAACAACCCGGTCCATCAACAAGGCCAACTTTCGTCTGGTCGAGGCGGGCATTCGATCCGGCGCCGTAATAATGGCATCCTGCAATGCACGCTGACAGGAGCAGGCCTTGTCATCGGCCACCCCACACATCGCCGTCCGCAACAGCTGTTTGGCGAGCGTGACATTCTGGCGGAGCGTGGTCAAGATCGACTCGACGGTGACGGCCTGTTCAGTCTCATGCCAACAGTCGTAGTCGGTTGCTAAGGCCACCGTGGCATAACAGAGTTCTGCCTCACGTGCGAGCTTGGCCTCGGGAAGATTCGTCATCCCGATCACACTCACACCCCACTGACGATATAACCGAGACTCCCCTTTGGTCGAAAACTGCGGGCCTTCGATGCAGAGATAGACGCCGCCCTGATGGACAGTGGCGCCGACCGTGCGAGCCGCACCCAACAATACCGCACTCAGCGAGGGGCAGACCGGATCGCCGAACGCCACATGGGCGACAATCCCTCCCTCAAAGAAGGTTGACACCCGCCGTTTGGTGAGATCGATAAACTGATCCGGCAACACGACGTCACCGGGCTTGATCGACTCCTTCATACTGCCGACTGCACTCACAGAAATGACCCGGCTCACCCCGATCGACTTGAGGGCATATATATTCGCGCGATAGTTGATCTCAGAAGGATTGATCCGATGGCCTCGTCCATGCCGCGAGAGAAAAGCGATACGAACCCCTTCCAACTCACCGAGTAACACTGTGTCGGAGGGAGATCCAAAGGGGGTCTTGACCGAAAGTTCCTTGACCTTCCGAAGACCCTCGATGTCGTATAACCCGCTGCCGCCGATAATCCCGATGTCTGCGCGCACTGCCTTTCCCTGTCGTGTCATCCCTCATCCTCAAGTAAGTGTGTTGAGAAATCGATCTACCTGTTCGATCACCCGTGTAGCCGTATGCTGTACGGATTCAGACTCCTCGATCATCAGCCACTGAATCCCCTGTTCCTTTCGAAACCAGGTCATTTGCCGTTTGGAAAAATGCCTCGTGTCCCGTTTGAACCGCCGAACCATTTCAGCAGCGTCATACTCGCCGGCCAAGTGCTCAGCCACCTGCCGATAACCCAAGCCCTTCATCGCTGCGCTGTCGCGCTGATATCCCTGAGCCAGGAGCTGCTTCGTCTCCTCTATCAACCCATGCGCCAGCTGCCAATCAATCCGCCCTTCGATACGCCGGTACAGCTCATCACGGTCTCGGTTCAATCCGATCATCAAGGCTGCAAAGGGCCGTTCGGCAAACCCATGCTCCAGTTGAAACTCCGACATCCGACGACCGGATAACTGGTACACCTCCAGCGCGCGGATCACTTTTGATTCATCGCGTGGGTGCAACCGCGCCGCAGCCACAGGATCGACATCCACAAGCTTCGCGTAGAGACGATCATACCCTTGCTCCTCCGCCTCCTGCCGCAACGCCTCCCGCACAATCGGATCGGCCGGTGGCGCATCGCACAAACCCTTGAGGAGGGTCCGCACGTAAAGCCCTGTCCCACCCACTACCAGGGGAAGGCGGCAGTCCCGATAGAGACGCTCGATCTCATTAATCGCCTGCCGGCGATACAATCCTGTATTAAACGATTCGTCAGGATCGACAAGATCGATCAGCCGATGGGGAACCGCCTGGCGCTCCTCTGAAGCCGGCTTATCCGTTCCAACATCCATACCACGATAGACTTGCCGTGAGTCCGCCGTGAGCACCTCGGTCTCGAAAGCCTTGGCTACCTCGACCGCGATGCGGCTCTTCCCTACCGCGGTCGGTCCCACTATCACGACCACAGGCTTGGTCAAAACCTGCGCCTCGGAGAGACGCCGCGTCGCTCTCATTGGAATGGCCATCATGTCCATCCAACCCGACCGAACAGCTTGGCAAGCTCATCTATTGAAAGACGAAACGCCGTGCGGCGCCCGTGCGGGCAGGTCATAATCAACCCTTCCTGAACCCAGTCATGAATCAGCTGGTGAATTTCAGGAAGGGCCAAGGCACGTCCGGCCCGCACTGCTCCATGGCAGGCGAGCGAAGCCAATACAGGTTGAACCCGCAGGTCCAGAGAGGATGCGCTGTCCCATTCGGTTAAATCCTCAAGCAGATCCTGCACCAAGCCGGCTGCATCCACTTTGCCAAGGCCGACCGGTACTCCGCGAATCGCGATGGCTGTGGCGCCAAATGGTTCAATCAGGAGGCCGAGTTTCTCCAAATCATCACAGCGTTTGAGCAATAGCATGCACTGCGCCGCGGACAGCTCGATCGGCTCAGGAATCAACAGCGGCTGCGAGGGGATCTCCCGGCCCTGCCACCCTCGCCAAAGTCGTTGGAAAATGACGCGTTCGTGCGCCGTATGTTGATCGACCACTTGCAGCTCTTCACCCACCTGCGCCACAAGATAGGTCCGGAGGATTTGGCCGAGCGGCACGATCTCGGGTTTCTCTCCCTGTCGATATACCGAAGCTGCCTCGTGGGCAAAGGCCAACTGAGTTCCCTCAGCGCTGCCGGACAACGACACCCTGTCGCTGCCATTGGTCAGAGAATCCTGCCCGCGAGCTGAGAGCGAAGCTGCCGGGTGAGAATCCGGGAGTGATGAAGTCCGCCGCTCGCCCGTGGGAACGAACTCCGTCGCCACCTGCGAGAGGCCCAGCACGACCTTCTGCTCGGAACCGCCGAGTGCATGACGGACTGACTGGCGCACCAACTGATGAAGCAATTCCGTTTCCGCGAACCGCACTTCCTTTTTCGTGGGATGCACGTTGACATCGAGCCGGTCCGGTTCGATGTCAAGAAAGAGCACGAACGTCGGGTGAGACCCTTTTGGAAGAAACGATCCATACCCTTCCATGACCGCATGAAATACGGTCGCGTTGCGGATAGGGCGCCGGTTCACAAACAATTCCTGCGGCATTTTCGAGGACCGCGCGTGGATAGGATCGACCATCACCCCACGGATCGACAATCCCCCTGTCCTGCCTCGAATCTCAATGGTCCGATCGAGAAACGTCTGACGATAGACCTGAAGGATTCGATCGCGATCCGCTGTCACGGCGGGATAGTTGAGAATCTCCTGTCCGTTATGGGTCAGGCGGAAGTGCACCGACGGCCAGGCGAGACCTGCAAGTTGCACGACATGGCTGATATGGGAGAATTCGGTCGTGGTCGACTTGAGAAATTTCTTTCTGGCCGGTTGATTGAAAAAGAGATTGGAGACATCGATCCTGGTGCCAGGCACGGGTGGCGCGTCCACAATAGGGCCGCCCGCTCCTGCAACTAAGGTGAGCTGTGATCCCACCGCATCCTGCCTGGCCGCAGTCGCTACCAGCACATGGGAGACAGACGCGATGCTCGGTAACGCCTCGCCGCGAAAACCCATCGTCGTCACCGAGGCCAGATCCCGGTCGGACCTGAGCTTACTGGTTGCATGCCGCTCAAACGCACGAGGAAGGTCGGCTCGACTGATTCCCTCGCCATCGTCCGTGACTCGAATGAGGGCCAGTCCACCGTCCTTCACGTCGACCGTGATATGCAAGCCCCCCGCATCGAGACTGTTCTCCAGCAACTCTTTGACGACGGCGGCAGGACGCTCAATGACCTCACCGGCTGCGATGCGGCTGACTACGTCGCCCGGAAGGACATGGATCTTGGCGGAGCAGCTGGCGGCGGGCATGAAACTAAACTCCGGGGAATGTTACAAACAAGGGAGCCACCACGAACCGTCTCGATGGACGTGCGATCATCGAATTTCAGCCAGCTTATTCTTAGCCAACTTCGCTTCGTCCGACGTCGGGAATTCTTCGATGACCCGTTTGAGGTTCTTCTTCGATTTGGCGAGATCTCCGGTTTCTCCCGCCGCGAGCCCCGATTTAAAAAGCGCCGCCGGCACCTTCTCGTTTCCCGGATACTCCGTCGAAAGATACTCAAATGATTGTATCGCGCGCACATAATCTTTCTGCTGGTAAGAAGACTCGCCTAACCAGTAGTAGGCATTCGGCGTCAGCGACGTGCCGGGGAAGTCCTTCACAAATCGCTGAAAACCCGCCACGGCAAGATCGTATTTTCCGTTGAGATAGTCATTGTACGCCAAATTGAACGCCGACGTCGGGGTAATCGTGGGAACACCTGGCATTACCAGCGGCGCATCTGCAGGGGAGGCAGACCTCTGTGGCTTTGAGGGACGAGTGGGATCGACTTGAGATGGCTCTATCTTAGGCGGAACCGGAACACCCATTCCTTCGTCGGATTTGGCCAACCGGCTCTCTAACCTTTGGATCCGTGCAGACAGTTCATCGAGCTTCGGATCGAGCTTCTGTCTGGCAGATTCAGTATCCTTCGTCCGCTCCAGCGACTCCAAACGTCGTTGCAACGCATCCAACCGCTTTTGATCCTGATCCTGAGACTTCGCCACCGTCGCCAAGTGATCACGCACTTCCACAAAATCCGCGTGGTTGGCGCATCCGGCGAGCCAGACCATCGCCCCAGCCATGAGAATGGCCAAGCCCCTTGAGCCCATATTCTTGTGTATCACAGTTAAAGCCTTCACCTCTCAGACCTTTCGGTCTCAGACACAGGCGCCAATGTCGATCGCTGGGCCGGCTTCGTGGTTGACTGACGTGTCGCTCCCTTGTTTCCCCCTCGCGCATGGGCATCCTGCGCGACCCGGTCAACGGCTTTGGAGAGGGCATCCAGACGATGGTCCTGCTCATTGAGGCGGGCAGCGAGCTTCTGCGCAACAGATGTCACACTCGTACTGACTTCGCCCATGTGACCGGTCACGGCTTTGCTCTCCTGCTCCCCTTGACTCACCCTGTCACTCAACCCGGTCAACGAATCTCTGAATGCCGTGAGGGACTGGCTGAATTGTGCGAATTTTGCCGACAGCTGTTCGGCCCGAGCCTGGTTATCCGCCAGCGCCTTATGCTGCTCATCCAGACGTGTATCGAGGCTTTTAGCAAGTCCGCTGTTCGTCTTCTGCACGACCTCGATGATCTCCTTTCGGATCGTCTCCATCTGCCGGCTCACGTCGTCAAGACGAGCATTCACATCAATACGGAGCTGATCGCGATCTTGCTTATTTTTGACATCTTGCGCATTGAGGCTTTCGCGTACCTGATTGTAACGAGTTGTACCCTCCACCTCCAGCTTGCCGGCCAACTGTTCGAGCCGTTTGGTTTGTTGCTCAAGCTGCAGAGAGCGCTGCTTGAAATCTTCCTGCTTGGCCTGGAGCTCCTGGGCTTGATGCAACGCCCGCTCCAACTCGCCGCGCAACTGGGGCAACTCCTGTTCCCGAAGCACCGAAATCTCCTGACTCTGGCGCGCGCGAGTCTGTGCCGACTCATCGACCGACTGCTTAATCCGCTGCTGAAGATTTTTTTCTGTCTGTTTGAGATCAGACTGTTGGGCAACACAGCCTGTCGACAACAAAACATAGACTACACAGATCGTCGCCCACGTTCCGTTTGTATTCGAACCGTTCCACATTATTGCACCTACGAATGATGCAGCTCCCCACCGCAAACTACAAGGTCTATGGTGAAGGGCAACAAAGGAATCCCCAGCTCTCTCTTTACGGACTACAGAATCGCAACCGCCGTGACAAAAATACGCTGCCTACTTTCCGGACTTTATCAAAATGCGTCCTCGCCTATTCTGCTGATAGCACGACTCCGCATGCTCATTGCAGGACGGTCGCTCTTTCCCATACGACACCACGGACAGGCGATTGGCAGCGACACCGAGTTCGACCAGATAGTTCCGGGCGGCTTTCGCCCGCTTTTCCCCGAGTACAAAGTTGTAGGCGACGGTTCCACGCTCATCACAATGCCCTTCGACCTTGATCAGCGCATTCGGATTGGACTTCATCCACTCCGCATCGTGACTTAACGATTGACGCCCTTCCTCGGAAATCACCCAGCTATCGTAGCCGAAAAACACATCTCGCAGACCTGCTGCGGCTGAAGCGGCCTGCTCGGCCCTGATTTCCTCCATTTGCCGCCCGGCATTGCTGGAGGAATCCATCTTACCCTGCGCTGCACTGCCCAAACGTTCCTCCGATGGGTTCTTGTCGAGGCCCCGAAGCCCGCCGCTACCCGGTTGAACGCCTGTGTCAGGAAAGCTGCCGACACCGGATTTGGAACTGTCCGCTCCCCCCTTCGCCGCGCCTTGAGTGGACTGGGAGTCGCCGCCGGTTTGTACGGACTTTTTGGAACAGCCCGGTATACCGATCAATACGATGCTCATCGCCAGCACCGAGCCGCATGTCCAGATCGTCTTATTCATATGCCTTTCTCCTTTTCCTAGGTTAGCCATCTTATCCATTTATCCACCTCATTCATCCGTTACAGCCAACACGTCATCTTTACCATGCCGGGGACCAGGAAGGCGCACTATTGTGCGTCCCCTGAAAGGTAAGCCGTTCTCTGTCTTTCCCGTCGGCATCGATCATATAGATGTGGCTCTTTCCATCGGCCGTCGAACTAAACGCCAGATGCCGGCCATCCGGCGACCAGGAAGGTGAATCGTCGACACCAGGTCCCGTCGTCAATTGCGTTCGCTTCTGTCCGTCCGGCGAAATGATACAGAGCTTGTACTCTCTATGTGTCCGGCATACATAGGCGATCCAGTTCCCGCGCGGCGACCACACTGGCGCCGCATTGTAATCTCCTTCAAATGTCAGACGGCGCACGTTCGACCCGTCTGAACTCATCAAGAACAGTTGCGGTCCGCCACCCCGATCCGACACAAATACCAGCTCTCTCCCGTTCGGAGACCAGGAAGGAGACAAGTCGCCGGACGGATTCACCGTCAAGCGCTGGATGGCTTTCGTCCTTGTATCCAACCGATAGATTTCAGAATTGCCTTCATAACTGGAGGCAAATGCCAGGAAGATTCCATCAGGAGACAGTGCCGGAGTAATATTCAGCCCTCCAAAAGAAATCACCGTCCATCGCTTACCCGTCGCTAACTCGATCATGTCGATGTCCTGCGTATTGCGATTGCGATAGGCGGTAAAAATGAGGAATCGTCGATCCGGAGACCATTGCGGCATGAGGTTCAGAAACCCGTCGGCGGTGAGTTGGCGCGTATCGTAGCCATCATAATCCATTACAAACAACTCGCGGGCAGTCCCCTGCTGAGCCACATACGCAATCTTCGTCCGCGCGATACCCGGCTCGCCCGTGTAACGAAACACCAGTTCGTCGGCAAAGCGGTGCGCCATCTGCCGCACAACCGAGGGCGATCCGGCATAGCGCTTCCCCCCCACGACTTCGTCGCTTCCACTGTCATAGACGAAGCCTTCCACATTCACCTCGGATTGATCACCCGCAGCTTTCCAGCTTGCGGTTCCCCAGACCAAGACCGAGACACCCTTCTCAGCCACCTGTTTAAATACAGCTTTAGAGCCAGCCCCCTTCCCATTGCGAACATCTGGCATTTGAATCCCAAGACCGGGCAAATCCACCAACTCAAAGACCAAGGACCGTCTCACATCATGTTTGAGGACTTCTTCGATCCGCCCCGCCAACCAATCGGAACCTCCCGTGTTTAATATCTCCGCAACACCCAGGGAAATCTTTTGAAAATCCGGGCGTGTGGCTTCAAGGAAGACATCCGCCGCCCCGGATTCAAGAGTGCCGACGGCTGCGGCGGTGAGCAACAATCCCCCGAACCAGGCGCCGATCAGTTTCACCTGTGTCATCCGGCCAATTCTCCAACTCGAAATACCATTTCTATATCTTTATAGCTGTCTGCCATATCTGCAGGAAACACGGGCAGAACTCGTGGCCGCAGCACAGCACGCTGGCCCGCCATATCAAAGTAGGCATTCCCGGACGACCGTTGCACGACCACGTCTTTGATGATTCCATCCCGTTGAAGCCGAAACTTGACGATCATCGTATAAGTTTGCCCCGTCATATCGACCGGAGGCGGCTCCCACTGGCTGCTAATAATGGACTGCACGCGAGCCCAGTAGAGATTCGATCCGGCCGCACCGGAAATCTTCAGGGTTGTCTCGGGAGTCTTGACCGTCGGGGCCTTCACCTCTTGCTGAGGCGCCGGCGTGACTGACGTCTCGCTCGATTTCACCTCTTTCGGGATTTCCAGCTTCGCCGCAGGCCTGACCTGTTTGATCTTTTTCAGCTCTTCTTCTAATTCACGACTCAGATCTTCGCTGACCGTAGACCGCCGAGGAATCTTCGCAACCGGGTCTTGCGCCACATCCGGAACACGCGGGATGTCGAGCGCTTTGGCCGCCTGCTGGGCCTGAGACACCGGTTTTTTTGCAGGGCTCAAATCTCCAAACTTCGGCGCATCCGGCGGAAGCTGAAGATCCTGCAATATATCCCTTCTCTTCTCGCCTATTGGAGGTGCGGCAGAAGGGGCCGTGCTGGGGGCCACGGCCTTGACTAACGGCACCGGCGCCGGTTTCGCAGCCTCGGGTTGCCTCGCGGACGTCGGGAGACTGACCAACGACACTTCCACAGACGTCAAAGGCCGTTCACCCTTTTGCGGAAGCCGAAGCCCAACCGCCACGAGCAAGACGACTATATGAAGGACGAGCGACAGCACCACCGTGCGTTTGAGCCGAGTGGACAACCTGGATCGATCGTCCTGATTGAACCACGCATCTGACAGGACCGACGCCTGGGATACCATAACAATCCCGCCCCCTCACGCACGTTGCGTCAACTTTTCCGCGGCGGGAGACGAGGAGAATCTAATGCCCCCACGCGTTCTGGGCCGACCGGTTCCGTGACCATCCCGATCTTCTCAATTCCGGCTTTTTTGACGCCATCCATGACTTGCACCACCACGCCGTAAGGCACATCGCGATCGGCCCTGAGATACAGCGACACGTCGGGATTATCCCGTTTCAAGAACTTCAACTTCTGTTCCAGCTGAGCTACCCCGATCGGATCCTTATCGAGGTATAGACGCTGATCCTTTTCGATTGTGAGTACCGTGCGCATCTCCGGCTTAATCGAATTCGTGGCAGAAGTCGGTAACTTAATGTCCATCCCCCGATAGAGCATCGGGGCGGTGACCATGAAAATCACCAAAAGGACGAGGACCACATCGACGAGAGGGATGACGTTGATTTCCGCTAAAAACCGGCGATGACGGAGTTCAAGGCTCATCCTTGAACTCCGACCGGAACTGGTTTCGTCTTCGATACGGTGGCGGTCGAGAGGGAGGCCAAGATTTCAATAGTGACTGAATCCAATCGGAATGCAGTGTTTCGAATCCGAGTAAGGAAGTAATTATAGGCAATTACCGCCGGGATAGCGGTGAACAAACCTGCTGCCGTCGCGATGAGGGCCTCCGCAACGCCGGGAGCGACAGCAGAAATACTGGCAGTCCCTTGGGTGCCGATCTCTCGAAATGCATCGATGATTCCCATCACGGTCCCGAGCAGTCCGATAAACGGAGTGATATTTCCCGTTGTGGCAAGGAACGGAAGATAGCTCTCAAGACGTGAGAGTTGGCTTTGCGCAAGATGGGAGGCCGTCCGCTCCACCACATGCCGATCAACTGGCCCCGATCCGTTACTACCCCTGCCCTCAACTGACCCGGCCCCCACACGCTCCATGACCCCTTCGAATACACATGCGCTGGGACTTCCTTCAATGCGTCCAGCTTGCCGATACAACTCTCCGAGATCTCGTGCTTTCACGAGGATAGCCAGGAACCGCTTGTCCTCCAGATCTGCCACCCGAAATACTCGCCATTTGGAGAAAATAATGGCCCACGAGATAACTGAGAATATCAACAGGAGCAAGAGCACGATCTTGGAAACTGAGCCGAGTGAGCCCAGCACTCCAGTTAGACCTGTTTGAAACATACGGCTATGACCTTTCCCGGTTCTAGCAGAATGCTGAAAAAGTCCCCGGGGGCTTTCCGAGGGTTACGGTAGAGATTGCGCCTCGTTGGCGCAGTGTTACGAAGCAACCTGCGCGCGGCTCTCCCCTTGTCCTAGAAGTGCAACCCCTTGAATTTCCACTGTACCACAATAATTTTCCTGCACCCTGCAAGGAAGCAATCACAGTTCTGCTTACAGAGTTTAGCAAACTCAGGAGAAATTGGCGGGGCCGACGGGATTTGAACCCGCGACCTCCAGATTGACAATCTGG
>ERZ1292633.4647-Hain-H41-02um-R1-4647-length-12660-cov-21_pt1 | contig 12660 bp, 10 predicted proteins | sample MGYA00564406_ERZ1292633 | MGnify/ENA primary metagenome ERZ1292633 (study PRJEB36523, sample SAMEA6512639) | groundwater metagenome | collected 2019-01-08 | study: AquaDiva: Metagenomics assemblies of 32 groundwater samples
GCAACTGCGCCAGACCGAACCGTTCGGCATGCTCGATCATCATGACCGTAGCATTGGGCACATCGACTCCAACCTCCACCACCGTTGTCGCGACCAGAACCTGGATCTCCCCCTTCTTATACGATGCCATGACCTGTTCTTTCTCTTCCGACTTCATCCGGCCATGCACAAGCCCGACGCGAAACTCGGCCAACTCCTCAGCTTGCAACTGTTCAGCGCCTTGCATAGCCGCCTGCAAGTCGGTCTTTTCCGATTCCTCGACGAGCGGATACACGACATAGGCCTGCCTGCCGCTACGCAATTCATCGCGCACAATCTGATACGCCCTTCCGCGCTGGCCGTCATTCATGAGAAATGTCCGCACCGGCTTTCGCCCTGGCGGCATCTGATCGATCACCGAGACATCCAGATCCCCGTAAACGGTCATCGCCAACGTGCGTGGAATCGGCGTCGCGGTCAGCACCAGCACATCGGGCTTATACCCCTTTTCGATGAGCGTCTTCCGCTGAAGGACACCGAATCGATGTTGCTCATCGACCACGACAAGTCCAAGTTTCGCGAAAGTGACGCCTTGCTGGATAACCGCATGGGTTCCGATCACGACCTGCACAGTGCCGGAGGCCACCTGCTCGCGAATTGTTTTACGCGCTGCCGCACGTCCACCACCTCTCACAAGCGCCACGGAAAGTCCGAGCGGCTCCAAGAGCCCCTTCATCGTCCGATAGTGCTGCTCAGCGAGAATTTCTGTCGGCGCCATCAATGCCGCCTGATAGCCCGATCCACAGGCCAGCACCATCGCCTGCACCGCCATGATGGTTTTTCCGGACCCGACATCGCCCTGGACCAGACGGTTCATCGGTTTGCACGACGTCATGTCCGATAGAATCTCGCGTCTCACCCGCTCTTGCGCTTCGGTCAACTGAAAGGGCAACGATCGATCCAGCTTACCGAGGAGCGGCGTCTTCGGATTGAACGACACCTCCTTGACCTCTTCCTTCATGACTCGTTGCCGCGAGGCCAATGCGAGTTGGAGCACGAACAGCTCTTCAAACGCCAAGCGCCGATGCGCCGGCGTGAGGCCTCGATCAAGCTGTCCTCCATCCGTCCCAGCCTGAGGAAAATGCACGTCCTGAATGGCTTGTTGAATAGGCAGCAATCGACAGCGGGCACGCAGCGGAACCGGCAACACCTCTTTCGCTTCGGCGGCATGCACATCCAGCAAGCCTTTCATCAACGCGCGCATCTGCCGGGACGTCCACCCCTTGGTTTCGTGGTACACAGGAACAATACGCCCCACGTGCAGCGGCGCTTCGGCTTCCGCGCCTACCACTTCGTACTGCGCAACCTCCATCTTCATCGCCACCCACCCCTGTGCGCCTGCCACCATCCTCCCGGTCAGCATGAGGCTCGTCCCGACGGTGAAGAGTTGTTCGAGAAACGGCTGGTTAAAGAACACAGCCTGAAGACGCCCCGTTGAGTCCTCCACCACAATGTCGAGGATAGTGAGGCGGCGACTGCGGGCTCGCTTCGCCTCGCTGCGAACAATCGTGCCGCAGATCGAGGCCTGCACACCAGGCACTAATTGTCCGATCGGGGTCATGACCGAGCGGTCTTCATAGCGCCAAGGCACAGTCCACAGGGCATCCTCAACCGTCTCGATCCCGAACCGTTGCAGTAACGATGTACGCTTCGGACCGACTCCCTTCGCGAAACGGATAGGCTGTTCCCACCATGCGCGCGAGGGGGCTTCATTGATGACAGGCTCACGCACGACAATAGGCTCCGACTCCTGCCAGGCCAGGACCGGATCGTGAACGGCCTTGCGCAAAACTCCAAGAATGACCATGGCTTCCTGTAGCCGACGCTGTTGATCCTCTGCCCGAAGACGCTGCTGGTCCACAAGAAACAACTCACGTAACTGGAGCAATGCCGCTTCAACCGCCCGTGGGTAAACGCGATCGGACAGGGCCTGCATCACCTGTGAGGAGACAAAGCGATTCAGATTCTTGACGGTGGGCAGATGTGCGAACGCATCGCGTGTCGCGAATTCGATCGGACGCGCAACACGATCAAGCCATTGCTGAAACTGTTCAGAGCGGTTGGGCTCGGAAGAGCGCCGTATCACAGGGCGGATGGTATCACAGCCTCCGCCCCTCCTCAACGAGCAGAACTGGTTGATCTGGTTTGTTTAGTTTATTTGGTTGATTTGGTTCGTCTGGTTAGTTTCGTTCAACCAAACAAACGAAATAAACCAAATAACCAAATCAACCAATCCTTTGTCTCTCCTGCCCAGGGTGATACAGTGAATTTCATCCGGATAGGGCCCCTATGTACCGTTACAATATTTTTCACATTATGCTCCCCGTCGCCTGCCTCATCGGGCTATTCGTCGTCTATCAAGCCTGGCTCAAACCGACCTATTTCCCCACGCCGCCTCCAGGTCAGCTTGATGCCATCGTGGAAGGCTCACAGGACACAACGCCGGAGCCACGTCGTGATGGCCCACAGGAACTCGAACTTAAGCAGACTCGCCTGATCGATCCCAGCGTGGTCCCAAAAACAACGCATCACGAACTATTGACGACGATCCGTGACGAGATCGAAAAAGGGAATACCCAGACCGCGGAAACGAAATTGGCCGATCTGCCGGCATCCATCGCAAACGACAACATCACGCGCCCCTATCTATCCGTCCTCTGGAACAATCTGGGCATTCAGCAGGAAAAGCATGGCGGAACTGTTGTCTCGATCAAGGCTTTCAAAAAAGCCGCGTCGCTCGATGCCAAAAATCCCGTCATTCTACTCAACCTCGCCCATGCCTACTGGGAACTGCGTGACCCGGCAATGACCCAGGAGTTTCTTGAACAGCTGGTCGCCCTGGCTCCGAACGAACCCTTCCCCCATTTGGCGCTGGCCGATCTCTTTCAGGGACGGGATCAGCTCGGCGAAGCGGCTCGGCATCTCGATCACGCCACCGCCCGCGCGGGCAAAGACCCAGCGGTGCAATCCTATCTGCGAACCGTCGCAGCCAACGTCCGCGGAACCGAGAAGAGCGAGGCCCGACTGACCAGCCGAGACAGCGCGCACTTTACCGTGAAATTCGACGGAGAAGCTGATCAGACGACATGGACTGCTGTATTGGAGATTCTCGAAGAGGCCTACCGGGAAATCGGCCAGAAGTTCGGACACTTTCCATCGAAGACCATCGTTGTCGTCCTGCATGCCAAATCCACATTCCAAAGCGCGACCGGCAGCCCAATGTGGGCCGACGGCCTCTTCGATCCCGTGCTCGGACGCATTCAAGTTCCTGTGCAGGGCGCCTTGACAGACCGTGCCTGGCTCACACGCGTCCTGCGGCACGAGTTTGTACATGCCCTCCTGCACGACCAACTCGGCCAAGCCAGCAGCGCAGTTCCGACCTGGCTCAATGAAGGCTTAGCCATGGAATTGTCCGGGGATCGCTGGTCGGATCTCGATCAGATTATGAAGCAGGAGTTCACACTGATCCCTCTACCGGCCTTGGAGGGGGGATGGGGAGGACTGTCCGGCGATGCAGCGACCGTGGCCTACCTGGAGGCACATTCGGCCGTACATTATCTGATTGACCGCTTCGGTATGCATCGAATGCAAGAACTTCTCGCACACCTCAAAGCAAGGCAGGGACTCTCCGCCGCCATGCAATCGCAGCTCTCGCTGTCGTACGAGCAATTCCAGTCCAGGTGGGTGGATCAGTTACAGGAGCACGGGAAGAAAGGTTAGTTAGATCGCTTCTTTTCTCATCTCTTCAGGCCCCTCGCCACGCCAAACCGGCAGGTTCTCGGCTGCATCATCATACCCGGCAGCCATATCTGTCCCCTCCACGCTCGGCTCCATCGTGTCTTCCCATAGCATCTGCCGGCCCCGATCATCCATCATTCGGATGCGAAACTCGACCTGCTGTGATGGGCCCATCAACCCCTCTGTCTGGCCAACGACGGCTCTGCTGATTCGTTCTGCACGAGCAAGCGGGCCGGCTCCGGCTGAGAAATGGTCGGTCCACACAAGCTGTCCGGTTGCCGAATCGACAGCACGAAGGAAAAACTGGGGTTGACCACCGATGGCGCCTCGGCTGCGGACCTGGGTTACGGTTGCCTGTGGCGGAACAAGGTGGGCCACCGCCCGGTGGCTGGAAGCGGACTCTTGATTGCCGACGCCGAGGTTCAAGACACCTTCCCAGAGAAACTGGCCTGTGGCCGAGTCATAGACGCGAAGCCTGAAGGCTGAAAGTCCATCAGCACCCGGACCGACCCCGCCCGCAAAAATCCTCTCACGCGGTTGACTTCCCGTTGACGTTGCGTCCTCTCTTACATTCAAGTCATATGTTTCATCGGAAAGAATTAAGCCGGTTTCGGCATCGTATGTTTTGACAGTAATCGTTGCCGTCTCAGCATTCTCATACCCGACACCAGCTGCCACGACCATCTTGGGTTTCGCCGGCGCGAGAGACGACAGATCGGCAGTCCACGCTGTCGACGGAAAGCCGGAACCGACCATGGCACAAGCGATCAATGCGCCATAGCAAGCCTTCTTACTCCACCCATCGATCCGCCACTGGATAATCGTCATGTGCGAGTTCTCCTTCGCTTGTGCTGGAGTCTCTCATTGACGCCCTACAGTGTTAAATCCCCCAGTGTGGGGAGATAGCCCATCGAAAGGGGGGGAGCGAGACAACGTATTGGGAATGTTCAATGATGAATGTTGAATTGTCCGGACTGGCAAGAGGAAGAGATTTGCGGTTATTTTGGCGGTGTCTTTTGACCTGGCTTACTGGCGCTCTCGGAGACTTCTGCTAGCGGAACTTGGCCGAAGATGGAATAGCGGTATCGAGCCACAAACCAGTACAAGAGATAGCCGACCGGCTTAACTAGTGGAAAACTCAAAATAACTGAGAGGGCCCTCCCGCCCTTGATGCCAGGCAAGAGGGCTAGAAAGGCATCCAACCCACGGGCAATTTCCCCATTAGGATGGACCAGAAAGGCGGCGTTGGGACGACCAGGCTGATAGCTCTTCCCCAAGGCCTGTTTGGCCTCTTCGCTCTGATACGGAACCATCCGTACCGGGGTAGCCTCCGCATGAGTTTCCAGTTGCTCAAGACCCTTCTTGGCGGTAACGCAGAGGCGACATTGGCCGTCGTAGACCAAGAGACAGGCTTGAGACACGCGGGACGGGTTGATCTGGTTTGTTTTGTTTGTTTGGTTACTTTGGTTCATCTCGTTAGTTTCCTTCAACCAAATAAACAAAACAAACCAAATAACAGCCTTGTTCGCTGGCATAGCAACCTTCTGGTTGCTGCGCGCGGCAGAACAAGGCTATCATCCCGTCCATGCGACATACCTGGACGCTTATCGGTCTACTTGCGGGACTCTGCCTTATCGGAGCCAATACCACCCAGCTGATACCGGCTGCGACGGAGGCCGCCCGAGTCGGATGGATGCTGTATCTCCTCGCATTTCCTATCGCCCTCGCGGGCCTCGTGTGGATGGGATGGAGCTGGACCGCGATGGCCTGCGTCATCTATGGAACGATAGGGTTGGCCTTAGACCTTGCCACAATCACAAGTATCCTAGGCGGGCAGGGCGAACCCGGCGCCCTGTTCCTCTTCAGTGCAATGAGCGGGATCGTGAATTTTTCATTGATGCTGTTCGGTGGACGCGCGTTTTTTCATTCGCTCCAGGGGACCGCGCTTCCAGTATCCCGTCCTCCCAGTCCTCCGTCCCCTTCTTCATCCGCAAGACCTTAATCCGTTCAAATCCGGCTTCCATCAACCAGGCCCTCGTCTCAACTGCCGAATAGGTATTGCCCCTCTCGGTAAACAGCAACATCGACAGGGCAAAGAGGCTCGCCTCTTCGGGAAACAGACCTTTTCGGTCATGGAGAAAGGCATCTTGAATCAGCAGGCGCCCTCCGGGATTTAATGCAGCCAACGAACGCCGAAATACCGCCTGATTGTCTTTCGGCGAATAGATGTGGAGCACGTTCGAATACCAGATAACATCATAGGAACCGGGAATAGCTTCCGTCAGCAAGTCCAGCGGCAGATAAGAGAGTCGCGCACCGGCCTTGTGAGTCAACGCAATCTCCTTCGCCACGTCGAGGGCTGCGGGACGGTCGCACACCGTGGCACGAAGCATGGGATTCTTTGCGAGGAAGGCCATCGCATAGGTGCCGGGACCGCCGCCAAGATCGAGCAGAGTCCGCGCGCCATGCAGGTCGATTTGGGCCGCAATCTTCGGAGCCGTCTCCAAGGTCCGGTGATGCATCGCCCAAGTAAACCGGCGACGATAATCCGGCTCATCCGGCTTGCCGTGATCGAGCGGCAAGCCCGTCTTCACCGACTCCAGCAAGCGTCCCCAATCAGTCCAATGGCTCGTAATCAGCCGGAGGTAGTCCCCCCGGTAGGCAGGATGGTGCGCATTCAACGCGGTGGCGCCCAACCGGCTGTTCCGATAGGTCTCGCCCTGTTTCTTCAACAGACCGGCCATCGCGAGATTCCGGCAGAGAATGGCCAGCCCCCGCTCGCTCATCTTCATCTCACGAGCCAGATCAGGAATGGTCCAGGGATCCGTCCCGATGGCTGTGAAGATGTCCAGTTCGATGGCGGCGATCAGAACCCGCGGCAACCGGTAGGCCGTAATCGCACTGCGAAATTCGTCGAACGTCGCGATCTGCTTTTTCACCGGGAGACGCCGATCGTCTTCACACACCAGCGCAACAAGTCCTGAACGGCTGTAGGATTTGTCAGATCTACGTTCCGTTCGAAGCGAGCGGCCACATAGTCATCGTTCATCTCGGTCTGCTCAGAAAAACCGGATTTCAGCAGAATCGTACGATACTTTGAGACTGCCGGTTGAATATAGTATTTGGCCTGCTTCGCGATCTCGTCAGTGCCAAGATCCTCCGGCGTCCCATCGGACAACAGCGCCATCACATCGTCCAGCGCCATGCCATACTGACAGAGCAGCAGACCGTCCGGCGTCAGTTCCAACAGCCAGCCATCGGAGCCAAGGTCCATCGTCAACGCACCGCCTTCTTCCAATCCCTGCAGTTGAGGGAATGCGGGCGCCAGCGAGGCCCTGAGAGACGTCCAGGCCGGCGAGGCTTCGTCACTCATACATGTGTCCTTCGCTGCGATGCAGCCCCATCCTGACCCAAGAGCCTGGCACGCAGGGCCGCCAACCGCTGAATATTCTCTTCAAGTTTCGGCAACTGATATTTACGATCCATATCGACCACCAGTTCAAGAAGGTCCGCTGCCTCATGCAGCTTGCCGGTCTCTTCATAACATTGGACCAACAGATAACGAGCGCCGCCTGTCCTCAGCTCATCCCCCGCTCGTTCGGCAATGGATTGGCTGGTTTGGCAACAGGCGATGGCATCGCCGTAGCGCTGCTGAAGTAAAAACGTCCGGCCGATCATGCGCCAGGCGTCGGCAACGCCGCCGTCATTTCCCAATCTCCGCATCAGAACCAGCGACTGTTCGTAGTACCCGATCGCCTGCTCGAACTCTTTCGTCTCCCGCGCGACCAAGCCAAGATCTGAAAACAACACCGCCTTGCCCGCATCGTCGTGGGTCTTGCACATGAGATCCAATGCTTCGAGATAGTAGGCCTTGGCGCGATCCCATTCGCCCGCATCGGCTCTGAGATTCCCTAAATTACCCAACGTCGTCCCGATTCCTTTTTCATCCCCAAAAATCTTCTGGAGTTCCAAGACCTCTTGATAGTACGTCTGCGCGGACTCCCGGCGCCCGCTGACCGCACTGATGTTTCCGAGATTTCCCAGCGTGGTCGCCAACGCCCGTTGATCACCGGTCAACCGGTCGCATTCCAACGCCTTGGCATAGCAAGTGTAGGCATCGGTATAGAGCCCGCGTGAGAAATGCACATTGCCCTGGCGATTAAGTTCTTCGGAAAGTCCGTTTCGTAGCGTCATGATGAGGGCTGGAGCAATCGTTCGACGGCTTGCTTGGCGCCCGTGAGGATCGAGACGCCATCGCCGACCAACAGACAATCGAAATTGTACTTGAGGAGACGGCGTAACCCCTCTCGGGCCTTTTCCACATCGGCATATTTCTCAGCAGGCAGCATACTGACGGAGCCGGCAGGCTTCCCGATCAAGGCATCGCCGACAATCAGCACACCCTTCCCCTGCTGAATGAACAAGGCCGACTCACCGAGAGACTTCTGGTCTTTCAACTGAATCGCCCAGATCCCACCCGTAAGCAATTCTCCATCTTTGAACGTTTTGGTCGGCTTGAGATCCATCTGCGCTGCATCCGCTTCCGGCACGTGCAACTGGCAACGAAACTCTCCTTGGTACCTCGCCGCTTCACGCGCATGGTCGCGATTCGTCACGATGATGTAATCGACGGGACCATTGCGAAGAATCACGGAACTCGCATCGCCTGTCATCGGTGGAGGGTCGATCAGAATCTTGTGTTCCCCGACCGTCAAGAAGAGCCCGTTGAAATCGAGCTGCTTCTCTTCAGAGAACCAAGACCATTGCCAGATACCAGGGAGAATATTTTTCATAACAAGAGCCGATGGCTTATAGCCAATAGCTTATGGCACGGATGGATTCACAGCGCCGCAATGGCATCTTTGACAGTTTTTGTCACCTTAGCCAGGATACTAGCTTCATTGGGCAGATCGATGATGTCGTCTTCCGAGACCGTAATGAATTTTCGATTCGGCCCCTTCGTGAAGGAAATCAGAAACATGCTATTAGAAGGTGTCACAGGAATCACCACCTGCACAGCAGCATCAACCCCCTTCACCACCTCCAAAAACTTCTGCTTCCCCTCTTCCATCTCATCCATCGTCTTCCTTCCTCTCCCTCGCAGAAGTCGATATTGCCCATAAGCTACGGCTGGGTGATCCTTGCCTGCGCGTATCCAACGAGCGCCATCTAATGATCCCTCCAAGCTCGCTCGGTCTCTCTTTAGGGATGGGGGCTGATTGATCTTCCACTGCGCGCGTCCAACGAGGGCTTTCTCAAGCCGCGCGTTGCGCGAGCACAGAAGATCATCAGCCTCCATCCCTTCTTCTGCTCTGCGAGCAGGGAGAAGCCCCGCCTCCCCGCTTCCTACATCTTGCTTTCAACCGCCAATAGCTTTTCAACTTCCGCCACAATTGCTTCTGCACCGGCCAAGTCCATATTGCCGACACGCTGCCACCGAATCACGCCCTGCTGATCGATCACATACACATTGGGAATAAACTTCCCTCCGCCGTACAGTTTATCCGTCACCTTGTTCGGATCGAGCAAATATGGATACGTAACTTTCACGGGAAAAGCTGATAAGAACTCACCGACATTCTTCTTGGAGTCGCCGGAAGAATTGACGCCGAACACGGCCACGGCTTTTCCCTTCGTCATCTCAGAAACTTTTTGAAGCGCCGAGCCCTGCACCATACAGGGCTCGCAGATATGAAACAGCCCGAGCACCACGACCTTCCCCTTATAGGTATCCAGCCCCACCGTCTCACCGGTGATAGCCGTCAACGCAAACGACGGCGCTTTCTCACCCACCTTGAACAGCCCCTCGGCAAGGACGAGCTGAGCCGTAGCAACGAGGGCCAGCAGTGCAAAGGGTGCAATCCATAACTTTTTCATGACGCCTCCTTCGACAAGAAAAGAGCTAATGGCATATAGCCTATAGCGGCTGCCAGAAAGATTGGATTCTCATGCCGTGTTTTTTCCGAGCCATACGCCATCAGCTATAAGCTCTTCACACCGCCCTGCCGCCATCCTACCATGCAGATTTTTTCAGGGGCAATGGCGACAGGAACTAGCACGGTCTCTTTGGTTCATCTGGTTTGTTTTGTTCATTTAGTTGATTTTGTTTAATCAAACAAACGAGACAAACCAAATAAACCAAATGAACAAGACAGGCTGGCGGACTTTGGGGGCAGCCTGCTAGGCGGAGGGTTCGAAGAGGCCCAACTGCATCTCCTCAGCGCGGGTGAGGGGAATGGGGTAGCGTTCGGTAAAGCAGGCGTTGCAGTACTGGTGCGGTGTGCCTGGTGAGGCGTTCAGCATACCGTCGAGACTCAGATAGGCGAGGCTATCGGCCGTGATGTACTTCCGAATCTCTTCGGTCGTGTGACTGGAGGCGATGAGTTCCTTCTTGGTGGGCGTGTCGATGCCGTAGAAGCAGGGAGAGACGATCGGCGGCGAACTGATGCGCATATGCACTTCTTTGGCCCCGGCATTGCGAAGCATCTTCACAATTTTACGGCTCGTGGTGCCCCGCACCAGCGAATCATCGACAACGACGACCCGTTTCCCTTCCAGCACCTCCGGCACGGCATTGAGCTTCACCTTCACGCCGAAGTGGCGAATCGACTGCTCCGGTTCAATGAAGGTGCGCCCGACATAGTGATTCCGAATCAGCCCGAATTCAAACGGAATCCCCGCCCCCTCGGCATAGCCGAGCGAAGCAGGCACCCCGGAGTCCGGTACAGGAATGACGATGTCCGCCGGCACCGGCGATTCCTTTGCCAGTTGCCTGCCCAAGGCCTTGCGTGTGCCATACACCGCGGTCGCGCCGAAGATTTTACTGTCCGGCCTGGCAAAATACACATATTCGAAGACGCACATGGCGGGACTGACCGGAGCAAAGGGCTTATAACTCGTCAGGCCCTTGTCGTTCAGCAGGACCAATTCACCTGGTTCGACCTCGCGGATAAGTTCAGCTCCAAGCAGATCGAATGCGCAGGTTTCCGACGCCACGAGATAGGTATCGCCAAGCCTGCCGAGACAGAGCGGCCGGAACCCATGTGGATCCCGTACGGCAATGACTCCTTCATCCGTCTGCAACACGATCGAAAACGCCCCACGAACTTGAGTCAACGCATCGATGATGCGGGCCAGCAATGTATCGGCCCTCGAATGGGCGATCAGATGGATAATGACTTCGCTGTCCGAGGTGGATTGAAAGATGGCGCCGTACGCTTCGAGCTCATGACGCAGCACTTGGGCATTGATGAGATTGCCGTTATGGGCCAGGGCCAGGTTCCCAAAGGCAAAGTTGACCGAGAACGGTTGCACGTTCTTGAGATCATTCCCCCCTGCTGTGGAGTAGCGATTGTGCCCGATCGCCATCGAACCGATTAATTGATCGAGCGCCTGGGGATTATAAATATCTGCAACAAGCCCCTTCCCCTTATGCACATAAAACTGGTCGCCATCGCCCGAGACGATGCCGGAGGCTTCCTGTCCGCGATGCTGCAGGGCATATAACCCCAGATACGTGAGGTTTGCCGCTTCCTTGTGGCCGTAAATGCCGAAAACGGCACATTCGTCGTGGAACTTGTCCGGGGTGATCATGGGTAAAGCGCGAGGTGTGAGGCGTGAGGCGATGGGAAGAATTTTGTGGTTCTCCTGACTCATAATCGTCTTACCTTTTCCCGTTACCCCCATACCCCATCCCCTTACCCCCGCTACATACCCTTCACGCTTCATTCAGAGTTCGTTCAATCGAAAAGGCCCACTGGTCGTATAGTTGATTGACTGGAAGATCGATGCGGCAACCTTCGCTCCATTGCCCCTTCTCCACATCGATGACGAACCGATCGCCTCCCACCACCCCGATCTTCATCGCTGGAATACCGGAATCCCAGGCGCGATTCAAGAGCTGACCGGACATCTCAGGCTTCACCGAAAGAACTACGCGCGATTGGCTCTCACCGAACAGGAGGGCATCTCGCCGCAAGTCATCGAGGGGTAACTTTACCACAGCCCCTCGCCTGCTGTCCGGGGCAGAGATACAACATTCAGCCAATGCGACAGACAACCCGCCATCTGAGCAATCATGGGCAGACTGCACAGCTCCTTCGCGGATGATCTTCAATAAAAAGTCATGGAGGGCCTTCTCCGTTTCAAGACTCAAGAGTGGCGGCGATCCCTGCTCCCGGTGATGGAGCACTTTCAGATATTCACTGCCTCCCAGATCCTCTCGCGCCTTACCCAGGAGGAGAATCTCGTCGCCGTCCTGCTTGAACCACTGCGTCATCGTCTTATCGGCTGACTCGATCAAACCCACCATCCCCAACATCGGCGTGGGATAAATCGAGAGACCGTTGGTCTCATTGTAAAAACTCACATTGCCGCTGACGATGGGGATTGCGAAATGTTCGCAGGCATCCTTCAATCCCTCGATCGCCAACACAAACTGCCACATGATCTCGGGCCGTTCAGGGTTACCGAAGTTCAAACAGTCCGTCAGCCCGATCGGCTCGGCGCCGGAACAGACCAGGTTCCTCGCCGCCTCGGCCACGGCAAGGCGAGCCCCTTCATAGGGATGCAGCAAGCAATAGCGGCTATTACAGTCCACCGTCATCGCGAGGGCTTTATTCGTCCCCTTAATCCGAACCACTGCCGCATCGGAACCAGGCCGGACCATCGTGTTGGTCCTCACCATATGGTCATACTGTTCATAGACCCAGCGTTTGCTCGCAATCGTCGGTGATTCCAGCAAGGACAACAGTGCCGCATTCGCATCCTTCACGTCGGGCAGCGCATCGTAGTTCAAGTTGGTCAGCATGTCCTGGTAGCCAGGTGGGGAATAGGGACGCTCATAGCGTGGCCCGTCATCGGCCAGCGACTTCGCTGGAATTT
>ERZ1292633.4649-Hain-H41-02um-R1-4649-length-12658-cov-9_pt1 | contig 12658 bp, 15 predicted proteins | sample MGYA00564406_ERZ1292633 | MGnify/ENA primary metagenome ERZ1292633 (study PRJEB36523, sample SAMEA6512639) | groundwater metagenome | collected 2019-01-08 | study: AquaDiva: Metagenomics assemblies of 32 groundwater samples
CAGAAGAAATTATGTTAAAAGAGGTTGGGTGGGGAAATTCGTATTGAATTCAGCAGAGAGCAATAATTGCGGGTTTCTGAATAATGAGGGTTGCGTCTTGGCTATGACGAACCCAGATCTGACTTAGAAGGGTCTATCGAAGGGCAACCAGGAGCCCCCCTTCCGCTTAAGATTCTGATCTGATTTTTTTATTAGATAAGAAGTCTGAAAGCGAATACCTAGGTATGCAAGCACTTGAATCGGTCCTATAGGAGCGAATTTTTTCAGGTGGCTTGCACAGGTGAGATGGAGACACACGGGTCTACACTCATCTTCGATCTTATTAACAGGCGATGACTTACTATAGACATCGCCTGTTTGTGCTTTTATACCTTCCGCAAACTTTCTAAACCTCCAAAACCGCACAACTTTTCCTTGCTTCTTCCACCCAAAACTTGCTAGAATAGCCTAGCACTATGGCAAAAAAAGCTCTCAAACCAATTGACTCCATTCAACCTGATGACTACCCAAATAGGGGAGTGGTAAAAGCAAATATTACTGAAGAAATGCAGTCAGCTTACCTTGATTATGCTATGAGCGTAATTGTGGCACGCGCCCTTCCTGACATTAATGACGGCTTAAAACCTGTTCACAGAAGAATAATTTACGCAATGTATGATCAGGGCGTGGTTCCGGGGTCAAAGTACCAAAAGTCAGCATCTGTTGTGGGCGAAGTCATGAAAAAGTACCACCCTCACGGCGACACTTCCATATATGACGCCCTTGCCAGAATGGCTCAAGACTTTTCACTAAGATACATGCTTGTAGACGGGCAGGGAAACTTTGGATCAATAGACGGCGATCCCCCAGCAGCCATGCGCTACACGGAATGTAGACTCTCACCAATTGCCACAAGACTATATGAAGACATAGACAAAGACACAACCGACTTTGACTTAAACTACTCGGGCGACGACAAAGAACCAAGAGTAATGCCGGCGGCCATCCCTAACCTATTACTAAACGGCGCAAGCGGAATTGCCGTAGGTATGGCAACATCTATTCCACCCCACAACCTCATAGAACTCATTGAGGGCTTAACATTTTTAATCGACAACGCAACATCAATCGGCCACGAACCCACAGAACCCGAACCAAATGGTGATCTTATCATGAAAGAGGGCTTCACAGCGCAAGCAACTGTTGAAGAACTGGTAAAACTTATAAAAGGTCCTGATTTCCCAACTGGAGGAACAATATATGATCAGTCTGAAACTATTAAAATGTACACAACTGGTAAAGGGCGTATTGTCATTAGAGCAAAAGCCGCAATTGAGGAGGACAAAGGCGGAAAATTTAAAATCGTAATCACAGAAATCCCATATCAAGTCAACAAAGCCCTGTTGCAGGAAAAAATTGCAACTTTAGTTAAAGACAAAAGGATTGAAGGCATTTCAGATATTAGGGATGAGTCTGATAGAAGAGGCCTAAGAGTTGTAATCGAACTTAAAAGAGACGCAAGGCCTCAACAGGTTTTAAACCTTTTATACAAACATACCGAGCTTCAAACAGCTTTTAACGCAAATATTGTTGGCCTTCTCCATGGTGAGCCAAGAATCTTCAGCCTTAAAACGCTTCTTGAAGAGTTTATAAAACATAGGCAAAGAGTTGTTATTAGAAGAACCAAATTCCTCCTTAATAAAGCGCGCGAACGCGAACATATACTGATTGGGCTGAAAATTGCCCTTGATCACCTTGATGAGGTGATAAAACTCATCAGAGCCTCAAAAGATGCCGATGAGGCCAAGAAAGGCCTGGTAGAAAAATTCGGACTTTCAGAAATTCAGGCGCAGGCAATTCTTGACATGCAGCTTCGCCGCCTGGCAGCTCTTGAACGCCAGAAAATCGAGGATGAACTAAAAGAAATCCAATCCACAATCAAAAATCTTATCGGAATTTTAGCCTCGCCAAAACTTGTTATACAAACAATCAGAAAAGAGCTAAATGACATCAAAGAAAAATTCGGAGACGAGCGCCGTACCAAAGTTATCAAAGGCAAAATCGGTGAATTTTCAGAGGAAGACCTAATCAAAGACGAGCAAACTGTAGTCAGCCTAACAAAATCAGGATACATCAAGCGCCTCTCAATCGACACCTACAAAAGGCAGGGTAGGGGAGGAAAGGGCGTTACGGGCCAGTCGCTCAAGGAGGAAGACGAGGTTTATGAGGTCAAAGTGTGCAACTCGCTTGACTATGTCCTCTTTTTCACAAACAAAGGCAAAGTTTTTAAGCTTAAGGTATGGGAAATTCCCGAGTCCTCACGCACAGCTAAAGGGACTGCAATTGTTAATCTTATAAACATTGAATCAAACGAAAAAATCGAAGAATTTATTACTTTAAGCAAACAAATTTTTGAAACCAAAGCAGGCTACATTTTCCTTGGCACCACAAAAGGCAACGTCAAAAAAACCGAGCTTTCTGAATTTGAAAATATCAGGCAATCGGGCATTTTAGCAATCAAACTTGAAAACGGCGATTCACTGGCCTGGGGCAAATTAACCTCCGGCCAAGACCAAATTCTGCTGGTTACCTCCGGTGGGCAATCCATAAGGTTTAAAGAATCTGAAGTAAGGCACATGGGCAGGCAAGCCGCGGGCGTAATAGGCATAAAACTTTCGGGAAATGATACGGTTATTGGCATGGATATCATTTCCAAAGGCAATGAAAAAGTAAATCTTGTAATTGTCACAGAAAAGGGTTACGGCAAAAAAACAAATGTTTCAGAATACAAAGTGCAAGGTAGGGGAGGAACGGGAATTTTGACCTACAGCGTAACCGCTAAAACAGGCAATGTCTGCGCCACCAAAATAATAGATTCCTCCAAAGATCATGACCTTTTGATCATCTCAAATGAAGGCAAAGTTATCAGACTTCCTGAGAAGCAACTACCAAAACTTGGCCGGGCAACTCTTGGCGTGAGACTCATAAACCTGACAAGCGGGGATTCTGTAGCCTCTGTTGCATACCTTACGCATGAGAGTGAGACCCAAGAAGAAAAATAGTATACTCACTTGGACTCTATAAACCCGTTTCAAGAGGTCGTTACAAAACAGAATTTCAAAAACTTGCCAAATCCCAAACGCCTTTATACCGCATAAACAGCATTCAGGGTCAAAACATATTATTTGATGCGGGAGAACTTGGAGATGAAAACACCATGCAATATGACACTAGCAACAACACATGGAATCAACTCAATAAAAAGGTTGAGCGTAAAAAAGCCACTTATGGGCCTTGCACCTCCTTAAGCACAAAAGATGGAACTCTTTTAATCAAAGAGAATGATGTTGTCAGTTACTACCCGTATTCAATTTACTTTGTAAAATAATTAATTAAACGCTTCCTGGTCAAAATCAATCAAATCTGCTATTAATTACGCCAAATCACAATCTAAAAGGAGATTCGGATGAGACTAACAACAGATCCAGACACAGAGGGAGCGCGGTCAATGAGGATTCTAGGCGTTGAGCGGGGCCAGGACTGGGACCAGGCTAGAGAAAAGCTCTGCCAAGAACTCATGGATGAGGGAGCCTCCAGCATCAGACACGTTCTTCAAGCCATCCTTGGAAAGGAACTCTTTCAAAGTGATGCACGATACCAAAAGTGGTCAGCGCTTCTTATGCTCCCAACTCTTGTGGCCCACAGGCAAAACATTCTGAACGCACTCGACAAAATCGCCAAAGAGTGTTTGGCATAGGGAAGGCTTTCATGAACCTGCCAAAAAAGCCCAACACCTTTGGAAGCGAGTCAATGAAGGTACTTGGTCTTGAACCTAGCCAAAACTGGCCGGATGCAAGAGCTATAATCATAGCAGAACTGCTCTCCAAAAAGTTTGTTGACGTTTATCATCACATCATTCAGGCAATGCTTGGTGAGAGAATCGATGCTGGCGACAACAGAAACAGAAAGTGGTCTATGATTCTTTTAGTGGCGATTCAAACCAGGAATCAAACACTAATTGAAATGGCTCTGGACACAATCGCAGAAGATATTTTGAGAAAGTAGTAAGATCTTTCTGTATAATCTTAAGTTGCGGGAACTTCAAAAAGAACCCGCAACTTTTTGTATAATTCCTAATTGAAACGCTTCATATGAAAAATCCTTCGCTTCAATATGAACAGCAACTTTGGAACCTTGGCAAAAGCTTGATTGCAGGACTAGATGAGGTCGGTCGCGGATGCCTTGCCGGTCCAGTCGTTATGGCCGCTGTCATCTTTGAGCCACGCAAAGCAAAAAAACTTTTTTCAACGCACCTTTCAGAAGTAAAAGACTCAAAACAGCTCTCACCTAAAAAAAGAGAGCAGTTTGCAAAAATCATCCGCAACGAAGCGCTTTGTTTTGCAATCACGAGAGAAGAAAACACCGCAATCGACACACTCGGCATGGCAAAAGCCGTTCACCAGGCCTTCAGAACTGCCGTTTTCAGCCTTCCAACCTCACCGGATCATATTCTAATTGACGCTTTCTATATTAAAGAACTAAACAAAGCTATCCAAACCCCCATTATCAAAGGCGACGAGAAGTCTTTTTTTATCGCGTCAGCATCTATCATCGCCAAAGTTTTCAGAGATGAGCTCATGCAAAAAACCCATCTCGAAAATCCCGACCTTCACCCATACAGACTGGATAAAAACAAAGGTTATGGAACAAAAGAACACATCAACGCAATTCTCAAGCACGGTTATTCCTACTTTCACAGAAAAAGTTTTAAACTCAAAATCCTGTCTCACTGTTAGCACATCTAAAAGATTCATTCACTAATTGAAATGGCTCTGGACACAATAGTCTAAATACTAAACAACACTCACTTCTTTGCCATTTTATTGAGTGTTGTTTATACTTTTACATAATGAGTTCTTAGCATACTCGCAGCCTCCCCCAACACACTGGTTTGCCTCAAAACGTCACCAGCACTAAAATAAAGAAAATAGAAAGGAGAAAACGCAATGTGGCCTATAAAAGCCTTTAACCTCTGGATAACAAATTCCGAGGGAACTAGACCGCGAAAGGTACATGACATTGGAGCCTTCGCCGGACTCTCATTCGGAATCGGCCTGGGCCTTATGCTTACTGGAATTGTGTTAGTAAGCCTAGGGGTTATTCTTCCAATAATCAGCCTGGACCAGGCAGTAATAGTACTCCACTTTGTACTTTGGGTTTCCTTCCTTCTTGTTTTTCTAAAAGGCAGGCAAAAAGACTCAAAGTGGAACGGTAACAGGCCAGTGTCAACCGAAGGGGTTTTTTTCTGGTTAGGTCTGTTGATAATCAATATCACTGCCATTCTCCTATCTGGGGTGTGGCTATTTCCATAAAGGAGAGAACAAATGAAACAAAAAATTCAGAATCTGGCAAATTTTGTCCGAGACCTGTTCGGACTAATTGGCCTGATTCAGGTCGTTCTGACTGTGTTGCTCATAGTTGTTTCGATCATCAACCCATCAGACGATGCAAACGCCGAGACGGTCAAGGCCACTGTAAATGAGTTGTTCATGTATCTCATCACAGTGATCTGGTTTGGAATCGGGATTCTGATCAGACTTGTCCAAATAAGCAGAGGACATGGTAGTTGGGTTGTTGCACTCGTAAATACCATGCTCTTCATCTTCATCTTCTTGGCCGGGAATACTATAAGGGAGGGTTGGTTTTACATCTCTGGGCACCAGCTTAACCCCAGTATCCTCCTTCTGCGTTCGATAGCAATTCTGTGGCCAATCTTTGACGCGTTGGAGATACCACTGTCAGTCTTCCAACCAAAAAAGAAAGCCGGGCCAGAGCCAACAGCAGTAAGGTAAACGTATTCAGCTACTAATCCTACTTCTCATGGGAGCGCCTCAAAAACCTCCCATGAGAAACACATCTTACCGCACACAAAAAATTTGACTTCCATGCACACCCACAGTACAATCCAAATTATGATACAAAAGAAGGAACTTCTAAACTTCACACTCAAAGCAATCATTCTTTTTGTTTCCGCCTGCGCAATTCTTAGATTATCTACAAGTCTTTTTGGTCCTATTCCGCTTTCAATCAACACAAAAACTCTGGATAAAGACAACACTTTCTTTGTTTCAAGCGACTCCAGCGTTTTTGTAAAACCGGACATTGCCTCTGTAGTTCTCTCAATAGAAACTACAGACCAGACAGCCTCTGCAGCGCAAAAAAAAGCCAATGAAATCATCAACAAAGTTACAGAAGAACTTAAAAAAATTAAGGTTGACGGAGAAAATATCAAAACCATCAACTACAACATTTACCCAATTTATGGAACCGATGGTAAACAAATAGAATCTTACAGAGCCTCCGTTTCAGTAAGAGTAAAAGTGAAAGAGCTTGAAACCATAAACCAAGTTATAGACACAAGCACCGCAAACGGGGTTAACAGCGTTTCAGGCATTACCTTTGAGGTAGAAAACAAAGACAAAGCAATAGACACAGCCCGTCAGGAGGCCATCAACAAAGCCAAAGAAAAAGCCCAGAAAATTGCCGGCGAGGCCGGTATAAGACTTGGCAAGGTTATAAACGTAACTGAATATTACCCGGGAGACTTTCCACCAATCGCCATGGAAGCCTTCAGTAAAGGGCTAGGTGGTGGGGGAGGGGATACCCAAATTCAATCCGGCCAGACAGAGATAAAAGTAAACGTAACCTTGAGTTATGAGACTTATTAATCACTATGGCCTCAAATGAGCCAAAAATTCATGAACGCTATCTCCTGGGAGATGACCAACCAGCACCCGACGAAAAATTCAAAGCCGGAAAAGAAACTCAAAAGGGCGAAAGGGGCCTAGAAACTATCTTCTCTCAAGAATCGGTAATAGTTTCTGCTAATACAGCCATTGTTGCATTTGAAGGTCTTAACGACCAACACTTATTTGAGGGGGAAAGAATAGTTCCAGAAACAGAGTTATCAGAAGATCAAACTAGAATTTTGTATCAGAGGGTAGGTTTTGAAACTTACAACTTCTATGAAGCAATCTCAAAGGCAGATAAAGATAAAATATATTACAATTTTGTTATCAACACTGTCAAAAGTGACGAGATCAGAGAAAAATTTGGCGAACTCGATCCTTCTAACCTCTCCCCATTTCAAGCCGCGTACATAGCAAGCCTGACAGTCATTAAAAACATAAAATATGACTTCGGAGCCGTTGGGAGAAAATTTTCAAAGATTGGCGATCCAGAATACAGAGAATTTGTCAAAGAAAAAGCTAAAGATTCTAAAGAATTTGAAATATGGAAGCAAAACAGGAATCACTTTTTAGACAACAGCACTTGCGACGAATTACTTCATAACGGATATGGAACCTGTCGTCACATGGCAGCTACATGCTCTGCAATATACGAAGCTATAAAATCTCATCAAACTGGAGACTCTCTAAAAGGTACCTACATGTTTTATCACGCTCCTAGAGGAAAACACGCCGCATATAAATCAGACGAAAATCACGCTTACAACGTCTTTGCAGTTGTTTCAGCTGAAAATAAAACAATAGAACAACCCCAAACTCAACCGGAAATTCTATTTTCTATTGTGGACCCCACTTGGGGAGAAGAAGACGAACTTGAAGAAATGGATCAAACTTTAAGACGTCTTAGTTCCGTTATTTCTTTTGTCATTAATAACGGAAGGGATCTAGGATTAAAAGATTACGTAGAGGAAGTAGTACAATTAGCCTCAAACATTTCCTCAAGGATTAAAAAGATCCCAGATGATCAGGGTCGTATCCAGGACATCCTTTCAGTTTTAGAAGTTGTGCAACCTAATGAACATTTTGGTTATAATTCCCCCCTAGGTCATGTTATTGACCACCTGGAAAAGGCAAGAATTCCCTCATTTATCCTCGATTGTTACGAGATGCCTAAAACAAGCGTTGAAAGCGCAAACGGTGTGAGATATTTAAAGAAGGATTGTATACCTCCTGTCTATGAAGCTATGAGAACAGTTGACTTCACAGCAAAGAGTTTTATGACAGAAAAGCTTGGCGACCTTGCAATAAGAGAGGTAGGAGTTTATCTCGTTGCCAATGAATCTCAAAAAATAAATTTTGTAGATAGTTTCAAACAAAATAGATGCTTGCTCGAACAATGTTTAAGGTACTATGTTGACGGCAGCCGAATACCCGAAGCTTCTATGCTAACCCTCCTCGAGGAACTCAATGGATACGTTGAATATGTTGGCTACTTCAAACGGGACGAAGGGCTTAAAATACAGATTGAAAGATTTAGAAAAAAATATGGGAACTCAAAAGCTTGGGAACCAGACCCTTTAGAATAATATTAATAAACATGTTAACCGCATGACCCAAAAACCTCCAACAATTAGCATCTAAAATGCTGTGCTTAAAGAGGACCTATTAAAAAAACTAGAGCCTGCCATCCAATCTGAACTTGACCAAACTCAAATTTCAGAAATAATGGTAGGAGTAAAGTCAGGACTATCATACAACGGCGTTTGGAATATTGAAAAGCTTTGGGAAAAAGCCAAGTTTGTAAAAATCACGCATTCTGGATTTGCCGAGAGTCATCCACACAACATCAAGCTTTTGTAGAATTATTTTTTCAAATATAAATCGTGCACATCCTTTAAACGTTTGTTTGTAATGTGTGTATAAATTTGTGTGGTGGAAACATTAGTGTGACCCAAAAGCTCCTGCACTGATCTCAAATCAGCCCCATTTAAAAGCAAATTAGTAGCCATGGAATGCCTTAACGAGTGGGGAGTAGCATCAACGGAAATTCCTGACTTTAAAGCATACTTTTTAACCAATCGCTGAACACTTCTGACCGTTAGGCGTAAAGAAGCTCCATCCACATCCTCAGTCTTCATTTTGCGCCCGCTGTAGCGCAAAAATAAAGGCTTAAAATCATCATTCCTAGTCTGAAAATATTTATCAAGCCATTTAATTGCCTCTTGAGACAGATACACAGTTCTTAACTTTCTGCCTTTACCCACAACCGCAAATTCCCGAGTTTCAACATTTATGGAATCTCTATTAAGCTTCACAAGCTCACTAACTCTAAGTCCGGTGCTAAACAAAACTTCAAGTATAGCTCTATCTCTAACCCCCGAACGCTTATCAAGATTTTGCACATCCATAATGCGCTCAAGCTGCTCACCGTTTAAGTATTTTGGAACTCTCGCTTCATCCTTGCCAAGATCAATCTGAGCTGGTGCTACGGTATCAAGACTTCTTTTAACAATGAGATACTTTAAAAATGCCCTGATTGCCACCAAAAAAGTCTTTTGCGTGTTCCTTTTAAGGCTCTCATGGGATTTTGCTGATATTCTACGATTTAAATTAATTCTATATTTTTGAATAAGCTCAAGCGAAATATCCTTGACACTAACAACGGGCTTTTCCAAATGGCTTTTTGAAAAGGCAAGAAAATCGTTTAAATAATAATGATACATTTTAATAGTGTCTTGGGATAAATTTTTATCTATTTCGCAAAATTCCAAATAATCTATGAGCAGATTTTCCACATTCACATAATAATTATATAATCGGGGAGAGACAAAAACAAGATTAACGACATCTTCCAAAAATTCAAAGGAGACAAAATGACCAAAAAAACCCCTAAACCCAATAGCGTTTACCCTTTCCTTGCCCGCCTTACCTGGTTCATACTAGGAGTGGGCTTGGCTTTGAGCCTCTCACTGGGATTTCCAAGGGCACTCTTTCCGTCACTGATTTCGCTCGTGCTCTTCGGAGTTTTCTCCGTTGTAAAGATTTCATTGACAACGGACATGACTCCTAACCAGGAGAAGATCGCGGCCCGAATTGGCATCGCCGTCTGGCTTTGCTGGCCGCTGTCAGTGATTTTAGCCATCATTGCAATCTGGATGTCAATCAGTCCATACTGGGAAAACATTTTGGCAAGGCTGAATTTACAGTAATACTGAAGCCAAAAAGCCTCCGATCTAGGCTCCCAAGTAAGTTGAAACCCGGCTTGTATGAATGCAAACCGGGTTTTTTGTTTTTCTCCTGACCTCTAATTACGGATTGCGTAACCAGAGATGAGATCATGAAGCTTGGAGCCCAAAGTACCAACGAGCCCAAACCCAAACTCCTTTCAGAACCAACAAGAGTGCGCTTCCGCAAAACATCCCAAAACAAACAAAAAGCGCACCCTCAAAATTTGCTCTAAGTACCTTGTACTCCTCAAGTACTTTATTGGTATTTAAGAAACCCTTCAGGAAAGCCCCAATAATCCAGACCGAGACTAACATAAAAAGGATATCCCAAATATCCAAACGCAAGGACAAGAAAACACTAAACAACAGGCCACAGGCGATTATGAACTTTCTATTGTCATAAATCTCCTTAAGCAAACTAGGAGATGCGCTGACCCTCTTGTAGGCTAGAATTAGCCATGTAATGTCAAACATTTTTTCCCTTCTTTCTTTTTGAGATTGAGGTTGTTTTTGGCATTATATTACTAATTCCCGCTAAATAAAAATCGATCCTGGGGCATTTTTGAGCCTTGCAAAACAGCCTAGTAACAGCATTGCTAAAGCCTTAACAACCATAGGCCAAAAGCACCAAAAGAAGCCAACTGGCAGAAGATTAGGGAATTATAAGGAAATAAAAAAAGATAAAGAGTTTTTTAAAAGAAGCGAATAGTAATTAATTAAATATAAAATTTCTTTTAAAGTGCATTTTAAAAAATTAAAGCTTTCATAAAAACTGACAGAAGAAGACCAAGAGAGTAGCCTCAACATCTACAGGTGTAATGTCGTAATATGTATATTTAACGACGTCACAGATAGAAAATATAGCCAAGCACCAACACACGCACCAACAGGGCATTAATCTCTACCTTATTTTTTTAGTAGTACTCTATTTTTATTATTTTGTTTTTAAATTCAAAATTAAACTCAAATAAAAAATAACTTCAATTTAAAACACAAGAGGCTCTAATATTGAGCGGTAAAACTTATCCACACGTCTGGACACATACTCACATGACCCACAACTCCCCAACAGAGGCTGTATAGGCTTCACCTACGCCAAAAACACCATTAAATGAGTTCAAATAACCAAACAAAAGATAAAAATTATGACAAAGTGAAAGTATGACAAATATACATTAAGTCCTATAGTATTATTGGCACTCTTTTATATCTTGTGCCACTCCTCTACTTCTCCCCATTTCTCAAAAAAACCCCACTTAAGAACAAGAAAAATTAACACAAATAACACTTTTCAATTAAAGAGTACTAAGGAATAAATAACAGCCCAACAAATAAAAAAGCTATAGTGATCATAATGTATTCCAAAAGAATCTGCCTTGTTAGAGAGTGCTTAAGATAATGGTATGAATACCCTACTCCAAAAAGCAAAACCGATGATAAAAACAAACCCCTGAAAAAAGCCTCAAAAGGCAAAAATAAAATACTTGTTGATAATATGAACACCCAAAAAGCCGTCAAAAAAGATAATTTAATATCCACATTGTTAAGCTCAAGATCAAGCATTACTAAAAAGAATAAAACCAGCAAAAAGGTTGAAAGAGTCACCAAAAGCACTTGCATTAAAGGATGAATTGCAAGCTTAAACATCACCGAATAAGAAGGAATTGAAAAAACCACAATCAGAATCTGCACCCACGTTATGGCAACTCTGTACAGAGGAATTGACTTTCCCCTATCCTCTACTACTGCAAAAATGTTTAAAACCAAAAGCATAATATAATACAGGTTAAAAATTATGAATGTAATCAACACGCGCATCAAAAAAGAAAAGTTTGGAAATTCAAAAAAACTTACAAGCGCCCCAAACAAAAAATGCAATGGAAGAATCAAAAGGATAAATGCAACTTTAGAATAAAGCTTAACTTCTAACACCCAAAAAGTTAAAGCTAAGCTAGAAATAATAAAAATTGCCGAATATATCAACCTAAATTCTCTATTTACAGAAACTGAAAAAAATAAACAGCCAGTAATCAGCAATGACACAATAAAAAACTTTATTCTTTTTGCATTTATTTTTGCTTTTATCAAATCTAGTGAAAGCATAAATATCTAGGAGGTCACAGTAAAGTTTGCATAAACTTCTTGTATATCATCATGATCATCCAGTGCTTCTACCAACGCCATCACACTCTTTGCAGCATCCCTTGTGTCAAAGGGAACTTCGTACATGGGGGATTCTGGATCCTGCCCAAACACAAAAGCGGCACACCCGCTCTCCCCTAGTAAACCACCGTGCCTTAAAAAAATGTTTCTTATCTCCGCAACAGTTCTATTTTTATTGTCAGTCAGTACTTTTACCATAACAGCAACACCATTTGGCCCGTAACCTTCATAGGTAACCTCCTCAAGACTGGCTCCTTCTCCCCCACCGGCCCCTTTAGCAATCGCTCGTTCAATGTTATCCTTTGGCATTCTTGCTTCTTTGGCCTTTTCAATTGCCAATCTTAATGAAGGGTTCATATCAGGATCTTTCCCCCCTTTTTTGGCAGCAAGTGTAATAAGACGGGAAACTTTAGTAAAAATCTGGCTTCTCTTGGAATCATTAACGGCTTTATCTCTTTTGATGGTTGACCATTTGGAATGACCGCTCATGGCTGCTATTCTAACATAGAAGAGTTATTCTTTCCTTCTAAGCATTAAATA
>ERZ1292633.4651-Hain-H41-02um-R1-4651-length-12655-cov-5_pt1 | contig 12655 bp, 13 predicted proteins | sample MGYA00564406_ERZ1292633 | MGnify/ENA primary metagenome ERZ1292633 (study PRJEB36523, sample SAMEA6512639) | groundwater metagenome | collected 2019-01-08 | study: AquaDiva: Metagenomics assemblies of 32 groundwater samples
GCCCATACGGAGGCGGTGTTGGCCAGTTTGGTTTTAATGGTAATTGTACCTTCGCACTCGCTTTAAGGACTCTTTTCATTTCGAGAGACTATGCCTATACCCAGACAAGCGGTGGAATTGTCTATGATTCAGTAGCCGAAAAAGAATATCAAGAGATTGTGCGGAAGTTAGCCGCCATGAAAAAAACTCTATCCATATGAAAATTTTAATTATAGATAATTATGATTCGTTTACTTTTAATCTCTACCAATATATTGGTGAGATTTTTGTAAATAAAAATCTCAACTTTGTTCTTGATGTAATCAGAAACGATTCAACTTCGATCAAAGAAATTGAAGAAAGAAAATATGAAAAAATCATTATTTCACCTGGTCCTGGCTCACCGGAAGATCCTAAATATTTTGGAGTTTGCGCTGATGTACTGACCAAACTTGGTAAAAAAATCCCCGTCCTTGGAGTCTGCCTCGGTATGCAAGGAATGGCCCACTATTTTGGTGGGAAAGTTATAAAAGCAAAAAAACCAATGCACGGTAAAACTAGTTTGATCAAACATGACGGATTAGGAATATTTACTGGACTGCCTCAGGACATAGAAGTGATGAGATATCATTCACTGGTCGCCGACCCAAAAAGTTTGCCAAAAAAATTAAAGGTGACTGCTCTTTCAAAAGATACGGGAGAAATTATGGGTTTACGCCACAGTATTTATCCGATTGAAGGAATTCAATTTCACCCGGAATCATTTGCCACCGAAGGCGGAAAACAAATCTTAACTAATTTTTTATTTGGACAAAAATAAATATGGACACAACAACTATTTTAAATAAATTAATTAATAAAAAAAACTTAACTGCAAAAGAGACAGGGTCATTTCTTTTGGAAGTAATCAACGGAAGTATAAGTAACGAGCAAGCCGCTGCGATTATAACCGCACTACGAATGAAAGGTGAAACAGTTGAAGAAATTTACGGATTCATAAAAACACTACGTAAAAACATGATTAGTATAAACATAAATGATGCAATTGATGTCTGCGGAACAGGAGGCGATGGTTCTGGTACTTTTAACGTTTCAACTGCAGTCGCTTTTGTTGTTGCCGGTGCCGGAATCAAGGTTGCCAAACATGGTAATCGGGCCGCCAGTAGTAGTTGTGGTAGCGCCGATGTCCTTGAGGCATTAGGAGTGAATATTAATCTGACCCCCAAGCAGGCTGAACAGGTTTTTAAAAAAATTGGTATGGTTTTTTTATTTGCTCCGCTCTATCATCCGGCAATGAAAAATGTTGTCACAATCAGAAAAGAATTAAAGATTAGAACTATTTTTAATTTTCTTGGACCTTTTATAAATCCTTCCCGACCTGCAAGACAGCTGATTGGCGTCCCAGATGAAAAAATCGCTGAAAAATTGACTTTAGTTTCAAAAAAACTTGGATCTAAACATGTTGTCATTGCCACCAGTGAAGACGGATTAGATGAAATAAGCATTGGAGGAAAAACAACTTTATTTGAATTAAAAAATAATTCCCTTAAAAAATATGCCATAAATCCAATCGATTTTGGTTTTAAGAGAGCTTTTAAAAGCGAAATATTGGGAGGTAATGCCAAAGAAAATGCTTTAATCATAAATAAAATTTTTACGGGTCTTAAAGATGCTAAACGAAATATTGTTGTTTTTAATTCCGGCGTCGCTCTCTACATTGCAGGCGCAGCTAAAAATATCAAGGAAGGAATAAAATTAGCTGAATTTTCAATTGATAGTGGAAAAGCCAAATTAATTTTAGAAAATTTGATCAAGGAGACACAAAAATATGAATAATTTTTTAAAAAAAATCATCGAAAAAAAACAGGAAGACCTTAACGTGCTAAAACAAAGCAGATTTATCAACTTGTTTGAAAATAAAATAGTGATCATTGCCGAAATTAAGCTCGCCTCCCCTATTGTTCCTTATTTTGGATCTGAAAAAGATATTGTTAAAAGAGCGGTCAGCTATGAAGCGGCTGGAGCCGATGCAGTCTCAGTCATTACAGAAAAACATTTTTTTAAAGGCAATCCAGAATTTATTCCTCAAATCAAAAATAAAGTTAATCTACCAATTTTGCAGAAAGATTTTATCATTGATCCTTATCAGATCTATGAAGCCAAAATAATTGGTGCCGATGCATTATTGCTCATTGCTAAAATTGTAGACAAAAAAACATTGATAAAATTTGTGACTCTTTGTCAAAAAATTGGGCTGGAACCAGTAGTTGAGATTAATGACAAAGATGATTTAGAAAAAGCCATGGCGACTTCTACAAAAATTATTGCTGTTAATGCTCGAAGTCTCAAAACTTTTGTCATAAATGTTGATCAAGCTTGTCAGTTAATAAAAAAAATTCCTGATCAATTTATTAAGTTGGGTTTTTCTGGAATAAGATCTTCAAAGGAAGTTAAAAAATATCAACAGGCCGGAGCTAAAGGAGTACTAGTTGGAACAAGTTTAATGAAGGCAAAAAATGTTAAAAGTTTTATAAAAGAATTGATAGCTCCACAAGTAAAAGTCAAAATTTGTGGAATAAGAACTCTAGAGTCAGCTCAAACAGCCGTTGACGCCGGAGCTGATTTCTTGGGCTTTAATTTTGTCCCATCCTCAAAACGATATATTAATCCTGAATTAGCAAAAAAAATAATTAGTCAAATAAAAAGTAATGTTAAAATCGTTGGAGTTTTTCAAAATGCTAAAACAGATTATATTAATAAAATCGTTAATTTACTTGATTTAGATTTTGTTCAGCTTCATGAAAAAAAAATTATAAAAAACACACAAAATAATACAAGTTATTTATTAGTTGATAGAAAAACACAAGGAGTTGGTAAACTGCCAAATTTAAACGAATCTAGAGCGTTGGCAAAATCATCACAGATTTTTTTCGCCGGTGGTCTTAATCCAAACAACATTGAAGAAGTAATAAAAAAAGTCCATCCATTTGCTGTCGATGTTGCAGGAGGAATAGAAACAAATGGAGTCCAAGACAATGAAAAAATTATAAGTTTTATAAAAAAAGCTAAAGGAGTTTTCATATGAAATCCCACTTCGGAAAATATGGAGGACGTTATGTGCCGGAAATGTTAATTCCAACCTTGGAACAGCTGGAAAAAACTTATGAACTGGCTAAAAAAGATAAAATGTTCCAAAAAGAATTTACTGATCTTTTAAAAAACTTTGCTGGAAGACCTACTCCGTTGGTGTTTGCCGAAAATCTGACAAAAAAATTAGGCGGAGCAAAGATCTATCTAAAAAATGAGGGATTAAATCATACTGGGGCCCATAAAATTACCCACTGTATTGGTCAGGCTCTCATTGCCAAACGGATGGGTAAGACCAGATTAATAGCCGAGACGGGGGCTGGCCAACATGGGGTAGCTACCGCCACAGTTGCGGCAAAATTTGGATTTTCGTGCACTATTTATATGGGGGCAATTGATATTGCCAGACAAAGACCAAATGTTTTTCTGATGGAACAACTTGGAGCTAAAGTCATTCCGGTTTTATCAGGGAGTCAAACATTGAAGGACGCCGTAAATGCAGCTTTAAAAGACTTAATGGAAAATGTGAAAGATACTCATTATGTGATTGGTTCAGTCCTTGGCCCTCATCCATACCCAACGATGAACCGCGATTTCCAGTCAATCGTTGGTCGCGAAATAAAAAAACAAACTAAACTTTTTGAAAATAAACTACCTGACTACGTCATCGCTTGTGTTGGTGGTGGTAGCAATGCCATGGGCGCTTTTTATAACTTTATCAATAAAAAATCAGTTCAACTAATTGGTGTTGAGGCCGGAGGCAAAGGAAAAAAAATTGGCGATCATGCTGTTCGTTTTCCAACTGGAAGTATCGGGGTTATCGAAGGATATAAATCCTATTTTTTACAAGATGATGATGGTCAATTACAAAAGACCCACAGTATATCTGCCGGACTTGATTATCCGGGGATTGGACCAGAGCTAAGTTTTTTACACGATAAAAAAAGAGTTGAATTTGTCAGTGTCACCGACGAAGAAACTTTACAGGCTGTAAAAACTTTAGCTCAACTTGAAGGAATTATTCCCGCTCTTGAATCTGCCCACGCAGTTGCCCATGCAGTAAAAATTGCTCCAAAACTATCCAAAGAAAAAGTTATTGTTGTTAATCTTTCCGGCCGGGGAGATAAAGATTTATTTATATTGGCCAAAGCTTTTAAAGATAAAAGCTTTTATAAATTTCTTGAGGATTTTATAAAAATATGAAAATCATGACCCATGTCGTCATCGGCTATCCATCGCTCGAAGAAACAGAAAAAATCGTCAAGACTATGGCAAAAAGCGGAGTTGATATGATCGAATTGCAAATCCCCTTCTCTGATCCTTTAGCTGATGGTCCAACAATCATGAACGCCTGTGAAAAATCTTTAGAAAATGGCACAAAAGTTAATGATGCTTTTATTATCATGAAAAAATTATCATTAGAGGTTAAAGTCCCACTTCTTTTTATGTCTTATTACAATACTGTGTTTAAATATGGAACGGAAAAGTTTTGTCGTGATGCAAAAAGCGCTGGAGCTTATGGACTAATCGTTCCTGATATGCCAATTGATGAGGAGAGCCAAGAACATTTTTATGAATATTGTAATAAATATGATCTGAATAATATTCAGGTTGTTTCTCCGGCCTCGACTAATGAAAGATTGATAAAAAATGCAGGGATTGCCCGCGGTTTTATCTATTTCACGGCCCGTCAAGGAATAACCGGAGCTAAAGAAGAGCTTGACCCAAAATTAATTAACCAGCTAAAAAATGTTAGGAAGTTTTTCAAAATACCATTAGCGGTTGGTTTTGGTATTTCCAAAAAAAAGCATTTGGAAAAGCTTGCACCTTATGCAGACATTGCTGTCGTCGGCAGTGCCATCATTGAAGTTATTAATCAATCAAACAAAAAGAATGTAGAAAAAAATATTAAACAATTTATTAATCAACTAGTATAATAAAAACTATGATAGACAAAATGTCTCTCGACTATTCTAAAAAAATGGAAGAGTTTGGGATTAAAAACAAGATCCTTGAACATGCTTCTTTAGTTGAAGCGTCTGATGTGGTGGCTGAACTTGGTTATACACTTAATGACAGTGTGGCGACTTTAATCATGAAGGCAGATAAAAACTTTATTGCAGTTCTCAGGCGGGATGTAACTAAAATTTCTTTTAAAAAAATAAAGAAATTATTAGGAATTTCCGATCTTCAAATTGCCACGCCTGAAGAGTTTAAGCAAGTAACCGGACTTGAAATTGGAACGGCAAGATTCTATGTTCCAGGCATTAAAACTTATATTGACAATAAAGTATTTGAGGCAAAAATGATTCTGGGTGGAACCGGAAGCTTAACAACGACATTTCAATGTCAATCAGTTGATCTAAAAAAACTTCCTAATATTCAAGTTGTTGATGTAACTTCAGAAATTGAAGAAATAAAAATAAACTATAAAGGTGTTAAGCGAGTTTTCTCGGGAATTCGAGCAACAGGAAGATTACATTTAGGAAATTATCTTGGCGCCGTTAAAGGTTTTCTTGAATTGGAAAAAACCGGTAAATATGAGACAGTTTATTGCGTCGTTGATGTCCATTCGATCACAACACCTTTTGACAAAGATACTTTATCCCAGAAAAAAAGGGAGATTGTCATTGATTATCTAGCTGCCGGTCTTAACCCAAAAAAAAGCATCATTATTTATCAGTCTGACGTTCCCGAACATATTGAACTGGCTTTTTATTTTTCATCGGTTGTCACGATCGCCCGGATGCAGCATCTGCCTACTTATAAAGAAAAAGTAAAACAACACCCGAATGACAACACCATGGCTCTCTTAAATTATCCAGTTTTGATGGCGGCTGATATCTTAGTCTATAAAGCTGGTTTAGTCCCAGTTGGTATTGATCAAGAACCGCATCTTGAAGTCGCCCGAGAAATTGCCCGAAAGATGAACCAACTTTACGGAACTGATTTTCCCGAACCAGTAAGATTTGCCACTAAGGGCGAATATGTCCCCTCTTTAACTGGCGAAGGAAAAATGGGAAAGAGTGTTGAGGGAAGTTATATTAATTTAACCGATTCACTGGAAGAAATTAGAAAAAAGATCCGTTCTGTCCCAACGGCAACAACGGCGGGCGGTGAACTCACAGGTGGACTAAAGTCATTATTTGCTTTTGCCCAGTTGTTTATGGAAAAAAGTGAAGTTGATAGTTATAAAAATGAATTTGAAGCCGGAACATTACAATTTGTAAAACTTAAAGATGCTATCTCCGAGGTAATTTTTGCCGAACTAAAACCTTTCCAAGAGCGACGCGCGAAGATCGCCGCTGATACAAAGTATGTTGACGAAGTTATTCGCGACGGCGCCGCTCGCGCCCGCACAATCGCAAGTGAAACAGTAAAAGAAGTAAAAGAAAAAATGGGTCTTCTCTAATCTTTTGAGGCTAAACACTACATTATAATGTTATAATGGAGTGAAAATTTATTTAGTTTTTATTCTCTCTTCAAAAAATGATTGAGGGCGATTGAATTTCCAGGGACGTTTTACATTACATTTTGATACTTCAACTGTCTGCCAAACCTTTCCAACTATATATGGTTCAATTTTAAGATATTTTTGAAGTTCTTTTTCTGAAGGAAAATCCAATACTGCCATTGAGCCTATCATCTTCCCATCATCGTCCAACATCACACACCCGTACCACCTTTCGCCAGACGCTTCCATTTTATCTCCCAGTGCAAGATGAGCTTCTCGAACAGCCAATCTTCTTTCCATCGCTTTTTCATCAGTTCCATCTTTTCCAATTATCAGAAATTGCATAAAAAAATATAATTACTAACTTTATAAGTATAACAAGAATCAACAATTGTATTATTTAGATTGTCATTCCCGCGTAGGCGGGAATCCAGACTAAATATTCCTTTATTGTTTTTAAAAGATGTAATTGTAGACTGGATCCCCTTCTTCAAGGGGATGACATTCATATTCATATTCATATATATGTATCAATCTATTGATAGATTGATACATTCATGAAATTAGGTAAAAATATTTTTATTAAAGCGATATAATATTGATAATGAAAAAGATTCCAGTTTACGAAAAATTATTTGCCAGAGATTTCTGCTTAGCGTCTGTTGAAGCTTGGGTGCGAGGTGAAAGCACTAATCCAAAAGGTTGGACAGATTTAAAACAACCTTTTCTTCCATATATTATTACTGAAAGATTTGATAACACTATTAGATTTAACTATGATCTTCAAGGTGTCGACTGGATTTGTGATTTACTCGCTAAGTTAGCACAGCAAGACAAATCGTTTTTAAAGAAGATAGAAAAAACTGTTTTAGAAAAACTTAAATATATTAGACCAATATATGAAAAAGAAAAAATAATTTCTTTGCCTGAACTAAAAAGATTTTTAAAGGAACTTGGAGAAGGCTACCCTTGGTTTGAGGCAATGTGGTGGTTTTTCCAGATGGACGAATCAAAAGTTGAGGATTTAGATTTAAAAAATCTTGAAAAAGTTAGAATGCTGACCGATACCTTATGCAACGGATCCGATACGGTAATTCGAAAGTCCTTGATAGAAATTTACCCTGATCTTGGTGAATTATCTTCAGTTCTATCAACACGAGAAATTTTATCAGGGAATCTTCCAAGAAAAGAAGAGCTGATTAAAAGAGATCATGGATATTTTTTTGGGAATAATAAACTGTTAGTAGGAAAAAATCGAACTGATATTGAAAAAATATTTAAAATAAAATTCAAGGTAAAAAAATTTGATTCAGCGGTTTTACAAGGAAGAGTTGCACAAATAGGAATTGCTAGAGGATTTGTCCGTAGAGTCATGGGACATAAACAGATTGGAAAATTTAAAAATGGAGAAATACTCGTTTCCTCAATGACCATCCCTGATTTTCTCCCAGCCATGAAGAAAGCTGCGGCCATTATCACTGATGAAGGCGGAATTCTTTGCCACGCAGCAATTTTAGCCCGTGAATTAAAGGTCCCTTGTATTACCGGAACCCAATTTGCCACTCATATTCTTCGAGATGGAGACTTCATAGAAGTTGATGCGATCAATGGAATAATAAAATTCTTAAAACCACCCAAACCTAATAAATAAACGGTATAAATTTTTTTGTCGTCTTCATATATTCAGTATGTTTTTTTCCAAAATGTTTTGTTAATAATTTCTCTTCTCTTCTAGAACTGGCTTCGATAATAAATAGTGTTAAGACTATAATTGGTATAAATATATAGCTTTCAGCTACCATTAAAGCCCCTGGAACAAACATAAGGAGTCCTCCGTAAATAGGATGACGAACATAAGAATATATCCCTTTTGTAATTAATTCATGGTTTTTCTTTATCTGATATTGATAAGATTCTGTCCAATTGGTATCAAGGATTTTTCTAGCAACAATACTTTCTGTCACACCCAAAATCACCAATATAAATCCTAATATTTGAATAAAAAGATTATTAAAATAATATATAACAAATCCAAGTAGACTAATAAAAACAAAGCCACCTACCAAAACAATAAATGCTTGCTCAAAAAATATAGTATTGAATTTTGTCTTTGGTTTTTTTATATCGGCTTCTTTTTTACTCAAAAACCAGTACGCCCGCCAAATAATAAGTAAGATTATTGTTACTAATCGTAATATAAAATTAATATCCATATTATCTTATTTTATAATAACTTCCTCTCGTTTGCCCAATCTTAATAGTTAGCCCTTTATCAATAAGCTTTTTTAGATCATATCTCAAAGTCCTTTCGGGAACTTTTAAAAACTTTCGCCTGATATTGTCAAAAGAAACGATTTTATGTTCTTTAATTATCAAATATATTTCTTCCTGACGTGGTGGAAGTAATGTTTCTTTTCCGTTTTGAGCTGATTCTATTTGTTTTTTCAATTCCTCCGATTCCTTCAAAAATGCATTCAACATAAAAACTAAATAGTCTTCTGTATTTTTGTATCCTTGATCTAAATAATAATAGTAATCGCTTTTATTCTCATCTAAGTATTTTTCAAAAGAAATTAAATAACCTTCGCCGTAGCCTTTTGCTTTTAATATAGAAAAAATTAAAAGCCTGCCTACCCGCCCATTACCATCGATAAACGGGTGAATTTTTTCAAATACTAAATGTGAGACTAAAGCACATATTAAAGGAAACTTTTCTATATTTGAATTTATAAATTTAATTAATTGATCAATTAAACTATTTATTTGTGTTGGAGGCGGAGAGAGATAAACAGCAATGCCAGATTGATTGAAAATCGCTCCCATTTCATTCCGAAAATTCTTTGTTTTTTCTTCTTCACCTGTCATTACTAGCGAATGTAGCCCATAAATGAATCTTTTAGATACTTCAAAATTATTTTTTACTTTTCTTTCAAGAAACTTATTTGCTTTTAAAATATTAAAAATCTCTTTATTTTTTTCCTTGTCACTTTCGCTTTTATTAAGTGTTTCTAACGTTGCGGAATTACCCTCGATACGAGCGGAAAACAGAGAACTTTTCAGCAAACTAATTCTTTGAATTTTTTGTTTAAGTTCTTTTGGAATTGTAAGTGAAAACAAATACATTAAGTTCGTATCAACTTTACTAATCAAATTTAATATTTCCGGAGTGATTATATAATCTGGGGGAACTTTCATGGAATTATTTTACCATATATTGCCAGATCTTGCCTAATGTTGCCGAATACAAATTAAACAATAGCAAAAGCTCTTACTGGTGACCCGTCGGCTTCTTTTATATTTAGAGGGACTCCGTAAAAAGTAAACTTTTCTGGAAGCTTATCAGTATTTGTTAAATTTTCAAAAGAAATTATTCCTTTTTCCAAAAGCAGTTTTTCAATCGCAATATCAAACTCAAACTTTTCAGAAAGTCCTATAAATTTTGGAGGAAACTTGATTAATTCATTAGCGATTTTCATATCGATATTACTCGAAGAAAAAATAACTCCTTTGTTATGGTAAAACTTCATCCCCGCCTTATATAATTCCGATTTACCAAAAAAACTATTAATTGAATATGAATCAAGATTTTTACCATTTTTAGTTCCGTGAATAGGAATATTGACGTGTGTTCCGTCATGTAAATTTATTTGGATTCTTTTCATATTCCAACCGTCCTTATCAAAAGTTTGGATCTGTTCAATGATGACGTCCGGGTCTCCCGGATAAACCGGCATATGATCGTAAAGTGTTTGTGATAGATCGATAATCTTCATATGATTATTTTACCGCAGTAATTATTAATTCGGGCGCTATTTTTATTTCATCCAACCATTCTTGACCTTTTCCTAAAGGATAAGACAACTTTTCAATAGAAAAGCCTGCATTTATTAAAGCTTCTTTATAATCTTTTTCTTCCCAAAAATAATCATCTATTTTGAATGATTTTTTACCCTTAACAACACAGGTAATTTTATCTCCAGATTTTAAATTAGGTTTGTTTATGTATCTATAGCTTACATAGTCATAGCCAATGGATTTCGGATTTGTGGTAGTTATAACTAGTTTTCCACCTGGTTTTAAGACTCTATAAATTTCCAAAAATGTATCTAACATTTCTTTTTTACCTCCGATTTCAATTAATACTGCAATGCACGAAGCATGATCAAAATAGTTATCCGCATAAGGAATATTTTTTGATATTAGATTGAATTTAATTGATGAATCTTTTATCTTTTTAGCCAATTTGATCATCTCTTCATTTTGATCAACCCCAACTACTTCCTTCGCTCCTAAAGTTTTGATTAATTGTGCGGATCGACCTGCACCTGTACCGAAGTCAAGAACTTTCTTTCCCGTGAGATACCCAAAGATTTTTTTTACTTCATTGAAGTAAACTTCGTAAGTAGTTCCAATTACCCCAAGTTGACTATATATTTTTGCGTTTTGCTTTGAGTAGATATACATAATAGAAAGAAATTATATCAAAAAATTATCTATTGATTTTCAAAAATAATTTTCTTATCATTATTGGTGAACAATTGTTTACATTAAATATTAGAAATTCAATTTATGGATATTCCTCTTGCCGAACAACTTCGCCCACAATCACTTGATGAATTTGTAGGACAAGAACATCTGGTTGGAAAAGGGAAACCAATTAGAAGAATGATCGAAAATAAAAAAGTGATTTCAATGGTTTTTTGGGGACCGCCGGGGACAGGAAAGACGACCCTTGCCCGGATCATTGCCAAATATATTGAAGCAAATTTTGTTTCTTTTTCAGCTGTTGCCGGAGGAGGCGTTGCCAAAGTCCGAAAAATAATCGCTGAAGCAAAAAAAAATTATGGACTTTTTCAAAAAACCACTGTTCTTTTTGTTGATGAAATCCACCGTTTTAATAAAGCTCAACAAGATGCTTTCTTACCTTATGTTGAGGACGGAACAATAACACTAATTGGAGCAACGACAGAAAACCCTGGATTTGAAGTCATCGCTCCCCTAGTCTCTCGAAGCCAGATCTACGTTCTTTATTCCTTGACTGAAAAAGAGATTGAAATAATTGTAAAAAAAGCTGTCAAATTTTTTCCAAAACACAAATTTGAAAAAGAAGCCATCGAACATATAATCAAAAATAGTAATGGTGATGGAAGAACGGCGATCAATGCCATTGAATTATCTGCATCTCTGTCAAAAAAGATTACTTTAAAAGTTGCTGAAGAGGCAGTTCAAAGAAAAGCTATTTTTTATGACAAAAAAGGCGACTGGCATTACGACACTATCTCCGCCTTTATAAAATCAATGAGAGGAAGTAACCCTGATGCCACTCTCCATTATTTAGCCCGGATGATCAAAGCTGGTGAAGATCCGATATTTATTGCCCGACGTTTAGTAATATTTGCTTCCGAAGATATTGGTAATGCTCAACCAACGGCTTTGGTTCTGGCCACAACCGCCATGCAGGCCTGTCATATGATTGGTTGGCCGGAAGCGGGATTAATTTTGGCTCAAACAGCCACTTATTTGGCAACTGCTAAAAAATCAATTGCGTCCACTAATGGAATCCAACAAGCGATGGCAGATATTGATGAAAATAATCTTGACCCGATTCCCCTTCATCTTCGAAACGGTTCTAATAAAGTAATGCGGTCATTGGGTTATGGTCAAGGCCACGTCCGCTATCCTTGGTTAGTTGAAAAACAAACCGGCAAAAAAATAATTCAAGAATATATGCCGAAAAACTTGAGGGGAAGAAAATATTATGTTAAAGACTGGGAATAATTATTTTAAAACTTTTTCGTACCCTCCACAGCCATGAAACAGCCAATGAGCTGTCCGGGTAACTGTGGTCGTAGAGACTTTTAACTTCTTTGCAATTGCTTTGTAAGATAGACCTTGTTTCAATAATTTTGCCATTTCAAGACGATTAGAAAATTCTTCCATCTCTTTAATCGTCAGGATATCTCTAAGAAAATTAGCCACTTCTTGTTCTGTCTTTAACTTTAAAAAAGATTTTGCCAAAAACTTTTCTCTTTCATTTTTTGGTTTGTAAGACTGAAAATTAGTCATGGAGATAATTATATCACGGTTCTTCATCAAAGTTAGTGGAATATTAATGAAGCCACCAAGACCGATAGC
>ERZ1292633.4654-Hain-H41-02um-R1-4654-length-12652-cov-6_pt1 | contig 12652 bp, 11 predicted proteins | sample MGYA00564406_ERZ1292633 | MGnify/ENA primary metagenome ERZ1292633 (study PRJEB36523, sample SAMEA6512639) | groundwater metagenome | collected 2019-01-08 | study: AquaDiva: Metagenomics assemblies of 32 groundwater samples
TGGAACCGCGGCTACTGCCGGAACCGGCGGAGCCGGTGGAGTTGGTACTTCTGGAACAGGTACAGTTAGAAACTCAGGTGGCACCGGTGGAAATGGTTCAGGAAAAGGTGCAGGTGCTGGCGGTGGTGGTGCGAGCTCTAGCTCAGTAGGTAGAACTGGCGGAAATGGTCACAATAGTGGTGGCGGCGGCGGCGGCGGCGGTCATGGCGGTGTGAGTAGCACTAACGGAGTATCGGCTTCTGCAGGTGTTGGTGGTAACGGCGGTCTTAATTATTTAGCCGCTGGTGCAGGTGTTGGAGCGAACGGTTCAGCTTGCACAGTTGGAACCACAGGCGGAGGTGGTGGCGGCGGCGAAGATGTAGCTGTTCGAGATCACGGATGTGATGGTGGTGCGGGTAATGAACTTTTCGCAACTGGTGGTGTTGGTGCCGGCGGCGGTGGCGGTGGCGGCGGCGATACTCAAGCCACAGCCTCCAATGGTGGCAATGGTGGCAATGGCGGTGGCGGCGGCGGCGGTTTAGGACAGGACTCAACTGGCGGCGCGCCTGGAACCGGCGCCCAAGGTGTTTGTATTATCACGTTTACACCGAATTAACTCAGTGAAAAAGAGGAGTTTTATGAAATTTTTCGTTGCGATATTGTTTTTATCTTGCGTGGCAGTGGCTCATGAAAAAAACCGAGAACATGGCGCGCACGCACACGGCGCAGGTACATTGGGCATCGCCTTTGAAGGAACTAAGTGTAGCATCGAATTTAAAATTCCCAATGAAACTCTTTTTGGGTTCGAATACAAAGCTAAATCAGCCAAAGATAAAAAGAAAAGAGACGATGCACTCAGTAAATTAGAGAGTAAAATTTCTGAAATGCTAGTGTTTGATTCATCTCTTAATTGTAAAATTGAAAAAAATAAAATTGAAGTCATTGCAGAATCCGATAAGCATAGTAGTACAATGGCTGTATTCAGTATTATTTGTGACAAATCTCCACTAGGAACTGAAATCACTTTTAACTTTCAAAAGCAATTTCCGAAAATTAAAGATCTAGATGTGCAGTTTATTGTTGATAATCTGCAAAAATCAGTTGAAGTCAAAAAAAATGATACGAAGTTATTTTTGAAATAAGAATATGAAAATGGATTCGGCTTTATTTTTTCTTTTGCATAGTTTCTATTCGAGCCACATACCAAGAACTTAATCCAGCAGTTGTCAAAATGGCAAAAATAACAAGGAGTGATACCCAACTAGGTATTTTAAAAAAATCGACCAATAACATTTTTATACCGATAAACCCTAAAATAGCCGCTAGTCCTGGCTTTAAATAACGTAGCTTTGTAACCCAATCGGCAAGCACAAAGTAAAGAGCTCTCAATCCTAAAATGGCCAATATATTAGATGCAAAAGCAACGAAGGCATCCTGTGTGACCGCGAATACCGCAGGGATAGAGTCCACGGCAAAAACAAGATCAGTTACTTCAATTACAACAAGTGCTAGAAAAAGTGGGGTTGCCTTTTTAATACCATTTTCCTTAAGAAAAAAATGATTGCCATTTGTCTTTTCTGTCGTCGGAAGTATGCGCTTGAGAGCACGAATCGACCAGTGTTCTTGAGCATCAATATTTTCATCAGTATCGCGCAAGAGCTTGATTGCCGTGATGACCAGAATAAGTCCAAAGATATAAAGTATCCAGTGGAAGGTATTGAGTAAATGGGCACCTAAAAGAATAAAGACAGCGCGAAGTACGACTGCGCCCAATACGCCATAAAAAAGCACACGGTGTTGATAGGCATCGGGTATTTTGAAGGAACTGAAAATAAGCAAAATTACAAAGAGATTATCAACGCTTAGACTTTTTTCGACTAAGTAGCCTGTCAAAAACTCAAGTCCTAGCTCCGTTCCAAAACTTATTGTAAACCAAGCTGTGAAGCCGAGCGAAATGGCTACCCAGAGCCCACTTTCTATCAAGGCTGTCTTAGTTTGAACTTTTTGATTTCCTTTGCCAAATAAACTCAAATCAATGATTAGCAATACAAGAACACCAAGTGTAAATGCAATCCAAAGCCAAGTCGGGGCAATAGAAATATCTGTGACGATCGTATTCATTTTCGCTCCTGCTCTGTTAGGTCTTCAATTTTGCGGGTTTACTTTCGGAGTCATGAAGTATTTTTTCAGTGTAGGCAAGAGCAAGAGTTGAGAGTAAAAACACGACATGGATAATAATTTGCCACTTCACCTGTTCAAAGTCCTTTTTACTGATGTCTACGAATGATTTCAATAAATGAATTCCTGAAATACCGACCAAGGCTCCGGCTAACTTCACTTTCAAGGTGCCGGCGTTAATTTTTTCAAGCCAATCAGGGCGATCTTCGTGTTGTTCTAAGTGCATGCGGCTAACAAATGTCGCATAACCACCAATGATAACCATAATCAGAAGATTCAAGACCATCGCAATATCCACTAGAGTTAAAATTCCGAGCATCACCACCTCTTCAGGAACTGAATTTACAGCAAGTACAAGGTGGATGAGTTCCATCAAAAATTTATACGTATAAAGCAGGGCTCCTACGATAAGGCCGCCATATATAGGTGCTTGTATCCATCTGCTAGAAAAAATGACAACTTCAAAAAGACTTTCTAATTTTTTCATATTTAACTCCAAGTTTAATCGTATCGATTTTATTTATCGTATTTTAATAAGTATTCGTCAATATCATGCGGCACAGAATATTCTTAGGTGTTGGATAAACTTGCAGCGTGGTTTAATTTAGATTTTAATAAAATGAAAAAAATTGCGATTATAGGTAATGCTTGCTCCGGAAAAACTCAGCTCAGCCGAGAGCTGGCAAAAAGATACAATCTTCCGTTGACTCATGTGGACAGCATTCAATTTCTAGCAGGTATGAATCTTCGAGATCCAAATGAAACTCGAAAAATTTTAGAAAATAGAGCCAATCAAGATCAATGGATTATTGATGGTTTTGGCCCGCTTAAAATTATTGAAGACAGATTTCAAAAATCTGATGTGGTGATTTTTATTCGTCTTCCGCTCTGGAGAAATTACTGGTGGTGCTGTAGGCGGCAAATAATTGGTTTTTTTAGTCGCAAGCAGCGTGAAGAGCTGCCTGCTGGCTGTAACGAATTCACAATTCAGCAAACTGTTAAGCTGTTCAAAACAATTTGGAATGTTTATTTTGGTATGTGGCTACAACTTGATCGGATTTTTTTACAAGAGATATATAAAAATAAAATTATTTATATCCGAACTTTGGCGGATTTAAACAAAATGTATAAGACTGGAATTCTTGATTAAGCTTTTATTTGACCACTAAGTAAGCAAAACCATCTTTAGAACTATACCTCAAGATCAGCTTATTAAATTGAGTTTGACCTCGGCCTAATGTTCCGATAGAAATTTCAAGTTACGTCGTGACAAGATCGATTATTTTTGGCTTTGTTGCGTCTGAGTGCTGGTTTAGCTCAATTGGTAGAGCAGCTGATTTGTAATCAGCAGGTTGCGGGTTCGAGTCCCATAACCAGCTCCAAATTTTTTGCCTCTGAATTTTTAGGAGTGCGCATTATTTGGACAGGTGCCCGAGTGGCTAAAGGGGGCAGACTGTAAATCTGCTGGCTTCGGTCTTCGAAGGTTCGAATCCTTCCCTGTCCACCATTTTTTGCGTAGTCTCAAGAGTTTGATGGTATTGCGGGAGTAGCTCAATTGGCTAGAGTATCTGCCTTCCAAGCAGAGGGTTGCGGGTTCGAGACCCGTCTCCCGCTCCAAGTAAACTCTTGATGGGATAAACACAAGGCACGTGCTTGTGTAGAGCGCCCGTGTAGCTCAGTGGTAGAGCACACCCTTGGTAAGGGTGAGGTCGTCGGTTCGGCTCCGATCACGGGCTCCAATTGTGAGCACCAATCTGAGGTTTAAACCTGGGGCTTGCTTGATGCTTAGTTTTAGTTTAGTTTGATGAACGAAAATATTAATAACAATCTCTGCAGGAGGACAAATGTCTAAAGAGAAATTCAACCGCACAAAACCACATTGCAATATCGGTACTATTGGTCACGTCGATCATGGTAAAACAACTTTAACTGCTGCCATTACCACTACTCTTGCAAAACTTGGCAAGGCTCAGGCAATGTCTTATGCACAAATTGATAAGTCTCCTGAAGAAAAAGAACGTGGTATTACTATTTCTACAACTCACGTTGAGTATGAAACAGATGCTCGTCACTACGCACACGTTGACTGTCCAGGACACGCCGATTATGTAAAAAACATGATCACTGGTGCCGCTCAAATGGATGGCGCTATTCTTGTTGTTTCTGCAGCTGACGGTCCTATGCCACAAACTCGTGAGCATATCCTTTTGGCTCGTCAGGTTGGTGTTCCTGCGCTTGTTGTTTTCATGAACAAGTGTGACATGGTTGACGATAAAGAATTACTTGAGCTTGTTGAAATGGAAATTCGTGAGCTTTTAACTAAGTACGAATTCCCAGGTGACACAATTCCAATCGTTTTAGGTTCTGCTAAACTTGGTTTAGAAGGTGATACTTCTGAATATGGCGTTCCTTCTATTATGAAATTAATGGAAGCTTGTGATAAGAGCATTCCTCAGCCTGCACGTGCTGTTGATAAAACATTCTTGATGCCAGTTGAGGACGTGTTCTCAATTTCTGGTCGTGGAACTGTTGTTACTGGTCGTGTTGAGCGTGGAATCGTTAAAGTAAATGATGAAGTTGAAATTATCGGTATTCGTCCAACTCAAAAAACAACTGTTACAGGTATCGAAATGTTCCGTAAGCTTTTAGATGAAGGTCAAGCGGGCGATAACTGCGGTGTTTTACTTCGTGGTACTAAAAAAGAAGATGTTGAGCGCGGACAGGTTTTGGCTAAGCCAGGAACTGTTAAACCACATAAAAAATTCAAAGGTGAGGCTTACATCCTGACTAAAGAAGAAGGTGGTCGTCATACTCCGTTCTTTACAAACTACCGTCCTCAGTTCTACTTCCGTACAACAGACGTTACTGGTGTTGTTACATTAAAAACCGGTACTGAAATGGTTATGCCAGGTGATAAAGTTGAGATTAACGTAGAGTTGATCACTCCAATCGCTATGGAACAATCACTACGATTCGCTATCCGTGAGGGTGGACGTACAGTTGGTTCTGGTGTTGTTACTGAAATCATAGAGTAGTCAGTTCAGTCTAAATAATACATCGCGTTAAAAGCGCATTCAAAAAATGAGCCAAGGGATAACTTAGTAGTTGTCCCTTTTGGCTTTTTAGAGTTATATTCTGCATCTTGTGTCTAACATGGGTATATTACAGGGCAGTAGCTCCAGCGGTAGAGCGAACGACTCCAAATCGTTAGGTCGTGGGTTCGAATCCCTCCTGCCCTGCCATTTGGTTACTTAGGTTAGTTGCATAAGTTAGAAAAAAGTTTAGTTAGGAGTTTTAAAAATGGATAATACGAATTCGAAAATTGTAACACTTAGCTTTTTATCGTTTGCTGCGCTCATCGGTTTTACTATTGCCACTGTATTAAAAGTTTTTTCTGGCGCATTTGGTGTAGTTGCAAAAGCAATGGAATTTGATCTTGTTCGTCACGGTTTGCCAGTGACAATTGCTCTGGTGCTTTTTGTATATCTTCAGTTTAATAAAAACATTTTATCATGGGCCGATGAAGTTATTGGCGAGGTAAAAAAAGTTGTTTGGCCTCCGACTAAAGACACGCGTGGCATGACAATCGTAGTTGTTATTATGGTTTTAATTTCTAGTTTTATTATAAGTTTTTTCGATATGTTTTCAGGTTTTGTTTTAAATCAATTAATGAAGTAGGGAGTTAGCATGGATAAAAAATGGTACATTGTTAACGTTCAAACTGGTTGCGAAGCCACTGCCAAGGCAGCGATCGAAGAAAGAATTAGATCGAGTAAAATGGAAGCCACGTTCGGTGACATTTTGATTCCCGCAGAAAATGTTGTGGAGCTTGTTAAAGGCCAAAAAACGACTAAGTCCCGAAAGTTTTTTCCGGGATATATTTTTGTGAATATGGTGTTAAGTGATCAAAGTTGGCATCTCGTAAAAAATTCCTCTAAAGTTGGTGGTTTTGTTGGTAGCGGTACGGGTAGTGCCAAAACCCGTCCACCGGAAGTTCCTGAAGCAGAGGTTCTGCGTGTAACTCAGCAAATGGCAGGTTTGGCTGAAAAGCCAAGAGCTAAAGCTAATTTCTCTCTTGGTGAGCAAGTGATTGTTGTTGATGGTCCATTCAGTAACTTCAACGGAACGGTTGAGGACATTAATGAGGAAAAAGCTAAAGTAAAAGTACTCGTCAGCATATTCGGAAGGCCAACTCCGGTTGAGCTTGATTTTGTGCAGGTTGAGAAAAGTTAGTAAAGAAATGTTAGATTTAAAATAGTCAGATCATGGGGATTTGATTAGTAATATTAACCCGTATTCATTTTATTATGAATACAATGCAAAAAAGTGGGATCAAATGGCAAAAAAAGTTACAGGCATGATCAAATTGCAGATACCGGCAGGGAAAGCTAATCCAGCTCCACCCGTGGGACCGGCACTTGGACAGCATGGGGTAAACATTATGGAATTCTGTAAACAGTTTAATGCTAAAACGCAGTCGTTGGGCGATAGTATCGTTCCAATTATAATAACTGTTTATCAAGACCGTTCGTTTACATTCATCACCAAAACCTCTCCGGTATCTTCGTTGATTAAGAAGGCATTAAAATTAGAGTCAGGCTCTAAAATGCCACAAAAAGATAAGGTCGGAAAAATCAAGCAAGACCAAATTAAAACTATCGCAACGACTAAGTTGCCTGATTTAAACTGTGTAAAAGTTGAATCAGCCATGTCTCAAGTAGCAGGTACTGCGAAGAGCATGGGAATCGAAGTAGAGTAGGTGATATATGTCAGGTAAAAAATTTAAAGCAGCGGCTAAAAAAATTGATGCTGCAAAAAAATATTCATTCGCAGACGGCGTAAAACTGGCTGTTGACGCCGCTCCGGCTAAATTTGACGAATCAATCGACGTGGCTGTGCGTTTGGGTATTGATCCTAAGCAGTCTGATCAGCAAGTTCGTGGTGCGATCGCTTTACCTCATGGTTTGGGTAAAAATGTTCGCGTTGTAGTTTTTGCTAAAGGCCCTAAGGAAAATGAAGCTAAAGCTGCCGGTGCTGACTATGTTGGTGCTGAAGATTTAGTTGAAAAAATTAATGGTGGCTGGCTGGATTTTGATAAGTGTATTGCGTCTCCGGATATGATGGCGACTGTTTCAAAAGTGGCGAAGGTTCTGGGACCTCGAGGTCTTATGCCGAATCCTAAAGTTGGAACTGTTACTATGAATGTCGGCGATGCTGTTACTGCTGAGAAGAAGGGTAAACTTGATTTCCGCGTTGATAAAGCCGGAATCGTTCACGTTTCTATAGGTCGTAAATCAATGGGAGCTACTAAGTTAAAAGATAACTTTGATGCTTTCATTCAAGCGATTGTAAAAGCAAAGCCTGCAACATCTAAAGGTACTTATTTAAGATCTTTAACTGTTGCTTCAACTATGGGACCTGGCGTTAAGCTTGATGCAAATGAAGCGATGGCCGGATCTGAGGAATAAAAACTACTGAAAAGTAGATGAAATGATTTAACTAACAGAGCGTCAGTGACAGTTGGTGTTCGAAAGAACCTAAATGAGCTTCAAGAAAAATTCGTTTTTTGAAGCTTTGCCACCCGAGACAGACGTTCTTAATTCTAACGAAGGGAGGTTTCGATATGTTAAGAGCTGATAAGGATACAGACATCAAATTGATCTCTGAAAAATTAGCCAAAGCTAAAGGAGCCTTTGTCGTAGACTTTAAGGGCATGAAAGTGGAGCAAGTAACATCGTTACGTAAAAAGCTTCACGCTGCTGAGTCTGAGATGAAGGTCGTGCGCAACACACTTGCTAAGCGCGCATTCAAAGATCATCCAAAAGTACAAAGTGCTTTTGAAACCACAATGTTGGGTACAAATGCTATCGTATTTGCATTCAATGAAGTTGTTGGTGTTGCAAAAACACTCGCTGATTTTGCGAAAGATGTTGAAGCTCTAAAGATCAAAACAGGTATTATGGAAGGCGAAGCTCTTGATCAAAATAAGATCAAGTTTTTGGCTACATTACCAGGTAAAGATCAGCTACGTGCACAATTCTTATGTTTGTTAAAAGAGCCATCGGCTCGGTTAGCACGTGTATTGAATGAGTACGCAACAAAAAACGGCGCGCCTGCATCTGATGCTGCAGCGGCTCCACAGGCTTAGTTCGGGGAATTAACCCTTAACTATATTAAATAATTTTTTTGGAAGGAATTTAAAATGTCATTAACAAACGAACAATTAGTAGAAGCACTTTCTAACAAGTCAGTTCTGGAAATCGCAACTTTAGTAAAAACATTAGAAGAGAAGTGGGGCGTTTCTGCCGATGCTCCTGTGATGATGGCTGGTGGCGGAGCTGCTGCTGCCGTTGAAGAAAAAACTGCATTCGACGTTATTTTACTCGAAGCTGGTGCAAACAAAATCAACGTAATTAAAGAAGTACGTGCGATCACTGGTTTAGGCTTAGCTGAAGCAAAAGCTTTAGTTGAAGCTGGTGGTAAAGCTGTAAAAGAAGGCGCAACTAAAGATGACGCTGAAAAAATGAAGAAAACTTTAGAAGCAGCTGGCGCTAAAGTAGCTATCAAATAAGTATTAGTTCAAAATTAATCTAGGTGAGATGTTTTTTGCAGCTCATCTAGATTTTAGTATTTTACTGGTCTGATTTTTTTTATAGTTTTTATTTAATGTGGGTCTTGAAGATTTCCCCCCGAAGCGAACCTTCAATTTTACAATGCTTAAAAATTTATTTTTTAAGCTTATCTGGGAGACGTAATGAATCTTACTCCGATTACAGCATCTAATCTTAGAATTAGAAAATCTTTCGCTAAAAATAAACAAGTTATTGAAATCCCAAACCTTATTGAGTTGCAAAAAAGATCCTATGAAGCCTTTTTGCAAAAAGAAATGGACCCAGATCGTCGTGGAAGCGAAGGCTTAAATGGCGTATTTAAATCTGTATTTCCCATTTCTGATTTTAATAACACCTCGTCTTTAGAGTTTGTTAGTTATACTTTAGAGCCAGCTAAATATGATGTGGATGAGTGCCGTCAGCGTGGTATGACGTTTGCCGCTCCCATTAAAGTTACCCTACGTTTAATTGTTTTTGATATTGATGAAGAAACTGAAGCACGCAGTATTCGTGATGTAAAAGAACAGGAAGTTTACTTGGGGGAAATTCCTCTGATGACTGCCAATGGTTCTTTTATCATTAACGGCACAGAGCGCGTTGTTGTTTCTCAATTACATAGATCTCCAGGTGTATTTTTTGATCACGACGGTGGTAAAAACAACGCTTCAGGAAAATTAATTTACTCAGCACGTGTTATTCCTTATCGTGGTTCTTGGTTAGATATCGAATTTGACCAAAAAGATGTGATTCACGTACGTATTGATCGTCGTCGTAAATTTCCAGTGACTATTCTATTGAAGGCTCTTGGATATAACGTTGAGCAACTTTTAGAGCATTACTATGATTTAGATGAAATCGTTGTTACAGGTAAGCAGTTATTCCGTAAACTAGATATCGAAAGAATGTCTGGTCAGCGAGCTATTGCCGATATTTTAGACCCTAAGTCTGGCGAAGTGCTAGTAAAAGCCGGTCGTCGTATTACTCGCGCTATCGTTAAAAAAGTTAAGGATTTGAATCTGACAAAAGTCGAAGTTCAACCTCAGGATTTAGAGGGTAAGGTTTTAGCTAAGCCCCTAATTGATGAGTCAACTGGCGAAATCATTGCAGATGCAAATAATGAATTAACGGTTTCGATTATTAAAAAAGCTGTAGCTGCCGGTATTGAGAATTTCTACTTGATTTTCTTTGATGGTTTAACAGTTGGTCCATTCTTAAGAAATACATTATTAGTTGATAAAGTTAGTAATAAAGAAGAGTCATTGGTTGAAATTTATAAGCGTTTGCGTCCAGGTGAGCCTCCAGTAATGGAAGCTGCTGAAGCCTATTTTAACAGATTGTTCTTTGATCCTGAAGCTTACGACTTATCTGAAGTTGGTCGTATCAAGATCAATCATAAATTCGGAATCTCAATGGAAGAATGCCCTCCAAGTTTCCGCGTTTTAACTCACAAAGATATTCTTTCTACTGTTAAGCATTTAATCGATCTTAAAAATGGTCGCGGTGTTGTAGATGACATCGATCACTTAGGTAATCGTCGTGTTCGTTCGGTGGGTGAGCTTTTAGAGAATCAATACCGTGTAGGTTTGGTTCGTATGGAACGCGCCATTAAAGAACGTATGTCATTACAAGACATTGAAACCATGATGCCTCATGATTTGGTGAATGCGAAACCAGTAAATGCGGTGGTTAAAGAATTCTTCGGTTCTTCGCAATTATCTCAGTTCATGGATCAAACAAATCCGTTATCTGAAATCACTCATAAGCGTCGTTTGTCAGCTCTTGGACCCGGTGGTTTAACAAGAGATCGCGCGGGTTTCGAGGTTCGTGACGTACATCCGACTCATTACGGTCGTATCTGTCCAATTGAAACTCCAGAGGGACCAAACATCGGTCTTATCGCGTCACTATCTACATATGCCAGAATCAATAGCTACGGCTTCATTGAAACTCCGTATCGTAAAGTTGAAGGCGGAAAAGTTTCGTCACAAATACATTATATGTCAGCACTTGAAGAGGGCGGACATCATATTGCGCAAGCTCCGACTGACGAAAAATTCAGTAAAGAGTTGGGACAGGGTAATTTAACTGTTCGAAGAGATGGTGAGTACGAATTAGTTGATCGCGAGAAAGTTTCCTTAATGGACGTTTCTCCTTCGCAGTTGGTTTCAATTGCCGCTTCATTAATTCCGTTCTTAGAGCATGATGATGCGAATAGAGCCTTGATGGGTTCGAACATGCAACGTCAAGCTGTACCACTTCTTAAATCTAAAGCTCCGTTGATCGGAACTGGGGTTGAAAGACTTGTGGCTCGTGATTCTGGAACTTCAGTGGTTGCAACGAATGATGGTATTGTTGAATTAGTGGATGCGTCTCGAATTGTCGTGCGTCGTCTTGCAAAAGGTGGCGAACTTGGTGCGAACGTAGATATTTACAATTTAACTAAATACCAACGTACTAATCAAAATACTTGTTTTAATCAGAAACCAATCGTTAAAAAAGGCGATAAAGTTTATAAGACAGATATCATTGCCGATGGTCCATCAACTGAACTTGGAGAGCTAGCACTGGGACAAAATATCACAGTGGCCTTCACTCCTTGGATGGGTTACAACTTTGAGGACTCTATTTTAATTTCAGAAAAACTTTTAAAAGAAGACACTTATACATCTGTTCATATCGAAGAGTTTGAGTGTATTGCGCGTGATACTAAACTTGGAAAAGAAGAGATCACTCGTGATATCGCCAACGTCGGTGAAGAAGCCTTAAAAGACTTGGATTCGTCGGGTATTATCAGAATTGGTGCTGAAGTTAAGCCAGGTTATATTTTGGTTGGTAAAGTAACACCAAAAGGCGAAACGCAGCTGTCTCCTGAAGAAAAACTATTAAGAGCGATCTTTGGTGAAAAAGCCGGTGACGTTCGTGATACCTCATTACGTGTGCCATCTGGAGTTTATGGAACGGTTATCGATGCTCAGGTTTACTCTCGCGAAGGTTCAGAAAATGATGAGCGATTAGCATCGATTATCGACGATAAACGTATCAAGCTAGAAAAAGATCTAGTTATCGAGCAAAACGTTATCAGAAATAATGCCATTGAAAAATTACGTGAAATAGTAATTGGTAAAAAAACAACTGGAATTCTTTTAAATGAAGATGGAAGTCAGAAGCTTTTAAATAAAGGCCAAGATATCACATCAGCAGATTTAGAAACAATTCCATTTGAGTTATTAAGTTATTTGCCTTTAGAGCAAGATCTGGAATTTCAGGTCAGCAAAATCATAGATGGAGCCCGCAATCAGCTTGATGCTGTTAAGTTGGTATTCAACGAAAAGATTGATCGTCTTAAAAAAGGTGATGAGCTGCCTCCTGGTGTTATTAAAATGGTTAAAGTTTATGTTGCAATTAAACGTAAGCTTCAGGTCGGTGATAAGTTTGCCGGTCGCCATGGTAACAAGGGTGTTGTTTCTAAAGTATTACCACAAGAAGATATGCCTTATTTAGCAGATGGTACTCCGGTTGATATGGTTTTAAACCCACTGGGCGTTCCATCACGTATGAATATCGGTCAGATCCTAGAGGTTCATTTAGGTTGGGCTGCATTAAACTTGGGTAAGCAGATTACTGAACAGCTTGAAAAATTCAACGCCGATTCTTTAAGAGCGAAGATGAAAGATATTTATCAGGACTCTGAAATTTCTAAAAAAATTGATGGTGCTGACGAAGCTTCATTAAAGAAAATGGCTACAGTTATTCAGGCGGGTGTTCACGTTGGAACTCCAGTGTTTGACGGTGCCCAAGAGTCTGATATGCGCGACTTACTTAAGAAAGCAGAACTATCATCAACTCAATCTATCTTAATCGATGGTCGTACCGGCGAGCCATTT
>ERZ1292633.4655-Hain-H41-02um-R1-4655-length-12650-cov-5_pt1 | contig 12650 bp, 12 predicted proteins | sample MGYA00564406_ERZ1292633 | MGnify/ENA primary metagenome ERZ1292633 (study PRJEB36523, sample SAMEA6512639) | groundwater metagenome | collected 2019-01-08 | study: AquaDiva: Metagenomics assemblies of 32 groundwater samples
GGTCTTATCCCCTTGATATCATTAGCTCTATTTCTTAGCTTAACACCCATGGACTGAAGCCCCTTGTTCAATAAGGATATAGCTGTATTCTCCTGAACAAGGTGAGTAAATACCCTTATTTACGAATTAGCCCCTTGTTTTTGCTCTAATTTTACTTTGATATTATAAATTAAAGCATTTTTTTATCGAACTCACGTTATATTAAAGAGTACGGGAACACTGTTTGTATTAAAATGAGAGAAAAGCGATTAATAAAAAAATTAAGTCTATATATATATGTGTGTGCAGAAGTATAAAAATTAAAGTATTGATTTTATTGATTTATTTTACAGGATTCATTACAGTTAACTGATTCTAATTCTAAAGTGGAATGTTCGATTTTAAAATCATGATGTAATATTTTTTTTACCTTTATAATAGTTTCCTTACTTTCAGATATTAAATTATCATCTATAACAATATGAGCTGTAAGTAATATTTCACTCTCGCTTAAGCACCATACATGTAAATCATGAACATTGCTAATATTATCTAATTGTTCTAAGCTATTTATTATTTGATTTAAATTTAAATTTTTAGGAGTTCCTTCCATAAGAATATCAAAAGATTCTTTGATTAGATTTATTACTGAAGATAATATAAGGAGTGAAATTAAAATACTTACAATAGGATCTGCATATACCCAACCTGTAAAATAGATAATAAGACCAGCAGCTATAACCCCAAGAGAACCTAATAAATCACTTATTATATGTAAAAAAGCACCTCTCATATTAATACTATTTTTTGCACCACTATACATAATTAAAGCTGAAATAATATTAACTATTAGACCAATAACTGATACTAATATTAACTGGTTGCTATTTATTGTTGTTGGGTTAAATAATCTTTCTACACCTTCTTTAAGAATCAAAAATGAGATAGAGACTAAAATTAAGGCATTAATTAAACCAACTATAATTTCTATTCTTTTGTAACCATAAGATTTTAAATCATTTGCTTTTTTTAGAGAAAAACTTGTAGCCCACAAAGCAGTAGAAAGGGCCGTTACATCTGCTAACATGTGAATTGAATCTGATATAAGAGCTAAACTACCGCTAATAAATCCACCGATTACTTCGACTATCATAAAAATAAAAGTTATGATTAAACTAAAAACTAAAGCTTTTTTATTTGAGTTTGAGTGATGATGATGATGATTATGTTCATGTGATGAATGATGCTCGTGGTCGTGATGAGAATCCATTTAAACAACCTTAAATATTTTACCAATATATTAAAAAAAATCACTAAATAAAGTATATAAAAAAATTAAGATTTTTCAGATTAAGATTTATTATTATTAGGAAATCTGGCATAATTTTAAATGTTCTAGTTTTTAATTTTATAGACTTCTAGCAAAACATGTTAAATGAAAATAATAAATTTTTTAGATAATTTTTTAAAATATCCAGATAAAATAACTGGTTTTAAAAATGAGGCTCATTCTCTATTAGAGAAAACTAATTATAAGGAAGCAAAAAGAAAATTTCTTTTCATTATTGCAGATTCTGGTGGTGGACATAGAGCTACAGCAAATGCGGTAAAAGCTGAAATAGAAAATTTAATTCCCGATTCATGTGTTTTTCTTATGCCAGCAGTAGATATATTAAACACACCTCAAAGACTTTTTTCTCGTTTTATAGAAGAAAGTTACAATAATGCAATAAAAGTAGGTGCATATTGGATGGAGCCGTTCTTATTTAACTCTGTTTTTGTAATGGAGTTGCCATTTATCTTTCAATATATTTCACTTAGAAATTCACAAATTATAAAAAGCTTTGAACCAGAAGCAGTTGTTGCTTTTGTACCTGCTACTCAAGAAATATCATATTTAGCCTTGAAATATCTAAAAAAAGAAAAAGAAATTCCATTATATACAGTTATAACAGATATTGTTAGCATGAGAAATAATTGGATTATTAAAGAACAAGCAAATTCTTTTGTTCCGACAGAAGAATCAAAAACTTTTTTTGAAAAAAAAGGAATTCCGACAGAAAAAATGGTAGTTTCTGGTTTACCTGTTCACCCTAATTTCTATAAAAAAATTGAAAATAAAGATGAAATAAAAGTTAAATATAATGTGGCTAAAGATATTTTTACAATAATGATAATTATGGGTGGAAATGGATCTTATAGTATTTATACATATTGCAAATTAATTGAAAGTCTTAATTTACCTGTTCAAATTATTGCTTGTTGTGGAAAAAGCAAATCATTAAAAGAAAAAATAGAAACTTTTTCAAAAACATCAAAAATACCTATTTATACATTTGGTTTTACTAAAGAAATACCAGAATTAATGCAAATGTCTGATCTTCTTATTACAAAACCAGGCTCTGTGTCTATTGCAGAAAGTATAACTCAAAATTTACCAATTTTAATTGATGCCTCTAGCTATATTATGTGGCAAGAAAAAGGAAATGATGAATATATAGAAAGAAATAATATAGGTATGGCTTTTCGTTCTAAAAAAGAACTTACTGAAAAATTAACTGATTTGGTTAAAAATAAAGAAAAATATAATTCAATAAAAAATAGTATGATAAATTTTCCTAAAATAAATTCTACAAATTTGATTGCAAGAGCATTATTAAATAATGAGCAACAATATTAAAAAAGGTATATTAAAATACAACATTGATATTATTTCAATATTACTAGTTTTTTTTGTTATATCTATTAGCTTACTTCCTATTTATTTTGATTTAAGTTACTTATCATTATTTTTAATTGTTTTTCTATTAATATTTATAAAACCAATAACATCTTTAATTCAACATAATCATGTTCATTTTAATATTTTTAATTATAAATTTTTGAATATTATATTTGATTTACTTTTATCTATATCTACAGGTCATATTTGCTCTATATGGGTTTTGCATCATAATATCGGTCATCATGGAAATAAAATTAATTCTTTGGAAGATACTTCTTCGGTAAAAAATTATAAAACTAGAGAATATATGACAAAAATAGAATATATTTTATCTGGTGGTATAAAAGTTTTTCCTGATTGTTGTAAGATGGCTTTTGATTTTTATAAAAAAGGTCAAAAAAAATACTTAGTAAGACTAATTTTAGAAGTTATATTTAGTATTTTAGTACATTTATTTTTTTTAATAGTTAATTTTAAAATGGCGTTATTTTTTTTAGTAATTCCAAATATAATTAATCCTATGTTAGTTTGGTTAGGAGCATATTGGCAACATTTAAATGTTTCTGAAAAATCAGATTCAGTATATGACTCTGCAAATATGTATGCAGGCCCTATTTTTAATTTTATAAGTTTTAATATTGGTTATCACATTGCACATCATGAAAAACCAACTTTGCATTGGTCTAAATTAAAAGAACGAACTGAAAAAATTATAGATAAAATTCCTAAAAACCAGATTTTACAAAAAATGCCTTAAAAAAGAAAACTACTTTTTTCTGACATAAAAATCAATTATTCCTTTTAAAAAACCAGAACCATAGCTTAAATGTAAAATAATAAAAACAGAAGCTAAGGTAATAAAATTAGTATATTTTTCTTTTAGAGATTGTTTTAGAGTAAAAAAAGTTAACCCTAAAAAATAAGGAAAAAGAATCATAAATAATAAAATTAAAGCATATTTTGTTATAAAAAGAGCTAAAAAAGAAAATAAAAGACTTAATACAAAAGTAACGGGAATAAGATGTCTTATAGAGGCAGGAAATTTGTGTTTTTGAATTACACGAACTTTCCAATAACCATATTCATAATATTGTTTCCATAATTTTTTTAATGAAGGGCGAGGATAATAATAAGAGATAATTTCTTTTGACATATAAATTTTACCGCCATTTTTAATTAAACGATAATTTAGTTCATCATCTTGATTTCTTACTAATTCTTCATCATAAAAACCTGTTTTATAAAAAAAATCTTTTCTATATGCACCCAAATAAACTGTATCAACATAACCTTCAAAATCTTCATAATGAAAACTAGAGTTTCCTATACCAAAAGGACAAGTTGTGGCTAATTTTATTGCTTTTTGAATTTTATTATCACCTATTAATCTTATTGCACCACCTACATTATCTGCATTAGTTTTTTCTAAAACTTCAACACATTTAGAAACATAATCAGGGCTATATTTTGTATGAGAATCCATTCTTATAATATAAAAACCTTCTGCATTTTTTATACCTATATTCATACTAACAGGAACTATTTTTTGTGGATTAGCGAATATTTTTACATTGCTATTTTTAAGCTGATATTCTTTTAAAATATTTTCAGAATTATCCGACGAATTTCCATCTACAAAAATAATTTCGGTTAAATTTTTATCATAATCTTGTTTTTCTAAAGATTCAAAAACCTCTTTTAAATAGGTCTCTTCATTATATACAGGTATAACTATTGATATTTTTTTATTCATTAAAATTTTATTTTATAATCATTTGTTTGTTTGAGACTGTCTAAAAAGAGGACGTTTCATAAAACGTCCCTACAAAAATATTGGCTTCTAACATTGTAATTTTCTTAAAAATACACTTTTTAGACACAACCTTACACAACATTCTTATCTTATTACTTTTCACTTTTTACTTTTCACTAAGTATAAATTCTACTACAAAACAAAATTATATATATTTTTCAATATAAATAAAACTAATTTTTTTAATGAACATGATAAAATGTTTAATATTAATATTAAACGAAAAAATTAAAAATGAATGTACTTTTTATAAGTAATGGTGAAGCCGAAGATATGATAGCATTATCTTTAATAAGATATTGGCTTCATTTTAATCAAGATGATAGAGTCGCAGGACTTGCCATTGCAGGATCTGGTAAATCATATATTGCAAATGATATTCCATTAGTTGCACCACCAATGACAATGCCATCAAATGGTTTTGCCAATCAAAGTTGGAAGTTTTTATTTCAAGATTTTGAAGCTGGATTAATTTCTCATATAAAAGGTCAATATAAGGTTTTAAAAAAACTTGGACCTCAAATAGATTATGTTGTAGGTGTAGGTGATATTGTTCCTGTTATTGCTACATGGTTAATTGATAAACCTAATTCTTTTGTTGGTTGTTCAAGAAGTGATTATTATAATGATCCTGCAAACCCAAAAGCATCTTCTTACTCTAGTACTAAAATAAGTATGTTAAAAAAAACAAGATCGTTAGTTTTTCCTAGAGATTTAAAAACAACTCTAAATTTACAAAGATTAGGTGTTAATGCAGAATATTTAGGAAACCCTATGATGGATTGTATTTCTCATAGTAAAAACTTAGATTTAGGGCTTACCAAGTATTCAAGAGTTATTGGAATTTTACCTGGTAGTCATGATGATTGTAGAGAAAATTTTAGAAGTATTATGAAATCTGTTTTGAAACTTAATATGAATAAGCCTCATACTTATTTAGTAGCTGTTTCTAACAAGGAAGATATTCCAAAATACTCTAAAGATTTAAGTAATAGTAATTGGTTTATACAAAAAACAGACCCAAAACACTATGTTTTAAAAAATAATAAAGATGAAATACATTTATTAAATGGTTATTTTGGAAATATTCTCATGTCTTCTCATGTAATTATTGGAACTTCTGGAACAGGAAATGAACAAGCTGTTGGAATTGGTATCCCTGTAATATCTTTCCCATGCGGTAAAATACAATATACAAAAAAATTCGGAGAAGCCCAAAAAAGACTTTTAGGAAAAGCGTTAACCTATATTCCAAGTCCTGAACCTTCTATAGAAGTACTTATAAAATGTATTGATAAGGCTTTTAATGATAGTGCTTATAGAGAAGAAGTAAGAAAAATCTCATTAGAAAGATTTGGTGAATTTGGAGCCTCAGAAAGAATTGTTACTAGAATTTTGAAAGAAATAACTCCTAATTATTCAGATTATTAATTTTTTAGTTTATTAAATATTTATCAATCCAATACTGAATGTCCACCCATTTTTACTCTTAATTTAACTCAATTTGAGTTGTTGTTTTTAGTTCTAATTATAAATCATCTACATTAAGATAAATGCCAATATCAAAAGATGAACTTATTTGATTAAAAATAGTAGATTTACCAGAACCATTCGGGCCAGCAAACATTCTAAGTCTATGATTTTTTTGATAAAGTTGATTTACTTCCAATTTTTACTTTTCTTCTTTCAATATGTTCAGTTTTTATTATTGTAGTTTGTCCAGAAAAAGATTCTTTAATAATATTTTTACCATCAAAATATGTAATATCAAGCTTTTTATCTTTTGCTGCTTTTATTGCATTTTCTACAGCACAAATAGCCATATCTTCTATTTTAGAGTAATGTTTTTTTGTATATTCAAGATAGCTTAAATATTCAATTTTCTTTTTTGTCATTTTTTAAATATTTTAATTTATTATTCTAATATAAATCATACTTGATGATTATATCAAATTATGTTTATTTAAAAAAAATAAAAAGTTTGATGCTCTCTTTGAGATGCAAATTGAAGTGTTGCAAAAATATCTTCTTTTGTTAATTCAGGGAAATCTTCAAGAATATCTTCAAACGTCATACCAGAAGCTAACCAAGAAAGAATATCATAAACAGTTATTCTCATATTTCTTATGCAAGGTTTTCCGCCTCTTTTACCGCCTTCAATAGTTATTATTTCTTTGTAGTTAATCATTTTTTTATTTCTAAAGAAGAAATTATTAATTAAATTATATATCAATTTTTAATCTTATTTGAACTGTTACAAGTTTTTTTATTTTATTAATAGGACAATGATATAATTTTTTATGTTACATTATAACTAAGTATATATATCTATTTAGTCCAAATAATGGAAATATAAAACACTTTTACTTAGAAAACATAAGCTAATATTTATTAAATGGAGTTAGAAATTTCTAATGATAATATATCAATTAACATATACTGAAAAAAGATATATGCCCTTTACAAGCATCGGAAATGATAAATATTATTCGTATTTTTTAGAAAGAGTTTTAAAAGAAAGAAATTTTGATTGGGTAGAAAAAAAACCTAGATTTAAATTTATAAAAATAATAAATTTTTCTTATAATGAATATAAAAGGTTTTATAAAATACCTGATTTTAGGCAATATTATGTACCAATGTTTAGTGAAAAAGCATTAATAGCACTAAAAGATTTGTTAGAAAAAAGTGGCGATTTTTTTGAAATTGAAAATTTTGATAAAGTATATAAATATAGATGGAAGGGATTAAAAAGAATTAAAAATAGATATTTTGTTTTTAATGTAAAAGATAGGATAGATTGTCTTGATATTGAAAAATCAAATATTGAAAGAGATATGCACTTATTAAATAGAGGTGAAGTATTTATAGAAGAAAAAATAGATAAAAACCTAGATATTTTTAAAATAAAAAGATTTGAGAATAATACTTACGTAACACAAAAATTTGTAGATAGAGTTTTAGAACATAATTTAAAAGCTTTTACATTTATTCCTGTTTATTCATCAATAGGTGAAAAGTTACCTGAAATAATAGAAACATAACTAAAATTAATTCTAAAGATAAATTTCAACTATATTTTAATTTATGATTCAATTTTATCTGTATCTCTTGATAAAAAAGCTAACCAAAAAGTAGAAAGTAAAGCAGATATACTTAATGTTAGACCTGTATTCGGTATAATAAAAGCAAATAAAGGAATTATTAAGCCTACAATAGCACAAACTAAAAAGTTAATTTTTTCTTTTGAAGTTGATTTTATTATAAAAATCATTCCTAATAAACAAATAGAAATAATCAACCAAGCATACATAGTTTCCATAACTCTACTAAAATAAGTTAAAGCTAATAAAGAAGCAAAAAAGATAGCACAAAAAATAATTAACTGTTTTATTTTTAAAGGATTTGATAAATAAAGTAATAAAAGCCACCATAATAAAATAGCAGGCGATATAAACAATAATCTTGGTAAAACTCCAGTATTAGTAACATATTCGTTTACTGTATAAATACCAAAAGGATTTTTTACAGCAACATTATCTTTAAAATCCCAAGTAAAAACAGTGCTCTCTCCTTCACGTTTTTTTGTTGTTGGTCTTACTCCACTAGCAAACTCAGCATTAGTAAAATTTGCTTTTACAGTTAATAAAAAATTTGATAATAATTGATTATATGCTTCATAAACCCAACGAGGAGCACCTTCTGATTTGTATTTAACAATAAAATGAGTTTTTTCTCCTTTATTAAGATTAAAATTAAAACTATATCCATTAGGATTAATAGGTTCAAGTTTTAGTCCATTTTTTTCAACTCTAAAATCTTGAATTATTTTATAATTATAAGGTTGATAAGCTTCAAAAATAAATTCTTTATCATAACCAAGAGTATTAGTTACTTCATAATCAGCTTGAAAATTAATTTTATATGATTTACTTTTTTCTTCAATTTGATCTATTTCAACATTTATTTTTGAACCACTAAGATTAAGATAATAATCAACATTTCTTTCATTCTCCTTAGTAATATATTCTCCTTTATAAAAAACTTGAGTTTTATTAATTTTTTTCACTTTATATTTTACTTGAGGTGAAGGTTGCTCTAATTTTTCTCCAGAAATAGTATTAGCTACTTTGGATATTTTATTTTCTTCCCAATTTTTATAACGATTAGCTAGAGTAGAACATACAAAAAAGCCAAGAGTAAGAATTAAGATAATTAGTGTAGCATGTTGAAAAGAATAAACTAACTTTCCATAATGATTTAACCATTTTTTTGTAATATTTTGAGAATCATCATTATTACGAGAAAAAGATAAATTTATAAGTGCAAGAATAATACCAAAAAAGCCTAATAATATTATTAGAATAAAAAATATTTCAAATGTAAAAACACCAAAATGAAATAATTCTACAGGATGAGTAATATCAAAAAAAACTCGAATAGTTTTAAGTAGTTCTAGCATTTTATTCCATAAATTTTATAAAATTTTTGTTATTTCTATAATATACAAAAAAAACATACTTTAAAAGATTTTATTCTAATATTTATCATATATTTAACCTTTTTTATCTAGTCAGGAGAATAAATTAAATAACTTGAATGGGTTGTCTAAAAAGAGGACGTTTCATAAAACGTCCCTACAGAAACATTGGCTTTTAACCTTGTAATTTTATAAAAAAATACATTTTTTAGACAACTTCTCTACCTGTAAATACTCATCATTTAAAAAAAATATGCACATTTAAAATTAGCTATAAGCTAGTAAAAAAATCTATGTTAAAATGATTAAAATAAACGTATTTTATTGCTAAAAATGATAATTAAGTAAAATGATGCTTGAAAATATAAAAAAAATCAAAATGCTAGAGGTAAAATAGTGTCATTGTTTGAAGATATAAAAAAAGGTGAAAGTAAAACTCTTGAATTTAAAGAAAAATTACCAGATAGTGATAACTTAGCAAAAACTATTATTTCTTTTTCAAATACTAGTGGTGGAAAGCTTCTTATTGGTATTAATGATAAAAGAGAAATTATTGGTTTAGAAAATATTGATATTTTTGAATTACAAGATAAAATTGCTTCAATTATTTATGATAAATGTTACCCTCATATTTTAGCTGAAATTTATACATTGAATATTAATAATACTATTATTTTAGTGATAGAAGTTTTTAGAGGTAATATTTTACCTTATTATATAAAAAAATTAGGTAAAAATGAAGGAACTTATATAAGAATAGGTGCAACTAATAGAAAAGCAGGTTTTGATAATATTGTAGAACTTGAAAGACAAAGACTTAATGTAAGTTTTGATGAAGAAACAAACTTTGAATATGATTATTCTAAATTGGATATTTCTCCTATAAAAGCCAAATTTGCTGAAATAGGAAAAAATATTGATGAAGAAAAACTTAAAAACTTAAAACTTATTAGAGAAGAACATGGAAAAATTTACCCCACTAATGGTTTACTTATTTTATTAGGTAAATTTGAAAATGTTGTTACAAAATGTAGCCGTTTTAAAGGTAATACAATGTCTATATTTATTGATAAAAAAGAGTATGAAGGTGATTTATTCAGCCAGTTTGAAGCAGTTGAAAATTTTATTAAAAACCATATTAATTTAAGAGGGGAAATAAAAGGTTTAAGAAGAACTGATACTTATGAAATACCTCTTGATGCAATTCGTGAAGCTTTTATTAATGCTTTAATTCATAGAGATTATACTAATCTTGGAAGAGATATAAAAGTTGGAATTTATGATGATATTTTAAATATTGTTTCTCCAGGAGGTTTTCCCAACACATTAACACAGAATGGTATTTTAGATGGTCGTTCTGAAGTAAGAAACAAGGTTATTGCAAGAGTTTTTAAAGAATTAGGTTATATTGAACAATGGGGAAGTGGCATAAAAAGGATAAAATTATCTTGTATTGAACATGGACTAAAAGAACCTTTAATTAAGGAAACAGGCGATTTTGTAGATGTAGAATTATATAGACAAAAAACGGTTTACGACGGATTAAAGACGGATAAAAACGGATTAGAAATAGAAGAAAAAAAAGTTATTAATTTTATAAAAATAAATGAAAAAATTAGTACCAAAGATTTAAAAGAATTATTGAATATTGCTGATACAAAAGCAAAAGATATTTTTAAAAATATGATGGATAAAAATTTAATTGAACGAAAAGGTAGTGGTAGAAGTACTTTTTATGTTTTACTGATTGATAATTAAAATTATATAATGGAATTTAGATTTATATGATAAATAAAAAAATTAAATTAAAAAATGATATTGAGTTAATAATCAGAAAAGCAAAAATAAGTGATGCTTTGGAGATTATTGAATATGTTGATACTATCTCTGGTGAAACCGATTTTCTAACATTCGGAAAAGGCGAATTTAATAAAACTTTGGAAGAAGAAGAAAAAATCATAGAAGAACATAACAATTCAGAGAATAGAATATTTTTAGTTGCTGAAATTAATAACAAAATTATTGGGGTTTTAAATGTAAATGCAAATAATAAAAAAAGATTAAAGCATATTTGTTTTTTTGGAATCTCTGTTAAAAAAGATTATTGGGGGCAAGGTGTTGCTTCTAATTTAATATTAACTTTGATTGAATGGGCAAAATCAACAGGAATTATAAAAAAAATTAATTTAAGTGTTCTTGAAAATAATATTACAGCAATTGATCTGTATAAAAAATTTGGATTTAAAATTGAGGGTGTAATAACAAGAGATTTATATTTAAATGGAATCTATTATAATTCTTTAGCAATGGGCATTGAAATTGATTAATGCTTAAAATAAAAAAAAAGACAATTTTGGCAAAAATAGGAAAAAATAATATTTTTAAATTAATTAGCTATTTAGATATAAAATCAATTATTGAGTTAAAATAGTAAAATTTAGTCTAAAATAAGAAAAAATACCATAATATAGATATTGACAATAAAAATATATTGAGTTAAGATATTCATATAGTATATAGTTTAAAAAAAAAATTATGTATCTAATTATTATTTCAGGTTAGGAAAATGAAAAGTATAAATAACAAAATAGGAAAAGAAAACATTAAAAGTTCTACCTTCAAAGGTTTGAATTTATTATGTTCTTATTTGTTATTATTATCATTGCTTTATTGTACTTTATAAAAGATTAAATTACTAAAGATAAAGATAAGTATTATTTTTTATTTAAATAGCGGAAATAAAAGTCTTAATTTCGATTATCTCTTTTAATACCCTAAAAATCTAAAAATATCAGTTATATCTAATTATAATTAATAAGTAATAACTAAAAAATAAGTATTTTGTTCTTGTTTTATTAAAAATACGACGAAACTTTGCTTTGATGTTAGTAAAAACAGGGTTCCCAGTGCTCTTGTATTTATTAATAAGACCTTCTGCAAAGATGTTGTAAAAGACTTTACAATAAGTTTGCCTTTAATAAAACATAAGAATCTTCAGTACTTCTGAGATTTATTTTATTGCAAAGTATGTTTTTTAGTATAAATATATTTTTAGATAAAAATACAAGTAAAATAGAGTATTTTAAAACAAACTAAAATAAATATTTTATTTTTTCTCTTTAAAGATTATAGTAAGTATTAGAAATATAGAGATAATTAATAATATTATAAGATATAGTTAGATATATTTATATAATCAAGTTTCAACTAAGTTTTTGTTTTTTACCTAAGTAGCCCAACTGGTAGAGGTAACAGTTTTAAACACTGTCAAGTGTGGGTTCGAATCCCATCTTAGGTACTTTGCATCAGTAACCAAATGGTTAAGGTAGCAGTCTGCAAAACTGTAAATAAGAGTTCGATTCTCTTCTGATGCTTTTGAGAGTGTAACACGTAATGGTAGCGTAGCGGACTGTAAATCCGTTGTTTAAAAAACTCTGTAGGTTCAAGTCCTATCACTCTCACTAATTTTTAATTTTATAATTTTTTTATCATTGAGATAAAATTCATAATAATCATTATGTTTGTTTTTTTAGTTTAGGATTTAGAATTAATTAATATCTGTTTGCAGTATTGCAGTAAAACGTTGAAAAATCGTACGTGCAGCGACTGTGATAAAAGTCAATAGATAAAATAAAAAAAATTCTAAAAAATTT
>ERZ1292633.4657-Hain-H41-02um-R1-4657-length-12646-cov-6_pt1 | contig 12646 bp, 9 predicted proteins | sample MGYA00564406_ERZ1292633 | MGnify/ENA primary metagenome ERZ1292633 (study PRJEB36523, sample SAMEA6512639) | groundwater metagenome | collected 2019-01-08 | study: AquaDiva: Metagenomics assemblies of 32 groundwater samples
GCGGGACCAACGATTCGCTGGTGGTGAACGTCGACGGGACCACGTCCGGCACGATCGCGCTCGGAACCGCCTCCGTGACCGGGGCTGGATTGGCCGCACTCGTGCAACGCAAGATCAACACCGATCCGACGCTTCTGGCGGCAGGGAAAAGTGTGACGGTGACGTTCGATACCGACCATCTCGTCCTCACCTCGGCCGATAACGGCCTGCCTTCCTCGGTCGAAGTCACCGGCGGTACCAGCCTGACGGCTCTCGGCTTCAACGGAGGCAGCACGACCAATGGCGCCTCCGCCTTTGCCATCCGTGCGGCAACTGGAGTCGGCACGAGGAATACCGGAAGCGCCGTGATCTCGCAAGGCACGGTATTCAATCCGAACGCTGCGACGCTCAACGATTACCTGGTGAAGTTCAGTTCAGCGACCACCTTCGATCTCTACAACGTCACCACGTCCGTAGGGGTGTTGCCGAACACCACCAATACCGGAGGGGTGGTAAGGAGCGACAGCGGTGTGATCGATTCGAGCCTGGTGACATTGGACAATTATGAAGTTCGTGTGAAAAATATTTATACGGTGACGGCGGGGGTGAACGACGGGATTCGTTTCGATCCAGGATCCGGAGCGGTCACGGCCACATTGGCAGCCGGGTCCTATACCGGTGCCGAGTTGGCGACTCAGATCAAGACCGCTCTTGAGGCGGCGAGTGGGCCCGAGACCTACACGGTCGGTTTTAACGAGACGACCGGCAAGTTCAGCATCACGAACGACGTGGCGAACGGGACGTCACTGAGCTTGTTATATTCCAATGCGGCATCGACCGCCACCTCGCTGTTAGGCTCCACAGGGCGCGATCTCAGCCCTATCGCAGCGGGGGCGACGGTCATCAGCGATGTGGATACGACCGGCCTGGCCGGGGTGTCCAAGCAACAGAACGTGTATAACACGACTCTTGCGACGAACATCTTCAACATCACCTCGGCGAACAATACGCTGATTGTTAACGACGACGGAGGGACCACCGATACGACGATTACCCTGGCGACCGGGAGTTATACGAGTGCGCAGCTAGCGACTGAACTGGCGTCCAAGCTGAACGCAAGCCGCAATGCCGCCAATACGACTCCTTATACCGTGGCCTACGGAACTGTGACCGCCGGTCGGATTACGATCAACAATCCTGCAGGAAATACCAATTCACTGATTCTACGGTTCGGCAATGCCGGCTCCACCGCCGCGCAGATCTTGGGCTCAGGGTCGGCGACCGTGACGGAGACCGTGGGGGCGTCGGCTTCTACGCTGAACAACGATGCAGGTTATACGAACTACCTTTCCGGTGCGAATATCGACTTCGACGGCCTTCGGGTCGTGCTGCAAGATGGGACCGCAGGACCCCGGAATGGAGACGTCTTTGCGGTTTCACAAACGCGGAGCGTCGTGCTCCCAAATCAGACCTATGCGTCCGGACGCACGATCGAGGCAGAGGGGGTGCGGTTTTCACTCCGGGACGGAGCGGCGGCTCCGGCAAGCGGCGATCGTTTCAGTATCCAGACCGGAGTGCAATACCAGGGCGACGACGGGTTGCAAACCATTGAAGTCGGCGATGGGCAAACGGTCAAGACGAACCAGCCTGGCAATCAGACCTTTAGCGGCCCCACGATCGACCTGTTCGCATCGGTGAAAAGTCTGAATGCTGCGTTGAACGGCAATTATGTGGGCGGTATTCAACGAGGCTTGGCAGCTGTCGATGTGGCGCTGGATCAGGTGTCGTCCGTTCAGGGCGAGCTGGGCGCGTTGTCCAATCGCCTTGGGTCAAGCAAGGCGAGCCTCGATGAAACCAAGGTCTTTCTCTCGAATATTCTTTCCACCAATGAAGACGTGGATCTGGTGGAAGCGATTTCAAGCTTGACGCTCCAGCAGCAAGCCATTCAAGCGGCTGGGGCCACGCTCAACCGTCTGTTCGAAAGCTCCCTGCTGAACTTCTTGAAATAAGAGGCCGTTTGCGATTACGGCTCAAGAATTGTGACGAGTGACCGATACTAGGGATAATCAAGTTGTGGCACTCGCCAAGGAAGGCATCAATGTTAGTCTTGACGCGCCGGCGTGGAGAAGCGATCACAATTGGCCCCAATATTCGGGTGGTCGTACTCGACATTAAAGGCGGCCAGATTCGCTTAGGGATCGAGGCGCCATCCACGGTCGAAATCCATCGGGATGAAGTCTGTGTCAGAATTCAAGAAGAAAACCAATCGGCAGCCTGTACCGGGGTGGTCCCTCTGGCTGCGTTCCGGCGTCTCCTTCCTACAGGGCGCCGCTCAATTGCGTGAGGCTCGATCATGAAGTTTTCGTCGACTCGCTTCGGGGCATTAGAGGTCTCCGATAGTTCGATCCTGACCTTCCCCTCCGGCATCCTGGGATTTCCGGATTGGACGCGGTATGTCATTCTCGACCACGGGACCGATGCACCGTTCAAGTGGCTACATTGTATTGAGGAGTCCAGCCTGGCATTCGTCGTGCTCGACCCCGCGCTGTTCCATGCCAATTATCGGGTCGAGATCCCGGATGAAGTGTTGGCGGAAGTGAAGGGAACGGCCGCGGACGGATTGACCTTGGCCGTCATCCTCACCATTCCGTCCGAGGATCCTGGCCGAATCACGGCCAACCTGCGCGGACCGCTCCTCATGAATCCCTCCACCAGGCTCTGTAAACAGATGGTTCTCTCGGACGAATATCCAACCCGCTACCCGATTTTTTCCGTGCCCAGCGCCTGCCAGCCTGCCCAGGCCGAGTCGCAATCCGAAGCCATCCCTGCCTAGCAGGCTCTTCATCCGTCAAGAGCATATAGCGTATGGCTTATGGCCGATAGCAGGCCCATGAGTCAGAGTTCTTCGAATTTCCGAGAAGAAGAGTCGATTCTTGGTCTCGATAGACGGCGCGTTTTCCGAGCCATCGGCTATAAGCCATAAGCTCTTTTCTTGGTGTTTCTCTTATGCGGCAGGCTTTCTGATGTCGGGTTGATGCCGGCGTCGCTCTTCCAGAATTCGAACGAGCCGAAGCACCGCAGCCTCAAGTTGGGTGTAGATAGCCGGGGCATCGAGCAGCGTCCCGAGCCGCCCGAGTGCTTCCAACTGACCGGCGGCCAAGACGACTTCCGATGCGCAGAGATTCCCGGCAGTGCCTTTCAAGAGGTGGGCGGCTTGTTCGATGGCCTGTTGATCCCTGCCGGCTAAGGTGGTGCGGATGTCCTCCAACATGGGTTGATAGCGCTGGAGAAATAGGCCAATCAGCTGGTCCAACAGCTGACGATCTCCTCCGATGTTTCGTAACATCGTGGCGCTATCGAAGATCACCGGGAGGGCGTCAGCGCGTTCCTCCGTGTCGGTCGGTGTTGCACTGCCGGCCGCTGTAGCCTGTGAGGGCCGGGACACTGGAATCCACCGTTCGAGGGCTTCCTTGAGATCATTTTTCCGGAGGGGCTTCGTCAAATAATCGTCCATGCCGGCGGCGAGACAGCGTTCGCGATCTCCAATCATGGCGTTGGCCGTCAACGCGACGATGGGAATATGACGAGAGGCCAGGGGTAAGGGGCTAGTGGCGACTGATTCTTCACGCTCGCCCATGGCCTCGCGCCTCTCGCCTTCTCGAATGAGTTTGGTCGCCTCGAATCCGTCGAGGAGAGGCATCTGACAGTCCATCAGGATCGCGACATAAGAGCCTCGCCCCACTGCCGCCAGCGCGTCGCGACCGTTCTCTACGATATCCGCTTGATAGCCGAGCTTCTCCAACATGCGAACGGCCAGCTTCTGATTGATGAGATTGTCTTCCGCCACCAGGACACGGGGCGCCGACGCTATTTCTGCAAGAGTGTACTGCGTGATGAGCGGTGGTGCAGGGGCCGCAATCGCGGCCGTGCGCGCCTCAATGACAGGCTCTGGGATTCCCAGCACGGTTCTTAAACAATTCGAGAGTTGGTCGTGGCGGACCGGTTTGGTCAGATAGGCGACGAAGCCGGCTTGGCGTGCCAACTCCGCATGTCCCCGCTGGATGAGCGACGTCAGGATGATCAGGTGGATCTTCGATCCAATAGGGTGCGCCTTGAGTTCCTTGGCCAGTTGTAGCCCGTCCTTGCCCGGCATCAACATGTCGACGATGGCCACATCGTAGAAGACGCCTTTGCCGGCGGCTTGTTCGATGAGTGCCACAGCAGAGGCCGCGTCCTGGGCCTGGTCATCGACCATGCCCCACCCAGTCACGAAATGATGGAAGATGGTTCGATTCGACTCGTTATCGTCCACGATCAGCACGCGATGGCCGGTCAATTCGGTCGACGACACGATCGCCAAGGGAGACGTCGTTTGTTTGAGGAAGCGAGCGGTGCACCAGAACGTGCTGCCGTGCCCCGATCGACTAGTGAGACCGACGTTGCCTCCCATTTGCTCGGCGAGTTGTTTCGAGATGGCGAGCCCTAATCCGGTTCCCCCATACTTGCGGGACGTCGAGCTGTCGGCCTGGGTAAACGGTTGAAAAAGCCGGTCCTGTACCTCTGGGGCGATGCCGATTCCACTATCGGTGATTTCGAAGCGAACGACGACGGCGTCTGCCTCGTCCTGTTCGAGAAAGGCCTGGACCGTCACCTCGCCCTGTTCCGTAAACTTGATCGCATTGCTCGCGAAGTTCGTGAGAATTTGACGGAGCCGCCCCGGATCGCCGCGGAGGCCTATCGGGACGGTCGCGTGGACCAGGCCGGTGATTTCCAATCCTTTGCGTTGAGCCCGCTCCGCGAGTTGTCCCAAGACCTGTTCCACCGTCGTGCGAAGATTGAAGTCGATACATTCCAGTTCGAGCTTGCCGGCTTCGAGCTTGCCATATTCAAGAATGTCGTTGATGAGACTCAGTAAGGTTTCGCCGCACTGCCGAATCGTCTCGATATACGACCGTTGTTCCTCCGACGGTTCGGTGTCCATCAATAAGTCCGTCATCCCAATGACCCCGTTCATCGGCGTGCGCAATTCATGGCTGACGGTCGCCAGGAACGATGTCTTCACGCGGGCCGCTTCTTCCGCTTGCTGCAGCGCTTGATCCAACTGACGATTGTTGAGGCGCAGGTGCTCCGCAGCGAGGTGCAGCTCCTCGTGGGCCGCCTTGACCTCGGTCATATCCACTGCATATCCCCGGACCAGTCCATGGGAGGGGACAGGGCAGAAGCTCCAGACAAAGCTTGGCTTCGACAAACAGACCTCTTCCTGCCAAATCTCAGATCCCGACTCAAGGCAACGATGGATCAGATGAGGCAGCCCAGGGGGAAGCACGGAGGGAAATCCGTCGGCAGTATAGCCAAACCGGTGCAGCAATTGCGTCATGGCGGGATTTGCATAGACGAGATTCACATCGGTGTCCAACTCGATAATGGGGAAGGGACTTTCTTCCGCCACGCGTGCCAGGCGGTCGAGATCTTGCTGGAGCTCTCTCTCGTGAGTCAGGTCCCGTATCGTCAACACGCCGCCGGCGTCTCCGTCGGTATCCAAGGGGACATAGGTCCATTCAACCGGATACGATTCCTGCGCGCATCCGGCGAGTCGTGTCTGGGCTCCCTGAACGGGGCGACGTGCGGTCACGCATGCGTGAATGCGCGTCACGCTGTCGAGGTCGGATGCTCCTGGTATTTCACGGAACACGTCCCGCAGAAGTTTCGAGGAGCAGGAATCCGTCGATTGTCCGACCAGGCGGGCAGCTTCAGCGTTCACAGACCGGATACGAAGCTGGCTGTCGAGCAGCACCACTCCGATCGGGAGCGTATCCAACACCGCAGCATCGAGTAGGCTGCGGTGGGCGGAGGCTGTCGAAGGATGAGACCTCTTGGTGCGACTCGCCGTGGTACGTTTCATCATGCCGCCTCTGGCTCGATGCCATCTAGAAACAGGGCCACATTCACTCGTTCCTGAAGAGGATCCTGCACCTTCGCGATGGTGCGTACTGACGCGCCTGCTGCCTGGACTGCGAGGTCGACGCGAATCGGCGTGAGGTAGGTCTCCCCCTGCGGCCCGGCGATCACTCGCACCACCGGTTTGAGGCGTTGCGCCGGATTGACGGCCACCACCACCGCCTGTTCCGCCGTATTCAACAGGACCAAGCTGCCGATCGGATAGACGCCCAGGCTTCTAATCACGTCTTCGATCAAATTCTTTGCAAACTCTCCTGTATCGCCAAGACGAAACAGCTGTCGAATGGCGTCATGCGGCAGCATCGCCGGACGGCCCCCGCGACGACTGATCATACCGTCGTAGACGTCCACCAGGCCGACCAGTTGCGCCAAGCTTGACAGGGCGTCTCCCTGGAGTTTGTGGGGAAACCCGCTCCCGTTACGGCGCTCATGATGTTCCACGACAATCCGGACGACCGCTTCCCGGCTTTCGTTCGCCTCCTGTAAGATCGCCAATCCCAGTGCAGGATGTTGTTGCATTACCGCGGCCTCTTGTGCCGTGAGCTCGCGGTTTTTACGGTAGAGATTCCGCGGCAATCGGACATAGCCGATGTCATGCAGCAACGCGCCCGCGCCGAGCGCTTCGAGCTGTTCCTTCGGAACGTCGGACGAATGCGCCACAATGAGCGAGAGGGTGCAGACATCGAGTGCGTGTGACGCCAGTGTGCGATCGAATCGTCGCATCTTTTGGAGATACAGGAGCGTGAGCATGGAGCCGCTATCGTCGAGCACGCGCGCGAGCACATCCCAGACGACCTTTCGTAACGCCTCAGGCTGGGGCACGATTCCCGCTTCTAACTCTTCAAACAGGCGCTTCATCGAGCAGGTTGCTTCCAGGTAGGCGGCTTGGGCGGCTTCAGCCTGTTTTCCTGTGCTCGACGGGGTCGGCGCGTCTCTCTCCGTGAGAGAGGGCTGCAGCGGTTTGGCATGGTTCTCTGTGCTGTCCGGTCGACGAGCCTCTTCCGGCGAGGTCTCCTTCGCAGTCGTCGCCTGGGCGGCTTCGGTTTGCTGCCGTGCGTTCGACGGCAGCGCGTCTTTCTGTGTAGCCGGAGGCGACAGAGAGGCCTCGTGCGTCTCTGCATGACGGTCCGCGTGAGGGGCTTCTTTTGCTGAGTCCCGCCCTGCCGTCGTAGTCGCTTGAGTGGTGCCCTGCTTTTGTGCGCCGGGCGTCGACAGGGAGGAGGCGGTTGTCTCTGCACTGTCCGGTTGGAGCGCCTCTTCCGACGACTCCGCCTCTAGATCGAGCCCCTTATCGGGATCGATCTGCACCTCTTTGATGCCATGCTGTCGGAGAAGATTAATATCCTCCATGTGGCGAATGAGGCGTTTATGAATGAAAAAGGGGGTCCGGTACCAGGGTTGGTCCATTCCGACGACGAACATTCCCGGCTTGAGTTGGTCGATGGTGATCGTTTTCGCAGTGCTCATCGATGATGCTCGGCAATGGCGCGTAGAGGATTGATCGAGATGCTGTGTGCGAACTCCGGCGTGAGGGCAAAGGAGGCCCGCCTGCCTACTGCAGTATCGGCTCGAATTGAATAGAACTTGACGCGGGCGAAGAGGGTTACATTCTCACGGATTGTGACCGGTTGCCGGCTGGACGTTTCGCCTCAAGATTCTCGCCTCGCCGCCGATAGAGTCCATTAGGGCACGTGGCTGCTCAATGTGCCCCCTGTTACGGCTCGCCACATCTTCCGGAGGACGATGCGCAAACGGATTTTCATCGATCAGCTGAGAATCGGGATGAAGGTCGAGAAACTCGACCGCTCCTGGCTGGCCACGCCGTTCCTGCGCAATAAGTTCACCATTACGTCCGCGCAACAAATCGAGCAACTGAGCGCCAGCGGCGTTCAACAACTCGATGTCGATATCGAAGAGGCATCCCCGGACGTCAGCTCGTGCACGCCGCACCTTGCCGCATCGGATGACGTGCCCCAACCTGCGTCGCCGCCTGCCGTCGAGTCTGAACCGCCGGCCACCACATATACTGAAGAGCTGCAGGTGGCGAAGCAGGTCTATCAAGCGGCCAAGGGCGTGATTCAACAGGCGATGGGAGACGTCCGAATGGGTGGCGCGCTGAACATGGAGGCGGTGCATCACGTCGTGGAGAGCATGGCCGACAGCATTCTGCGCAACCCTGACGCGCTCACGAGCTTGTCACGTCTCAAGCAGTTCGATGAATACACATTCTATCACTCCGTCAACACCGCTCTCTTGGCCTTGTCTCTTGGGCGAGACCTCGGATACGACCGCACACAACTCCTTCAGTTGGGAACGGGCATGCTGCTGCACGACATCGGAAAAACACAAATTCCGCTCGAACTGCTGAATAAGCCGGGACGGTACGAAGCCCATGAGTTCGAACTGATGAAACAGCACGTCATGCGCGGGGCGGAGGTGCTATCGGCGACGACAGGCTTAAGCGATGCGTTCCTAAAGCCGACCCTCGAGCATCATGAGCGTGTCGATGGTACGGGCTACCCCTGTCAACATTGCAAGGCGGATCTGAGCGAGTTCGGACTCATCGCTGCCGTCGTCGATATTTACGACGCCGTGACCAGCGATCGCTGTTACCATAAGGGGAAATCGCCGCACGAGACGCTCCAATTTCTCTATCAGCTAGGCACCCGCGGTCATGTGGATAGCATGCTGGTCCAGCGGTTCGTCCACATCGTCGGCGTCTATCCCGTCGGCTCCTGTGTGGCATTGAATACGGGGGAGGCCGCCATCGTCACGCAACCCAATCGCCACTCCTCCTTGAAACCACGGGTGCTGATCGTCACCGAAGGGACGGGCTTCCTGCGAGCACGCCCGCTGGATCTGGATCTGGCCGCGCAATCGGGACAACTCGATCGCATGATCCAGGCGACTCTCGATCCGTCGACGCTGGGAATCGATCCTCATGTGTACCTCGATAACGGAGCCGCATGAGGGACTTCGAACCAGCCGCCTCATGCCTGCCGATTCTCAGCGTAGGCCTGTCACTGCAGCTCACCATCGAGTCCGGGAACGGCAAGGTTCAGTGTAGCGCGACGCTGCTGGGGTGGAAAGACGGGTCGTGGCTGATTTGCGAATGGCCGTTTCATTTCGGGCAGGCCGTCGCCTGCGAAGCGGGCACTCGTTGTCTCGTTCGTTATCTGGTGGCCGGCAAGCTCATTGGTTACGAAAGCGAAGTCCGCATCACCCAGACCTCTCCGGTCCCGCTCCTGTATCTTGCCTTTCCTCAGGCCGTGGAGGAAATCCACCTCCGTAAGCATGTGCGCGTCCCCAGCAACGAACCGCTACTCCTGATACAGGTCGATGGGAGAGGGGCGGTATGCGTGGATTCGAAGGGGGGGGCGACGATGGGCGGCCTCGTGCAGGACCTCAGCGTGGCCGGGTGTCGAGTGGTGTTTCAGCATTCGCATCCCGCCTTGCTGCAGGGCGCCACCGTTCACCTGGAATTCGAATTGATCGGAATCGGGCACGTGAGCAATCTCACCGGCGTGATCAAGAACGTGGCAGACCATGAGAATGCGAAATCCGTCGGCATCGAGTTTCGCTTCGGCGGGAAGGAGTATATCGAGTATCGCGGGTGGGGAGGCAGCGTACAGAAAGCCATTGAGTATGCGGTGCTGCAAAAGGAGCATTTGCTGGGCGTGGCGGCCGCTCCGGTGTCCGAATCGCCCTAACAGGATGGAAAAGAGCCTATGGCGTATAGCTGATGGCTCGGGAAACGCGCCGTCTGTCGGGAAGAGAAATCGATCCGTAGTTTCGCTAGTTCCCACTCTGATTCCTGCTATAAACCATACGCCATAGGTTCTTTTCTTTAGGCGAGATACGCTTCGCGTGTCACTGAGTACCCCGGTTCATTCTTCCTCACCAGATCGCTGCATGACCTGGAATTATCTTGCCCGCTCACCGGAAATCTTTGCCTAGCGAGGCCGGTGTATTGCCGGCTATTCCGACAAAACCCCCAATATCCACGCTGTCACAGGATTTTGCCTGCGGCACGCGAATTGAATTCCGCGTTCATGTCTCTGGGCCGAGAGGTCGGGTGGTGACGAACCACGGTCATGCCGGACGCTCAAGTTTTTTTTAGGCTTGTCGATAGAGTAATCACTCACTGTATGAATGGTGGCCTTTGGCAATAACCTCACAGATATTTTTTAGACCGACTCCCACGAGGCGGGAATTGTTGGCATTGTGGGCATTGGCTGAAACCGAACAGATCAGCCAGCAGGAACTCGGCAGACAAATCGGGGTCAGCAGTGCCATGGCGCATAACTACGTACAAGCCTTGGTGGACCAGGGCTATGTCATGACGAGCGGTGAGACGAATCGGACCATGCGATATCTCGTGACGGCTACAGGACGCACGCGCTTGGCCACGCTGATGCGGGAATACGCAAGTGAAATCGCGCGCATGTATTCGATCGCCAAGACCGAAGTGGAAAAACGGCTCAACCAACTGTGGAAAGAAGGGATCCAGGCGGTCGTGGTCTTCGGGGCAGCGGAGACGGGAGAGTTGATTTATAGCGCCGTGAAATCCACGCCCATGCGTATCGTCGGTTGGGTCGATAACGACGTCGCGAAACATCAGCACCGATTCGGAGACCTGACCGTGTGCCCCCCCGACACCATTGAATCGTGCCGTCCGGATGCGGTGCTCATCGCCTCCTCCGGCAAGACGGAGGACATCCATCGGCAGCTTCGCCATCTATCGAAGAAAGGGATCTCCGTTGTCACCCTCTAGCAGGATGCCCCAAAAGTCCGCCAGCGGCGTTCTCGCGTCGCTCAGACCCTCAACGTACCCCAGAGGGTACGCCTCGGCCCTTCGCTCGCTGCGGCCTTGCTGGACGAACTTTTTGAGCATCCTGCGAGGGCGTGACTCGTTGTCCAAGGCATGCGGACCATTAGACCTCCAGCGTACCGGCAACGTTATTTCGCAGCCCGCTAAATCTGCTGTACAGCCCTATCGGGCAGGGATCATCGGCCTGGGGCAGATCGGTAATCTGTTCGATGAGGATCCCAAGCGGACGGAGATCTGGACCCATACCGGAGCCTATTTGGCGTTGCCCAATGTCACGCTGGCAGCCGGAGCCGATTCGGATGAGGATCGTCGTCGCCGGTTCCTCTCTCGCAGCGCCACGGCGAACGCGTACCTGGACTATCGATCTATGCTGCAAGCCGAGAACCTTCACGTCTTGAGCGTCTGCACACCGACGGCACTGCACTACGACATGGTGCTGGCCGGCGTGCGCGCAGGAGTCCGCGCCATCTTCTGCGAAAAGCCGCTGGCATCGACGCCGGAGCAGGCGGCAGAGATGGTCGAGGCCTGTCAGGCAGCCGGCGTGCTGTTGGGCGTCAACCATACGCGGCGCTGGGAGCCTATCTACGTCCGGGCCAAACAACTTGTGCAGGAGGGCGCGATCGGTCGCATGGAAGCGATCGTCGGCTACTACCCGGGCAAAGTCTTCACGATGGGCACACACCTCTTCGACCTCATGCGGTTTTTCGGCGGTGACGTCCAATGGGTCTGTGGGCAGTCGCCCGATCCTCGGATTGCGTCAGACGAAGAGGGGAACCTGTCTGGACACATACAGTTCCGCTCTGGCGCCACAGGCTGCATCGTTTCAGGGTGGGACAGGACCAATCATGTGTTCGAACTGGATCTCGTCGGCAGCGCCGGCCGGTTGCGCCTCTCCGGAGACGGAGGCGCGATGGATCTTTGCCGATTCAAGGAGAGTCCACGGTATTCCGGTTATCGAGAACTTGCACCGGATGACGAGGTCGGACAGTTTAGCCGCGATGGACTACCTCAGGTCAGCCGCCTTGTGAGCGCGATGCGCGACGTCATCGACTGTATCAGCAGCGGGAAGCAGCCTGCCTGCAATGGACAGGATGGTCTCGCGGCGGTGGACATCGCCTGCGCGCTCTGCGAGTCAGTCAAGCGCGGCAACAGTCGCGTGGAGTTGCCCCTCGTTGCATCGGTTTCGACATGCCGAATCTAAAGGAGGATACGCGAGTGAAGAGCACAGCCACAGTGACAGCAAGCACGCTAGCCCTCCTGGGAGGGAAGCCCGTTCGCAGCAAGCCCTTTCCTCCGTACCCCACCATCGGGGATGAGGAAAAGAAGGCGGTCATGGAGGTCATGGATTCCGGACACCTCTCCAGTTTCTCGGCCAGCCGGCAGGGATTCCTGGGCGGTGAACGGGTCCAAGCCTTCGAGGCGGCGTTCGCGGCCTATCATTCGATGACCTATGGAGTCGCCTTCAACTCGGCGACCTCCGGCCTGCATGCCGCCGTTGCCGCCTGCGGTGCGGGTCCTGGCGACGAAGTCATCGTCCCTCCCTACACCTTTACGGCTACCGCGACAGCGGTCTTGCACCACAATGCCATTCCCGTCTTCGCCGACATCGATCCGGTGACGTTTTGCATGGATCCCCGCTCCTTCGAAGCAGCGATCACGCCACGGACGAAAGCCGTCATTCCCGTGCATCTGCTCGGACATCCGGCGGAGATGGATCAGATCATGGCGATCGCGCGCCGGCACAAACTGAAAGTGATCGAGGATTGCGCACAGGCGCCGGGCGCGAAGTATAAGGGCCGCCTGGTCGGCACCATGGGGGATTGCGCCGTGTTCAGCTTCCAGGAAAGCAAGAACATGATGACCGGCGAAGGCGGGATG
>ERZ1292633.4659-Hain-H41-02um-R1-4659-length-12644-cov-5_pt1 | contig 12644 bp, 11 predicted proteins | sample MGYA00564406_ERZ1292633 | MGnify/ENA primary metagenome ERZ1292633 (study PRJEB36523, sample SAMEA6512639) | groundwater metagenome | collected 2019-01-08 | study: AquaDiva: Metagenomics assemblies of 32 groundwater samples
GGTATTGGAATAAAAGTACATGATGCATGGATAGGGTTCATTTGTATTTCTTGTAATACCTTAAATTTATTTTCAACAGGTAATACTTTATTGGACCCAACCAAAGCGTATAATACTGGCAATTGGAAATGTAACAAATGCAATTATTTGCACAATAAAGATTCACCATTACCATTTAAGGAATGGCCGGTAGAGTATACGGACCCGTCTTCAATAAAATGCCAGAGATTTTGGCAAGCATTCTTTAGAATTGCTACTGAAAATAAGGATTCTTATTGGAAACAATGCAATGCGTGCGGTCGAATTTTACTTTCCAATGCATTTAGTAGACATACAGGTTGGGGACCTTTAGAGAAACAGATGGAATGCAGAAGTTGCAAAGGTGCAATAAATGCGTACTTGAATCCCAGAAGAACAAAACAACAACTATATGAATCCAGCATCAAGAGACGCATTGGAGATTTATTATTGGAGGGCGAGAATAAAAATATTGATATAAATGATTTATTTAGAAGGTTCAATGGTAAATGCTTTAAAACAGGAGTTAAGTTAAACAAAAACAACCGAAGTAGCTGGGCGATAGACCATGTATTACCATCAAGTTGCTTATACCCTTTGACCAAGGAAAATGCCGCATTGCTTTCAAGGGAGGCGAACAATAATAAAAGAAATCAATGGCCAAGTAATTTTTACACCAATAATGAACTAATAAAATTAGCCAGCCTAACGGGTGCGGACTTGGATTTATTATCAAGCAAAAATCAAATAGTTAATCCAAATATAGATGTTAATAGGTGTGTAACAAGATACTTAAAAGTGCGCGAGCACTCTAATTTACAGAAAAGGATTAAAGAGCTGAAAAAGTTATTGGAAGATTTTAAGTTAATTGACAATCTATCCTTAAAAAACAAGAAACTTTTGGGGTACGTTAGATAGAGATTATTTTAATATAAGAAATTGATGAGCGGTCACGGTTCCTTTATCTCGTATTCCATGAGACTCGCACTGAGTAACATTTTCCGAGAAAAAATCTACAACTTTAAACCATTTCTTTGCTATTTTTGATAACTCTCCAGCCATATCACATTTCTTGCTTTTACCTAAGTGTAAAACAAAAACCCCATCGGATTTTAGTCTTTCCCTGGCTTGTCTAAAAATTGTTTCATAAACAGAAAAACTTGCCTTTTGTTTTTCGTCAACAAACAATAATGGCTTACTATAAAAATCTTCTAATTCCCATCCGCAAAACCAAAGCCTCATCCAATTAGTCAAATGGAATCTTGTGCTATCAAAAAAAGGTGGTGAGGTAATTACTGCATCTAAGTCAGAAATACAATTCGGCCACCACGAGGTAGCGTCCTGATTAAAAACCTGGCCCTCAACAAAATTTTGAGGTAATGCTTGTTTAAAACAACGCTCAACTTTTTGCCCAAGATAATAGATTAAAGATTTATATTCAAACGGACCACTTGGCGCATAAGGAGTTATTGGGTGTGATCTTCGGCTTAGTGCATAAGGACGATTGCCATGCAAGATATGAAGTAAACTTGAAAAGACTAAATTGTCTGACGCATTCTGAGGAGGATTTAGTGTAAAGTATCTTCGGGCTAATAAAATTTCATCTAACGTTCTTTTTTCATAGTAGTCAATTATAGTTTTATTAAAATTAATAGAATTGGCACTATTATATTCTCTTTCGTAGGGAGTATTATTTTTTATAAAAACGTTCAAGTTCTGTATTTTTTTAAAACACTCAGAGTTTCTTGACTTTTGGACCTTTGCTTTAGCAATGCTCAGTGCCGCAGGACTGATTTCAAAACTAAACGATTTGCAGCCATTCAATGCTGATTCAAAAGGTATTGTCCCTACTCCTGCAAATGGGTCAAGCACTGTACCTCCTTGTGGAACAAAAGTTTTTACCAGATAGAATGCGAGAGATGGTTTCATCTTGCCTTGATAAGAACATAAACTGTGAAGCGGATGCCCCCAATTTCTTTTTGAAAATGGCTTTTCTTGGTGAGGCAGGTTCTTTTTAAACTCAACCCAAAGATTGTTTTCATATTTTTTATTTGAAATACCTCTTTTCTTTGAACAAGATGCCTTTTTGTAGTTATATACAAGTAATGTCTGTTTTAATTTCATCCCGCTTTTCGAAAGTCTCTGCCTAAGAATCAATTCTTTATGCAAGGCAAATCCATGGTCTAACATTAATGCATCAAGTATTTTATCTGTAGGAACGTGTGTGCCGCCATACGCTGAATCACCGATATCAATCGCCACAGTTGCGTTATTTGTAAGGTGCTTTTTTACTCCTATGATTACAGAATTTAAATCATTGAAATACAAATTAACCATTCTTGGAATTCTCTTGTCATATGGATTGTCTTCTAATTGCGTTACTATTTTTTGCACCGCCGGATGAACATATCTGGACTGTTTCTTAATTGTTACATCGTTAATCCCTGCGGTTATAGATTTGTTACGAAAGTAAGATAAATCGTCAGGGTTATTAAGACATCTAAGAAACCACAGTTCTATTTTCGTGTTTCGAAAATAATTTGTTCCATTAAGATAAGGGGGGCTGGTAATAATTGCGTTTATGTCTAAGTATGGGACTAATGATATATTTTTAGCATCTTCACAAACGAGAATAGGTTTTACTGATATTTGTGCTAAATTTGATAAATCAGAAATTATTATTTTTAGATAACTACGTATGGATTCTTCTAAAGTCGGCGACTCCTTTTCTATTTCTTTACTATTTTTAAATCTTAGATCTCCAGCCCTTATTAGATTAGACACAGGAATTAGACTAGATAAAATAGCTATGCTTAAAAAATCAGCAGCCAAAAGGTTAGAACATGCAATATCATCTATCCATCTTCTTGCTCTCAGTATTTTTTCAAAGATACTATCGTCAAAGAATTTACTTTTCCCAAAGGTATTTTTGTAACTAATTTCAAGATGTTTGTCTTTTTCTTTTTTATTCAATTCCTTGTCTATATTTTCGGAAATATTTATTAATGCACTAATCAGTTTTTTCTTCGTGGCATCTTTTATTGTCAATGCCTGTATTTTAATTTTAGTTAAATGTTGAAGAAGAGGGTTTACTTCTGAATAGAAAGATGGAATATTTAATCCAGCTGTTGTTAACACTGTTGTTCCAGTCCCGGAAAATGGGTCAAAAACATTCTTGATTGACGGCATGAAGTTTTCTATAATATCTTTCACAAATTGAGGCGAATAACCTTCAAGAAATGGATACCAATTATGAAGTGATTCGTTTTCCCCACCTCTAAAAGTTGATTGCAGAGGGTCAAGATAGATATTAGTAAGATACAATTGAGAATTCTCTTTTATTAGATTGTTTGTTTTTCTTCTCAATAACCGAAGGCAGTAAGTATTTAATGATAAATCTTCTTTATGTGCATCGTAAACTAAATTTCGATAATTATCATGACCCAATATAGTTCTAATTTCTTGGCTGGTTAAACGGGATACGGAATCATAGATATCTAAATCCTTATCGCCAAAAGCAAGAGTCAATCCTTTTTTCTTGCTATCTCTGGCTGGGTAATCTGAATAGTAAATGGTTTTAAACTCTTGTTTCATATCTTACGAAATATATACCATAATATGGTATCTATGTCAATAAAACATCTTGCTGGAAAACACGAAGATGCAGTTTTTATTTGTTTTCTGGTTTCGGGGGCAGACACTGGCTTTGAGAACACACTGATTTAGTCCTTACGGGATACAGTGTAAGGACAACTCATTTGTTTGTGCTAATTTCGGCTGTTTCGGTCTCGATTATTTAACGTTTAACTCTTTTTCGTCGTAACCTGATGGAATTTTCTTCCTTCTTTGATAATGGCTATTTCACACTCTATACACATAAAGTCACCTTCCGGGAAAGGTTTCCCCATTTCTATTCTATCTTCAACTTCATTGAAATCTACTATCCTAGAAAGACATAGGGTCAAACCTTGAATATTGAAAATAATTTAAAAAATTACTTAACAACATCGTGTCCTGTCCCATAAATTACTTGCCCCGATTCTATCGGGGCCTGCCGGCTTGACGACAAGGCCGGTCCGGTCAGGCGAGCCAACAGGCAGGGAATTATTGTTTTTATTCTTGCCTGTCCCGTTCTACGGGAACAATCACCTCAATAGGTGACCCCGATACTTCTTTATTTATCCTTTTTATCCTCTTTTGGCTCGGGTTCGGGTGTTAGGGTCAGTGTCTTGGCCTTGGAAATCAGGTCCACCAGTTCTATGACCTTGGCGTCATTCTTAAAAGCCGGAGCCAATGCCTGGGCCAGATCCAGCACCTCTTCTATTTTCTCGTCCTTGGCCCAATAACTCTGGCGCAGGATTTCGGCGAACTGGGACACCACCGCCGATAGTTTGAAACTGTCTGACGCATCAGCAAAGACCTTTTTCACTTCAGTGGTATTAATTTCCTTGGAGATTTCCTTGACCTCGTCATTATCGGGATTCTTAGCCCGGAGAAAGACCGTAGCTATCTTGCCGGTTTTATCTTCCCAGAGTTTTATTTCGTATAATGCTGTAACCGAGAAACCGGAACCGATGGCTCCGCCTTTTTCCTTGTCGTCCCGGAACTTGTTGTCCGCCACATCCCGGTTCTCATAACCCAGTAAACGATAAGAGCGCACCACGGCCGGATTAAAATCTACCTGGACCTTGACGTCCCGGGCAATCACCTGCAGGGTGCCGGTCAGGTTTTCCACAAATACCCGCTGGGCTTCCATAATCGTATCCACATAGGCATAATGCCCGTTGCCATTGTCACCCAGTTTTTCCAGCAGAACGTCGTTGTAATTTTCCATTCCGAAACCGATGGCCGACAAGCAGATGCCTTTGTCCACGTATTGTTTAACTTCCTTGAGTGTTTCTTCGGCGCTGGTTTGTCCTTCGTTGGCCACGCCGTCGGCGCAGAGAATCAGCCGGTTGATGCAGCCGCGCTGAAAGGACTTGTCCGCGAGTTGATAGCCCAGGCGCAGGCCTTCAGAGGCATTAGTGGAACCATCAGCGTGCAGAGCATCGATGGCGTCCAGGATTTCCTGCTTGGCTGAGATGCCCTTGTGCTCCATTAGGATGCGGCCCCGTGATTCATAAACGACGATACCGATGCGGTCGCCCTCGCGCAACTGGTCCACCAGCAGACGCAAACTTTTCTTGACCAGTTCCAGCCGGTCTTCCCGTTGCATAGAACCGGAGCAATCTATCACAAAGGTCAGGATAGCGTCCTTGCGGTCTTTAACGGATATCTCCTTGCCCTTAATCCCAATGCGCTGGAGAAAGCAATTCTTGCCGAACTTAGCCGGCGCAGCATCCAGATATATGGCAAAGGTATCATTGGCCGGCGGCTGGTAATTATAATCAAAGAAATTGACGAATTCCTCGGTCCGGACCGAGTCATTAACCGGCAGATTGCCATTTTTAAGATATGAACGAACCACCGTATATGAAGCCGTATCAACGTCAGTCGCGAAAGTGGAAAAATGGTCATCCTCGGTATCCACAAAAGGATTGACGCCGTAGTTCTTGAAAAAGGTGGCGTCATAGGGTTCGTCATTGACTATCTTTGACCCGCCGTGGGCTGGACCCTGATAACCACTTACTTTGTACAGGTTGTGCATCCCACCGGAACTACTGCCATATCTACCAGTTCCTCCACCGCCGCCGCCCACACCCATGGCATCATAAGTTTCATTCTGGCCACTCGGTAGTGCCCTCGAGAAATATATTATGGGTTCTTCAGTCGGAACAGACATATTAAGCATCACGTTTGATTCATTGCTGTCAGTCGGAACAGGTGATTTAAGAGTGGCTATCGGACTGTCTGGCCTTATATAAACGCTAGACACGGATTCCTCTTCCCGCAAGGCGTGGTCGGCAAAAATAAGCACCAGTATCAAAAGCAATGTAATATGGATGCCGATGGAAATCGTCCACCAAGGAGAGGCCCGAAACCTCTTGACCAGCGGCTGTATCTGCGCCCATCTTATTATCTTTTTCATACAGAACTCCTCCTTTCTTTAACAACGGATTTAACGGATTAATCAGATTTTATCCGTCCCGCCTGGGCGGGATCAGTTTAATCTGTTGTTATAACTCATCTGAATTCCGAAGCCACCATCCTGCGCCGATGGATTTCAATTTATTATTTTATCACTCTTGAAGCAACCGGACCAGGGCCGGCAAATTCTATCTTTTCTATCTTGATGTTCTTGCAGATATCCATCACACCCACCACCTTCTGCCAGGGCACCTGCGGGTCGGCATTGATATTAGCCGGCACGTCTAGTTTACCGAGCTTTTTATAATCATTGACGCTGGCCAGCAATACGCCCTGTAATTCACTGTCGCTGCTGATTGGCCTGGAACCAACCCGGATATTGGTCCGGCTGGTGATGGTATCCCAGAGCATACGAATACGGATGTCTTCTAGAGGCGGGGGAGGTCCATCGTCGGGACCTTTAGTCGTTGGCATCCACGATTCTATCTTGCCTTCCAGGGCTTTAAAATGGAAGGAGCACATGAAAAACAAGCAGAGGCAGAAAATCACATCCACCATAGGCACGATATTGATATCAACCGGGTTATCCGAACCCTCGCCGATATTTGTTGAACCGGCCATAAAAATCTCCTCAAGTAGGATTTCAGGTCTCTTTACATCCTCTGTCCCATCTAACTATTAAGAAAGCAAATGGCGTGCCAAAACCGGTGATTGACGCAGATTATTATTTATTCAATGCGTAACATCTTATTAATCAATAAGATAAGACAAATACCTTCAGCGGTAGTTTGCCAAGAACTATAAATACAACGCCTCTAAAAGTGTCTAAAGTGTAAAATAAACATTTACACTTTATTGCAGGGTGGGTAGGGGGACACTCTTTCTAACACTAATCAAATAAATATGATCGCAACAAATTATTCTTGGTGTTTTATAATTGAAGCGCTTTCAATTTCGGTTAAATAATTACACAGAATTGGGATTCTTCGCTACCATTTGACATATTGAATTGGTCGTGAATAACAGAAATGATTATATACTAAAAACTACATAATACACACCATGGCGTACACAACTTGCATAGACAATCCAAACCAAAAAATGGATCAGTCTGGCACGCCCATGGAGAATCCAAGACCCGGATGCAGTTTATCCCGTGATGTCCCGTGGGGACAAGATGGTAGATAATTGAAGCACTTTTAATTTCGCTCTATCAATCACCCCGATTGGTGGATTTTTTATTTGACTTTGTCAGATAATTTTATTATATTAAACTTATCACTATCAGTTAAAATATGAGGAGGAAGCATGCTAAAAATCATTGAAAGATTTATTACAGATAGGAATGGCGTTAAAAAAGCGGTCGTTTTAACTGTTTTAGAATACCGGAAATTATTGCAATTGATTGAAGATATGGAAGATGCCATTGACCTGGCGCGGGCGGCAAAGATAGACCGTCAATTTAGACCCTATGATGAAATCAGAAAAGAATTAATCGGGACACGAAAGATTAATGTATAAAATTCTGTTGTCATCAAAAGCGGAACGTGAATTAAAATCACTGCCATCTGAAATTATTACACGAATAGACTTCAAAATCCGACAACTCACGACTAATCCGAGACCGCCTCAAAGCACTAAATTAATAAGTAAAGAAAAACCCGGCTGGCGTATTAGAATGGGCGACTACCGAATACTTTACCAGATTGACGACGAGAAAAAATCAGTCTTTATTTACCGGATCAAACATCGTAGAGAAGTTTACCGTTTCGGTTAAATAATTACACAGAATTGGGATTCTTCACGGAGTTTACCCTGAGTGTCACGAGATTCTTCGATCGCTGGAGTTTATCCTGAGGCAGACGAGACCCTTCGCTCCGCTCAGGGTGACCTGTCTGCGTCCTGATCCGCCTTAGGGGCGGATCATCGGGACAGGCAGGCAATCTTTGCCGAAGGACTCCCTCAGAATGACAGGAAGCGAAGGGTTCAAAATGACAAAAAGGGGTTTTTAGACATGTTCCACATTCCGCCTCGGCGGGACCGGAAGGGGCGATTTGCGATGGTCATAGATTCGTCAGGCTCACTACAAGTCGGGACGCAATTTATCCCGCCTTTAGCGGAGCTGCGGCTCCGCAGGGCGGGGTTTTCGAAATCTGATAAAAAACTGTTACGCATTGTCCCACCCCTCTTCTTTAAGACATCTTTTAGGGGGTCACGATGTCCCCACCCCAGCCCTAACTTCACATAAGAAACTATTGACAAGCAAGATTAAAAGTTCTATTATAATATCTATGGACAAGAAACGAGCAATTAAATACTGGCTGAAATCTTCTGGAAATGACTGGCAGGTGGCAAATCACCTTTTCCAGAAGAGAGATTATTCTTATGCCTTATTTTTCGGACACCTGACTATCGAGAAAATTCTTAAAGCCCTATATATTGATCGGCACGTGTCGGTCCCACCTTATACTCATACTCTTAAATATCTGGTAGAAAAAATCCCTCTTCAGATAACTGATACACAGAAGAAACTTCTTGAGACAATTACTGACTTTAATATTGAAGCCAGATATTCTGATTATAAATTTACCTTCTGGAAACGATGTACCAAAGAATATACTAAAAAAATACCTATCCGAAATTGAGGAGATAAAAGAATGGTTGTTAAGTCAAATTCAGTTCTGAAAATAGTCAGAAAATATATTAGAGAATTAGAAAGGAACGGCTTTAAGATAACCAAGGCATTTCTTTTTGGTTCGTATGCCAAAGGTAGGGCTCATGAGTGGAGTGATATAGATATTGCCTTAGTTTCGCCCAACTTTAGTGGTAATAGGTTTAATGACCGCCAAAGAATTGTACCGTTGACCAGAAACATAGATAGTCGCATAGAACCAATGCCTTTTAGACCTAAAGATTTCAAAGATGACCCGGTAATGGCAGAAGAGATAAAAAAGACCGGCAAAAGAATATAAGGGAGGCGGGTAAGGGAGGCGGGACGCTCTTTCTAACATCAATTAAATCAATATGATAGCAATAAATTATTCTTAGTGTTTTACAATTGAAGCGCTTTCAATTTCGGTTAAATAATTACACAGAATTGGGATTCTTCGTTCAGAATGACAAAAAGAGGTTTTCAGGCCTGTTCCACATTCCGCCTCGGCGGGATAGAGCGTAGTTTTCTGAATTGTGGTTGTTAAGCCACTTCTTGACCACCTTGTCCTTGTCAAGCCAGTTCTTACCCACCTAAAATTGAGCAAATTGGGTTAAAATGAACCAACTATTTTTAAAAACAATCCGAAATGAATATTTAGAGTGATCACGGCGGTCAAACCAAAACTCAAATAATTGCGTTCAGCTGATTTTAGGCAACAATTCTTCTGTAGAAAAAACGAGCCAAGAGTTTTTCCTTATGGATTACGCCACGTCTTTTAACCGATAGGCATTCAGTAACCCCTCACCCATGATGATTCTTTCCACCGCACCTTTAATAACTTTGTCCGTCTTAGCCGGTTTATCCCGCGGCCGGTGAAAATAGCGGTCATCTACTACCCAGCCATCCAAGGATTCATGGAGGCGGTATTTGTTTAAAATTTTCTAAAAAGACCACCACTAAATTTAACTTTTATTTTGACAGGGCAAAAATAATTTGTTAAAATACGCTTTTTAAAACATAAAGAAGATGATACGATTACAGTGATTTTTAAGATAGATTACACAGATTACCTGAAAACAGTTTCGTCTTAGCGGAATCTGTGTAATCTTTCCCTAAAATCTGTGTCCGCCGAAGGACGGATTCGTCCTATGGCGAATAATCATTAACATAGGAGGTCTAATTTGTCTACAAGAACTTATGAGGGATTGTTTCTGGTTGACCCGGCCCAGGCCGCTTCCGGTTGGGATAAAGTAATGGCTCACGTCCGGGAACTGTTGACCAAAGAAGGCGCGACTATTTTAAAAGAAAGCAAATGGGCGGAACGGCCGCTGGCGTATCCGATCAACGACCAGAAGCGCGGGACTTATATCTTAATATATTTTGAAGCCCCGCCGCTTAGTATTAGTAAAATTAAAACGGCTTGCCGGTTATCCGAAACCATCCTGCGTGAGATGATTCTGGTCCCCCCGAAAAAAACCATGGATAAACTACTTAATCCTAAAACAGAATCTAAACAACAGTTAGATAAAACGGTTCAAGAAAAACAAACTTAATTATAAATCTGTAGTTAGGTCCCTGCCAGGCGTCCCGCCAAAGGTAACAAGCAGGGAAAGGAGCGTGTGATGGCTACTTTAAATAAGGTTTTCTTAATGGGTAACTTAACCCGCGACCCGGAATTACGCTACACGCCGGACGGTACGCCGGTCTGCAGTTTTGGATTAGCGGTTAACCGTTTTTATACTACGGCCGGCGGCGAAAAAAAACAAGACGCGATTTTTGTGGATATTACCGTCTGGCGCAAACAGGCGGAAAATTGCGCTGAATATTTAAAAAAAGGCCGTCCGGTTATGGTTGAAGGCCGGCTGGAAATGGATACCTGGGAAGGCAAAGACGGGCAGAAACGCTCCAAACTGCGCGTGGTGGCCGTTAATGTCCAGTTTATGGGCGCCCGGCCAACCGGAGAAGAAACTCCGGCGGCCTTAGGCGGAGCGACCCGGGAAAAAATGACTCCGACTGACTTGTCCTCCGCCTTAGGCGGATCAGGCGGAGGAAAAACAGACAGCGCAGACGAAGCACATGGACACGCACCGGAAGAACAGGAAGAAGATATTCCGTTTTAAATATATGATTACACCGATTTTAGAATAGTGATTATTCGCCATAGGACGAATCCGTCCTTCGGCGGACACAGATTATCAGGAACTAAATCCGTGAAATCCGTTGTAATCTGTGTAATCCGTGGTTAGAGGAGACAATATGATTACAGTGATTCTTAGAATAGATTACACAGATTCCCGACGCTGATTTTATCTGTGTAATCTGTTTTTTAATCAGTGTAATCATAACAACATAGGAGACAATAATTATGCGCATGCAAAGACAGTCAAAATTCAGACTGATTATTAAACACTGCCGGTTATGCCAGCAGAGTATGGAAACGGTTGATTACAAAGATATCCAAACACTTCAAAGATTCTGCACCCAGCACGGAAAGATTATTTCGCGCAAACGTTCCGGGGCCTGCGCCAAGCATCAGCGGATGATCACCAGCGCCATTAAATACGCCCGCTTTATGGCGTTATTACCTTATGTGAGTTAATGTTAATTATTTAGCGGTGTCATCAGTGATTAGGAGATAAAATTATGAAAGAAATTCTACTCTGGCAGGATGTGGATAAATTAGGTAAGCGGGGCGAAGTGGTTAAGGTCGCCGCCGGTTATGCCCGCAATTTTCTTTTCCCCAAGAAATTAGCTACTGCTGTAACTCCGCAAAATCTTAAAGAACTGGAATACGAAAAAAAACGCGTTGTGAAAAAAGAAGAAAAGACCAAAATCGACCAGAAACAGATGGCTGAAGCAATTGAAAAAATTTCCTGCACCATTGAAGTTAAAGCCAACCAGGACGGAACGCTTTTCGGCTCGGTCACCCCGCAATTGATTATTGATGCACTGAAACGCGAAGGCATCGCCAATCTTACTCCCCAGATGATTGAACTGGAAGCGCCGGTTAAAGAATTGGGGGTTTACCGCGCCACGGTCCGCCTGCACCCGGAAATCGCCGCCACCTGCCGGATCTGGGTGGTGGAAGAATCGGATAAAACCTAAACACGAAAGCCCGAAAATACGAAAAAGCGAAAACTATAAAGCAGAAAAAAATATTAACAGCGTTTATGCCGACCGCCATACAAAATAATAAACAGGCCCTGGCCGAATACCAACCGCCGCATGACCTGGAAGCTGAAGTATCCTTACTTGGCTCGGTCATATTGGATAATTCGGTGTTAGGTGAAGTTTACGGGCTGGTCAAAAAAGAATATTTTTATAATACCTACCATCAGGATATTTATGACATCATCGTCAAATTTCATCTTGATGAACGCCGCTCGGTTGATGTGGTCATTCTTAAAGACGAATTAACCAAAAGAGGCCTGCTGGAAAAAGTCGGCGGGATTGACTACCTGACTTCTTTAATGGAATCGGTCCCTTCGGCCGCCAATGCCGTTTATTATGCCCGGATTATCAGGGAAAAATATATTTTAAGAACGGTAATGTTAACCTGTCATCAGATTCTCCGTTCCGCCGCCCAGCCGGACGTTCATTCCGATAGCCTGCTTAATGAAGCCCAAAAATTAATTTTTGATGTCGCCCGGCAGAAAGAAACCGAAAAAAGCGTGAAGATCCAGGACATCCTGGATGGTGTTTTTAAAAATAGGATTATGGAAGCGTTTGACCGGAAATCACAGTTGATGGGATTATCAACCGGTTTGTATGAACTGGATGATCGGTTAGGCGGATTACAGGGTGGTCAATTAATTATCGTCGCCGGCCGGCCGGGTATGGGGAAATCAAGCCTATCTTTAAAATTATTGGAGCAAACCGGCCTGGTTGAAAGCAAACCGGTCGTGATTTTTACCCTGGAAGTAAACGCCCAGCAAGTCGTTCAAAA
>ERZ1292633.2614-Hain-H41-02um-R1-2614-length-18214-cov-6_pt1 | contig 12638 bp, 10 predicted proteins | sample MGYA00564406_ERZ1292633 | MGnify/ENA primary metagenome ERZ1292633 (study PRJEB36523, sample SAMEA6512639) | groundwater metagenome | collected 2019-01-08 | study: AquaDiva: Metagenomics assemblies of 32 groundwater samples
AGAACGCCCCCGGCACGGCCTGCTGGTACGCCGAGAAATCCTCGGCGCCCATAGTCGGCGTGGCTTCCACCAGCACCTCCGGGCCGAGCGCGCGAACGACGGCGCGGCGCACCAGGTCGCTCGCCTCGGCGTCGTTGATGACGGCGTTGTATCCAGCCTCGTACTCCCAGCGATGGCGCGCGCCGTGCGCCGTGGTCACGCCGGCAATCACGCGCTGCATCAGCTCGGGGATCTTCGCGCGCAGGGCGGGATCGAACGTTCGTACGGTGCCGGCCATCTCCACCGATCCGGGAATCACGTTGGTCGTCGTTCCGCCGTTGATCTGCGTCACCGAGATGACCGTCGAGGCGAGCGGGTCGACGTTGCGCGACACGATGTGCTGCAGGTTGGTGACGATCTGCGCGGCCACGGCGATCGGGTCGACCGTCTGGTGGGGCATGGCCGCGTGGCCACCGGTTCCCTCGATGGTGACGCGAAAGGTGTCGAGCGAAGCCATCAGCGGCCCCGGCTTGACGCCCACCTGGCCGCACGGCAAGCCCAGCCAGAGGTGCGCGCCGATGACCTTGTCGACGCCATCGAGCACGCCGACGCTGACCATTTCCCGGGCGCCACCGGGATACAGCTCCTCGGCGTGCTGGAAGAGGAACCGTATTTCCCCGCGAAGCTCTGCGCGCCGGGATACGAGTATCTTCACCGCGCCGAGCAGCATGGCGGTGTGACCGTCGTGCCCGCAGGCGTGCATCACGCCCGCATTCCGTGACACGAAGTCGTGGCTGTTGGCTTCCTGGATCGGCAGCGCGTCGATGTCGGCCCGGATGGCCAGCACCGGGCCCGGGCCGCCACCGCCGGTCAGCCGCGCGACGACGCTGGTCGCGGTGGGGCGGGTGATCTCGAGATTGCCAAACGACGCCAGGGTGTCGGCGACGAACTGCGACGTGTTCTTCTCGTGAAACGAGAGCTCGGGATGCTGGTGCAGGTGACGACGCCAGCCGACGACCAGTTCGCGGACCGTCTCGGGCGTTTCGGGCGTGATGGCAGAGGACAATGGGCCCTCGGAGTTGGTGGCTTCACGGCGCGACGTGAAAATATCCTCGCGTCGTGGGGTGCGACAGGAGCGCCGAGACCGCGACGCTGGGTCGTCGCATATTCAGTGAAGCCGCCTCTCGATTTCGGCACCGAACTCGGCCGTAGTGCACGGCCGTCGCCCAAAAGCCAGCAGGTCTGCCGTCCTCCACCCCTCGTGCAGCGCGGAGCGCACCGCTGCCTCCACGGCACTCGCCTCCTCTTCGAGCCCGAGCGAATGCCTGAGCAGCAGCGCCGCCGAAAGAATCGCCCCGACCGGGTTGGCCTTGCCCGTTCCGACGATATCCGGCGCCGAGCCGTGAATCGGCTCGTAGAGCCCGATCTGCCGCCCGTCAGCGCGCGGCACGCCGAGCGACGCCGATGGCAGGAGCCCGATCGACCCCGCGAGCACCGCCGCCTCATCGGTGAGGATGTCGCCGAAGAGGTTCTCGGTGACGACGACGTCGAACGACGCCGGCGCGCGCAGCAACTGCATCGCAAAGGAATCCACGAGGGCGTGCTCGACCGCGACGTCCGGGAAATCCTCGCTCATCACCCGTGTCACCGTCCGTCGCCAAAGCCGTGACGTCTCGAGGACGTTGGCCTTGTCCACGGATGTCAACTTGCCCCTCCGTGTCCGAGCCAGCCCCGCCGCCACGCGCGTGACCCGCTCGATCTCCTCGGTCGTGTAGGTGCACACGTCCGTCGCCGTCTCACCGCCTGAAGCCCCATCGCCACTCCCCGCACGGCTGACGAGAGTCTTCTCCCCGAAGTACATCCCTCCCGTCAGCTCCCGCACGAAGAGCACGTCCACTCCCACGAGCAGCTCCCGCTTGAGCGGTGCCGAATCGAGCAGCGACTCGTGCGGCTGCACCGGCCGGAGATTCGCGAACACGTTCATCGCCGCACGGAGCGCGAGCAGTCCCTGTTCGGGCCGCACGGGCGCCGACGGATCGCTCCACCTGGGCCCGCCGACGGCGCCGAGCAACACCGCATCCGCCACCGCGACCAGCGCGCGCGTCTTCGCGGGAAAGGGATCGCCCTCCGCATCGATCGCCGCACCACCGATCAGCGCGGGGCGGAACTCCAGGGAATGGCCGAATCGTGATGCCACGCTCCGCAACACGCGCTCCGCCTCGGCCGTCACCTCCGGGCCGACTCCATCGCCCGCGAGGACGCAGATGTTCGCCTTCATCGCGGCCGTGCCGTGGCCAGCGCACCGTTGGTCGGCACAAGCGGTGTCATTTCAGCTTCGAACGCCGCAATGGCGTCGGACTGCGCCAGCAGGTAGCCCAGCTCATCCACTCCGTCGAGCAGACAGTGCTTCGCGAATGGATCAATCTCGAACCGCGCACTGAACTCTTCGCCGACCGTGATCGTGGCCTCGGCGATGTTCACCCGCACAAGCGCCTTCGTGTCGCCGCGCGCCGACGTCGCACACCTGTCGAGCGCCCGCAGCAGCTCCGCGTGCGACTCATCGCTCAGCGCGACCGTGAGCAGCCCGTTCTTGAGCGCATTGTTGCCAAAGATGTCGGCGAACGACGTGGCAATCACCGCCCGGAACCCCCAGTCGAGCAGCGCCCAGGGCGCATGCTCTCGCGACGACCCGCACCCGAAGTTTCTCCCCGCAACCAGTACTCGTGTGAGCGAGGGGTCGGCGGCATTCAATGCAAACTCCGCCCGCGGCACACCCTGTGCGTCGTACCGCCAGTCCGAGAACAGGCATTTGCCGAGTCCCGTGCGCGTGGTGGTCGTCAGGAACCTCGCCGGAATGATCTGGTCGGTGTCCACGTCGTCGCGCAGGAGTCGCACGACGGCCGATTCGAGCAAGCCGAACGGCTGGAGACTCATGACACGCTCCTCGGATCGGCCACCGCTCCCCGCACGGCCGAGGCCGCCGCCGTGAGCGGACTCGCCAGCAGCGTCCTCGCCCCTTTCCCCTGCCTCCCTTCGAAGTTCCGGTTGCTCGTGCTCACCGCGTATTGTCCCGCGCCCACCTTGTCGTCGTTCATCCCGAGGCACATCGAGCAGCCGCTCTCCCTCCACTCCGCGCCCGCGGCGCGAAACACCGCATCGAGTCCCTCCGCTTCTGCCGCGCGCTTGACCGCCTGCGAGCCCGGTACCACCAGCACCCGCACGTTCGGTGCGACGTGGCGTCCGCGAAACACGCTGGCCGCCTCGCGCAGGTCGCCGAGTCGCGAGTTGGTACAGCTTCCGATGAAGACCACGTCCACGCGCTTGCCGAGCAGCGGTTCGCCGGGCGTCAGATCCATGTATGCTAGCGCGCGCTCGAGTGCGGCCCGCTCACGGTGTCCGGCCGGCGAAGGCACCCGCCCGTCGACCGGAATGCTCATTCCCGGGTTTGTCCCGTACGTGATCATCGGGGCGATCGCCGCGGCGTCGAGTGTGACGCTGCGGTCGTGCAGCGCGGATGCGTCGCCGCGGAGCGCGCGCCAGCGCGTGAGCGCGCGGTCCCAGGCGCGGCCCGCCGGCGCGAATGGGCGGCCCGCGAGGTACTCGAACGTCGTATCGTCCGGCGCCATCATTCCCGCGCGTGCGCCCGCCTCGATGCTCATGTTGCAGATCGTCATTCGCCCCTCCATCGAAAGGGCGCGTACGGTGCTGCCCGTATACTCGATCACGTGTTCCGCACCGCCCGCGATTCCGATCTGCGCGATGATCGCCAGCACCACGTCCTTCGCGGTGACGCCGGCGGCGAGCGTGCCGTCGACGCGCACTTCCATCGTGCGCGGGCGCCGTTGCAGCAGGCACTGGCTCGCCAGCACGTGGCTGACCTCCGACGTCCCGATCCCGAACGCGAGCGCGCCGAACGCGCCGTGCGTGCTCGTATGGCTGTCGCCGCAGACGACCGTCATCCCCGGCTGCGTAAGCCCGAGTTCCGGGCCGATCACGTGCACGATCCCGCGCCGGTCGTCGCCCCAGCCGATGAGCGGCACGCCGAACCTGGCGCAGTTCTCCTCGAGCCGCCTGAGTTGCGCGGCGGCGTCGTCGGCGATGACGGGAAGCCCGCCTCCGGGCGCGACCGTCGTCGGCGTGCTGTGGTCCATCGTCGCGAGCGTGCGATCGGGACGCCGTACCGGGAGCCCGCGCTCGGCCAGCTCCGAGAACGCCTGCGGCGACGTCACCTCGTGGACGAGATGCAGGTCCACGTACAGCGTCGCCGGTGCCGAGGCCATCAGCTCGAGGGTCGCCAGCTGTCCCGACCCGTCGGCTTGCGCCGCCGCGGCCATGGGATCCGAGACGAGGTGGGCGTCCCAGACTTTCTCGAAAAGTGTCCTCACGCGTGCGCCTCCGCCGGAGCATTCAGCGCGCCGCTCGTCGCTTCCGAGCGCACCCGCGCCAGCGCGTTCACCGCCGAGACATACGCTTCCGCCGTCGCAACGATGATGTCGGTGTGCACGCCGAACCCGGTGACAACGCGCTGCCGCTCCTCGATGGCGCCCGGCACCTGCTGGGACGCACGCCGTTCGCGAAGCCGTACGGTGACGCCACCGACCGCGTTCGTTCCCTCGGCGGCCGCATCGACGCCGAACTCGACCAGTTCGCCTGTCTCGCCCGTGCACTGCTCGATCGCACGACAGACCGCATCCACCGGGCCGTCGCCCTCGGCTGCAGCGACGAGCGGCTCGCCCGCGGGACCCTTCAGGCGCACCGTCGCGGTCGGAATCGCGTGCGTGCCGCACGAGACCTGCACGAGTTCGAGCGTGAAGAAGGCTGTGGAGCGCGCGGTCTCGCCGGCGACGATCACTTCCAGTTCGCGATCGTCCACCACCTTCTTGCGATCGGCCACCGCCTTGAACCGGGTGAACACCGCCTCGAGCTCGGTGTCGTCGAGTGCGTAGCCGAGCGTCACGAGGTGGCGCCGGAGTGCGTGGCGGCCGGAGTGCTTGCCGAGCACGAGCCGCGCCCCCTCGAGCCCGAGCTGCTCCGCGTCGAGAATCTCGTAGGTTCGGCGGTGCTTGATGACGCCGTCCTGGTGGATACCCGACTCGTGCGCGAAGGCGTTGGCGCCGACGACGGCCTTGTTCGGCGGCACGCGCACGCCCGTACAGCGCGAGACGAGCCGCGATGCGGCGCCGATTTCCTGCCGGCGGATGGCGGTCTGCACGCCATACACCGCGTGTCGCGTGCAGAGCGCCATCACGATTTCCTCGAGCGCCGCGTTGCCCGCGCGCTCCCCGAGTCCGTTGATGGTGCACTCGACTTGCCGCGCGCCTGCCCGCACGCCGGCCAGCGAGTTGGCGACGGCCAGGCCCAGGTCGTCGTGGCAGTGCGTGGAGATGACGATCGGCCGTGCGCCGACAACCGACTCCCGGATGGAGGTGATCAGCGCGAAGTATTCCTCCGGTGTCGTGAAGCCGACGGTGTCGGGAATGTTGAGCGTCGTGGCGCCGGCGGCGACGGCGGCGTGGAGCACCTCGAGCAGGAAGACCGGGTCGCTGCGCGTCGCGTCCTCAGGCGAGAACTCGACATCGTCCGAGAGCGACCGGGCGAGCTCCACCATCTCGACCGTGCGCCGCAGCACGTCTGGGCGCGTGCTCCGGAGCTTGTGCTGGATATGGAGGTCGGAGGTCGCGATGAAGGTGTGGATGCGGCGGCGGCGTGCCGGTTGTATCGCGGACGCCGCGCGTTCGATGTCGTGCGGTGTCGCGCGGGCGAGCCCGCAGATCACCGGCGCGTCGGCGGCATCGTCGACCCGCTCGGCGATGTCATGCACCGCCTGCCAATCACCGGTGGACGCGGCGGGAAAGCCGGCCTCGATGACGTCCACGCCGAGGCGGGCGAGGACGCACGCCACCTGGAGTTTCTCCGCCGGCGTCATGGTGCATCCGGGCGCCTGCTCGCCGTCGCGCAGCGTCGTGTCGAAGATGCGCACGTGGTCCACGCCCGGGCGCTCGCTTGCGGCGGTGCTCATGCGCTCTCCACCCCGGGTCGTGCGAGTTTCGGCTGGACGAACGGCATCATGGCGCGAAGCTCGGCGCCGACACGCTCGATCTGGTGCTCGGTGTCGTTCTGGCGGGCGGCGGTGAACCACGGGCGTCCCCGCTCGTTTTCGCGCACCCAGTCCTTGGCGAACGATCCGTCGCGGATGCGACCGAGCAGCGCGCGCATCACGGCGCGCGTCTCGTCGTTGATGACCTGCGGGCCCGCGACGTAGTCGCCATACTCGGCCGTGTCGCTGACCGAGTATCGCATGTAGTTGAGGCCGCCCTGGTACATCAGGTCGACGATGAGCTTCAGCTCGTGCATGCACTCGAAGTACGCCAGCTCCGGCTGGTAGCCGGCCTCGACGAGCGTCTCGAAACCCGCCTTCACCAGGTGCGAGACCCCACCGCAGAGCACCGCCTGCTCGCCGAACAGGTCCGTCTCGGTCTCCTCGAGGAACGTCGTCGCGATCACGCCGGCGCGCGTGCAGCCGATCGCCCGCGCGTAGGCGAGCGCGTCGTCGAGCGCGTGGCCGCTGGCATCCTGCGCGACGGCCACGAGTCCCGGCGTCCCGCCACCCTCCACGAAGAGCTCGCGGACGCGGTGCCCGGGTGACTTGGGCGCGACGAGACTCACGTCCACACCCACCGGAGGCTCGATCAGCTGGTAGTGCACGTTGAAACCGTGAGCGAACATCAGCGTCTTGCCCGGCGTCAGCGCGGCGCGGAGCGCTTCACGAAACAGCTCGGCCTGCGCGGTATCCGGCACGAGCACCATCACGATGTCTGCCTCTTCGGCCGCCGCCCTCGCACTGAGCACGCGGAATCCGGCTTTCTCGGCCTTGGCGCGGCTCTTCGACGTCTCGGGCAGCCCGACGCGCACGTCGACACCGCTTTCGTGGAGGTTGAGCGCGTGGGCGTGCCCCTGACTGCCGAAGCCGATGACGGCCACCCGCCGGCCGGAAAGACGCGCGAGGTCGGCGTCGCGGTCGTAGTAGATCCTGGCGCTCATTGGTCGCTGTCTCCGGCCACGCCATCGGCCTGTGACTGGAAGGACGCCTCGCGGTCGGCGTTCTGTCCGCCGCGCGTCATCGCCAGTGTTCCGGTGCGCCTCAGTTCGGCGATTCCCGCCGGGCGCAGGCGGCCGATGAAGGCCTCGACGCGCTCCGGCGTGTCGGTGAGCTCGAGAATGACTGCTTCACCACCGACGTCGAGTACGCGAGCGCCGTCCTCGAGTGCGAGCGTGACGACCGCGGCCAGCCGGGAACCCGGCGCCACGATTCGCGCGAGCACGGTCTCACGCTGCACCGCGCCGCTGGCCGTGAGGTCGTGGACCGCGAGCACTTCGATCAGCCCGTCGAGTTGCCTGACGACCTGCGTCGCGTCGGTCGCGTCGACGACGACGGTCATCCGGCTGACGCCGGCCGTCTCGGAATGCCCCACGGCGAGCGACGCGATGTTGTACGCGCGCCGTCGCAGGAGGGACACCGTGCGAGTCAGGACGCCGGGATGGTCCTGCACGAGTACGTTCAGCGTGTGCTGTTGCATTGAACTGCCTGGGTGAAGTGGTGGGAGCAGTGGAGTGCAGTGGTCATGACACCACCATCTCTCCGATGGAGTTGCCCTGCGGGACGATCGGGAACACGTTTGCCTCGCGCTCGACGCGAAAATCCACGAGCGCGCAGCCGTCATGGCGCCAGGCGTCGTCGATCGCGCGTCGTGCGTTCTCGGCGTGCGTAACCGTGGTGCCGCGGATACCGTACGCTTCGGCGAGGAGGGCGAAGTCGGGCCCGGTGAGCGGTGTCTCGCTGTACCGGCGCTGCAGGAAGAGCTCCTGCCACTGGCGCACCATGCCGAGGTAGCCGTTGTTGATGACGGCGATCTTCACGTTGCGCACTCCCTCCTGGCAGAGCGTCGCGATCTCCTGGTTCGTCATCTGGAAGCCGCCATCGCCGCAGACGACCCACACCGTCGTGTCAGGCGTGGCGAGCGCGGCGCCGAGGGCGGCGGGGAGCGCAAAACCCATCGTGCCTGCGCCGCCGCTGGTGATGTGCGTGCGCGGCCGGTGCCAGTCGAGAAGCTGCGCCGCCCACATCTGGTGCTGCCCGACGTCGGTGATCACGCGCCAGTCGCTTCGCTCGCGGAACGCGTCGTTCATCGCGTCGTAGACGTCGTGCGGCATCAGCGGCGCCGAGCGCTCACGCCGGACGTACGCCTGGCGCGGCAGGTGACGAGCCTCCAGTGCGCGAATCTCGTCGAGCCAGGCACGCGTCTCGAGCGGCCGTACAAGACCGCGCAGCGCGATGAGCGCGAGGCGAGCGTCGCCGATGACCGGGACGTCGGTACGCACGACCTTCCCGATCTGCGCGGGGTCCAGGTCCACGTGGATGACCTTCGCCTTGGGCGCGAAGGTCGAGGCCTTGCCGGTGACCCGGTCGTCGAACCGGCTGCCGATGTTGAGGAGGACGTCGCACATCTGGATGGCGCGGTTCACGTGCACCCACCCGTGCATGCCGGGCATCCCCAGCGAGAGCCGATTGTTCTCCGGGAAAGCGCCGAGCCCGTGCAGCGTCGTGACCACCGGGATGTGGGCGTGTTCGGCGAACGCGAGCAGCTCGAGCGTCGCGCCCGACTGAATGACACCGTGTCCGGCGATGATGAGCGGACGCTCCGCGTGGGAGAGCATCGCGGCGGCGGCGCGAATCGCGTCCTCGCACGGGGCGACGGGCGGGTGGTAGCCCGGGAGGTCGAACGGCGCGTCCCATTCGGGTTCGATCGTTGCCTGCTGGGCGTCCTTCGTGACGTCCACCAGCACGGGCCCCGGCCGTCCGGAGCGCGCGATGTGAAACGCTTCGGCGATCACGCGCGGGAGCGTGCGCGGATCGGTGACCAGGTAGTTGTGTTTCGTGATCGGCGCCGTGATACCGGTGATGTCCACCTCCTGGAAGGCGTCGGTGCCGATGAGCGCGCTCGGCACCTGTCCGGTGATGGCAACGAGCGGCGTGCCGTCCATCCACGCATCGGCGATGGCCGTCACGAGGTTCGTGGCGCCCGGTCCGCTGGTGGCCACGCAGACCCCCACGCGCCCGCTGGCGCGCGCGTACCCCTCGGCGGCATGTCCAGCCCCCTGTTCGTGCCGGCAGAGCACGTGGCGAAGCCGGTCGCGATACTCCCAGAGCGCGTGATAGAAGGGCATGATGGCGCCGCCCGGGATTCCGAAGATCAGGTCGACACCCTCGCGAATGAGCGCCTCGCAGAGGATCTGTGCGCCGGTGCGCGTCGTCGCGCCGGTCACGCGCCCACCGCGGCCCGTGCGGCCTGTGCAGCCCGCTCCGTGCGTGCCGGATCGGCGTCGAGCACTGCCCCGCGCGCGGCGTTTGTCACGAAGCGCACGTAGCGCGAGAGCCACCCGCGCGTGAAGCGCGGCGCCGGCGCCGTCCACGCTGCTCGCCGGGCGTCGAGCTCGTCGTCGGACAGCGCCACGTCCAGCCGTCGCGCGGCCAGGTCGATCTCGATCACGTCGCCGTCGCGCAGCAGCCCGATCACGCCGCCCTCCGCCGCCTCGGGAGAAACGTGCCCGATGCAGAGCCCGCGGGTGCCGCCGGAGAAGCGACCGTCGGTTACCAGCGCGATCGTCCCGCCCAGCGGCATCCCCTTGAGGAAGCTCGTGAGCGCGAGCATCTCGCGCATGCCGGGGCCGCCCCTCGGGCCCTCGTTGCGAACGACCACGACGTCGCCCTCGCGGATGCGCCCCGCATCAGCCGCCGCCAGCGCCTCCTCCTCGCGATCGAAGACCCGGGCCGGGCCCCGAAAGGTCATCTCGTGCTGGTCCACGGCGCCGATCTTCACCACCGCGCCCTCGGGCGCGAGGGATCCGAACAGCGCACAGAGCGCACCGCGCGCGGCGTGCGGGGCGTCGATCGGGCGGATGCACTCGGGGTTCGTGTTGGTGATGGCTTCGATGTTCTTGCCGAGCGACTGCCCGGTGACGGTCATTGCGCCGAGGTCGAGCAGGCCTGGACGCCTGGCGAGCTCGGCGAGAATAGCCGGCACGCCACCCGCGTCGTGAATGTCCTGCAGGTGCCACTGCCGGTTGCCGTCCCAGGCGGGAGAGACCTTGGTGAGTTGCGGCACCTGTTCGGCGACGTCGTTGATCCGTGCGAGGGAGTAGTCCACGCCGGCCTCGTTGGCGAGGGCAAGCACGTGGAGCACGGTATTGGTCGAGCCACCCATCGCGACGTCGAGCGCGATCGCATTGTCGATCGCGGCGCTCGTGACGATGTCGAGAAACCGCGTGTTCTCGCGCACCATCCGCAGCACCTCGTGCGCTGCGCGTCGCACCAGGTCGAGGCGCTCCGGGGCGGTGGCCAGTAGCGATCCGTTGTAGGGCAGCGCCACGCCGAGCGCCTCGCACAGGCAGTTCATCGAGTTCGCCGTGAACATGCCGCTGCAGCTGCCGCAGGTGGGGCAGGCGAGCGTCTCCAGTTCCTCCAGCCGCGCGTCGTCTATGGTTCCAGCCGCATGCTGGCCCACGCCCTCGAACACGGAGATGAGGTCGATCTTCCGTCCGGCGCGGTCGACGCCGGCCCGCATCGGGCCGCCGGAGACGAAGATGGTCGGCACGTTCACGCGGGCCGCGCCCATCAGCATGCCGGGGACGATCTTGTCGCAGTTCGGGATGCAGATGAGGCCATCGAAGCAATGCGCGGCCACCATCGTCTCCACACAGTCGGCGATGAGCTCGCGCGACGGCAGGGAGTAGTGCATCCCCGCGTGTCCCATCACGATGCCGTCGTCCACACCGATCGTGTTGAACTCGAACGGCACGCCGCCGGCCTCGCGCACCGCATCCTTCACCACGCGGCCGAAGGCCTGAAGGTGCACGTGACCGGGCACGATATCGACGTACGAGTTGCAGACCGCGATGAGCGGCTTGTCGAAGTCGCGCTCGTCCCTGATCTGGCCCGTCGCGCGCAGCAGGGCGCGGTGCGGGGCTCGGTCGCGTCCTCGTTTGACGGTGTCCGATCTCATGCGGCGAAGGGCAAAGGGAAGCAGGATGCAGGGCGAAACGACATGGAAAAGCAGAGGCCCCCTCCGTTACCGGAGAGGGCCTCTGTACGTTCGAGGTCGTCCCTCCCGGTCTGACTCGGGAGGGGCGGTGAGCGCTCTAGGTCATGGCCTGGCGCGTTCGCTCCCATCCCTTGGCTCTGATGAGCACCACGAGAATCGCGATGCCGAGCGAAAGGCTGGAAAGTCGAAGGAGCGCAAGTGCGATGGTCATGTTCCCAGTAGTACGGTCAAGTCGCCGGCAACCCCTACAAGCCTCGCCTGGGTCGACGCCCGGTTCTCGAGTGATCCTGGCCCGGATGTGCCGGATCAGGTGGCCAAACGCTGCTTCGCACTCGGGAAGGTCCCGAGGACGCGGCATTTCCGGCACCCGCTCGTGGCCTGCTCGACGATGCTGGCAAGCCGTTCATCGGAACCCGCGTGTTCCACGTCCAGCACGAACTCGTACTCCCACGGCTCGCCGGTTGGGCGCGCGCTCAACCGTGTCAGGCTCAGCCCCGCGGCGGCGATCGGCTGGAGCAGGCGCAGCAGCGCGCCCGGCTCGTCGTCCACGATGATCGCCAGCGAGGTCTTGTGCATCGCGTTCGGCACGCGCATCGCGCTGTCACGCGCGATCCCGATGAATCGGGTCTGATTGTCGCCACGATCCTCGACGTTCTTCGCAAGCACGGCAAGCCCGTAGCGCTTTGCCGCGTGCCGACCGGCGAGCGCCGCGCGCGTCGGGTCGGCCGCGCCGGCCACGTCGCGCGCCGCTCCCGCCGTGTCGTACGCGGCGCGCGGCTCGATCTTCGCATGCCGCTCGAAGAAGCTCCGGCACTGATCGAGCGCCACGGGATGGCTCGCCACGCTCCGGATGCCCCGGAGCGTCGCTCCGCGAACGCCGAGCACGCAATGATGAATGGGCACGATGGTCTCCGAGACGATGCAGGTGCCCTCAACGCGGAGGAGTGCATCGTCGGTGTCGGTCACGGTTCCGGCGAGCGTGTTTTCGATCGCGAGGACGCCGGCGTCGACCCTGCCGGTGGCCACGGCGCGCACGACGTCGGTGTTCCCGCGCATCGGCACGTGCTCGGCGCCGGGCCAGAGCGCCGTGACCGCGAGTTCGCTGAAGGCGCCAAAGTCACCCTGGAACGCCACGCGGGCGACCGCGGTGCGTGTCGGCCTAGTCACGATACGCGGTCTCCGAGAGGGCGGCGCGCAGGTCGCGTCGGCCGCGGGTGATCTGGGTTTCGACGGTTTTTGGCGAGAGCGCGAGTCGCCGCGCGATCTCCATGAGCGACACGCCGTCCTTCCAGCGCAGCCGGCAGACGAGTTGACGCCGCTCGGGCATGCGGTCGAGCGTGGCATCGATGATCCCGAGCAGTGCGATGTCGCGCGATCCGTCGTCGGGAATCTCCGCGTCCGCGTACGCGTCGATGTGGCCGGCGAACAGGCCGGACTCGCTCGCCCACCGCTCGCACACTTCTTCGTGATCGAGGACGTCCAGCGCACGGTTCCTGGTGGCGCGAAACAGGTAGGCGCGCAACCCGACGCGCAGGTCGATGCGTTCGCGGGCGTGCCAGA
>ERZ1292633.4661-Hain-H41-02um-R1-4661-length-12638-cov-4_pt1 | contig 12638 bp, 13 predicted proteins | sample MGYA00564406_ERZ1292633 | MGnify/ENA primary metagenome ERZ1292633 (study PRJEB36523, sample SAMEA6512639) | groundwater metagenome | collected 2019-01-08 | study: AquaDiva: Metagenomics assemblies of 32 groundwater samples
AAATATGTTTTATCTATGGGCGCGTGCGCCAGCTCTGGTGGCTTTTATCGAGCTTATCACGTCTTACAAGGTTGTGATAAAGTCGTTCCCGTTGACGTCTATGTTCCGGGATGTCCACCCACGCCAGAAGCGGTACTTGATGGAATTATGTCATTGCAAAGAATGATTGCGACTCAACAACCTCGTCCATGGCGAGACAACTGGAAAAATCCTTATGACCAAACTTGAAGAGTTAAAGAAAAACCTTTCTGAAAAATTCAACACTGCGAATTTTAAATTTAGTCACAATTTTGGTGACGACGTTCTTGAAATTCCCAAGGATCAAATTGCTCCGGATTTGCGCTATTTTCGTGAAATAGGAAAATTTGATTTTTTGATGGACATCTGCGGAGTGGATTATCCGGCTCGAGCGCTTCGTTTTGACGTGGTTTATCATCTCTTTTCTTCCCGTGATGGTTCCCGATTGCGCATGAAAGCGCAAGTCGGCGAAGGCGATTCAGTGGATTCAGCCATTCGCATTTGGCGCGGAGCTGATTGGTTTGAGCGCGAAGCCTTTGACATGTTTGGTATTAAATTTAGCGGTCACCCCAATTTAAGAAAAATTTTGACCCATCATCAATTTGTCGGTCATCCCTTGCGAAAAGATTATGAAGCCGATCGTCAGCAAGCTTGCAATGAAACTTTGCCGGTTCATTTTGATGATACCGATTCCGAGAGCGGAGCTATTCTTAATGAAAATTTAGTTCCTATAAATATTGGCCCATCACATCCAGCTATGCATGGAACACTTCGCGTAATGGCGGAACTGGATGGAGAAACCGTGGTTCGTGCCAGTTGCGAAATTGGTTACTTGCATCGCTGTTTCGAAAAAATGGCGGAAACACATCCTTATAACCAGGTGATTCCCTATACGGATCGACTGAATTACTGTTCGGCGCCGATGAACAATGTAGGTTATTGCAAAACGGTAGAAAGATTAATGGGCGTAGAAATTCCGCCAAAGGCTCAAGCCATGCGCGTGATTCTATGTGAACTTTCACGCGTCATCGATCATATCATTTCTGTCGGTACTGGCGGTGTTGATTTAGGAGCTTTAACGGCCTTCTTTCATCTCTTCACTTACCGAGAAAAAGTTTATACTTTATTCGAAAAGCTTTGTGGCTCTCGCCTGACTGTGGCGATGACTCGAGTCGGAGGCATGGCTCAAGATGCGCCGGAAGGTTGGTTCGATGATGTCTTGGCTTTTTGCAAAGAAATGCGAGCCGGAGTTGACGAAATTTCTAAACTCATGATCGACAACAAAATTTTTATTAAACGCACACAAGGTGTTTGTCCGGTCACTGCTCAAGAAGCAATTTCCTGGGGATACACGGGGCCGCTGTTGCGCGCATCAGGTGTCAATCTGGATTTGCGGAAGACGGCGCCTTATTATGGATATGACGCTTTAAATTTTGAGGTCCCTGTTGGAACCAGCGGTGACATTTACGATCGTTATCTTGTTCGCATCGAAGAAATGAAGCAATCCATTCGTATCATCGAGCAAGTTTGTAAAAACCCTCCGGGTGGTGATTACACCATTCGCGACAAGGGAATTGTTTTGCCAGAGAAAAAAGATGTTTATGGGAATATCGAAGGACTGATGAATCACTTTATGTTGGTGATCAAAGGTCTTCGACCGCCTCCAGGCGAAATTTACGATGCCACTGAAGCAGCGAACGGTGAGCTTGGATTTTATTTAGTCAGCGATGGAAGTGCAAATCCCTATCGTTTGAAAGTAAGACCACCTTGTTTTGCGATTTATCAGTCATTTCCCCATGTCGTTAAAGGGGCCATGCTCGCTGATGCTATCGCTACAGTATCAAGTATGAATGTGATCGCAGGAGAACTGGATAGATAATAGAAATGGATATGAGAAAGTAGAGAAAGGTAACCAAATGTTTGAATTGTCATCTGAAGGACAAAAAGCAGTAAAAAAAGAACTGACTCGATATGAATCGAAAGATTCGGCGATTATACCAAGTCTTTACATTGCTCAAAAAGAAAATAAAGGCTGGGTGAACAGTGAAGTGATCAAACATTTGAGCCTGATCATGGAAATTCCAGAATCGAAAATAACGGAAGTCTTTAAATTTTACACCATGTTCAATCAGAAACCGGTCGGGAAACATCATGTGCAAGTTTGCACAAATATTTCTTGTGCGGTGAATGGCTCACGCGAACTGGCTCATCATATTTGCAAAGAACTGGGAGCTAAATATGATCAGGTCACGAAGGATGGTCGATTCACAGTTTCAAAAGTGGAATGTTTGGGTTCTTGTGGAACGGCTCCTATGATGCAAGTGAATGACAAATATTATGAAAATCTAACTCCTGAATCGGCAATGAATATTTTACGAGGAATGAAATAAGATGGAAACAAAACTTCTTACTGAATTTTATCATTTAGATGAGTTTCGTGGACTGAGTGGATACAAAGCCAAGGGTGGTTATGCGATCCTTGCAAAAGCTTTGAAAATGCAGCCTCAACAAATTATTGACGAAGTTAAAGCCAGCGGCCTGCGGGGTCGTGGTGGTGCAGGCTTTCCTACGGGATCCAAATGGGGATTCTTACCAAAAAATAATGAGCCTCGCTATTTGCTTTGCAATGCAGACGAAGGCGAGCCCGGAACTTTCAAAGATCGTTTGATGATGGAGCGAGCTCCTCACCAATTGATTGAAGGCATGATTATTTCTTCTTATGCGATTAGTTCGAAAAAAAGTTATATTTATATTCGTGGAGAATATGATTTTCCTTATGAATGTTTGATGCAAGCTCTTGAGGAAGCCTATAAAGCTGGATACCTTGGAAAAAATATTTTGGGTTCTGGCTTTGATCACGATATGGATGTCTATCGTGGGGCGGGTGCTTATATTTGCGGTGAAGAAACGGGAATGATTTCTTCGCTTGAAGGATTTAAAGGGCAACCGAAGTTGAAACCCCCTTTCCCAGCTGTTCAAGGCTACTTAAGAAAACCAACTATCGTTAATAACGTCGAAACTTTGGCGGCCGTAATTCCAATTTTGCGGGATGGTGCTCAAGCTTATCGAAAATTTGGCACTGAAAAATCGGCTGGAACAAAATTATTTTCGTTAAGTGGAAATGTCGTTAAGGCTGGCAATTACGAAGTTCCGTTAGCCTATCCCTTGATGGATTTAATTAACAAAGAAGGCGGCGGACTTAAGCCAGGAAGAAAATTGAAAGCCGTAATCCCTGGAGGTTCTTCTGCTCCGGTTTTAACAGCCGAAGAATGCACCAAAGCAACTTTGGATTATGAATGCTTGGCTCAAATGGGAAGCATGCTTGGTTCGGGTGCTGTGATTGTCATTGATGATTCTCAATGCATGGTCGATTTATTAGGTGTTTTGATGCATTTTTATCATCATGAATCTTGTGGGCAATGCACTCCTTGTCGTGAAGGAACGGGTTGGTTGAATAAAATCACCCATTCTATTTTGGAAGGACGGGGACGATTGCAGGATATTGATCTGCTTTTACGAGTCGCTGATAATATGAAGGGACGTACCATTTGCGCCCTCTCGGATGCAGCCGCTTTACCGGTCATTAGTTTTGTTAGCAAATTTCGAGAAGAATTTGAATTCTTTGTTCGCGAAGGACGCTCTAAAGTTAAAGGAACGACATATGCCGAAATGCACCATTAATGGCAAAGAAATAGAAGTCAAAGCTGGCGCCACAATTATGGAAGCCATGTATCAGATGGATGAAGCCATCGCCCACTATTGTTATCATCCGGGTTTGAGTGTTGCGGGTGTCTGTCGTCTTTGCATCGTTGATATCGAGGGAAATCCTCGACCGCAAATTGCTTGTAATACTGCGGTTACCGACGGCATGAAGATATCTAATAAATCAGACAAAATTCGTGAAGGCGTTAAATGGGTTTTGGATTTCCACTTGATCAACCATCCTTTGGATTGTCCCATCTGTGATCAAGCCGGTGAATGTGGTTTGCAAGAGCAATACATGGAATTCGGCAAATATGATCCAGAAATGGCCGAGAGAAAAGTTAAAAAACATAAAGTCGTCGATCTTGGTCCGACTGTTGTTTTGGATTCAGAAAGATGTATTTTATGTTCTCGTTGTGTGCGATTCACTGATGAAGTTTCTAAAACTCATGAATTGGGAATTTTCAATCGAGGAGATCGCAGTGAGATCGGAACAGCCGAAGGAAAAGAACTGAATAATAAATATTCTCTTAACACTGTGGATATTTGTCCGGTGGGGGCCTTAACTTCAAAAGATTTTCGTTTTCGTCAGCGAGTTTGGTATCTTAAAGATTCCGACACCATTTGTAATGGCTGCAGTACGGGTTGCAGTGTAAAAGTCTATTTTAATAAAGAGGGTTTATTTCGTGTAAGACCTGTTGTTAATCCAGAGGTTAATGGGCATTGGATGTGCGATGAAGGTCGCGATATTTATAAGTTTGTTAATCGCGACATTCGATTGTTGAAAGCAAAAAAGAAAACTAATTCTGGTGAATGGACAGAGCTAACAGCAGGGGCTGCAGCCAAAGAAGCCAGTGGTATTGCTAAGTCTGCTGGTGCAGATGTCGCCTTGGTTTTAACTGGACAATACACCAACGAAGAATATGAAAAAATCGTCGAGACTTTCGTAAAAGATTTTAAATCGAAGAAAATTTATCATTGGATCAATAATAAAGAACATCTTAACGACTTTGATGGCTTGCTGATTCGAGGAGATAAAAATCCTAACACCAAAGGATTAATTGGAGTTTTGGAATCTCATTCTTTGACATCACCTTTTTCAAATCTAGAAGCTGATCTTAAAAAGGGAACTGTTAAAACTCTTGTTGTGGCTGCACCTGAAAATTTTGCGGTGTATTTAGATCTTAAAGAAAAATTGAGCCTGTTTACCAAAGCTCAAAATTTAATTTGGTTATCTTCCGTAAAAAATTCCGACTTGGATGATATGAATGGAAATATTTGGCAAATCCCAATGAAAAGTTATATCGAAAAATCGGGAACCTTTACAAACCATGCGGGTCTTGAGCAAAAATTCCATAAAGTAACAACAGTGGTCTCGGAATCATTGACTCTTGGTGAAGCTGCTGAACTTTTAGCAGGAAAAAATATTAGCGTAGCGGTGACTCCAACTCGGGAAACATTTGTTGAGGCTGATCGTCGCGCTGACTTAGTCCGATTGGAACATCGTAAGAAAAATGAGTTTGTTTACAAACGAGGAAGCCTATGAGCGTCGTCCAAAATACTTCAGAAAAAAGCAAATGGTATTTGCCCGGAATTTTGACGGGCATGATGATAACCATGCAGCATCTGGTAAAAAACTTAGTTAATAAAAAGCAAATGACGACCTTGAATTATCCTGAAGAGAAATATGAATATTCTCCTCGCTTCAAAGGAAATCATGTTCTGACTGTCAAAAAGGATGGATCACTTCGTTGCACCGCTTGCATGTTGTGTGCAACCGCGTGTCCAGCTGAATGTATTAAAATAGTAGCCAGTGAGCATAAAGATCCCAGCGTTGAAAAATTTCCTATTCATTACGAAATTGATATTCTTCGTTGCGTTTTCTGCGGTTATTGTGAAGAAGCCTGCCCTGTGGATGCCGTGCGTATGGGCCCGGAATGGCAAACTCCTGGTGTTACCGGTGCTAACTTTATTTATGACATTAATCATTTGGCTTATCGACCGAACTTAAAGGGTGGCATTCTTTCTCATGTTGATGACGAAGAAAGAATCAAATCAGGAATCTAAGAATCGATAATTGAATGAGGCCGCGCCCCTAAATTCCAAATCCAAACAAGACTTTGGCATATGTTCCGCTCATGTTGAGATCCGGATTGGTCGTAACCGCGCCTCTTGAATCCGTCATTTTTTTCCATTTGAAATCTTCGTATCCGACTTCAGCTCCAACCAAAAAGCTGAGCAGTTTAATTCCGGCTTCAACCCCCACAGTGTATGAAGTCGAAGTTTCCGGTGTTAAATCAGCCGAAACCCCTGAACCAACTGAGGGCCCGGCGGAAGTCGTTGTCCACTTCATATTGTTTGAATGAGAAATTCCATAAGTTGCGATAGGACCCAGGAATATTAAAGTGTTAATTAACCGATAATTTAAGACCAAGGCAGTTCGGGTCGAGGAAGTTTTATATTCAAGTCCATTATTGCTGATTTTAAAACCTAGATTTTCATAGCGAGCGCCAAAACCTAAGCCCACGACTGGTAAAACAAAAATAGCATCAACACCCAAGCCGTAATTAGGAGCAATTGAAGGGACGTCGCTGGCAGTACCAGAATACACGCTGGTTAAATCAGGACCGCTTCCCAATAGACCATAAGTTAATCGTGCTTCAAATAGTGCCCGAGCTGAAGGCGCTGAAAATAATCCCAGCAAAACAATAACAAGCAGTGATTTTTTCATAAGATCTCCTATAGTTAGTCCATTGTATTTCGTTTGTTAAATGGGGTCTATTGATTCGCCCACTTATCTTATGATGAAGACAAAAGTCTTGCGAAGACTAGCACACGCCCTAGGTCTCATGAAATTCAGTGTGAGTTGTCCGTACGCGTAGGTATGCTAAATTAAAATAATGATTCAAGACCTATTCATTCCCGAAGAGTGGGAGCGCTTAAATGATCATTTTCGAACTCACTTAAAAGTTCCAGGCGATCAGCTCATCAAATTTTATCGAGGGCTTGGTCATGCTGTTTATGAAATGAGCATGGGAACCTCACAATTTTATTCCCACAAAAGAAGCGTGGGTTTTGTTAAAGGAAACAGTCCTTATTTTGAGTTTTTAATTCCAAATTACTTACGTGAAGCTTATCAAATTCAATCCATGGATTTAAACTCTTTGCAGCAGCATCATGCCAGTTGGACAGAATGGGCTAACACCTTAAAAAAAGACACCGTCTTTGTCATCGCCAGCGAGGATCATCCTGTAACTGGTGAACTTCAAGATCTAGAGGAACTGGATGCCATCCTGAATGAAAAAAAAATATTTTTTCTACGAATATCACACTCGTCACATTTATTTCATCCTATTGAGCTTAAACCTTACACTGTAAGAATTTGTTCTTTAAGTCGCGAATTAAGTCTTGTGCTCATGGGGGCCAAATTCAAAGTGCCACCAGTGGTGGCTCAGGTGATGAGCTGGTCCACAAAAGAAGCTCAATCTTCTTTACGAAATTTGCAGAACAAAAAAGAATTTCCAAAAGAGATTCAAAAATTCGAAAGCGAGATGACTGAATTTTCTTATCCCTGGTCAGACGCCAAAAGAATTTATGATCGGAGTCTGCTGGTATTCCCCGGTGTCACCGGAGATTTAATGACTCATGCCTTATCCAAAGCCTTAGGTTTTTCTGCATCCACAAGTTTAAGTTTGAATCTTTGGTCCACTCACCTTTGTCAATGGAACTCAGTTAAGATGTTTAAAAATTGGTGGAAATTGTCCCCAGCAGACGACCTTCTTCGAGATTTATTGATCATGAGCCCCGATGTCATTCAAAGAAATGGGTTTGCTGAAGTAGCGCGAAAGACGTATGAAGAGCTAAAGTCTTCACAAACCTGGAAATTTTGATGGATTATAAAGCTTCTTTTTTTGTGCTTAAAAAAATTAAATATTTGGAAGCCGATTTAATTATCCATGCTTTATCTTCTAATGGAGAGAAATTTTCTTTTTTAGCGCGAGGGGCTTTGAAAAGTAAAAAAAGATTTGGTGGAGGGGTGCTCGAGCCCACTCATCAAGCTCTTTTTACCTACCAAAAACCTCACAATGGTGGAAGTCTGCATTTGCTGAAAGACGCTCAAATCATCCATGACTTTGCCCCCATTCGAAGAAGTTATGAGACTTTAGAATTTGCTCTTCAGGTTATTGGTTGTATCGAAAAAGTCAGTCAAGAAGGCGATTCCAACTCAGAAATTTTATACAATTTACTAGGCCACACCATGAAGGCCATAGAGACCACTCAGCATTTAGAAATTTTAAAAACGCAATTTTATCTCAAATTCATGATGCAACAAGGAGTTATCACTCTTGAGCCTTGGATGGGTCCTTTTTTAAAGACACAAATTCAAAAGCATGAGGACTTGGCGGGGCGGGAAGAGTTGATGAGGGGGAAGTTGACTCCGCTTGAATCCAGAGTTCGCGAATATATCACTACCGCCACGGCCCACTAGATAGAGAGCCTCTTAAAATTCCAAATATCTGCGTTCTCGGCCAAAAATCTCCTTCGACGTACAGGAAGTACGCCCTCAGTCAGTTTTTGACCTGCGGCCTTGATCTTTGGAATTTGTAAGAGGCTCTGTGAAGATTTGTGAAAGTTTAATGCCGCTATCTTTAAGCATAATATTTCCTAAATCTTCTTGTTCGTTAAGTCCTGACTTTTACCCACATCTTTATTAAACTGGCGCCATTTTAATGGTGATAATCAGAAACTGATCCAGAGATCTGAGCTTTCATGATTATTGAGCGACAAGTTAAGTAGTGGTTAACGAGCAGAGGATTTAGGTGGAGTTTTTTCACGTCTGTGTAAGGGTTGTGTTGGGGCTGCAAATTCAATTCTAGCAGTCCGAGCACCATCTATTACCAACTCGAATCTATCCTCTGGGTTCTCATTCATATATCTGATGACACCATTGCAACCAAACCGCCCGTTATTCGTGTAGCCAATATCCCCATAGTAAAGATAATTGTTATAGTATGTATATGTCCCGCCTGGCGAATTTCCCATATATTCAGATCCACAGCTAAGAATACCGCTGCTACCACCAGTCGGATCCGACGCGAAAAGATGTGTTCCTCCAATAAGCTGAATTGGATATCTGAAATCAGCAAAAACGTTTGAAGTGAAGAACATTATAGATATAAAAAACAAAAAAGGGCTCAACAGATGTCTATTCTTTTTACACAAAGAAGTCATATATTTCTCCTAAACAAGTACATGTTATTCCAAATTAATAAAATGCATTTTATAGGCCAAACCCCTATTTAATACCCTCGGACCAGTTTCTGACTTAATTCAAATGAATAAATGATGCTTGTTGATCATGAATGCTAAGAAATCCATATAGGATCATAAAAATAAAATGTGATTCTAAAAACTTGTGGGTAAAAGTCAGCGTTAAGTCAGCAAGCTTGGTTGAATCAAGCGCATAACGGAATTATTTTCTCCTGCCCAGGGGATGGCTTTTTTCCATGACTTGGGCGAGGTGGTCCATTCCAAGATGAATGTATTTTTGAGTGGCTTGAAGGCTTTGATGGCCTAGCAATTCTTGAAGAGTTCTGAGGTTGGCGCCACTGCTTAGCAAATGGGTAGCAAAGCTGTGTCTGAGGGCATGAGGATGAAGACGGTGAGTCAGCCCGGTTTTAACGCCAAGATCACGAATCATTTGATAAGCTGTTCGAGGATTAAGAGCAACTTCTCCCCAGATAAAATTGTTTGACGGATTTTTTTGCGATTTAAAATAGAGTTTAATGACTTGCAAAGATTTTGAAGGAAGTACGATCAATCTTTCTTTTCTTCCTTTTCCTAAGACTAAAATGGTTCCACGATCGCGATCGATTTTATTCCAAGTTAAATTACAAGCTTCACTGATGCGAAGTCCTCCGCCATAAAGAAGATGAAATAGCACCTCAGCTTTGGGATCGGGGACTGACTTCAGAGTCGCCAGTATACTTAAAGCTTCATCCACCGAAATAAAGTGCGGAATTTTCTGAGGCACTTTGGGGCTTGCTAAAGAATGAGCCCAATCCTGAGAGGTCAGTTCATTATCAAAAAGATAGTGGAAAAAACTCTTCAAGGTTGCCGTTTTTCTGTTCCTTGAAGCTAAGCTCAATTTAGCCCAACGGTTCTGCGCAAGCCGTGCTAAGGGCAAAAGCTGGTTTTGGGATAGCTTTGTGAGTCTTGTATTTTTTTCAGGGGTCATTTCAAAGGCTTGCTGGATATCTCGACCATAACTGACTAAAGTGTGATCAGAGCATGATCTAATATTCTCAAGTTCTTTCAAGAACTTAGATAAAAGATCTGGCAAATCAAGGGTCCTATTTTCAAGTTTCAATGCGATGTTTCCTCTTGTTTTATTAAGGAAAAAATATAATGCCATGCAATAATTTCCTTGGAAAAAACACAAGGTCTCGTATATATTGCATTCATTAACGCGGTGTTTCAAAGTGAGACGGTTGCACGTAAGCTGAAATTGAACGTCGGTACTAGCCCCTCACTTTGGTTCCCTGCTGCTAATTATCTTAAACTGAAAAGGCGGTACGTATGAACGAGAATTCGAATTCCTCGACCACAGTTTTGCCATCGAGCCAAAACTCAACTCAAATGACTTGGGGAAATGCCCCAGTTGCAAAGCCAGTTGTCCAAGACAGCGGTAAGCAAATTATCTATCAATCAGAGATCATGAGCAGTCTTATTAAAATGATCGACCGAGTAGCCCCTTCACAAGCCAATATTTTGGTGATGGGTGAGTCTGGAACTGGAAAAGAGCTAATTGCTCGAGCTGTGCATGAGCGTTCGAACCGAAAGAACAAACCTTTTGTTGCAATTAACTGTGGAGCTCTTCGTGAGTCTCTTTTAGAAAGCGAACTTTTTGGACATGAAAAAGGATCCTTCACTGGCGCCTATACAAAAAAGACAGGCTTAGCTGAAGCAGCCAATGGTGGAACTTTATTCTTAGATGAAATTGGTGAATTGGCTCCAGGGATTCAATCTAAACTTTTACGATTTCTGCAAGAAGGCGAAATTTATCGTGTCGGTGGAAAAGACCCTGTAAAAGTCGACATCCGATTGCTTTCGGCAACTAACCGAGAATTAGATATTGAAGTTCAAAAAGGAAATTTTCGTGAAGATTTGTTTTACCGTATCAATACAATCGTGATCGGTGCGCCTCCTCTTCGTCGAAGAAAAGAAGACATCCCTTCATTGATCACTCATTTTTTGAGTAACTCGCAGAATGCTTATCTTAACAGAGGTCGCACTGTTTCTGAAGAAGCTATGGTGGCCTTGTTGAAATACGAGTGGCCTGGAAATATTCGGGAATTACAAAACGTTTGCGAAAGATTGCAAATTTTGTCTGAAGGACATCAAATCATGGTGAATGATTTGCCCGAGCACATTCGCACTCCAGAAAAAGCTCAAGATTCTATCGAGTATGATCCGCAAATCACTTTGCACGAAATTGAAAAGCGATATATTTTGAAAGCGCTTGCTCATTTTGGTGGGAATAAAACTCAAGCCGCCAATAACTTGGGTATCACGATCAAAACTCTTTATAATAAACTGCACGAGTATGGTGAATTCGAAAAATTTGCTGTTCATACAAAGCCGTTAAAATAAGATCTCGCGCGCTCTATCAAGAGAGAGCGACGAACTTAAATAAAAAGCCGAACTCTAAAAGTTCGGCTTTTTTTATTTTTTGTAGATCGTGATGTGGCAGATTTCTTCGTTGTTCATCGAACTTTTTTCACAATAAGTTTCTAAGAAATTTTCAATGATAAGTGAGCTGATAATTCGATCGGCAGGATTGCCTCTAGCTGGAAGTGCTTCGGACCATTTTTTAGAATCAGATTTAGCATCCAGCTTTAGGGAAGTTGTCGAAGGTGATTCAAACAAGCGGTCAGAGTTCGTTTTTTTAATTTGGATGTAACAAGAATAAGAAGTATTTTCGATGTTTCCACAAAAGAAAAATATATCAGTAGCGTTGTTAACAAATGATTTAAATTTTGAGGTTACATTATTTTCGCCCCGTTGTTCTGTTTCAGGTAGTCGCATTGAAGAATAAATTTTTTCAGAAATTTGCTGATTAACTACCTCAAGCCGGGTGTAAAGATCGTTGGAAGAAACCACGTAATCGGGAGAAGCTAAAGGGTCCTGTTGGGGAAACAGGGCTGAGGCGTCGACTGCGGCTGAAAAAGCTAAAGCGGAAAGAAGAATAAGCATTTTTAAGAAATTAGCTGATTTAAACATTTCAACCTCCGTCGATAGGCTGAAAAATTGATCGAAGCCAGGGGCGTTGTCAAAGAATAAAATTGGTCATGAATCCGTGGATAATAAAAAGCCACCAAGATGGTGGCTTTTTATTGAATTTTTTTCAAATGCGGTTTTTAGGTATTAAAAGTAGCCTTCTTCGCCGTCGTCGAAATCGTCGTCATCGTCTTTATCATCTTCATCAGAATCGTCGTCATCAGAGGGTGTGGTGACTTTTGCGGAACCAATCTCTTCTTCAGAAGCATCCCAATTATCGTCTTCCTCGGGAGTAGGTTCGTTATCTAAACCAACCATGGTATCCATATCCCCTTCATCGTCAAATTCCGTCGAAAGATCATTCAAAGTGTCAGCTGCGCCTAAAGCGCCTCCAGCTAAAACTGCTTTTTTAATCTTGTGACCTTTTTTTGCAGAAGATTTTTTAGGAGTTGATTTTTTGGCTGCTTTTTTCGTCGATTTGGCCGCTGATTTTTTAGCCGCTTTTTTTACTGTCGACTTCTTTTTAGACTTAGCCATTTTTTTGGTCGCTTTTTTTGGAGCTGCCTTTTTAGTTGCTTTTTTTTTGCTTTTTTTTGCAGTCGTTTTTTTCTTAGCCATGGGAACTCCTTCATAAGTAT
>ERZ1292633.4663-Hain-H41-02um-R1-4663-length-12637-cov-19_pt1 | contig 12637 bp, 12 predicted proteins | sample MGYA00564406_ERZ1292633 | MGnify/ENA primary metagenome ERZ1292633 (study PRJEB36523, sample SAMEA6512639) | groundwater metagenome | collected 2019-01-08 | study: AquaDiva: Metagenomics assemblies of 32 groundwater samples
GTACCATGTCCAATCGACGGGAACCTATGACATCCAGGCGTACCCGCTCACGATGTTTACCCTGTTCGGGGCAAGCTTTCAGGGGGACGCTGACGCCAAAGAGATACTCCAACGGACAGCCAATGACATCGTATCTCAGATTATGAGGGCGGTTGATTCCGACTATGAAAAGCTTGCTGTAGTTTATCGTTCCCAGATGAGGGCAAAGGCGGAACAATCGGTGGTGGAAGCGTCATCCAGGGATGAACTGCGCATTATAAAATCCGATGTGGACGATATACCTGCGGCAAAATCAAAACTAAATAATAATAAATCATACGCCATTGTGATAGGAATCGAGCGGTACCGCCAAAAGCTTCCCGGGGCCGACTTCGCAACACATGACGCTCAGACAGTGACTGACTATTTAACCAAGGTGCTTGGATATCCCGAAGAGAATGTAATTACGTTATTAAATGATAGAGCGCTAAAAAGTGATTTTGAAAAATATTTTGAAAAATGGCTTGTGAATAATGTAGAGAAGGAGAGCACCGTGTTTGTGTATTATTCCGGCCACGGCGCTCCGGACCCCAGGACAGGCAGCGCCTATCTCGTGCCCTATGACGGAGATCCTTCATTTATTGACCAGACCGGGTATTCTTTGAAGAGGATGTACGAAGCCCTCGGACGGCTTCAGACAAGGGAAATTATCGTTGTGCTTGATTCCTGTTTTTCCGGAGCAGGAGGGAAGTCTGTAATAGCAAAAGGCGCAAGGCCGCTTGTTATGAATCTTGAACAGGATATAAAGCTTTCAAAAAACATGACTGTCATGTCTGCCTCGTCGGGCGACCAGATCAGTTCAACGTATGATGAAAAAGGGCATGGGTTGTTCACGTACTTCATGCTCAAAGGGATTAAGAACGAAGACTTTGTCAAACAGGATGGTTCTCTGGATATTAATGAACTGCATTCCTACATCAAGCCACAGGTGGAGCGTATTGCCAGGAAGCAGTACAATAACGAACAAACGCCGCAGTTGATAGCGCCGGAGAAACAGAAGAGGGATTAATGGTACAATTGCTATGAGGAAGAATAAAAGATGAACGAAATGAAGACTGTAGGTCGTTGCGACTCGCAAACGAGTGGAGCAAGAGCACATAAGAAAGGGTTTAGTGAGGAATTAAATAAATTCTTTCATCTGATTGTGGAATTCAGGAGAGATAAGGTTTTTATACCCCGTGGAGTTTTTAAATTCAGGACTTTTGAGGAGGCTGAAAAGTGGCGGCACAGGATGCTGAGGGGCCAAAGTCCCGGCCACCAACGATAGATGATCTCTTAGCTGTTTGTAAGAAACTCAATGAAAAGGGCGTAAAATATGTCCTGATTGGCGGTTTTGCCATGAACTACTATGGCTTCCCAAGGGCTACTGAAGATATAGACCTGCTTGTAGACCCTTCAAATGAAAATATCTCAAAACTCAAAAATGCCCTCTCATTCCTGCCTGATAATGCTGTCAGGGAGGTTGCTCCTGATGATGTAGAAAAATACGAGGTTGTCAGAGTTGCAGATGAGATTGTCATAGACCTGCTTAAAAAGGCTTGCGATATTACTTTTGATAAGGCAGGGATAGAATATTTCGAATTTAAGGGTGTCCGTATTCCTATTGCAGATATTTCCACGATGGTAAAGACAAAACAAGGTGTTAGGCCCAGAGATAAGGAAGACCTCTTATTTCTTGAGAATATATTAGAAGAGGAAGGGAAAGGTATTTGATGAAGGCGGGGTTATGAAAATGAAGGGTAATTTAATTTCTTCCAGCCTCTGCTGGTCTCCGATAATCAGTGTCATCCTTATCCTGCTTGTGGGTATGGCAATGACAGGGTGTGCTACCGTCACTCAACTTGGAACAGCGGCGCATGGGGGAGATATCAGAGAGGTGGAAGCCCTTTTGAATAAAGGCGCTGATGTAAATGAAAGAGTGATGGGAGTAACACCCTTGGTGGAGGCAGTTTTTTATAATGCCTCTTTAGACATAGTGCGCCTCTTACTTGATAAAGGTGCTCATATTAATATAGATGCTGGTTCTGGCTGGAAACCTATACATTACGCGGTTAATAACGGCAATGCAAATGTGGTGAAACTCTTGCTTGACCGCGGAGCTGATTTTAGTGGTATGAATGGCTTTGGAAAGACTCCTTTAAAAATGGCGGAGGAAAAAGGTCTAACGGTTATTGCTCGCATGCTCAGAGAGGCGGAAGAAAATCAGTATAAGAAACTTTATGCAAAGGATGAAAAGCCGACCCCATCTGTCCCTGAAAAGTTTTCTGTTTCTACCCCCAAATCAGATGTTGACGAACTGCCTTTAGTCAAAGCAAAGCCTAACAAAAACTCATACGCCATTGTCATCGGCATTGAGAACTATCGCCAGAAACTTCCAAAGGCTGATTATGCAGTTAATGACGCAAAGACAATGACAGAATATCTCACAAAGGTAATGGGCTATCCGGAAGAGAATGTTATTACCCTTTTGAACGACCACGCATCAAATGTCGATCTGGTCAAGTATTTTGAAAAATGGCTGCCTAATAATGTAGAGAATGGCGGTTCGGTCTTTGTGTACTATTCCGGTCATGGCGCACCCGACCCGAAGAGCGGCAGCGCGTATCTTGTGCCCTATGACGGCGATCCATCTTTTATTGATGAGACCGGCTATTCTTTGAAGAGGATGTATGCTGCTCTTGGGAAATTACCTGCCAAAGAGGTTATTGTTGCTCTTGACTCTTGCTTCTCAGGTGCAGGTGGCAGGTCTGTGCTTGCAAAAGGCGCTAGGCCATTGGTCATGAATCTGCAAAACGCGGTAGACTTGCCCTCAAATATGACTGTTCTGTCAGCATCATCAGGAGACCAGACAAGCTCTACCTATGACGAGAAGGGACACGGCTTATTCACTTACTTCATGCTCAAGGGCATCAAAAACGAGGATGTCACAAGGCAGGATGGCTCGATTAAAATGGATGCCCTGTTTGGTTACATCAAACCACAAGTGGAGCGTATTGCCAGAAAGCAGTACAACAATGAACAAACGCCGCAGTTGTTCGGGGGAAAAACCAGGTGACATTTATGAAAAAAATACCTTTGATATTTCTCCTTCTTGCTCTTCCTTTCGTCTCTCTTGCTGCGGATAAACCCGCCTGGGTTGATGCAGATGGGGAGGCAGTTATGGGTGATATCGAGACGCAGAAAGAGGTTAAGGAGAGGGCAAAGATTGATGCGCAGAATAAGGCAGTTGAAAAGGCAGTCGGCGTATTCATAAGGTCTCACACACTGGTCTCTAACAGCCAGCTTGCAGAGGATCTGGTTTATGCGTCTGTAAGAGGAAAGATAGAGAAGGTTAATGTCATTAAAGAAGGATGGGATGAGAAGGACAGATATCTTTACAGGGTTAAAATCAAAGCCCTTGTTATGCCTGTTTATCCTGAGAAAGGCGAAGGTATATCTCTGAAAGTTTCTCTTTCTAAAAGTATTCTGAAAGAAGGCGATGAGGTAAAAATATTTTATCAGGCAAGCAATGACTGCTATATTTATATTTTTTCGGTTGCCGCTGACGGCTCAGTGACATTACTCCTGCCCAATTCCATGAATCAGGACAACCATGTAAAAGCCGGTAAGTCATATGAATTCCCTTCCTCTGAAAGCAAAATAAAACTTCAGGCAAAATTTCTTCCGGGTTTCGACAGGAATGTCGCTGAGGAAAGGATTAAGATTATAGCAACAAAGCTCAGGGAGGATATAATACCGCTCGGATTTCAGGAAGGAATGTTTAAGGTCTATGATTCTAAATCAACCGGCATGATAAGCGACCTTGTAAAAAGGCTTAATCAGCTTGAACCCGCTGATTGGGCTGAGGCAACGGTAGTTTATAAATTGAGCAGATAGATAACAGGTATATCATATTTTGATGTCATTGCGAGGAGTCCCGAAAGCTTTCGGGACGACGTGGCAATCTTTAACATCTTAATTTATTTAAAATCGAGATTGCTTCGCCTTCGGCTCGCAATGACAAGCGAGGGACCTGCTCGCAATGACAAATTTATAGTGGCTCGGTTTATAATTGTAATAAGGTACTGACGATGAAAGTTGTTACTGCAGAAGATATGAGAGAGATTGACAGAAGGGCCATAAAGGATTATGGAATCTCAGGCACTACACTTATGGAAAGGGCAGGGCTTAAAGTTGCAGAAAAAATAAAAGAATTATTTGAAAAGAGAAAAATTATCGTACTTTCAGGAGGGGGCAATAACGGAGGAGACGGGCTTGTTGCTGCCAGGAATCTTCATGAATGGGGCTGGAATGTAAAGGTAATCCTCCTGTCGAATGAGAAAAAGCTCAGTCCTGACTGTCTTGAACAATATAAAATAGCAAAAAAATCAGGTGTGCCTGTAGCATTCAATACAGAAATTAGCGGAAAAGACCTTCATAGCGCTGTGGTTGTGGATGCAATTTTTGGAACCGGCTTAAGCAAACCTGTAACAGGCAGGATAGCGGATATAATTTCATTCATTAATAGTTCGACGGTGCCGGTTGTTTCTGTTGACATCCCATCAGGTATATCATCAGATACAGGTCAGATAATGGGCGAAGCTGTTATGGCTGATTATACTGTTACTTTTGGCCTTCCCAAGAGAGGGCATCTGCTTTATCCCGGCGCTGAGTGTACAGGAAAACTCTTTGTTGAGGATATAGGTTTTCCGGATGAACTTCTCAGGTCAGAAAAAATAAGAGTGGAGCTTCTTGAAAGTATGGATGTGTCCCTTTTAATTCCGGAAAGGCGGCGATATTCCCACAAGGGAGACTATGGCCATGTGCTTGTTATTGCCGGTTCCAGAGGAAAGACAGGCGCTGCATTCATGTGTGCTAAGGCATGCCTGAGGGCAGGGGCAGGGCTTGTAACAATAGGGGTTCCTGAAACATTGATGGATGTCTTTCAATCAAGGGTTACAGAGGAGATGACGTTGCCGCTGCCCGATAGAGGGGATGGGACTTTGTCATCAAAGGCTTCTGATAAAATACTGACTTTTATCGCAGATAAGGCTGATGTGCTTGCAATAGGACCCGGAATCTCGGTAACTGATGACATCCAAAAACTTGTCACTGCACTTGTATTGAATTCTGCAGCGCCTATGGTGATGGATGCAGATGCGATAAATGCACTTGAAGGCAATAAACATATCTTCAGAAAAGCAAAGGCTCCGATAATACTTACGCCGCATATAGGAGAGATGGCGAGACTCTTAAAAACGGGGCCAAGGGTTCGAGGGTTCATCCTTCGCAGTGCTACGGAGAATGGAGTCGAGGGGTCAAGGGAAAAGCTCAGACATCAAATTGAAAAAAACAGGATTAATGCAGCTATCTCATTTGCTAAAGAGACAGGAACGTATCTTGTGCTTAAGGGAGCGCCTACGGTTATTGCTGAACCTGAAGGAAGCGTATTTATTAACCCGACTGGAAATCCCGGCATGGCAAGTGCAGGAGTGGGAGATGTCCTTACAGGAATGATTGCAGGATTCCTTGGCCAGGGATTAAATCCGTTAGAGGCGTCAATACTTGGGGTTTATATGCATGGGCTTTCCGGGGATATAGCTGCAAACAAAAAGGGTGAGCACTCATTGATTGCATCAGATATTATAGAGGCCATGCCGGAAGCGTTTTTGTCACTGAGGTCTGCCTCGTGATTAGTTTTAGAGAGGACTACAGCATCTTCGCTTTTGCCTCGGCAGATATATCATTATCTTGTTTTGTTTGGCTTGAAAATTGCGGGGCTTTCTTCTTGTCATTGCGAGCGTAGCGTGGCAATCTTTCCTTTGAGATTGCTTCGTCATCCCGAAGGCTTTCTGGATTCCTCGCAATGACAGCATAGAGGTTGTATAACTACTATAGGGTTCTTTAATAGTGAACAATGGAAACATTGATATATCCTGATATATTCGGCTCTCATACGACAGCTTTTTTCACCGGCAAATCTCCGGGCGCTGACCTTGACAGGATTTCAAATATTGCCTCGGTCAGTAAAGAAAAGATTTATCTGCCGATACAAAAACATACGGATAAGGTGCTCTTACTGGATTCAGATTTCAGTCCGAGGATTGCAGATGCTGTTATAACAAAAGGCAGGGGCATTTTGATAGGCGTTCAGGTTGCAGATTGTGTGCCTGTGCTTCTGAGTGATACAAAAAAATCAGTGTTAGGGGTTGTGCATGCAGGCTGGAGGGGCACTGCAGCAGAGATACTGAAGAAAACTATAAATTCGATGTGTGATAAATTCAGTTCGGTACCTGAAGATATTATGATAGCGCTGGGGCCGAGCATAAGATTGTGCTGTTATCATGTTGGGTATGATGTGCTTGAATCTGTTATAAAAGCAACCGGCAGCGGTGACTATCATAATCAAAAAACTGACGCATACTGTCTTGACCTTGCAACTGCAAACAAATATCAGACAATATCATCAGGAATACCTGAAAAAAATATATGGATGTCTCAGGAATGCACTTATTGCAAGCCGGACAGGTTCTATTCTTACAGGTATGCAAAAGGTTCTACTGGAAGACAGTGCGGGTTTATTGGTATTCTTTAAGCTAATGAAATTTTTAAGCAGAAGCGCGGAAGAAACACAGATAATAGGTTTCAGTCTTGGAAGATTGCTTAAATCACAGGGAGTTGTATGCCTTTACGGCGAGTTGGGCGCAGGCAAGACAACATTTGTTAAGGGAATTGCGCAGGCACTTGGAATTCCTGAGAGTAATGTCACGAGCGCAAGTTTTACAATAGTTGTTGAATATGACAATGAAATCCCTTTGTATCACATAGACCTTTACAGGATTGAAAAGGAAGCTGATATTGATGGGGCAGGTATTTGGGATTATATTTACAGCGAAGGCATTACTGTTATTGAATGGGCTGAGCGGCTTGGGAAGGTGCCTGACGATTTTATAAAGGTAAAATTTGCTATTATAGATGAAGTAACAAGGGATATAACAATTGAGGGTATAGATGAAAAAGATTGGAATTATATGTAAGTCAGGAAGGCCTGAGCCGCTGGAGATATTGAAAGACCTCCTTCCTTGGTTAGGCAAAAAAGGGCTTGAAACATTTTTGGACATTGAAACAGCCCCGATGCTCAACGCTAAAGGCTATTCGCGTTCAGAGATTCCAAAGATTGCTGAAGTGATAATTGTTTTGGGCGGTGACGGCACAATGCTCAATGTTGCCAGGCTTGTCTGTGAAAAAGGCATCCCTATCCTTGGAGTCAATCTGGGAGGGCTCGGGTTTATAACAGAGGTGCAGATAGAAGAACTCCATGATGCGATGGAAAAAGTTCTTTCAGGAGAATGTTCATCTGAAGAACGAATAATGCTCACAGCTTATATCCATAGGCACGGAGAAAAAATTGCGGAATATACTGTACTTAATGATGTTGTGATAAATAAAGGTGCGCTTGCAAGGATTATAGACCTTGAAACTTACATTAATAAGACATATGTAACGACCTTTAAGTCAGACGGGCTTATAGTGTCAACACCGACCGGCTCGACAGCATACTCATTGTCAGCAGGAGGGCCTGTTCTGTATCCAACGCTTGACAGTATTGTTGTAACGCCTATATGCCCTCATACCCTTACTAACAGGCCCATTGTTCTTCCTGATGATGTATTGATTGAGATAGTGCTTAAATCTCAGAGCGAGGATGTTTTTCTCACGCTTGACGGCCAGGTGGGATTTTCTTTAAGGAAGAATGATGTTGTGGAAATTAAAAGGTCGCCTTTCAGGACAAAACTCCTCATCCCGTTTGAAAGGGATTTTTTTCAGGTGCTAAGGACAAAGCTTAAATGGGGAGAGAGGTAAATAAGCTGTCAGCTGACAGCTATCAGCTATGAGCCAAAAGCAAATGAGCAATATAGCAGAAGATATAAAAGACATCCTGAGGTTTTATGAGGCGCTGGGAATTGAAAGGCTGCCGGTAAAGATAGCGCAGAAGTACAAAAGTGCGGTCTCCTCGGCGACTCGCCTGGGGCGAGAAGCGCGGAAGCCAGAGTTCAGAGGGCCGGCATTGGTTAGTGAGGATATGAAAGCTGACACCTATCGCCCAACACCTAAAGCTTCACCTGTTGCACGCTTAGCTACTGCTGAAAAGACCGCTGCATTGAAGGTATTACGTGATGAAATTGGCGACTGCACAAGGTGCAAGCTTTCAAAGGAAAGGACAAATATTGTCTTTGGTGAGGGGAATATTGATGCAGAGATAATGTTCATAGGCGAGGGGCCCGGCAAGGAAGAGGACTTACAGGGAAGGCCATTTGTCGGAGATGCAGGCCAGTTATTGACAAAGCTCATAGAGAAAATGGGTTTTAAGAGAGAGGATGTCTATATAGGCAATATAGTGAAATGCAGGCCTCCCTTGAACAGGGCTCCTGAAGATGATGAAATTAATGCGTGCGCTTCTTTCATTAAAAGGCAGGCGGAGATTATCTCTCCAAAGGTTATAATTGCGCTGGGCCGCATCTCTGCGCAGACACTGATCGCGTCAAAGATTCTGATAAGCAAACTCAGGGGAAGGTTCTACGAATATTGCGGTATACCACTGATGCCGACATTTCATCCTGCATATCTGTTAAGAAACCCAAAGGATAAGAGGCTTGTATGGGAAGATGTTCAAAAGGTTTTGGAAAGGCTGAAATGAAAAGATTTGTTTTTGCAATCAGCGGTGCAAGCGGCTCAATTATCGGGATGCGAGTTCTAAGAGAACTGCTCAAGACCTCTCAGGTTCATCTGATTATATCTTCGCAATCATTTTCAATTATAAAGGACGAAACAGGCATAGACTGGACAATTAAAAAAAATTCAAAATTCCCGCCTCAGGCGGGTCGCCGAGGAGACAAAATTCAAAATTCAAAATTAATAGAAGATAAGATTAGAAAATATTTTAAAACAGACAGACTTTTCTTTCATAACGAAACTCAAATGGAAGCTCCTATAGCAAGCGGTTCTTTTAAGACAGACGGGATGTTTGTTGTGCCTTGCTCGATGAAAACTTTATCAGGCATTGCCAATGGTTATGCGAACAACCTTGTTGAAAGGGCTGCTGATGTAACGATAAAAGAGGGAAGGCCATTACTGCTCTCTCCAAGGGAGATGCCTTTCAGCGCAATTCACCTTGAAAACATGCTTAAACTTGCTATGCTTGGCGTTAAGATTGCACCTCCTGCTCTGGCGTTTTATCACAAGCCTAAAAAGATAGATGATATCGTTGATTTTATGGCGGGAAAGATTCTGGATGCGATGGGAATAGAACATGAGATTTTTAAGAGATGGGGAGGCAAATTATTTTCTGGAGATGGGGGATGAAAAGATTGGGAATGCTGATTATATTTTTATTGTTATTTTTAACTGTGGGATGTGCAGGACATTATAACGTCCCTATGGTAGATGTTACTGCAACCCCACCTGACATTGTCCAAAAAATACCATTGAATGTAGCAATTCTTATAACCGACCAGATGGAAAATTATACATTCACTGGACAAGCAAACGAATCATCCATGTATGGAACATATACTTTCCCCTTTGGACAGATGATCAAGAAGAATGTTTTTGATATTTTATCTCCTGCTTTTAATAAGGCAGTTATAGTGAAAGGCAAGCCATATCCGCAAGACATTGATGCCATTGTCATCCCAAAGGTTGAAAAATTCCAGCACTGGTATGTCGGTGCAGGTGCTTTCACAGGAAAGGCTGTTGCAAAAATATCGATTAAACTTGCTGTTTATGATATGAAGGGAATGCTCGTATGGGAAGGAATAATAAGTTCACCTAAAGTGGAAAAAATATACTCCGCACCTATCACGGGTGAGTTTTTGGAAGCGACTGGAGGTGTAGCCGCAGAATCATTAGTTGCTGCTTTGCAAGAGGCCGCTAAAGTTATAACTTCTTCACGTGAGATTCATACATTTGTTTCTACAAAAGGAGTATCCGAAACTATAGCTTCAAAGCCGTCCGGAAAGGAATTGCCCATCGTCAAATCCGATGTTGATAAGCCTTTTTTTGGTGTAACCGATAAAATAATGGGAGATAATGACATGGCAGTTGTTATAGGTGTTGAGAAATATCAGGATTTGCCTGCTTCAGATTATTCTTCCAGCGATGCAAAGCTTATGAAGGAGTATCTTGTATCGTTGGGCGTCAAGGAAAGGAATATAGAACTTCTCCTGAATGAAAGGGCAACGCAGTCAAGCATAAAGAAAACTGTAGAAACATGGCTTCCGAACAGGATCAAGAGCGACAGTAAAGTAGTAATCTATTATTCCGGCCATGGTGCACCAGATGCAAAAACAGGAGACGCCTATATTGTTCCTTTTGATGGCGACCCGAATTATCTTGAGGATACAGGCTATCCATTGAAAAGGCTTTACGATAAACTCGGCAAGCTTCAAGTAGCGGAAGTGATTGTTCTCCTTGATTCCTGTTTTTCAGGTGCTGGCGGAAGAAGTGTTTTAGCAAAGGGCGCGAGACCACTGGTGATGATGGTGGATACAGGGGTTTTATCATCAAACATGGCGGTACTCTCGGCAACGCAGGGAACGCAGATTTCTACTTCTTCTCCTGAAAAAGGGCATGGAGTATTCACATACTATTTCCTAAAAGCCCTTAAAGACGGCAAGAAAGACATCGCAGAGATTTACGACTATATAAAACCGCTTGTTGAAGATGAGGCAAAACAAATCAATGTTCAGCAAAGCCCGAGCATAAGCCCTGACGTTGAGAACTTGAAAGGAAGGTTTAGTTTAAGAAAATGACACTTAAAGAGCATATTAAACACATTGTCAAAGCAGAACACTGGGACCCCTTTTTGGTTTTGGGGATGCATGAAATTGAATCAGATAAATATGGGATGTGTCCCTCTATATTCTCCCTCTATATTCTCTGTTGATTATCCGAAGAAGGTATTTTCTTTAAAGCTTTCGAACAAATAAATTTTTAAAGTAGATTTGCAGGAGGTGGGTTGTGAAAAGGATATTGGGATTGATTTTAATCTTTCCGATGCTTATTTTGTTGGCTGGATGCGGGACAGCATTGACACAGGCGGCAAAAGAAGGAGACATCGCTGCCCTCCAGAAACTGCTCGATCAGGGGGCAAATATAAATGAAAACGCTATAGTAGGAGGTAGTATGAATGGATCGCTTTTAAGCCAAGCTGCATACTACTGCCGTATTGAGGCGATAAAGTATTTAATACATAAAGGAGCTGATATAAATAATGCAACAGGTTGGACAGATTATGGTGCTAGTGGTGGAGGGTTGAGACCTTTGCATATGGCTGCAAGATCTGGTTGCACAGAGGCAATAAAACTCTTGCTCGATGCAGGCGCTGACATTGATGTAAGAGCAAATAAGATGTTCGGGTCTGCTCTGGCAATAGCTGCATATCATGGTAATACTAAGAGCGTGAAATATTTAATTGAAAGAGGGGCTGACGTTGATGATGCAAGCCAAGTTCTTAAAGGATTGGCAGATGACAAAATGAAAGGGAGAGGTGGTAAAGAAGGTCTGGCATTACTCCAGAAGTTTGAAAAGCAGAAAATTGCAGTCCGGCTTCCTGAAAATACACCTCCTTCTATTGTTGCCAAATCCGATGTTGACGAACTTCCGGCAATAAAAGCAAAGCTCAATAAAAATTCCTATGCCATAGTCATCGGCATTGAAAACTATCGTCAGAAACTTCCAAAGGCTGATTATGCGGTAGCTGATGCAAAGACTGTAACAGAATATCTCACAAAGGTAATGGGGTATCCGGAGGAAAATGTAATAACACTTATCAATGAGCAGGCGACAAAAAGTGATTTTGAGAAATATATCGAAGAATGGCTGCCGAAGAACATTGAATCAAATAGCTCAGTGTTTATCTACTACTCAGGGCATGGCGCGCCAAATACCAAGACAGGTGATGCATTTTTGGTTCCTTACGACGGCGACCCAAACTTCATAGAAAAAACAGGATATCTGCTTAAAAAACTTTACGATACTCTCTCTAAGCTTCAGGCAAAGGAAGTTATCGTTGCACTTGATTCCTGTTTCTCAGGCGCGGGAGGGCACAGTGTCCTCGCACAGGGAAGCCGTCCGCTTGTGATGAATTTGCAAACAACTTTAAGCCCCGCAAAAAATATGATAATCATGGCAGCATCATCTGGCAGCGAAACAAGCTCGACTTATAACGACAAGGGACATGGCCTATTCACTTACTTTATGCTTAAAGGCATAAAGGGCGAAGCAGATATGAATGAGGATGGCAAGATAGAGATAGAAGAGTTGTACCAGTACCTGAAACCGAATGTCCAGAAGATTGCCAGAAGGCTTTACAACAATGAGCAGACCCCGCAGCTGATAGCGCCGGAGAAACAGAAGATATTCTTAAGGGATTGAGATAGTAGTATCTGTACAAATTTGATTAAGATTCTTTTGCTCTGTGATAAAATAGTTATGGAATATAAAAAGTTTGGGGGTGAGACGATGAAGACTGTTAAGGTTTCTTTACCAGAGAAACTGGGGATAGAGCTTAAAAATTATGTAAAAAGCGGATGGTTTATTGATGAGTCAGAGGTGCTGC
>ERZ1292633.3638-Hain-H41-02um-R1-3638-length-14839-cov-6_pt2 | contig 12636 bp, 5 predicted proteins | sample MGYA00564406_ERZ1292633 | MGnify/ENA primary metagenome ERZ1292633 (study PRJEB36523, sample SAMEA6512639) | groundwater metagenome | collected 2019-01-08 | study: AquaDiva: Metagenomics assemblies of 32 groundwater samples
CGGTCCTTTGTAACCGACGCGAAGTTGGACTATCGGCTGCCGTCGCCGGGATCCGACGATGACGAAACGGCGGCGGCGGCAGCGCCCGCCCCTCAACCGCCGCCCGTGGCTGCAGAAGGTCCAGCGGTGCCTTCGCTCAGCCCTCTAGAGGCCTTCCGGGAGGATCACGTGGGCGCAATGGCGCGTTGTTACACCGTCCCTGCGCGAGTACGCATCGAAAGCTTGCGGGGGCTCGTGCAGATGGGCGGCGGCCCTGTTGGTGGCGGAGGGACTGGCTGCGTGGCGTCGCCGACGCAACGAGGCGATCGCCGCCGGCCCCCGCCGCTTCCCGCCCCCCATCATCGCCATGTGGACCCTGCGATGGCGCTCCTGCAGCGAGCCGAGGCCGACGAAGCCGAAGGCGCCGCGCAACGCCTGCTCGCCTTCGGCGCGGACGCGGTGTCCTCCCTCCGGCAGCCGGAAGAGGTGCCGGATACCTTTTTCTTCCCAGTGTGGCCTGCGTTTGACCGCGTCGAAGCGGAGCGCTGGACCACTTTGTCGGCCGCAGCGACCGCGTGCGCAGATGAAGGAGCCGCGGCCGCAGCAGGGCCAGTCCAGCCACCAGCTACCTCCGCTGAGACGCCGCCGACGATGGCACCTTTGCCCTTCGGCGGCCCGTATCATGCCCGCCACCTCGCCCTGTATACCTTCCTGCTCGCGCATTCGACCGTGTCCGAGGTGCGCATTCACAGGCAGTCGCGCGGGCACGACACGAAGAACGCCATCGTCAGCCGGATCGTGAGCCCTAGCGGGCGCACTATCGAGCTGCGCTTCTTCGTAATGTACTTCGAGGGGTCGTACCCCCGCATGTATAGCCGCCTCGGTTACCGCGCGTCGACATTTCCCGTCGACGATCTCATTCAGCTCAGTCGGGATAGCCCTGAGCAGATTAAGGAGATCTTCACCGTCGGCTACGGCCGTGTGGAAGTCGACGTCCACCCGCGGGTCCTGCGCGACGCGTTGAACGACGTCGCGGTACAGCTGGACGTTTCCGGCCTGCCCTTGCCGCTGTTGTGGAACGCGTTGGTGTTCGCGAGCGGCTGTGCGTGGGCCATGCCCGCCCCAGCGGCGCTCGGCATCCGGCAATGGTATCGCATGACCCTCGTCGATGCGGCTCAACGCGTGCTGGCCCCTCCGGTTGGTTCGTCGGTTCCCAAGTAGTAGTAACTCACATCGACCCTCGTCCCTTGATTCCTCCGCCACGCTTGAGCATCGGCGGCACGACGCGATGTCAAGCCGACGGACGCAGACCCCCCGTCTCCCTTTGCTAGATAGCTTCTGCCACCCGTCTTCCTCGTGTGAATTTGGGTAGAGAGAGACATGGGGGGAGGAACCATCCATCATGTCGCATCGCGGGTAAACACACAGACTAGTGCCGTCGCGTGCGATTATCTCTCATCAGAACGCGCTTTCCGTTTTTATATCGATCCACACGCAATCTCCGCTTCCCTCGGTCCTTCCAACCGACCGTCCATTAGATTGGTCACATGTCGGCGGGATACGGTCACCGTGGAGGCGGCGGCGGCCGGGGGTCGTGCCAAGGAGGAGATGGAGGCCATGGCAGCTGGTCCGGCGAATCAACAAGGGGGGGGCGAAACTGGTCGGGTGAAAGCGGCGGCGGACCAGGTTGGTCACATAGCCATTCCGCGTCGCCGATGGACCCTTCCACCCGTAAGCGCGATCGCCCCGACGCGCCGTTCGATGGCGGCTACCGCGGCACTCGATTCGACGCCGCCACCGCCGGCGACGACGATGTCTACGGTGGCGCCGTGGCAACCCCCATCCGCTGGTCATCACTGCCTCCCGATGAAAAGCTCGCGAAGCGCAAGGAAGAGCGGAACGAGAAGAAGCAGCGAGAGCGGCAGCTTCAGTACTTTGTCGCCGTCGCCGAAGCGGTTCGAGCACTCCAGGCGCAAGCCAAGGCGCGCCAAGATGCCAACGCGGCGGGCGGCGGTCTGATGGCTGTCGCCGGCGGCAGCGTTGATGGAGAACACCTGCCAACGGCAGAAACTGCCTCCGCCGGACGGGACTACTTCCACTCCCCTGAGATAGCCGACGCTCTCGACGGTTTCTGCACCGAGTTTTCCAAGTGCGTGAAGTCGAACCCGACGCTGCTGCGCCATTCTGCGGTTTGCCGCGCGCTCGAGCAGGTCCTCACCGGCGCGGAGAGGCACCACCTGGAGTCCATCATGTACGTGCTGCTGGGGGTCAACATCGTCGAGGACCTCATGTTATCGCCCACCGCCTCATACGTGTTCGAAACACTGCTCGCCGCTATCCACATCGCGTGCTGCGTCAACCACTCCGCGGAGCACCACAGCAATGGGGGCAGCGGCATGGAAGTTTCCGGACGGGGAGGCATGCCGCCGCTCGAGGAGCTGCTCGAAACGATGGTGGAACGCATTCTCGCAGGCGAGCTCTCTTCCGCAACGGCCGACGTCACGGCGCCGCCCCACCGTGCTGGGGGAGGTCGAGCTGCGAAGCAACCCGCGGGGGCCGGCCACGCCGTCGCCCGAATCGTCTACAACCGGTGCGGGGCGAAGGCCTACGCGGCGTTGATCCTGACGCTCGCCGGCGTCGCCACCAAGCACAGCGTCACCATGCTACGCCGCCTCAATGACGATGATGCGGCGTCCGTGGGCGCCCACGCGATGCTTCCCGCCAGGGCGCCGGCCCGGTTGGTCTACGACCCGATGGACCGACGGCTTCTCCGCATCACGGTGATGGCCGCTCTCGATGCCTGCGAAGCCCCGCCTCCGGATGTGGAGGCTCCCGGGCACGTGAGCACATGGGCGTCCGAAGCGGCGGGCAGCGGCGAGTGGACGGCCGTCAACGCGGCCTGTCACGCGAGCGCAACGTTCGTCGTGCAAGCGTCGTTTCGTGCGGCGTTCGCCCACCGCGGTTTAATGCCCAAACTGACGGATCGCCTGCAGGCGCTCTACTTGGACTCGTCGACCCCGGCGCCACAGGCGCTCGTCGCCCACCCCATCGGCAGCTTCGTGGTCGAGGCGGCGGTGGCCACTGGCGACGTGGGCGCCTGGCAGCTGCTCTTCGAATCCGTGACGGAGCGACGCGTCGAAGCCGACGTCTCACGGCTGCGTTTCGCGGTCACGGCACTTTGCCGCTCCGCTCCTTCCGAGCCGCATCTGCGGCAGCTCTGGTCGGGCTGCTTCATGAAGCAGCTGCCTGCCTGGCTCTCAGGCACGCCAGGCAGGCCGACGGACCCTGCCGCGGTGAAGGACGTCGACCCCACGACGCTGGCGGCCCCGCACGTAGCTGCCGCGACCGCGGCGGACCAATCTGCCCCATTGGACGCACTGATCGTCTTCTGCAAGCGTGCCATGGCGTTGCCGCAAGCGACGGCCGACAAGGCAAAGTCGTCGTCGTCGTCTCACGATGCAAGTGGCGTCGCCCTTGCCGCGTCGATCGGCTTCCGAAGAGAGGTCGGGGAGGGCATCATGGCCGCGCTGCGTGGGATCGACGTCGCGGCGCAGGACGACGCCCCTCAATTTGCAGAGGGCCACGAGTACGGTGCGGAGGGGGGTGGACTCTCTCTCCGACCCGCCACGAAAAAGGGGCCTGCGCACATGCTTGTGGTTCTCGGCATGCCGTGCGGCGTTCAAGGCTGGGACTTGTGTGACGCGCTATTGCACTTTGGTCGCACCGCCTCAAGTGCCTTGGTCAACAGCTTTGAAAAAATACCCATTCAAGACTTGGACGCGATTCCGCGGACGGCGGCGGGGAGTAAGGTCATGCAGACACTCGTCACCCTTCTGGCCCAGCCAGACCCGACAGCCGCCAAGTTGAATCCTTCCGGGTCGACAGCTCCACAACCTTCGGCGGCTTCCACATTAAAGAAGGGCAGCAGCAGTGGCGGTGGGACGGCGCTCAGCGTCGTGGCCGCCACCACCACCACCACCTCGAACACCGCAAAGGGACGGATGAACGCCGCGGCAGCCGCCAAGCGGAAGTTGGAGCAGATCGAGAAGAAAAAACTGGGCAAGTCCGATCAAGTCGCAGCCGTTGCCAAAAAGAGTGCGGTGGTTGGTCCCCAGAGGTCTGCTACACCTCTCGCCTCGGTAGCAGCCTCCGGCAGCAAATCGTCATCCACCCCGGCGCAGGCCTCGGCGCTGGTCGCCACGACGCAGTTCGCTCGGTTCTACCGGCGCGTGGCGGCCTTCTTGGTGTCGTGGTCGAGACATCCGACGGCCTCATTTCTAGTCGAGAAGATTTACTTGACCGCCTTGGACGCCGCACTGAAGGAAGATCTTGTGAAGAAACTCTCCGAAGTATACCTTGAGGCGAAGTCAGACTTCTATTTCGCCAAGGTGGCGCTTTCGTGCAACGTCGAACAGTTCCGCTACCGCCCCGATGAATGGAGGGCGATCGCCAGTCGTACCGCGCACGTCCGCGAGCTGATGTCGTCGATTCTCGCCGCCGAGTAAGTGCACACGTGACGCCCCCCACGTCGTCCTTTCCGAATTAAATCAAGGCTTTAACATGACGCCGCCGCGTCATTAAAATCTCGTTCGGGGGCTGCGGCGTCTCCATTGAGTGAGTGGCGTTTGCCTAGAGCTGCAAACTCATTTTACTTTTGGTCAGTTTTTTTACCTACCAGTTCTTTCCCACCTCCCAGTAGAAGCCAAAGCAACTCCCCTCCCTAACCACTGCGACGGGGCCTGGAAACGAAGGCAAGAGGCCACGATGCAGGCGCAACTAATGCAGGACGACCTGTTCAAGCGCATTCACGAGCTCGACCAGCGGCTACAGTACATTGAGAGAAGGGAGCAAGAGGGATGGCGAGTCGCATCGCAGCAGATTTCTCAAATTAGCGAAAATAGCCGCAGTTCGACCGCGGTGATCGCCAATTTAGAGCTGAAGTTGTCTCGAGATATTCAGTTTATCGAAGACACGGTCGCCAAGGAAATTCAGACTGAAAGTCAGAGGCGATCAGACACCGAAAATCGACTCCGGCAGTCGATTTCGGATGAAGCCGGGGCGATCCGATCTGCCGTCATTACCGCCGAACAAAGCCGGTTTCAGGACCTTGACCGTCGCGTCAACGACCTCACGACTGGGCTCTCCGAACTTTGCTCGGTGTTCGAGGAGCGCCTAGATCAACTAACAGGCTCCGTCAAGCAGTCGCTCGACGTCACGAGAAACGAAGCCGCGCGAGTCGAAGAGCTTCTCATCGCCCATAAGCAGCAGAAGGAACAAGAGGAGGTCAAGCTGTTGACCATGCTGGAGGAAGCGTGCGTTCAGCTGCATCAGCAGATCGTGCAGGAGCGGAATGAAAGACAAGAAAGTCATCGCCGCCTCGAGCGAATGCTGCTCGAAATTGGAGGTCGGCAATGGGTTCGAGCGTGAAAAAAATGCGGAGCGAGCGATGCTGAGAACATCTTTTGTACGATACGTTGGTGTCCCTCTCGCACACCGACGCCCACACACACACGGGGTGTGGACGTGACATGCAACGTACCCCTGCCGGCCGCGGTGCGCTCGAAACTAAGCTCCCTCGTTAGTTCCCCCTGCCGTTTCAAAGTTGATTAATTCGACAGGGGAAAAGGGCCCTCTGTTCGACACTTTGGCTCCGCTCTCATTGGCGCCATTTTCATCTCTCAGCGATGATTCGTGACGCGGGCCACTCCTCCTCCTCATCATCGTCGCTGCACGGCGACCCGCCGCGACACGTGCCTCAAAACGATGCGCCGCCGGTGTCCGCCGACGTCGCCTTGGCGACCACGGAACAACCTATCGCCGACTTCGCCGAAGCCTATCGCACGTTCTGTGCGGAAGACGGATGCCGATGCAACTCGGCCGTGATGGCCTTCTTGTCCAAGCGCGGCGTGAACAAGCCGCTGGACAAGCTCATCTTAAATCAAAACTATGTGGGGCCAAGAGGCTTTCGTCCCGTTCTCCGCCTCATCGCCCTCTGTCCGACGGTCGAAGTGATCGACCTGTCGGGAAATGGTCTCGACAACGACGCCGTGGTCGCGCTCTGCGCCTTGCTGGACACGCATCTAGGCGTGACCACGTTGCGCTTGGACCGCAACCCGTTCACGATGGACGGCGGCAAAGCGATCATGCGCTTGGTGGAGAACAATCGCCGCATCACGCTCGTGACCGTCACCTCCACGGCGATCTTCGAGGCGCTCGCCGACCGCATCCGGATGGCGACGGAAGAAAACTACCGCCTGTTGCACAACGGGGAGCGCCCCGTGCTGTTACCATCGGAGGACGCACCCTCGCAGGCTATGCGACCGCCAAGTGCGGATGCGGCCGCGTCGTCCTCCTCCGCGGTCGTCGGACTTCTCGTGCCACGCAGGCCTCCACCTGATGAGTTGCGGCTTGGTGCCGTGTCGTCAAGGCAGCCTCAAAGCGCATCTCGGCCGGTCACGCTCAGCGTCCCAGAACGGCCGAGCACGTCGTCGTTGGCCAACACCCACAAAGCCACGTCCACCGTCGGGTCGCCACACCGGACGCCGGCGAACAGCAGCAACACGCTAGTCACATCACGGAAAGTGCGGCCCCCTCCGCCTGCAATCGCGTCGGACTTCCACATTCGGCTCAACGCCGAACAGCGGGACGAACTGCAGCGAGACTACGAGCGCCGTGCCGCCGCCTTCGCGAGCGTGGAGCGATCGTCGGCGCGCAAGGCGCTGGACGACGCTCGCAATGAGCTGGCGGTGCTCGAGGCAGTCGACCGTCGACGGGAAGCGGAACGCGACGAGCTGGCAACCGAACAAAACGCCTTGGCCGAGCAGAAGCTTGATAAGAGTCGCAGCCCGGTGCGAGGTGGGGGGCCCTACACCCTACCCGTGGCGACGCGTGCCGCCGTTCCACCCGGGCAGGATGGATCTCCCTCCAAACGCAGCCGGCCAACCCACTCGCGGCAGGCACGGGTCGTCACCGCGCAGGAACTCGCTGAAGAGGGCAGCGCCGTGGCCGCCGAGGAGGAGCCGCAGCCAGCGGAGGTCGCGGCGCCGCCAGAGACGACAGAACCAACCAGCACCGTTCCATTGCCGGAGGAAAATGTGGCGTCAACGACGGCTGCAGACCCGCCGGTTGTGCCTGCCGCCGCCACGCGACCAGAAGACTCCGTGGCCAAGGCCTCCGGTACCTTACTCGTCACCGCCGAGGAGCAGTTCCGCGCGCTGTTTCAGCTGGGTGCCCAACAATACCAGATGCGCCAGCTCGACGCCGCCTACGCGGCTTGGAACGAAGCCATGTCGATCGCGGTCAAAGAGCGCAACCGCGAATGGACGGCGGTCCTCACGCAGAACCTTCAGGGCCTCAGCTTCGAACTGCTCGTCGAGGAGGCACACAAATTCCTTCAGAACAGAGAGTTAGACGAATCGGACAAGGCGCTCGATCTCGCGCTGCGTATTGCCCAAAAGGCTCGGAACGCATCCTGGGAAGCGGACGCGCAAAAAATCCGTAAGCAGGTGTTGCAACACCGCTTTCAGTCGCTCTTCGACGTGGCCACGTCCCGGTTCGAGCAGCTTACCGTGCACAGCGACGTCGATGTCACGGACGACGATCGGTTTGAGGATCCGACCACCGGAAAGCTCGTTCAGCACTCCGGCATGTACGTCAATGAATGGCAGCGCATGCTGCTCGTGAAGGAGGCGGTGGAACGCTGGGCGGACGCGACGCTCGCGGCGAAGTCCATTGGCGGGCAGAGCGGGCGAGTGTTGCAGGAGGTTGTGGTGTCGAGCGCGATGGGTCTGTGCAAGGTGCAACTGAAGCGGTACTACGAGACGCCCGATGACCCGCGCGCCTTGACGTCACAGCGAACGTGGGGTCTGTCGCGCAAAGAACGAGAAAGCCTCATCGAACTCTGGCGTGACTTGCAGTCCAAGTCGCGTAGCATGGAATGTGAGCTCTGGAACATCATTGAAGCCGGACAGCTTGGCCAGCTGCACTTCGCGTCGTACGAGCTCTCCTCCGCGCTGGTGCAGTTTCTCCGGATGAACGATATCGCCAGCCAACTGCAGGAGCCATTCTTCCAGGCGTGCGCGTTGCTCTATTGCTCGCGGGTGTTCGTGCAACGCGGCGACTACGCGGAGGCGGAGAGGGTGCTCAAATCAGCCATGTCCTATATTCAACTTGAGATCCAAAGGCTGGCGTCGAAGTCGGCGAGCGGCAAGAACCGGACGATTGCCGCGCTCATCGATCAAGCTACGAAAGCCCAGGAGAGCGGAGGAGGAGGCGCTAGCCAACCGCAGGCGCCATCGCCGCGGCGACCGTCGCAGGACGCATCAGGTCTCGAAGCTGATGAGGACGCGGCCGATGCAGACGGAGGGGCCATTCGCGTCGGCGGCAAAACGCTCGACGAAATCGTCAAAGATCCCAACGCGAGCGTGGCCAGCGTCGGCCATGCGATGCAGCAGCCCGACGCGCCACGCACCGTCATGCAGCAATGGCAGGAGTTTCAACTCGACCCTCTCGTCGTGCACCACACTCACTATGCCATTCTGGCCGCGCTCTCTCAGCTCTACACGTGGCGCGAGGATCACCGGGCGGCCTTGCAGCTGCACGAGCGCGCGCTCCTGTACAAGCGCACCGACGTTCTGCAAGAAAAAATTCTTGCCAATTTTACGAACACACCGACTGTGGACCACATTGTGGCCGTGAGCGGGGCGATGCATGGTGCTCCGCTCGTGTATCTGAGTGCGCTGTACCGCCACGACTTCAACGCTGTGCGGATGGAGTATGAGACCCATGAGCGCCTCGTGACGTGGGTCGTGCCGAGCGAAGGCGACCTGAAGTGCGTCATCACGGAAATCACTCAATCCTACGGCCTCGCCAGTCTGCGAGTCGAAGTGGATCTCGCGAGAAGGACCTTGTGCGTGCATACCGACGAAGAGTCGGGCTGGGAACGGCCCATCGGTGCGCTCGCCCTTCTCGAGGCGCACGACCGCCAGTCCCTGCGAGAGCAGCAAGAGGCCGCCGAACACGCCGCCGCCTCACGCAAACGCGACAACGAAGCAGACATCGCGGCGACGCGCGAAGAAGCATCGCGCGCGGCGATGGCAGCGTCCGCTAGCGGCCTTCGATCGTCCATGGTATCGCTGCAGCCTGACTTGGCATGGAAAAAGCCGCTGCGCAGCCTGTATGAAATGGTCATGGCGCCCATCGTCGACTACCTCGTCGCCAAAACGGTGTACCGAGTCGGCTCGAGTTCCATGGACGCCGAGTCGACGCCCGACCGTGACGGGTCCGTGCTCATGAACGGCTCGGACACCAATGCCGCCAACAACTACGGCAGCAGTTCGCCCGCCGCCTCCTACCGGCAGTTTATTATCATTCCGGATGGGTTCCTGTGGCTGCTGCCGTTCCACTGCCTAATGGACGCGAAGGGACAGTTTATGATGGACCGCTTCGTCATCAGCCATGCCTTCAGCGCGATGCAGCTGTCCTACAGCGGGCTGTGCGCCGTTCAGGTGCACGGGCGACCAGGCCACCGCCGCGTCGTGATCGGGCAGCCGGAGGCGCAAGGAGCAAGTATCGTGCCGTACTTGCCCTTCCCGCTGGATCAAGCGCGCGCGGCGAGGGAGGCGAGCGTCGTCGCGGAGGCCACACACGCAGAGATCATCACCGGCAGTTCATCCGACTTTCGTGGCATTCCCCGGGCGCTCACGACGGCCCGGACGATTTACTGCTGCACGCCCGTGTTGTCGAACGTGAGCCGCGCCGAGGACGCGTCCCGGGGTGGCATCGCCGCCACGACAAGCTACGACCACCTCGGCGTGCTGCACACCGGCGACATCGCCGCGATCGCCGCGAGTGGGGCTTCGCTGATGGCCGACCTGTGCATGTTCACCAACGCGAACGTTGACGTGCGCAGCGTGAGTGGCTCACCGCGCGAAGGGGCGCTTGATTTGTGTTCCGCGATCCTAGGCGCGGGGTGCAGCTGCGTGGTGCTGCCCATTTGGTGCACCCCGGACATGACGCCGTCGGACTTCTCTCTGGAGTTCTTCATGTACCTGTCCCGGCTCGGAGAAGGAGACGGGGCGCTGTTGGACAGTCGCACTGGAAAGGCACCGTCTGTGCCATCGGCCTCTCTCGCGAGCCGCGCTGACGCGCTCACAAGGGCCATGCGGAGCTCGTCGTCCGACAGCAGCGCGAGCGGGGCATTCTTTGCGAGCGGCATGGAGGCCGATGACGGCGCGGCCGGTGGCCGGCGAGCCATGCCCTCTGGAGTGCGCCGGTGTCCGCGGTTGTGGGGTGGCTATATGCTCATCGGTGCCCCCGTGACGGTGCCGAAAACAGCCGGCGCGCGATCGGCGACGGCGAGTGCCGCCGACGTTGCGGCGACCGGAGGCCGGTCCGGAAATGTTCTGCCCATCCGCCCGGACGAGGAGTACCGCTACCGCCGGGGTCCCCCGTCCCGTCCCACCCGACTGGGCGCTGGATTCTAGCGAAAGAGAGGGACGAAGGGGGGAAACCTTCGTCGTCGGCGAACTCACTGGTGGTCCTTCGCAGTTGCTTAGAGGAGCCACGCAGCGCCCCCAGGAGGTCGAGACGGTTGAATCCGCTGCTTTGCTCCGTTTCAGTCATTTAAACGTTATGTCTTTTCGTTGTAGATCTCTTTTCTCCTTCCTTTTCTTCCCAGAGGGGGAGGCTCCTTCTGGTCGCCACGGCCACGAACGATTCGCAACTCCCCCCGCGGAGAGAGATGTCGTGCGACGGTTGCCGCCGCCCCGGATGTATTTTTTGATAGGACATGCGTGAGGAGGATTGGGCTGAGGAATGATGAAGGCACACCGGAGAATGTCAGTCAGTCCGTCTGTGTTGTTGGCGTCTCTCAGTGCACGGTGTGGTGGGTGAGAGCGCAAAATAGCAGTTTTTTTTTCGTCTTGTGTCGATATAAAAAAACGGGGGTGGGGGAATATGTTCAACTTCGTCTCGTTTGAGGTTTTGCTCCGTGGCGTCTTCGAAGACGACGCTCCCCCTCAGGTGGTTGCGGAGGCGACAGAATCCGCCGCTCGCCGAGACGACCTGCATGCAGCGGCAGAGGACGAAGGGGAGGAATCTGCCCCGCCATCGTCCGGCCGGTCGTCTGATGGTCCTCCCGTTGGCGGCGGCCACACCCCGCCTCCTACGCGTGCTGACAGCCAGAACGCATCGCAGCGGGGAGTGCCTAGTTTAGATCTTTACGGACACTTAGCGAAGGTGATGCCACCGGGGACGCCGCTCGACGTCTTCGTCGCGGCCGTGCCAACCGACACGACCACTGGAAATATCCCCGTCGACGCGTCCGTCCCTGGCGCCTCCCATAGGCACGCGTCCCGCGCAGCCGAGGAAGCGTGTGTGAGCGGTTTCAAGAGCCGGGGAATCGGTTCTCATTGCCGCGTGCTGTTCGGAGCACACACCGACGCATCGCTCCGCGTTCCTGCGCTCGTGCCAGAGACATACTCCACTGTTGTGTTGGGTGCCTTGGATCGCAAGGGGCCCACTCCAGCCGGCGACGACGACTTCGACGACCAGCGCATCGTTCCCACGCCGATCAGCATCGTGATCGTGGTGACCCGCGCAGACGCTGAAGGAAGCAGCGGCGATGTCCTCGTATCGTGGGCCGTTGATGCGGCCGCGTGCGTCGAACACGCGCGTCGGCAAGTGCGCGCCGTGGCGCCGCCGCTCGCACCGAGAAAGCTGCCCGCGGATCCGTCGTTAGCGATCGTCGATCGGAGGGGCGGTGGTGGTGACGCCCCTCGGCATCCCAACGGCGCCGCCAGCCGCGACGGGGGCGCGTCGTCGTTCCCCCCCGCTGTCATCGACTTCACCATCACCCGGAAGAAGAGACTCCGCAGTACTGTGGACGCGTCATCGAGCGGCCTTTGTGTGCCTTTCTCGCTGTGCATCGTGGACCTGAACCGCCTCGTTTCGGTTCCTGGTGCCCCTTCCGCGATGCGAGTCGCGGCTGAAAATGTCTTGTCACTCGCGCTGGTATCCCGTTTCGGCCGTAACGAATCCCCGTCGTCGCGGGCCGCCCCATCAACGTCAGCCCCGTGCTTTCCCCCGTGCACGCCGTCCACGTGCCCTCCGGACCACCCCGCCTGCGCCTACGGCTCGTTGAGCCTTCCCGACGTGCACTACGACGCGTCCTTCTTCGAAGCCATATTTCGTTGCATCGTGCTTCGAGCCGCCGAATCCCATCCGCGGCAACACGTCCCCACCGACGCACCCGGTGGAAGCCAAGACCCCGCCGCAATCGGCCGGGATGATGACCTCGATTGCCCCATTCTGTCGCTTCTGTTCAACCGGACGACCAAAAAGGCTGTGGCAGCATCAACGGGGCCTCTCATGCAGGTGCGGCCACTGCAGCACGTCTTGCTCCTCGTGGATCTCAAGCACACAAAGTCATCCCTGAACCAAGGGGTGGTGACCATCTTGCACCACGAGCACGCCGCGATCGGCTTCCGCTGGGAGCTTCTGCGGCACTTAGATGTGTCCGAGCGGTGCATGCTCTCCGACAAGGGCGTGGAGCCGTTGCTCGCCGTCGTCAGGTCATGCCGCGGGTTAAAGTCGTTTACCGCGGATCGCTGTGGGTTGACCTTGGCGTCCGCGCCTGGGCTCCGAGCCACGTTTGGG
>ERZ1292633.4664-Hain-H41-02um-R1-4664-length-12634-cov-4_pt1 | contig 12634 bp, 17 predicted proteins | sample MGYA00564406_ERZ1292633 | MGnify/ENA primary metagenome ERZ1292633 (study PRJEB36523, sample SAMEA6512639) | groundwater metagenome | collected 2019-01-08 | study: AquaDiva: Metagenomics assemblies of 32 groundwater samples
GTTGATCGTTTTGGTTGTACCAAATTGGCATTGGGCCATCATAAGGATGATATTGTTGAGACAACTCTTTTGAATTTATTCTTTCAGGGTGAAATATCGACCATGTGCCCGAAGCAGGAATTATTTAAGGGGAAGATTGTAATTATCAGGCCCCTGGCCTATGTCGAAGAGGATCTTATCCGGCGTTTTGCTAAAACTTTGGATTTTCCCCACCATAAATGCGCCTGCCCGAATTCCATTACTTCCAAACGCACGACCATGGAAGGCATCATTAAAGATCTTGCCAAGATTTGCCCGGAAGTAAGGACAAATATCTTCAGAAGCGTCAAAAGGATAAAGAAAGAATATTTGCTTTAAGATAGAGATAGTTAATGTTATAATAAGCCATGAGCGGAATAATGGTTTTATTATTTTTGGTCCTGTTTGTAATCATCATTGTTTTAGTATTTAAGATTTCATCACAAGTAAATGAACGCCTTGGCCAGATGAGCCAAACCCTCCAGGAAGCCAATAAGATAATCTCGCAAAATTTAGGGAGCACTGCCAGCGTATTCGGTAATGTTAAAGAGCAGTTGGGCAGGCTCGAGGTAACTAATAAACAAATAGTCGATATCAGCCGCGATATTTCAAGTTTGCAGGAGCTTTTGCGCGCCCCGAAGTTCCGCGGTGCGATGGGTGAAGTTCTACTGGAGAATTTACTCGGCCAAGTCCTGCCAAAACAGCATTATGATACGCAATATCGTTTTAAGAGCGGGGACGCGGTGGACGCTGTAATCCGGCTCGGCGAGCGATTGGTTCCGGTTGACGCCAAGTTTAGTTTAGAAAATTTCCAGAAGATGCTTGAAGCTCCTGACGAGCAGACAAAAACGACATTGCGCCGTAAATTTATCTCTGATGTAAAAAACCGTATTGATGAAGTTTCTTCCAAATATATCCTTCCTCAAGAAAATACTTATGATTTCGCGCTGATGTATATACCGGCGGAGAATGTTTATTACGAGGTTATCATTAAGGAAGATATTTTTTCTTACAGTATGTCCAAAAAAGTTATTCCCGTATCACCTAATACTTTTTATGCTTATTTGCAGGTAATCTGTCTCGGCCTTAAAGGGTTAAAAGTTGAGGAAAATGCCAAGGTAATTCTGAAATCACTAAGCGCTTTAGGAATCGAGATGGATAAATTTAAAGAAGAATTCAATACTTTAGGCAGCCATCTTACTAACGCTAATAGTAAATACCTGGATTCTCAAAAGCGTTTGGATAAAGTCGAGGATAGGCTGGTAAATATCCAGGATGCCAAACAAATTGAGTAAGGGCGAAACTTTTAATCTCCGGGTAACCCCGAAGGCGAGCAGAACTAAAGTTGTTTTGATAAAGCCAAGAGATTTAAAGGTTTATCTTACTAAGCCTGCCTATGACGGGCTGGCTAATGAACAACTTGTAGAATTATTAGCAAATTATTTTAAGGTAAAGAAATATCAAGTGAAGATTATTAAAGGCTTGAAAGCGAGGGATAAAGTTGCCGAAATTACCAGAGCAGGTTAATCTGATTATAGCTTTTAGTACCCGCAGGCACGGGAATATGTCGTTATATTACGGCAATACTTCCGAGGCTTTGGATAACCGCCGAAATTTCTTAAGTAGCTTAGGAATAGATTATAGGGATTTAATTTGCGCCAGGCAAATTCATGGCGATAAAATAAAATACGTAACGGAAGTTGATAAAGGGAGCGGGGCGAATGCCTACGGTGGCTCAATCCCTGATGTGGATGGATTTATTACCGACAAGAAAAATGTCCCGATTGCTGTTTTTACCGCCGATTGTTTATCGGTTTTTCTCTATGATCCGAAAACTCCGGCCATTGGAATGGTGCATTGCGGTTGGCGGAGCACAAAAGAGAATATCGTAGCAAAAGCGATAAAACTTATGCAAGAAAGATTTAATGTCGATCCTAAAAATCTTCATGCCGGCTTTGGTTCTAGCATAAGAAGCTGCTGTTATGAGGTATCCAAAGAATTTAAGGATTATTTTCCAAAGGACTTAATTGAGAAAGACGGAAAGTTCTACCTGGGCCTGGCCGCGGTTAATAAGAAACAGCTTACGGACGCGGGATTAAAAGATGAGAATATCTTCCCGCCTCAAGTTTGCACATTTTGTCATAATGATGAGTTCTTTTCTTACCGTAAGGAAGGTATGGATTGCGGCAGGATGATGTCGGTAATGATGCTTAAATAATTTTCATGCAAAAATATAAATTAGAATTCATTCTGCATACTTATAATACTTCGATCGAAGCCATAAAAAACTCTTTGGTCGAGTTCGGAAATAGTTTAGAGATCTCGGATTCGGAAAAAAGCGCGGAGAAAGGCGATAATTTCCAGATAAAGTTGAGCACTGAAGATCCTACCTTAGTTTTTGATATCTGCTCGCAGTTTGGCAGGATAAGGTCGGCAAAGATTAATGATGAGGGTAATTAAAGATGTATAGAGTAATATTGGTTGCGGCAGCAAATAAAAAAGAAGCTCATAAGATTGCTAAAAGCTTGATCAGTAACAAACTCGCTGCTTGTGTTAATATTGTAGATGGAGTGGAATCTTTATTCCGCTGGAAGGGGAAGATCGATTCAGCCAAAGAAACCTTGCTGATTATAAAATCTAAAAAAGAAAAGGTAGCTAATCTTATGAAATTGGTAAAATCACTTCATAGTTATGAAATACCCGAAATAATCAGTTTACCGGTTACTTCAGGATTTAAACCTTATTTAAGGTGGATAGATGAATCCCTCACCTTTTAATAAAATGCAAGTTTGGCGCAGAGGAAATAATAAAATGAATAAAAAAGGTGAGGGATGAATCTCTCCGGTAGCCCGATGGATTATCTTTTTGCATTTTTTGGCGGAGTAATGATTAGTTTTACTCCTTGTGTTTACCCGCTTATTCCGATTAGCGTGAGTTATATCGGCGCCAGAAGCAATTCTAAGCCTAAAGGTTTTATTTTAAGCCTGATATATGTTAGCGGTATAGCTCTTACTTATTCGATCCTGGGTTTAGTTGCATCGCTTACCGGTAAGATTTTCGGAAGCATAACCAACCATCCTTTAACTTCTTTAGCGGTAGGTGTAATAATAGTTATCTTTGGTTTAGCTATGCTGGATTTCTTCCAGTTACCTTTTAGCACTAATTTCGGCAGCCCGGTTTTTAAGAAAAAAGGATATTTCTCTATTTTTGTATTAGGTATAACTTCCGGGTTTATTATTTCGCCATGCCTTACTCCGGTCCTAGGCTCGATACTTTCATATTTGGCCACCAGAAAGAATATATTCTATGGCATGAGCCTTTTAGCGGTTTTTGCTTACGGGATGGGGTTGATTTTTATTTTATCGGGAACATTCGCCGGTATTTTGGCTAATCTTCCCAAATCAGGTAAGTGGATGGTATATTTTAAGAAGCTCGCGGGAATAGTATTAGTGTTTATCGGGGGCTATTTTATATACACAGGAATAAGGAGATTTTAATAATGATAAAGATTGCCAAGTTTATATTTATTTTTCTATTTCTATTTTATTTCTTTTCTGAATCTATGGCGGCCGACAAGCTGTCTCTGGCTTATGATTTCAAGTTAAAGGACCTTAATGGCAGTGAGGTTTCTTTAAGCAGCTATAAAGACAAAAAAGCAGTAGTTTTAATTTTTTGGACTACTTGGTGCCCGTATTGTCGCGAGGCCTTGAAGAATTTGCAGGTGGACTTTAAGTCATTAGACGATATGGGGTTAGAATTGTTAGCGATTAATGTTGGAGAACCTGAATCAAGAGTTAATAGGTTCGCTAAGAGCCATAATTTTAGTTTCAAAGTTTTACTTGATTCAGATTCGGCGGTCGCGGATCATTATGATCTTTTGGGGGTGCCTACTTACGTGGTGGTTAATAAGCCCGGAAAGATAGTTTTTAACGGTAATAGTTTTCCGAAGGATAAGCTGAAAGAGCTTTTGGCGAAGTAGTTCTCGGTTTGTTTTTTAACAAATACTTTACCTTTTTCCGTAATGACCTATAATTTAGAGATAAGAGTGGATAAAAATGCCGCAGAAAAATGATATTCTAATCGGGCAGTTATTAATCAGCAAAGGCATAATTACGCCTGAACAGCTGGAAGAAGGCTTGCGTGAGCAGAAGAAGACCGGCCATTTTATCTGCACTATTCTGGTCCGGTTAGGTTTTACCACTCAAGAGATAGCTTTGTCTTCTCTCTCGGAACAACTAAATATTCCCTACCTTAATTTAAAAGATCGTGATATTGATCCCCAGGTAATCAAAAAAGTCCCGGCTAAATTCGCGAGTTATTACAAAATAATTCCGGTAGAGATTGACAATAATGTTTTAGTTATTGCTATGATTGATCCGCTCGATATTCGCACCCTTGATGATATCAGGCTGCTTTTGGGAGTGGAAGTGAGAGGCGCTCTTGCCAGTGAGACAGAGATTCATGATGCCATACGCAAGTATTACGGCGTAGGGGCCGATACGCTTGAAAAAATAATCGCGCAAAAGCAGCCGGAAGAAGAGTTGAAGTTATTTTCGGGAAAAACCGAGAATCTCGAAGAGATGGCCGAGGATGCTTCTATTGTCCGGTTTGTAAATCAGATACTTACCGAGGCGATAAGAGAGCGGGCGACAGATATACATTTTGAGCCCTTTCAGAATGAGCTGCGCACACGATTCCGCATAGACGGAATACTTTATGATATAAATATCCCCGATACCATAAAATATTTCCATCCCGCTATTGTTTCGCGTATTAAAATTATGGCGCAATTAAATATCGCCGAGCGTCGGCTACCGCAGGACGGTAGAATAAAAATCAAAGTTGAAGATAAAGAAGTAGATTTGCGCGTTTCGATACTTTTAACCGCTTTCGGTGAGGCGGTGCATGTCAGGATTTTAAGCGCCCAATCTTTTCTGGAGCTGGAGAATTTAGGAATGGGCCCGGAAGATTTAGCGATTATTGAGAGCGTAATTAAAAAACCTCACGGCGTCATATTTGTTACCGGCCCGACAGGATCCGGTAAATCCACGTCTCTTTACGCGGCTTTGGCGCGGATCAATTCGCCTACGATAAAGATTGTTACCATCGAGGATCCGGTTGAATACCAGCTGCGGGGTGTGAATCAGATTCAAGTTAATCCGCAAATAGGGTTTACTTTTGCTACTGCTTTGAGGCACATGTTGAGGCATGACCCTGACGTAATGATGGTGGGAGAAGTCCGAGATTCTGAAACCGCCGAGATAACGATTAGATCCGCTCTGACCGGGCATCTGGTTTTTTCAACCTTGCATACCAATGATGCTGCCGGAGCTGTAACCAGATTAATCGATATGGGTATCGAGCCGTTTTTGGTTTCGTCTTCCTTAGAATGCCTTATTGCCCAGCGCCTGGTGCGTTTAATTTGCCCTAAATGTAAAATGGAAGTAAAGCCGAAGATCGAAGTTTTGAATCAGATAAAAGATGCTAATTTACCGGAATCGGAGATGAAATTTTACGAGGGTAAGGGGTGTGAATATTGCCGGTTTACCGGTTATCGAGGGAGAACCGGTATTTATGAAATTCTGAATGTCACCGAATCAATCCGGGAATTAATTTTGAGCCGAGCCTCCAGCCAGCAGATAAAACATAAGGCTGTTTTACAGGGAATGCGGACTTTGCGTCAAGACGGACTGCGTAAAGTATTTAAAGGGTTAACCAGCCTTGCGGAAGTACTTAGGGTAACTCAATTAGAGGAATTACATCAGGATTAATGCCGATATACACCTATTTCGCCAAAGCCGATCCTCAAAATACCGTCCAGGGAGAAATCGAGGCAGAATCAGATCAAGAGGCAATCAATAAAATTGTCCAAGCCGGTTACTCTCCGATTTCAGTTGTCCTAAAAGACAAGAATTTAAAAGATTCAAATCGGGCTCCGAAGAAAGTTTCTAAACATGACATTATTTTATTTACCCGCCAGTTATCCAGCCTGGTAGATTCAGGGGTGCCGATTGTAAATGGCTTAGATATTGTGATGAGCCAGATGCCTAGTCTCCAGTTAAAGGACGTTTTAGGAGAAGTTATCTCTAGAATTAAAGATGGTAAATCATTCTCCGATAGCCTGGCAACACATCCTGAAGTTTTTCCCCAGCTTTATACCGCGATAGTAAATTCCGGAGAAGTAAGCGGAAGCTTAAAAAATACTCTTACCCGCTTGGCGGATTTCTTGGAAAAAGAAGAAGAATTCAGGAATTCTGTCCGCTCGGCCTTAGTTTATCCGGCTTTTGTTTTTGGCGTAGGTTTACTGACGGTTATTGTTCTCATCGTTTTTGTCATACCGCGTTTAGTGAATATGTTCGCGGATATGGGGCAGGTTTTACCTTTGCCGACAAAGGTATTAATCGAGACATCGGCATTTTTAAATAAATATTGGTTAATAATTATCGCTTTTACCGGAGTGATAATATTTTTTCTGCGCCGGCAATATCTTAGTTCTTCCGGGAGGCTGGCTTGGGATAAGTTTAAGTTGAAACTAGCCTTATCAGGGGAGATTACTTTAAAGACGGAGATTAGCCGCCTGACGCGCACATTATCATTATTGCTCTCGGGAGGCTTATCGGTGGTTCCTTCTTTAGATATTGTCTCTTCAGTTCTAGGGAACCGGGTTTTAAAGCTTGAGGTTAACAAAATTAAAGAAGATATCATCGGCGGATTGAGCCTTTCGAACTCAATAAGAAAATGTAAACTGTTTCCGAATTTTGTAATTAATATCGTGATTATCGGAGAAGAGACCGGGACGCTGGAAAGATCACTGATGCGTATTGCTGATGATTATGAAAGAGATGTGGATCGGTCTTTAAAATCACTGGCGCGGATGCTCGAACCGATTATAATTTTAGGCGTTGGTCTGGTAGTTGGGTTTATTGTTTTGGCCATGCTTTTACCAATATTTCAGATGAATTTGATTGTAAGATAAAAGAAGGTAACGAAAGAAACTTGTAATTTTTTAACTGTAGGGGAGGTTTAAACCTCCCCTACAGAAATTGAAAAAAGTCAGCAGAATTTATTTTTAATATCAAGGAGGAGATTATGAAAAAGAGAGGTTTTACATTAATCGAACTTATGTTGGTAGTTATAATTATCGGCGTATTGGCAGCCATGGTTGTTCCGCGTTTAGTGGGAAGATCTGAACAGGCGCGCGTTGCCGCGGCTAAAGCTGATATCGACGCTAATATCGCGCTAGGATTAGATCTCTTCGAAATGGAGATAGGTTACTATCCGGATAAGCTGGAGGATTTAAGAGTTAATCCCGGGTTAACTACCGGCCAATGGAAGGGGCCATATCTAAAGAAAGATCCTCAAGATCCTTGGGCCAGGGCTTATAAGTATGAAAAAGATTCCAGCGGCAAAGATTATAAACTTTGTTCAGACGGTCCAAGCCTGGAAAAAACGGATGATGATATCTGCAACTAAAAAAGGCTTAAGTTTTGTCGAGCTCTTGATTGTAGTTATAATCATAGGAATTCTTACCGCCGCAGCTGTCCCGCGTTTTAAGAAAACCTATGACCGATTCGAATTCGAGAATTTCTCCAAGAATATTTATTACCTTGTTCAGTATCTGCAGAATAGCGCAATCGTCGAGAAGAAGATCTATTATTTAAATATCGATCCAGAAAAAGCTGAATTTGCGGCTAAACGCCTCGAGAATGGCGAGGTTGTAGCTTTAACGGGTAGGTTCGGAAAAGTATTTAAAGCTCCGGAAGCGGTAAGGGTGAGTGTGGAACCGGGGGCTGAATATATCTGTTTTTTCCCAAACGGCAAAATTGATGACGTTTCGGTTATTTTTACCGACAGGTTTGAAAAGAAAGTCGTAATTAATACCAAGAATATCAACAATGACATCCAGATCCAGTAAAGCTTTTACTCTGCTTGAAGTTTTAATTGCTTTGGCGATTCTATCCACGGCGATTGTTTTTATCTTTCGTTCATTTACCTCATCGCTATCTAGCGCTAAATTCAGCCAGGATATAACTCTGGCTTGTTTTTTTGCCGAGAGCAAGATTTGGGAACTGCAAGAAGAGCAGAGAGTTAAAGCGGAGCCTCTAGCTGGGCAACAAGGAAGTGAAAAGATGCAGGGTAAAGATTTTAAATGGAGTTATCAGGCAAAAAAAGTAGGAAGCGCTAATTTGGTTTATCTTGAATTTATTATCTCCTGGCAAGAGAACTTAAGGGAGAAAGAATATTCTATAGAATTTGATACTTATCTTCTAGGGCAGTTAATATGAAGAAAAAAAGCGGTTTTACCCTTATTGAATTATTAATTGTTATTGCCATCTTCTCTTTATTGCTGTTGAGCATTTATTCTGCTTTTCGTACCGGTTTACTAAGCCATGAAAAAGTAGATGCCGCGACTAGCCTTTATCAAAAGGTGAGGCTCTCTTTGAGTTTAATCGAAGCTGAACTGAAGAATGCTTTTATTTATGATAAGATTGATTCCAGGTTTACCGGTAGTTCTGAATCGATGGAATTCTTTAGCATCCTCGACAACTATGAGAAAACGGGAAAGGTTTATACCAGTATTGCTTATATTAAGTATAAGTTGGTGGATAATTCTTTAAAACGTAAAGTAATGGAGGGAATGCTCGCGCTAAAAGTTAATCCTGAAGACGAAGGTGAATCTTTTTTATCCGGGGTTGAAGAATTATCTTTACAATTTGCCGCTCTTTCTACGGTTCCCGGTAAGATTTATGAATGGCAGGATGCTTGGCCAAAAAGCGGTTACCCGGATCAGAAGAAAGAGTTACCTATGGCTTTAAAAATAAAACTGGTGTTAAAACAAAAAGACGATAGTTTAGTTGAATTTAATAAGATTATACCATTCTATGCAAGATAAAAATCTTACAGTAGGGGAGGTTTAAACCTCCCCTACTGTTAAAGGTTAGCAAGATTTATTACACTGGCGGAGGAAGCGTTGATTAAATCGGATAAAAAAGGATCAATATTATTAATTAGTTCATGGGTGTTGTTAATTCTGGTTTTCTTGGCCATAGGCCTGGGCCATCGCAGTTCAATCGCTCTAAGGCTCTCGGCGTATCAAAGGGATAGCTTGAAGGCATCTTACTTAGCGAAAGCCGGGATAAATCAGGCGATACTATTATTAAAAGAAGATGCTATTGCTAACTCTTCTTATAATAGCCTTAAAAGTGTTTGGAGCACCGGGCTCGATCCCATAACCAAAAAGCCGCTATTCGAGAATGTAGAGATTAAGGATGGTTCCGGCGAGAGATTCACTGTTCACTATCTTTATAATGATACCGATTATCTCTGTATGATGGATGAAGAGAGAAAGATTAATATAAATAAAATTGTTACTTATCCGGTATTGCAATTTATGTTAAAAAAAATATTTGTTGATTCTGACAGAATTGCAGACGCTGATGCTGATGATTTGAAGAATTTGGTGATAAAGTGGATTGATCTTACAATAGAAGGGAGAGATGTAGATCCGGATCAAATATTTAAGAATAGCGATCTTAAAGCCACAGAAGAGATTATTCCAATATTAGAATTTTTCTATAAAGATGAGAGCAACCCTTCTTTAGAAGCGAAAAAGATATATGATAAAATAAAAGATTTAATTACTGTTTATGGTGATGGGAAAATAAATATAAATACTGCCAAGGAAGAAACATTGGAGATTTTGATTAACTCATGTATTGATGAGATTAATAAAGGTCCAACAGCTATGCAGCTTGACTCACGAAATCTTGTAACTTTAATTTCTACGATCAGAAATGACAATCCTTTTGAGAATTCGAGTGGTTTAGTCAACGTTCTAACTCTTACAAATAATTTGAATCAAAACGAAGTAATAGTTTTAAGTAAGTTAGCTGGAATAAGTATAGCTACTTTCAAATCTGATAATTTCCGTATAAATTCAACAGGTGAAATCACCGGCAAAAATATATCGAAAACAATAACTTGTGTTTTTAGTCGTGTTGATCCGGTAAATAAAATTATCTATTGGCACGAGAATTGAGACATTATAACAAGCTCTGCTGATTTTTATTAATTATCAATAGCAGTAGGGGAGGTTTAAACCTCCCCTACTGCTGAAAGTCAGTAAGATTTGTTATGCTGTCGGCATGAGAATTAACTTGAGATAGCGTAAAACGCGTATACAATAATATTATGGGGACGAAAACATATAGAAAATCGGATGTATTCTTTATCTGTCAGCTTAGCGAAGCCAGGTTGAGAGTTTTAAAGTGCAGCCGTAATATTGCTAGGAGAGTGGAATTCCTGGAAGCTAAGACAGAGGAATTCGCTGCTTTGGCAGATCAGGAAGCATTGGCTTTTAGCTTGGGCCGGATCCTTAAAGAGATGGATTTTAAGGATAATTCTTTAATTGTTTCTCTTCCCCGTACTCAAGTAACCTGCCGTTATTTAAAGATCCCGAGCAAGATACCCGCCGAGGTAGAGCAGATGGCAAATTTGCAGGCACCGCGCCATCTCCCTTATCAGGTAAGTGAATTAATTACCGCTTATCAGCCTATTTTAATTGATAAGGACGGATACACGCATATTAATTTATTTATCGCTCATCGAGACTTGGTTGAAAAATATATACAAATCTTCAAGAAATTAAACCTTAAAAATTATTCACTTTTTTTAAGTTCGGTGGGGTTGTTGAATTTATATTATGCTGTAAATCCCCAAGTAAATAGCTCCGCGATACTTATTGATATTGATATTGATCAGACGGAGATCGCCATAGTTGATAAAGATAATTTCTTTCTTAGCCGTTCATTTAAAGTTTCGAAAAATCTATCGGGATGGGAGAATATAATCGCGGGAGAGATTAACAAAACCAGAAACGCCTACCTGAAAGAGACCTTTTATAAAGATCCCGAGAAGATTGTAATCTTTGGCGCGGCGGAGAATTTACAGGGTTTATCAGAGATAGTTCAGAAGCAATCAATTATCCCCGTCGAGATATTACCTTATTGGCAGAAGTTGCCATTCTCTCAAAGACTATTGGATCAGATTTCAAACTCCAATGGCTCTTATGCCAATATGGTGGGATTGGGGCTAAAGAGTATTCCCGAATCACTTAATATTTTGCCTGCGGAGATAAAAATTCAAGCTAGGAGCAGTCAAAAAGCCAAGGAGAAGCTCCGGGTGGTATATTTTCTGGTAGGTATAGTCATAATATTTACTCTGGGGATATTAAAGAATATTGATAATAAAGTTAGATTTCTTAATTATCTCAAAGTAGAGCTAAGTAAAATTGAAAAAGATGCTCGTTCCATAGGGGAGCTTCAGAGGCGTATCGAATTTGTGGAAAAGAGCCATCAGAAAAAACCTTCCGGGCTGGATATCTTATATGAACTGCATCAGATTACCCCGGGAGAAGTTGTTTTAACTAATTTCAGCTATGATGAGGGAGGCCAGATTGTTTTGCGCGGCCAGGCCCAGCAGATGAATAAGGTTTTCGAGTTCGTTACCCAGCTTGAGAAATCCGCGGTATTTAAAGGTTTTGAAATTAAAGTAAGATATGCTTCTAATAAAAAGTCAACTGCGGGAGAATTAATCGATTTCGAGATAGGCGGGACAAGGAAATGATTAAGCTGCTTAAAAAAAGAGAAAAGATAATTTTTTATCTAACCATCGGAGTGGTATTGTTTAGCTTAATCTTTAATTTTGTAATCTCGCCGGTTATGGCAAAATACGCGAATCTGAATAAAGAGATTTCGATTGCTCGCATGAAATTAAGCCGGTATATGTTTTTATTGGGGCAGAAGGATAAGATTCAGAAGAAATATTCCGCTAGATTTAATTCTCTCCCTAATCTATCCGAGTTCAGGCAGGATTCTCTGGTTGCCGCTTTATCCGAATTGCAGAATCTGGCTAAAAGCGCGAATATCCGCATAATTGACCTGCGGCCGCAGCAGGGGGCAAAAACAGGTAATCAGCCCTATAAAGAAATAACTATAGATATGCGGGCAGAGGGTTCAATGGAGGGGTACCTTAAATTTATCTACGATCTCGAAAACTCGCTCTGGATATTGCGTATCAAGAAATTCCAACTATTAGCCAAAAGTAATTCTACTTCCCTCGAAGGCGTCTTCACCATCTCACAGGTCCTATTAGCTAACTAAATTGCTTATCTTCTTAAAATCTTCTTGACAAATTCTATTTTATTGCTACACTCTCTAGGTAGAGAGTGAGAGCAAAATTATGCCTAACATACTGCTTATTAAAGACTTATCAAGAACAACCGGTTGCTCCATCTATACCCTTAAATTCTACCTGAAAACCGGCCTTATTAAAGAGGTCAACCGGAGCCCGGAAACTCGCTATCGTTATTTTGATGAATCTACGGTGGAAAGGTTAAAGAAGATTCGGGTTTTACAAAAACAAGGTAAGTCTTTAAAGGAAATTAAAGATGAGTTATTATAGCGTTCTGGGGTTGCAAAAAGAGCCGTTTTCCACTAGCCCCGACCCGGAATTTTTCTATCGCTCCATAAGCCATGAGACTGCTCTTAAGCGCTTGGAGATTACTATCCGGTTGCGCAGGGGATTGAGTTTAATTCTAGGCGACGTGGGCGCGGGT
>ERZ1292633.4665-Hain-H41-02um-R1-4665-length-12632-cov-9_pt1 | contig 12632 bp, 12 predicted proteins | sample MGYA00564406_ERZ1292633 | MGnify/ENA primary metagenome ERZ1292633 (study PRJEB36523, sample SAMEA6512639) | groundwater metagenome | collected 2019-01-08 | study: AquaDiva: Metagenomics assemblies of 32 groundwater samples
ACAGTCTGCACGCTCGTCAACGCCCAACTTGCCATAACTGGGGTCTTCTCATAATGGCCGTTATGAAAAGATTTTCATAACGGCCATGAGCGGACGGCCGAGCTTCTGCTCCAAAGCGGCCTCCCGGGTGTACGAGACAGGCGGGGTCACGGCTGTCTCGTAAAGTGCCTACGGGTTTTGCAGTGAGTCAGTGGACGTACGCATCCTCCTTCCGCATGTGGTAGTACTTCACGCGCAATCGGTCACGTACCTAGTCGAGCAAGCGCGGTGACGGCATGACATCCACCGGTGGGGCCGATATCGTGTGAGTGTCCAGGTGCCTATCCCGTTCACCCTGGTTGAGTAATCAAAGGCTTGAGCGTAGTCTGTCGGTGCTCGACCCCGCTTTTGGGGTTTTATAAGGCCCCTTTTAGGGGGCCGACTTCTTGTTGGGCTGCTTGATTGTTGTTCCTCGTTAAGACCATGTTTGCCACCTCCACTCTCCGTCATTCGCGCGTTCAAATGCACGCTCCGCGGCGCGTTCCACGTGTGAGCGCAAGAGGCACCTGCCTGGCGAGGCGCGTCGCTATTGGCTCACAGGGCAGTGGCTTCGTCCCAATGCCGTCCATTTGCTCGGCGCCGTGCCGCGCCGCTCTTGTGGCTTCGGTCACCGAAACTCTGCAGCCGTGTTCGGCTTCGGCTACCGCTGCTGTTCTCTCTCACGCAGCAGCGACGACTCAAACACTGTCGCCTCCGCTGGCGCACCCACTCGGTTGTCGGCGCACGCAGGTCGCACTTCGTTGCACCACCGTTTCGCTTCCGCACGCATCATCTCAGCTCGTCGCACAAGCGCTCTTGCATGGGCCGTCGCCCAACTGCAGGTGGAGCGGACAGGCCGGAAGCACCGTGCCACAATTAGCCATCGTGGCGGCCTGCCGCTCACCAAAACGTTGACCTCAGAAGTCGGTGAGGTTGACGAATATACCGACTGTATATACACTTAGCTCGTGATCGACTGGGACCAACGAAAGCGTCAAACGAATCTCAAGAAGCATGGCTTCGACTTTGTCGATGCCAATGAGGTTTTCGATGGCGTTACGTTTACCTACGAGGATGACCGCATTTCCTACGCAGAGCAAAGGTTTGTGACCTTGGGTTCGCTTCGAGGTAATGTCGTGTCAATCGTTCACACGGAGCAAGGCGATCACGTCCGTGTTATCTCTATGCGTAAGGCGACGAAACGTGAGTGCGAAATCTACTTCCAAAACATCTCGAACTGACTGGGCACGGGTGTCGGCAATGAAAGATCGAGATATTGATGTTTCTCGGACACACCCGGAGGGTGATCCAGCGCACATCGTACGTGGCATCGTGCGCCAAGGCCTAAAGCCGTATTCTGCAAAGCAAGCAATATCGCTTCGCGTCGATCCGTCGGTTTTGGAGTGGTTCCGAGCCCAAGGTGCGGGCTGGCAAACCAGAATGACCTCGGTTCTAAGAGCATATGTCGAAGCGGCCTCGCAGGCGCAGGGTCTAACTGTGCGCTCAACGCGGACGCGCGCGAAAGCGGCGCGCGCCGATTAGCGCAAACGTTAAACGTCCGCATTTCGAACCCTTCTACATCCGCTTTGGGTCGTATCCGGCCGCTCAGGCGGAGCCGAGAACGTAGGGAAAAAGTGGGACTCTCGGCGAATCTTGCCGAGCCTTTTCGAGTAAGAATGGGCCGTTATTGACGTACACCGTAAACGCCAGTTCAATCTTCAGCCGCTCTCTCCGGATTCAGCACCACATCCCGCAACCGCAATACGCGCTGGGTGCGCGCAGCGATGCCGGATCGTGGGTGACGATGACGAAGCTGGTGCCGCCTCTTCGATTGAGTCCCACCATCATCTCGAACACTTGGGCCACTGTGTGACGATCGAGGTTGCCGGTAGGCTCGTCGGCGAGCACACACGCGAGCTGGGTCACCAGCGCCCGCGCCACTCACCGGCGGCACACGAGTGTCACGTTCACACTTAGCGATCGGCTGCGGAAAAGGCGGCTTCCGTGGGGCGATTCCCGCGCGCTGCGTGCCAGCCTGGATAATGTGCCATCCGACCAGGAACCTGCGCACTTGCGATAATCACATCGGAAATCCGGAGTCTGTTTTTTCGCCGGACAAGTTCTGCCGGACCTGCTTGCACAGGTCGTCCACCAGGCCCGCGAGATAATTCCAGAATGCCGGCTTCTCCACGGTTTGGGTGACCAGGTCCGAAGGCAGAAACCGCCGCATCTCCTGCCGAAAATCGGCGGCCACCCCGGGATCGGCCAGCAACGATAGTCGGCGCTGTTCGAGCAGGGTCAGGAAGTGCTGCGGTTCGCAGCGATGATCGTTCAGCTTTGCGCCCACCAGGTCGACCGGCAACTTTACCCCCTGTTGATGCAGCCAGGCCATATCCCATAGATCGCGATGCTTGATGCGATTGGGCCGCAAAGCGAACGCTACCAGCTTGTCGGCAAACATTTCCTCGCGGCTCTCGGCTTGCAAGATCAAACCGCTGGTGCCCATTTCCACCCCATACGGATTGAGCAGCACCATCGGGCGGGGTTGATGGCTGGCAATCGAGCAGACGTCGATGTTGATACGCTGAGCGGGCAGATCGCTGCGGCCGGGTCTTGTCTGCACCTTGAGCTTCCACGTGTCGACATTGCCTGTCTCACGCGTCGGTTCGCTCACCTCGACCTGCAGCCCATACTTGGCCTTGAAGCTTTCCACCAAGACCTCGGCCATGGCTGACAAGCTCTCGCGACTGAAGTCGGCGCCGCCGGCAAAGTCCAGATGCTCGCTCAGTCGATTGGAACCGTAGCATGCGCGCAGGCAACCGCCGCCAAAGAATGTCAGCCGGGTGAGCAAGCCGGCGCTGCTGAGCACCCGCAGAATGTCGTGGTGAAGCAATTCCTTTTCCACCACGACGCGCAACGGCGCCAGGTCTTGCCGATTTCGCAGCGCTTCGTCCACCAGTTGGTCAAACAAACTCACGCGCCACACTCCAATCAATCAGGTCTTGACTACGGTGCGTGGCACGCATGTCTCGCAGTGCCAGTGGCACACTGGCCCTCCACATGCGACAGCGCACGTCATAGCGCAGTTGGTCGCTCAAGTCTTCCGGGCGCTGACGCGTGTGCACGAACTCGATCGTGCCCCAGCGACCGCAGGGGATGACACTGCTGCGGCCCGAAGACATCACCGATATCCGGTTGATGGGTACCTGGGAGATCGCGCCGGCCTCGCTCAATGCCGTTTCCAGGCTGATGTAATTGAAACCATCGGCGCGCAAGCGCGCAGCGGCATGAAACAACAACAAGCCACTGGGCGGCGCCGCCCGCGCGCACAGGTACAGCCCGCGGCAAACCCGAGCAAGGTGGCCGTCTTGCGCGGCCCGACTCAGCAGCGTCTTGAATGCCGAGCCGGACAAGTCGGGCAGCAGCGCACGCAAGTCATTCGGCGTGAATAGGCAATGCTCGGCATTGGCGAGCCCCGCCAAGTTCTGCAGCAAGCGTCTGAGAGGTTGCATGGGCATATCACTGAACAGTAAGTTGCACTTAGTGTAACTTACTGTTCAGTTATGCGGCAAGAGCATTTTACGTCCTTGATGGGAATATCCTCTCGTGGGCCGGCCTCAGAATGACAACTCTCAAAGATCGCCCACTACCGCTCAATCCGGATTCAGCACCCCATCCTGCAGCCGCAATACGCGCTGGGTGCGCGCGGCGATGCCCGGGTCGTGGGTGACGATGACGAAACTGGTGCCGCGACTTCGATTGAGTTCCAGCATCATCTCGAACACTTGGGCCGCGGTATGCCGGTCGAGGTTGCCGGTGGGCTCGTCGGCGAGCACGCACGCTGGCCGGGTCACCAGCGCCCGCGCCAGCGCCGCGCGCTGGCGCTCGCCGCCGGAGAGCTCAGCCGGCGTGTGCGCGAGACGGCTGCCCAGTCCCACTTCCTCGAGGATGGCCGCAGCGCGGTTGCGCGCCTCGGCCGCCGGCATGCGCCGTATCAACAGCGGCATGGCCACGTTCTCCAGGGCGGTGAATTCCATCAGCAGATGATGGAACTGATAGACGAAGCCGAGCGATTCGTTGCGCAGCCGGCCGCGCGCCGCCTCGGACAGGCTTTGCATCGGCCGGCCGAGGATCGTCACTTCCCCCGAAGTCACGCTGTCCAGCCCCCCCAGCAAGTGCAGCAGGGTGCTCTTGCCCGAGCCCGAAGCGCCGACGATGGCCACCAGCTCCGCGGCGCGCACCTCCAGGTCCACGCCGAGCAAAACCTGGACGTCGACCACGCCCTGGCGGTAGATCTTGGCGAGCTTGCTGCAGCCGAGGACGACATCACTCATAGCGCAAGGCCTCGGCCGGATTCACCTGCGAGGCGCGCCAGCTCGGATACAGCGTGGCGAGCAGGCAGAGTACGAACGAAATCGCGGCGATCGTAATTACGTCCCCGCCTTGCAGGTCGGACGGCAGCTCGCTGATGTAATACACGTCCTTCGCCAGAAACGTGACGTTGAACAGGCTTTCCAGGAAAGGCACCACCACGTCGATGTTGAGCGCGAGCAGCACGCCGCCGCCGACGCCCATCAGCGTGCCGATGACGCCGATCAGCGCGCCCTGCACGATGAACACCGCCATGATGCCCGAGGGCGCGGCGCCCAGAGTGCGCAGGATGGCGATGTCGGGCTGCTTGTCGGTGACCGCCATCACCAGGGTGGAAACGATGTTGAACGCGGCCACCGCCACGATCAGCAGCAGGATGATGAACATCACGTTCTTCTCCATTTGCACGGCGCGGAAAAAATTGGCGTGGCTGCGCGTCCAGTCGCTGATGTACACATTGGCCCCCAATTTCGGCAGCAGCGCCAACGCCACTTGGCGCGATTCGAACAGGTCGCGCAGCTTCAAGCGCACGCCCGACACCCTGTCCTCCATGCGGTATAGCTTCTGCGCGTCCTCGAGGTGGATCAGCGCCAGGCCGGAATCGTATTCGAACATGCCGATCTCGAAAATTCCGACCACGCGGAATTGTTTCAGGCGCGGCACGATGCCGGCCGGCGTTACCTGCCCCTGTGGCGCGATCAGCGTAAGTTTGTCGCCGGCGATGACCGCGAGCGCGCGCGCAAGCTCGCTGCCGAGCACGATGCCGAATTCGCCCGGCTTGAGCGCGGTCAGCGTGCCGGCCTTCATGTGGCGGCCGATCTCCGCGACCCGGTCCTCGCGCTCGGGCAGAATGCCGCGGATGACCGAGCCGCGCACCGCGCCGTCGAAAGTGAGCATGCCCTGCACGTTGACGTAGGGCGCCGCGGCAATCACGCGCGGATTGGAGGCGGCCAGCGCGGCCACGGCCTGCCAGTCGGAGAGCACATCGCCCGGCCCGCTGATCTGCACATGCGAGGCCACCCCCAGGATGCGCGTGCGCAGTTCGTGCTGGAAGCCGTTCATCACCGACAGCACCGTGATCAGCGCCGCCACCCCGAGGGCGATCCCCAGCATCGAGGTGAGCGAGATGAAGGAGATGAAATGGTTGCGGCGCTTGGCGCGGGTGTAACGCAGGCCGATGAACAGTTCGTAGGGGAGTCGGGTCATTGTCGTTGGTGTGCGCCCGGTCGTTATCGTGCGCCCGGCGTATTTTGGCATACTCGCGACCGGCTTATCCGGGTATGGCAGGACGAGCCAACAAACCCGATGGCGGCGAGAAAGGCGGGCCGCCACCACTCCGGCACGCATGGCGCGTTTGCCGCGCCCGCGCACGTTTTCGGCGACGACGACCCAGGCCGGAAAGCCGGTCGCTGCAGATGAGGCGGTAGAGGCGGTTCAGTGCCGCGTGAGTGTTCATGGGGTGATTCCTCTGGCGAAGGCTTGCCGCAACTTAACAAAGTTGTTACTATTTGCGCCCATGGGAGCGGACGGCTACGTCATTGAGTATTTCAGCGAGCGGGTGAAGGCGGACATCCGGACAATGCCGCAGTCCTTGCGAGCCCGGTATGTCGGCTTGACTGACCGTATGGAAAAAGAAGGGGCCGATTTGGGCGAGCCGCACACCAAGGCGTTTGGCGGTGGCTGGTTCGAATTGCGGCTGAAGGGCGCGGAAGGTATTGGGCGGGTGTTCTACTGCACTAGGATCGGCCGCCGCATCGTGATGTTGCACGGTTTCATCAAGAAGTCGGAGAAGACCCCGTTGCGCGAACGGCGTATCGCGGAAAAGCGAATGAAGGAGATCAAGAATGCTGACGCATAAAGAGTTTAAAAAAGAGTTGCTTTCCGACCCGGCGGTGAAGGCGGAATACGACCGGCTGAACCGCGAGGAATTCGCGTTGCTGGATATCGTGCTGGCGGCGCGGCGGTCTTCTGGAATGACGCAGGCGCAAGTCGCCGAGCGCATGGGCACCCAAGCCCCTGCCGTAGCGCGGCTGGAACGGGCGCTGTCCACCGGCAAACATTCGCCCACGCTGGCAACGCTGAAAAAATACGCTGAAGCCTGCGGCAAGCGGCTGGTGCTGACGCTGGAGTGATACGGAGCCGGGAACTTGAACAGGGCCGCGCGAAGCGAGGTCGCGCCGGGAAAACGAGCGATACCGCGCACGCGGCATAGGCTTCACCTCCGTCGGCAGACCATGAAACTCAGAATGACAATTTCTGGAGGAAGCCTGATGGATTATCTGGGATAAACTTTGGCATGCACTGCCAACTGCTGCTTCCCAACCTGTTCTGGCCCGACCGCGATTTCCGCGAGATCTATCGCGAACTCGACACGCCCGCGCTGGAGCAACTCCTCGCCAAAGGACGGCGGCGCGCCGAATCCGGACCAGTCGCAGCAAAACCGGTCGCAGTAACGTCGGCCGAAGCCTGGCTGTGCGGGCAGTTCAGCGTGGACCGGCAACAGGACTGGCCGATTGCCCCCTATAGCCTGCTCGCCGACGGCGGCGAACCTGGCCGCCATCATTGGCTGCGCGCCGATCCGGTGCACCTCAAGCTCGAAGGCAGCCGGCTGGTGCTCGCCGACGGCGGCACGTTTTCCATATCGCAACAGGAGGCAGAGAGCCTCACCGACAGCCTCAACGCGCATTTCTCCGCGGACGGCCTGACTTTTTATCCGCTGCGGCCGGACCGCTGGTATCTGCGCTCCGAAACTGCGCCAGCACTGGAAACGACGCAACTGACCGCAGCCGCGGGAAAGAGCATCGACACCTTGCTGCCGCGTGGAGGCGACGCCCGGACCTGGCGCACGCGCCTGAACGACGTGCAGATGCTGCTGCACGGCCATGCGGTCAACGAAGCGCGGGAGCGCGCGGGGCAACCGCCAATCAACAGCGTCTGGCTCTGGGGCGGCGGCACCCTGTCAGACGCGGTGTCGGCGCCATTCGATGCGCTCTGGTCGCAAGACCCCTTCGCCGCGGGATTGGCGCAGTCGGCACACATCGCAACGCGCAATCTGTCCGAGAGCGCCGCAGGCTTGTTGCACGCGAGCGCAAGCGAAGGTGTCACGCTGATCGTGCTCGACCAATTGCGCGGCGCGGCACGGTATGGCGATGCCCACGGCTGGCGCGAAGCCCTGCAGCAACTCGAACGCGACTGGTTTGCGCCTCTGCTGGCGGCGCTCAGGCAGGAGCGCATCGGCATGCTCAGCCTCTTTGCGCTGGGGCCGGAGGGCGTACTTTCGGCGGAAGTCACGCGCGGCGATTTGCGCCGCTTCTGGCGGCGGGTGAAGCCGCTGTCGGATTTCGCCTGACCATGACAACCATCGTCACCCGCCCCATCCCTCTACGCGCGCGCGACATGCTGGTGCAGCAGGGACTGCATCCGGTGCTGGCGCAGCTGTATGCCGCGCGCGGCGTACTCGACAAAAGCGAGGTGGAGAGCGAATTCTCGGGCTTGATTCCGCCCGAGCGCTTGCTGCATGCCGGCCGCGCCGCGGCGCTGCTCGCCGATGCCATCGAAACGAAGCAACGCCTGCTGATCGTCGCCGACTACGACTGCGATGGCGCCACCGCATGCGCCGTCGGCGTGCGCGCCCTCTCCGCATTCGGCGCGGACGTCGCCTACCTTGTGCCCAACCGTTTCGAATATGGCTACGGGCTCACGCCGGAAATCGTCGAGCTCGCCGCGCGCCAATCTCGCCGCCCCGACCTCTTGATCACCGTGGACAACGGCATCGCCAGCAACGAGGGCGTGGCGCGGGCAAATGCGCTTGGCATCGCCACGCTGATCACCGATCACCATCTGCCCGGTGACGCGCTGCCGCCGGCGAGTTGCATCGTCAATCCCAACCAGCCGGGCTGCGATTTCCCCAGCAAAGCCATCGCCGGCGTAGGCGTGATGTTTTACGTCATGCTCGCGCTCAGGGCCGAACTGCGCCGGCGCGGCCAGTTCAAGGACCAGGCTGAATTCAATCTGGCGACCCTGCTCGATCTGGTGGCCTTGGGCACGGTGGCCGATGTGGTGCGGCTGGACCGCAACAATCGCATCCTGGTGGCGCAAGGATTGAAGCGCATCCGCGAGGGCAGGATGCAGGCCGGCATCGCCGCGCTGCTGCGCGTGGCCGGACGCGAGGCGCGCCGCGCATCGTGTTTCGACCTGGGCTTCGCCGCCGGACCGCGGCTCAATGCCGCCGGCCGCCTGGCCGACATGGCGCTGGGAATCGAGTGCCTCATCACGGATGACACGGCGCGCGCACTCAACATCGCGCAGGAGCTGGACCGGCTTAACCGCGAGCGGCGGGAAATCGAGACCACTATGCAGGATCAGGCGCTGACGATGCTGGAGGGGCTGGGCCCGGACTTGGGTACAGATGCGGGAGAGGCTTATACCCTGACGCTGTTCGACCCGTCCTGGCACCAGGGCGTGGTAGGCATACTCGCGGCGCGCATCAAGGACCGGCTGCACCGGCCGGTCATTGCGTTTGCCGCAGGCAATGCAGGCGAGCTGAAAGGATCGGGGCGCTCGATTGCCGGGCTGCATTTGCGCGACGCGCTCGATCTCGTCGCCAAGCGCGCGCCCGGCCTGATCCTGCGTTTCGGCGGTCACGCCGCCGCCGCGGGCCTCACCCTACGCAGCGAACGCCTGGGGCAGTTCGGCGAATTGTTCGAGAGCACGGTGCGCGGACTGCTCGCCGCTTCCGACCTCGAGCGCAGCACCGAAACCGACGGCCCGCTGGAATCGGCCTACATGAACCTGGACACCATACGCATGCTGGAGCACCAGGTCTGGGGCCAGGGTTTCCCGCAACCGCTGTTCTGCGACCGCTTTGCCGTCGCCAGCCAGCGCGTGGTGGCGGACAAGCATCTGAAACTGCGCCTGCAAAAAGACGGCAAATCATACGAGGCGATACGCTTTAATTCGCTGGCTCCGGCCGGCGCCGCCATCCGCGCCGCCTACCGTCTGGCGGTGAACGAATACAATGGCGTGCGGAGCGTGCAGCTCATCGTCGAGGAGTGGGAGTGAGGCATGGAACGCAAGCGCGTCAACCCCAACAAGATTCGCGCGGTCGGCTATGACCCGAAATCGCGGGTGCTGGAAGTCGAACTGCGCGACGGCTATGAGGCCAGATCTGCGGTGTGGCCAAGCTTTATAGACTGCGCATGTGCTGCACCATGCGCCGGCGCATGACCGCATCGGGCAGGCGCCCCAGAGCCGCGCCCATGTTGTCCACCAGGTAATCCGGGTTGCGCGTGGCGGGTATGGCGCAGGTCACCGCCGGGTGAGCAAGGATGAACTTGAGAAAAAACCGCGCCCAACTGTTGCAGTCAAATTCCTCCGCCCACTTGGGCAAGTCCCGGCCCTTCACATTGCGGAACAGTTCGCCATGCTCGAACGGGCGGTTGACGATCACCGCGGTCTGGTACTCCGCGCACACGGGCAGCAGGCGCTCCTCGGCTGCCGTGGTCACCACGTTGTAGTTGAACTGCGCAAAGTCGAGCTGCTCCGACTTGATCAAACGCTCAAGCTCCGCGTAAGCGCCTTCGTGGTAGTGGGTCACGCCGAGGTAGCGGATCCGGCCCCGCTCTTTCCACTCGCGCAGGGTCTTGAGCTGGGTCTTCACGTCCTTGAGGTTGTGCACCTGCATCAGGTCCATGGCCCGCGGGTTGAGCGTCGGCGCGCGCATGCGGCGCAGCGATTCTTCCATCTGGCGTATGCCGGCTTCGCGCCCGCTGGTCCAGACTTTGGTGGCGAGGAATAGCGATTTTTCCGCTGCTAGATCGGTGATGAGGTCGCCGACCACCGACTCCGAACTTGCGTACATGGGCGAACTGTCCACCATCTGTCCGCCCGCTTTGACGAAGCGCGCGAGCACTTCGCGCGCGGCAGCGCGACCGACTGCGTCGCCGCCGACGTCGAAGGTCCGCCAGGTGCCCAGGCCTACCGCATGCAGCAATTCGCCCGTCTTCGGAATCGGGCGCTTGAGCGGCGCCCCGGTCGCGCGCGCAGCCGGAATCAAAGCCATGGCAGGCACTCCGGCAATCAGTTTCAGAATTTTGCGGCGCGAAGGCATAGGTCCATTTTACTTGTGCAGCCTCAGGAGCACCGTGGCGGAACCCAAGGGGAACCACGTAGGCGAGAGTATAATTGCACAATTCCGACAAAAAAGCCGATCATGGAAGCCGAAAAAATCAATGCTCTCGCCAACAGCCTCGCCGACCTTGGCGCCCGCGCCAGGGAAATGCGGAGGTATCTTTGACTTCGAGACCAAGCAGGAACGCCTGATCGAAGTCGGGCGGCAGCTCGAACAGCCGAACGTCTGGAGCGACGCGAAACGCGCGCAGGAGCTGGGCCGCGAAAAGAAAATTCTGGAGAGTATCGTCGGCAACCTCGTGCTGCTCGACAGCCAGCTGCGCGATGCGGGCGAGCTGTTCGAGATGGCGCGCGCCGAAGACGATGATGCCACCCTCGCGAGCCTGGCCGGTGACATCGCTGCGGCGGAGAAGCTCGTGGCTGGCATGGAGTTCCGCCGCATGTTCTCCAATGCACTCGATCCGAATAACTGTTTCGTGGATATTCAGTCCGGTTCGGGCGGCACCGAAGCACAGGACTGGGCGGCGATGCTGGAGCGCATGTACCTCAAGTACTGCGAGCGCAGCGGTTTTGCAGTCGAAGTGCTGGAGGAATCCGAAGGCGAGGTGGCGGGAATCAAAAGCGCGACCATCAAGGTCTCCGGCGAGTACGCCTATGGCCGGCTGCGCACCGAAACCGGCATTCACCGCCTGGTGCGCAAATCGCCGTTCGATTCCGGCAACCGGCGCCACACCTCGTTCGCCAGCGTATTCGCCTATCCCGAGGTGGACGACACCATCGAGGTCGAGATCAACCCCGCCGACCTGCGCATCGACACCTACCGCGCCTCGGGCGCCGGCGGCCAGCATATCAACAAGACCGACTCGGCGGTGCGCATCACCCACCTGCCGACCAATATCGTGGTGCAGTGCCAAAACGACCGCTCGCAGCACCGCAACCGCGCCGAAGCCATGGCCATGCTGAAATCGCGTTTGTACGAACGCGAGATCCGCAAACGCCAGGACGAGCAGCAGAAGCTCGAGGACTCGAAGACCGACATCGGCTGGGGCCACCAGATCCGCTCCTACGTGCTCGACCAGTCGCGCATCAAGGACCTGCGCACCGGCGTCGAGATCGGCAACACCCAGGCGGTGCTGGACGGCGGCCTGGATGTGTTCATCGAAGCCAGTTTGAAGCAAGGCGTTTAGGCGAGGATAGACAGCGTAAAGCCCCCCTGGGGACGCGGATTGAAACCAACCATTCGAGAATTGACATGACCGACGAAAAGCAACAACCCATCCTCGACGAGAATCAGATCATCGCCGAGCGTCGCGCCAAGCTGGCCGCGCTGCGTGAACAGGGCAATGCCTTTCCGAACGACTTCAAGCGCGAACATCTGGCGGCGGACCTGCACGCAGCGCACAGCGCAAAATCCAATGAAGAGTTCGAAAGCGCGCCGGTGAACGTGGCGGTTGCCGGGCGCATGCTGCTCAAGCGCGTGATGGGAAAAGCCAGTTTCGCCAGCCTTCAGGACATGAGCGGCCGCATCCAGCTCTACATCACCAACGACCTCGCCGGCCAGGCGGTGCACGACGCGTTCAAGCACTGGGACCTGGGCGACATCCTCGCCGCCGAGGGGACCTTGTTCAAGACCAAGACCGGCGAGCTGTCGGTGCGCGTGGCCAAGCTGCGCCTGCTCACCAAGTCGCTGCGGCCGCTGCCGGAGAAATTCCACGGGCTCACCGACCAGGAGCAGCGCTACCGCCAGCGCTATGTCGACCTGATTACCAACCCCGAGGCGCGCAAGGTATTCAGCGTGCGCAGCCGGATGATCCAGGCGATCCGCGCCTTCATGGTGGCGCGCGGCTACCTCGAAGTCGAAACGCCCATGATGCACCCGATCCCGGGCGGCGCCGCGGCCAAGCCGTTCGCCACGCACCACAACGCGCTCGACATGCAGTTGTTCCTGCGCATCGCGCCCGAGCTGTACCTGAAGCGCCTGGTGGTGGGCGGCTACGAGAAGGTGTTCGAGATCAACCGCAATTTCCGGAACGAGGGCATTTCCACCCGGCACAACCCTGAATTCACCATGATCGAGTTCTACGAGGCCTATCGCGATTACCGCTACCTCATGG
>ERZ1292633.4666-Hain-H41-02um-R1-4666-length-12631-cov-6_pt1 | contig 12631 bp, 10 predicted proteins | sample MGYA00564406_ERZ1292633 | MGnify/ENA primary metagenome ERZ1292633 (study PRJEB36523, sample SAMEA6512639) | groundwater metagenome | collected 2019-01-08 | study: AquaDiva: Metagenomics assemblies of 32 groundwater samples
GCGACCTGCGGCGCATGGCCAGCGACCTGTCCATCCGCGCGCGGCGCAGCGTCGAACGGCGGCGCGCGCGCGTGCAACAGGTGGCAGGGCGCATCGATGCGCTGAGTCCGCTCAATACGCTGGCCCGCGGCTACGCCGTGGCGCGCGATGCGCAGGGTCACGCGCTGGGGTCGGCGACGGCTTTCACGCCCGGCCAGCCTTTTTCGCTCGTGCTGCGCGACGGGCAGGTGGGCGCCACCGTAACCTCGGTACACCCCGGCGCTCTTCCCACCGCCAAGGGAGCTGCCCGATGAGCTTCGAGAGTGACCTGAACCGGCTGGAAGAAATCGCCGCGGCGCTCGACCGGGCGGACCTGTCGCTCGACGAGTCGCTGGCCCTGTTCGAGGAAGGCATCGCGCGGCTGCGCGCGGCATCCGACGCGCTGGCCAAGGCCGAGGGGCGCGTCACGATGCTGGTGGAACAGGCCGATGGCGCCCTGAAGGAACGGGATGCCGGCAACTAGCGCCGTCCCCGACTTTTCAGTGGAGCGCGCCCAGGTGGCGCGCTCGCTCGACGCGTTCTGCGATCATTACCTGCGGGGCGTCGACGCCGCGGTCGCCGAGGCCATCAGGTACTCGGTTCTTGGCGAGGGCAAGCGCCTGCGTGCGATCCTGGTGTCGTCGGCGTTCGACGCCTGCGGTGGCACCGGCGACGTGTCAGCGCTGGCGGCCACGGTGGAAGTGGTCCACGCCTACTCGCTGGTGCACGACGACCTCCCGTGCATGGACGACGACGAGCTGCGCCGCGGTCGTCCGACGGTGCACAAGGTGTTCGGCGTGCCGGTGGCGACGGCGGCGGGGATGGCCATGGTGCCGCTTGCCGCGCGCGCGGCGTGGGATGCGGCGCGCGCGCTGGGGCTCAGCGACGAGGCCAGTGGCGCGATCGTCCGCACGCTGATGCGGGCATCCGGCGGTGGCGGCATGATCGGCGGCCAGTTGCTCGATCTCGAGGGCGAGGGCCAGCGCCTGTCGTATGAAGAACTGGAGCGGATCCACCGATGCAAGACCGGCGCGCTGATCGAGGCGTCGGTGGAGCTGGGAGCCCGCGCGGCCGGCGCTTCAGGGGAGCGGCTGGCGACCTTTGGCCGCTACGGCCGGTGCATCGGGCTGGCCTTCCAGATCGCCGATGACGTACTGGACGTCACGGCCACCAGCGACGAGCTGGGCAAGACGGCGGGGAAGGACCTCGCCTACCAGAAGAGCACGTATCCCGCGCTGTTGGGCATTCAGGGAGCCATCGCGCGGGCCGAGGCGTTGGTGCAGGAAGGGTGCGCGGCGCTCGCCGAGGCCGGGGTGCTCACGGCGGCACTGCAGGCCACCGCTCAATTCATCGTCGCCCGCCGGTCGTGACCGGCTGGCGCTGTCCGAAATAATGATGCATCTCTACCGAATCCCGCTCCGCCCATGACCATCCTCTCGCGCATCGATTCACCGGCCGACCTCAAGGGCCTCTCGTCCCCCGAGCTCAAGCAGCTCGCCGACGAATTGCGGGAGTTCCTCATCGACTCCTGTTCCAGCACCGGCGGCCACATTGGCGCCGGGCTGGGTGTGGTGGAGCTGACGATCGCGCTGCACTACGCGTTCGATGCGCCGCGCGACCAGCTGGTATGGGACGTCGGGCACCAGGGGTACCCGCACAAGGTGCTCACGGGGCGCCGCGACCGGATGACGACGCTGCGCCAGGAGGGCGGCCTGTCCGGCTTCCTGAAGCGCAGTGAAAGTCCCTACGATGTCTTCGGGGCGGGACACGCGGCGACGTCGATTTCCGCCGCGCTGGGCATTGCCACCGGGCGCGACCTCAACCACGAGGACTTCAAGGTGGTCGCCGTCATTGGCGACGGCTCGATGGGCAGCGGGCTCGCCTACGAAGGACTGAACAACGCCGGCGATTCCGGCCGCGACATCGTGGTGGTGCTCAACGACAACGAGATGTCGATTGCGCCCAACGTGGGCGCGATGCACAAGTACCTCACGTCGGTGCAGCGCAATCCGCTGTACAACCGGCTGCGCGGCAGCATCAGCCACATCTTCGAACAGTATGCCAAGGGCAAGGGCCCCCTGCACGACGTGCGGGCGATCATCCGCAAGATGGAGGAGAGCGCCAAGGCCTTCCTCACCCCGGGCGTGCTCTTCGAGGAACTCGGCTTCCGGTACTTCGGCCCCATCGATGGACACGACATCGACGGCATGATCGAGACGTTCAGGGCGGTGCGGGCATTCAAGGGACCGCGCCTGGTGCACGTCATCACGCAGAAGGGGAAGGGATTCCCGGCCGGTGAACACGGCGAGAAGTGGCACGCGCTGCCTCCGGGCCATGACCCGGCCACCGGCAAGCTGCTCAAGGCGTCGTCGGCCAATCCCAACTACACGTCGGTCTTCGGCAAGGGACTCGCCGAGCTGATGGAAGAGGACCAGAAGCTGGTGGTGATCACGGCGGCGATGTCCAGCGGCACGGGGACGAACCTGGTGCAGAAGGCGCACCCCGAGCGTTTCTTCGACGTCGGCATCGCCGAGGGTCACGCCGTCACCTTTGCCGCGGGCATGGCGACGCAGGGGCTGCGCCCGGTCACGGCCATCTACTCGACCTTTCTCCAGCGTGGCTACGACAGCATCATCCACGACGTGGCCATACAGCACCTGCCGGTGATCTTCTGCCTCGACCGCGCCGGCCTGGTGGGCGAGGACGGTGAGACGCACGCCGGACTGTACGACATTGCCTACATGCTGGCCGTTCCGCACATGACGGTGACGGCGCCGGCCAGCGGCAGCGAGCTGATCGGCTTGCTGCGCACGGCCATGGCGCACGCCGACAACCCGTTCGCCATCCGCTATCCGCGCGACGCCTCGCCCGACCTTGTGGGGCCGGCAAAGGAGATTCCCGCGGTGCCGTACGGCACGTGGGACGTGTTGCGAAAGGGGAACGACGAAGTGGCCGTGTTGGCCGTCGGCACCATGGTGGCGCAGGCGATGCAGGCGGCGGAGACGCTCTCCGCCGAGGGGCTCGACGTGACGGTGGTGAACTGCCGCTTCCTGAAGCCCATCGACCACGTGTCGCTCGCGGCGCTGGTGCACGATCACAAGCAGCTGCTGGTGGTGGAGGAAGGCACGGTGGTGAACGGGTTTGGCGCCTACCTGTCGAGCGTGGTGGAGCAGCTGGAACCGTCGGTGCGCGTGGTGGCGCACGGCGTTCCCGACCGCGTGATCTACGCCGCGTCACGCGCGCGCCAGCTGGCGCAGTGCGGGCTCGACGCGGCGGGCATCGCCGCGCGGGTGCGCGCGCTGCACGACGCCGAAGCGATGGCCGTCTGATGCGCGTCGGCGTCGTCGGGCACAGCGGGTACGACGGACTCGAAGAGCTGGTGCGGCACCTCGTGTCCGAGGCGCCGCGCCTCGGCCTGTCGCTGTCGTTCGAGGAGAACCTGCTGGATCTCGCGGGATCGGGGGCGGAACAGCTGGCCAGTGTCGACGCCCTCGACGCATTGCTCGCGTTCGGCGGCGATGGCACGCTGTTGAGGGGGGCGCGGCTGCTCGACGGCGTCAACGCGCCGGTGTTCGGCGTGAACCTCGGCAAGCTCGGCTTCCTGACGACGTGCGGTGCCGAGGAATTCGAGACGTTGCTGCCGCGCTTTGCTCGTGGCGACTTCACCGCCGAACAGCGCATGGCACTCGAGGCGCGCTCGCACGGGGCCGACGGCGCCGTCGGCGCGCGGCTGCGGGCGCTCAACGACGTCGTGCTGCACAAGGGCGGGTTTGCCCGTGTGCTGCGCCTTCAAGTGACGGTGAGTGGCGAACGGCTCGGCTCGCTGGCCGCCGACGGCCTGGTGATCTCGACGCCGACCGGCTCGACGGCCTACTCGCTGTCGGCGGGCGGGCCGATCGTGGAACCGACGCTGGCGTCGATCCTCGTGACACCGGTGGCGGCGCACGCGCTGGCCATCCGCCCGTTCATTCTGTCGCCCGATGCGGTGATCGAGATGCAACCGGATGATGCGCCCGAGGAGGTTTTGGTGACGATCGACGGGCAGGTGGGCACTACGCTGCTGCACGGTCACTCGCTGACCGTGCGTCGGGCCGCCCAGCCGGTGAGCATCGTGCGCATCGACGGTGCGTCGTTCTTTGGCCGCCTGCGCGCCAAGATGGGGTGGGGGGGGCTGGCGGGGCGGGACGGCTAGGATCGGTCGGGTACAGCAGCTGTAAGCTGTACGCTGTACGCGGTACGCCATACGAAACGACCGATAGCCGCCCATCGCCAACTGCGGGCCACAGATGAACACAGTACGCAAACGAAGAACAACCAACTGCGGAACTCCCGATTTCGCGGATTACACGGATGCTCGTCCGTTCTCGAACTGATCCGTGTGATCGGTGTAATCGGGAGTTCCGCAGTTCTCAGTAGCCACCAGCCACCAGCCACCAACCTATTCTGCTGTGCTTACTGAGCTCCGCATCCGCAACTTCGCAATCATTGACGCCGTGGTGCTGCCGCTGGCGCCGGGGCTCAACGTGCTGTCAGGCGAGACCGGGGCCGGGAAGTCGATCATCGTGGGCGCGCTGGGCCTGCTGATCGGCGAGCGCGCCACGGCGGACATGGTGCGCACCGGGGCTGATCGTGCGGTGGTGGAAGGAACGTTCGAGATTGGCGCCGCGGTCGAGCTGCGTGCGCTGCTCGACGACCGCGGCATCGACTGTGACGATGGCACGCTGGTGCTCAAGCGCGAGGTGCCGGCCACGGCGGGCGCCCGCGCGCGCGCGTGGATCAACGGCACGGCCGTGACGGCCACGGTGCTGTCGGACATCGGGCGCGCGCTGGTGAACGTGCACGGTCAGCACGAGGCGCAGTCACTGCTCGACCCCGAAGCGCAGCGTCGCATTCTCGATGCCTTTGCGGGTGCGCAGGAACAGGCAGCGAAGGTCGCCGGCGCGCACGCCGCGCTCGTCGAGGCGCGGCACGCGGTCTCGCAGCTGAAGGCGCGGCGTGACGAGGCGCAGCGGCGCGCCGACTATCTGCAGCACGTCTCGCGCGAGATCGGCGACGCCAGGCTGGTGGACGGCGAGGAGCAGCGGCTGGACGACGAGGCGCGCCGCCTGACCCACGCCGAGGAACTGCGCGCGCTGGCCGGTGAGCTGACCGGCGTGCTGGAAGGTGACGACACCTCGGTGCTCCCTCGGCTCGGCGCGCTGCAGAAGGCGCTGGGCGCGCTGCAGCGCATCGATCCGTCGGTCGCGCGCCTCCAGGAGCTGTATGACGCAGCCTACTACGCGCTGCAGGAATTGGCTCGTGAATCGCTGAACTACGGAGAGGGCATCGAGCACGACCCCGCACGGCTGGCCGAGCTGGAGCGCCGTCGCGACCTCGTCTTCCGGCTCATCAAGAAATACGGAGGCAGCGTCGCCGCCGTGCTCGAGACGGGGCGCGAGGCGCGTGCCGAACTGTCGCTGCTCGACAGTGCGGCGCTCGACCTGAGGGAACTTGATGCCCGCGTGGCGGCGGCCGAAGCCGCGCTGCGTGACGCGGCCCGTGGGCTGAGCAAGGCGCGCTCGCATGCGGCCTCGCGGCTCGCGCAACAAGTGGAGGCGCAGTTTCCCGGACTCGGGCTCGCGGCGGGCAAATTTCACGTGGTGCTGGCGGAGCGCGCCGAGATTGGCGCCGTGGGCGCCGAGGACGTCGAGTTTCGCGTGGCGCTCAACGTGGGTCACGAGGCGCGCGCGCTGTCACGCGTCGCCTCGGGGGGTGAACTCGCGCGCGTCATGCTGGCGCTCAAGACCATTCTGGCGCGCGTCGATCGCGTACCGACGCTGATCTTCGACGAAGTGGACGCGGGCATCGGCGGCAAGGTGGGCCAGCAGGTGGGCGACGCCATGCGCCGCGTGGCCGAGCATCATCAGGTCTTCGCCATCACGCACCTGCCGCAAATTGCCTCGCGCGCCCATCACCACATCCGCGTGCAGAAAGGCGCCAAGGGCGGCGTGACGACGGCCGACATCGAAGTGCTGGTGGGTGAGGCGCGTGTGGAGGAAATCGCGCGCATGCTGGGCGGTGACTCCGACAGCGCCACCAGCCGCGCACACGCTCGCGAACAGCTGGCTGCTGCCAACGTCATCGCTGCGGCCGTGCCTTCCACCGTCCCCAAGAGCGCGGGTACCAGCGCACGCTCACCACGTCGCGGGTGATCCTGGGCACGCGCCAGCCGCGGCCCGCGCTCGTCTGCTGGTGCTGGTACGTGACGTCGAACGCGTATCGCGCACGCCCCGAGCGCGCTGCGGCGACCGTGGAGTAGGTGCCGCCGAGTCCCAGGCGATGCTCCGACCAGTCTGTGCCGGTGGCCGAGGGTAGCGCGACGGTCACTCCCGGACTGGTGAATCCCGTGTCCGGTGAAGTCAGGCTCCTCAGCGTCCAGCTATCGGCCCCCTGCTGCGACCACGCCCACGAACCGCCGACCCAGATGTTGCGCGTCAGCGAGACGCGCGGCGTGACGGTGAGAGCGAGGCGCGACCCGGGCGTGCGCGACAGCGTGACTTGGCGCTCGGCCATCACCAACGGAAAAGGGGCCCCGCCCTCATTGGGCGTGGCCGCGTCGGGAAATCGCGTCACGAACGCTTGGGCCTGGCTCTGGTCGAAGCCGAGCACGATGGACGCAGAGAAACGGTTCCCGTACCAGAGGTCCGTGAACGACTGCGCCCCGAATCCGCTCGATCCTTCGCCGGTGGTCGGCGCAAAGACCTCGTCCGCTGCCGGATCCGAACCGCCGCCAAGCCGCAGCGACGCGCCCGCACTCTGCCGCACGGCGAAACCGCGAATGGTCGCCGTGTCGTCACCAATCGTCTGGAAGAGCCGCAGCTTCAGGCGGACGGCGATCTCGCCCGGGCCGTAGGCGTGCACCGCGCGCATCGGACGCAGCAGGTAGCCGTAAAGCGAGTCGGTCAACAGCCGGGAAATGTCGGAGGGTGAGAACAGCGTGCTGCCCGCCGGCCCCTGCGTGCCGATGGCGCCGTTGCCGAGTGCCGTGAACTGGTCGCGATACCCCTGCACGCGCTGGTTGATGGCCTGTTGCGCGGCGCCGTTGCCCACGGGCACGAATGGCAGGCCGTTGGCTCCGCCGCGCCCGCCGTACAGCTGGTTCAGCGCGGCCGCGAAGGCGCCGGCATTGGCCACGAGCGCCTGTGCTCCCGGGACGTTGGCCAGTACGCTGGCGCAGCCGGCGGTGGCCGGCGATGCCTGGCACTGGGCAATCCGGCGAGTCGTTTGCGCCGTGGCACTGTCGAACTGCGCCACCAGTTGTACGTTGCGATCGCGCGCGGCAGTGTTGTTCCAGGCGGGATTGAAGCCCATGGTGCCTTCGATGCGCCCGGGATTGATGCCCACCGAGGGCTCGATGGCGTGGCTGGCCACGCGCACCTGCGCGCCGAGGGTGAGACGCGACAACAACCCCAGCTAGAGGCCGAGCGGCGCGTCCACCGAGGCGTCGCGACGAGCAATGGCCAGCACGCCCAGCGACGCGTCAAAACCGGACAGCCCCGAAAGCGCGGCAACCAGTGGACCGGCTGTGCCGAGGCGCGGGTCGTAGCGTCCATTCCACGAACTCGTGGACGCCGCGGCACCCAGCGCGCGCAACTTGCCGTCGGCGTCGTACCGCTCGTTGGCGCGGTCCCAGACCACGCCGGCGGTGACCCGCCAGACGCCCCTCGGCAACGTGGAGGCGTCGTCGCCCAGGCCGAGGACGCGCTGCGCGTGCGCCGGTCGTACGGCGGCAAGCAGGGCGAGAGTGAAGAGCGTGAATTGGCGAAGTCGGGACATCACAAAAGGGGCGTTGAGGGCGCGAAACCGCTAGCTTAACACCACACCATTCCGCCCGAAACCTAATGCGCGACGCGTCGCTTCCGAGCATTCCCTGGCAGGTCACCGGCAACCATTGGGTGTCGCTCCCGTGCGTACACCCGGTGGACGGTTCGGTTCATGCCCTGGGGATTCTTCACCGGGGGGCGCGCGCCGCCGTGGAGTTCGCCGGGGGCGCCGATTTCCTGACTGGAGACGCGCCCGCCCTGGCGCGCCCCGTGCTTATGGTGGATGGGGAGCGCATCGAGCTGGCCAAGGGAGGCATTGCCTGGGAGCGCGCGCTCCACTGGCTTCCGACCTACACGGCCACGGTGGGCGACCTGATCGTCCGCGGGACGCTGTTCGCCCCCTTCGGTCTCGATGCCGATATCGCCGGCGCAGTGTACGCCCTGGCCGTGGAAAACCGGGGGACCGCCGAGCATCGCATCACGCTGTCGCTCGAGGGAACTCTGGGCCACCGCCAGCTGCGCGTGCGCACGCCGCGCGCGCTCGATGACGCCTCGCGCATCAGCACGGGCGGTCCGGGCATCGTGGTGCTCGATGGCGCCAGCGCGCCGGGGCTGGCGGCGCTGGCCATCGCCAGCGACGAGGAGGCTGCGGTGCAGGTCACCGACGGGGTCGCCCCGGCGTATGCGATGCACCGTGAGTTCACGGTCGCCGGCGGAGAGCGCGCCGAGTGCGCGTTCTACATTGGCGCGGGCCCCGAACGCGACGGCGCCCAGGCCACCCTCTCGGTGTTGCGCCGTCGCGGCTGGCGAGCGCTGCTGCAGGCGACCCGCGAAGCCCTGCGGGTGCTGGAACAGAGCACCGGGGCGGAGTCGCTCGACCTGCTGGTCAACCGGAACCTGTTGTTCGCCTACTTCTACGGCGTGGCGCGCGGTCTCGATGACGCGCAGTACTACCTGGTGCGCAGTCGCGCGCCGTGGAACCCGTCAGGCGTGACCATTCGAGACTGGGAAGCGCTCTGCTGGACCATTCCGGCCGTGCAGCTCGCCGATCCGCCGCTGGCCCGCGAGCTGATCCTGCGAGCGTGCGAGCTGCACGGCTACGCGCCGGGGCAGGGCGTGCATTACTTCGACGGCACGCTTTACGAGCCCGGCTTCACGCTCGAGGGGTGTGCCTCGTACGCCATCGCCGTCGACCGCTACATCCGCGACACCGGAGACGACCGCATCGTCGAGGAACCGGTGCTCGCCGACACGCTTTACGTCTCCAACGACGACCTCACCGCGCGGCGTGACAAGGTGCATCCGCTGTATCACACCGAGGTCACGCTGGCCGGCGTCCCCGCGCCGCAACCGTTCATGCTGCACGGCAATGCCGTGGTGGCGTACGCGCTCGATTGCCTGAAGCGCACGCTCGACGAGGAGGCGATCAAGGCGCTGCAGGACCCTGAAGGAGTGCGCGCGGCGCTGCGCCGCCACTTCGCGCCGGGCGGCGACAAGTCGGCGTTCGTGGCCGGCAGCGACCTGGCGGGCCAGTTGAGCGTTGCGGACGATCCGATTGGCTCGGCGCTCTGGCTGCCCCTGTACGAGACGGTGGAGCGCAGCGACTCGGTGTATCGTCGCACCGCCAAGAAGGTGACCCAGCCCGAATACCTGGCGCAGCAACTGGCGCGGCTGATGGGCCCCGATGCCGGCGCGGTGCTCCAGTGGCTGCGGCGCGCGCCACTCTCGCTGGGCGTGGCCGCCGAGCGCGTGGATGCCGACGGGGAGGCGACCGGTGGTGGCGGAGACGCCGCGCTGGCCGGGCTGCTCGCCTATGCCACGTGGTTCGCGGTGCACGCCTTCGGGGTTCGTCCGTGACGGCCGTCGAGGCACGCCAGCACTTCACCCGCTCCTTCGGGGGCGAGCCGACGCTCGTCGCCTCGGCGGCCGGTCGCGTCAACCTGATCGGCGAGCACGTGGACTACAACGGCGGCGAGGCGCTGCCCATCGCCATCCAGCGACGCACGTCGGTGGCGGTGCGGCTGCGCGCTGGTGATCGGGTAACGCGCATCAACTCCGGGGGCACCGGCGGCGTGCTCATGCTCGATCACGGGCAACTGCGGCGCCGAAAGAAGTGGACGGACTATCCGTCGGGCGTGCTCGACCAGCTCATCGGCGCGGGCGTCGACGTGCCCGGCATGGAAGTGGCCGTCGCCAGCGACATTCCCTCGGGGAGCGGGCTCAGTTCGTCGGCCGCGCTCGAGGTGGCCTTCGGTTTCGCGGTGCAATCGCTGCTCGGGCTCGACACCGACAGGGTGGCGCTGGCGCTGCTCTGCCAGCGCGCCGAGCGGGAGTTCGTGGGGGTCCCCTGCGGCGCCATGGACCAGCTGTCCGCGGCGTGCGGCGAGCCGGGCCAGGCTCTTCACATGGGATTCGCGCCGGTGATGGTGCGCCCCGTGCCGTTCGCCGAGACCGTGCTGGTGGTCGACACCGCGGTGCCGCGCAGCCTGCGCGGGTCGGCGTACGCCGACCGCGTGCGTGAATGTGCGGCGGCGCTCTCGGCCATCCAGCGCATCGCGCCCGAGGTCACCGTGCTGGCCGAGGCCACGACAGAGCAACTCGACCGCGCGGAGATGCCCGACGTGGAGCGCCGCCGCGCCCGGCACGTCATTGCCGAGTGCGAGCGGGTGCGACTGGCGGTGCGGGCGCTGGAGGGCGGGGCGCGTTTCCCTGGCGCGCTCGCGCTCGAGTCGCACGCGTCGCTGCGCGCCGACTACGAGTGCTCGTCGCCCGAACTCGACTGGGTGGTGGAGTATGCCATGCGGTCGCCGGGCATCAGCGGTGCGCGCCTGACCGGGGCGGGGTGGGGGGGGTGCGCCGTGGTGTTTGGCGAGGAGCACGCGCTGGAGGCGCTGTCGCGCTCGATCACCGCGGACTACGCGGCGGCCATCGGCAGCCGGCCGCGCAGCTGGCTGGTGAGTGCGGATGCGGGGGCGAGACTCGAGGGCTGATCGAGGTTGGTGGTTGGCCGATGACAGATGACAGATGACAGATGACAGATGACAGATGACAGATGGCGGTTGCTTGGGTTCGGGCGAGCCGTTAAAATTCATCGAACGCGGGAATAGCTCAGTTGGTAGAGCACAACCTTGCCAAGGTTGGGGTCGCGGGTTCGAGTCCCGTTTCCCGCTTCTGGGGAGAGACGATAGTCGATAGACGATAGTCGATAGAGGGGCGGGGGCCGAGAGGCTACCCGCCCCGTGTCTTGCCCGTATCATTATCCAAGCGGAATCGGTGATCGGAATCGTGAATCGGAATCCCGAATGCAATCCGCGATCAAGATCCTGAATCGCAGTTTGAGCGCCGGGGTGGCGAAACTGGCTAGACGCGAGGGACTTAAAATCCCTTGGGAGCAATCCCATCCGGGTTCGATTCCCGGCCCCGGCATCGGTTACACCGATTCAATTGTCTGCTGCCTACGTCATTCGACGTATGGTGGTGGCGTGGTGGCTCGCCGACCTTGACCGTGTGACAGGCGGTACTCGCCGGAAACTCAACGGTCGTGAGGTGAGCAATGATGTCCAATCGGATCACGTGCATCGCCCTCTTGGCGATGATCCTGCCGGCCAGCGGTGCCGGTCAGTCGAATCCTGACGAGGCAGAGCGTGTCCGGATCCGCCAGCGCAGTGGCGTCATCGTCACCGGGACCCTCCAGCCCGCCTCGCCGCAGGGCCTGCGCGTGCGCAGCGACGCGCAGGGTACCACGCTCCTCATCCCGAGCGACAGCGTCGAGCAGTTCGAGCGCAGCCTTGGCAGGCACCGGCGGTTCGGTCGGAACTTCGCCGTCACCCTGGCCGCGTCGTCTTTGACCGTTGGGACAGTCATGCTGATCTCGTATTCGCCGTGCACGGAGACGGGGTTCCTGGCGTGCTTCATGGAACCCCATTCCGCGGGTGAGGCATTCACGTGGGGCCTTGCGGGCGGGGCCGCTGTTGGCGTGCCGCTTGGCGTCATCGTGGGGCTGGCCCTCCGGAACGAACGTTGGGAACGCGCTTCCGTGCCTGTCCAGGGCCACTCCTCGCTTTCGATACGACCGATCATCGGGAGGCAGGTCGGGCTCACCGCGTCCATCGCCTTTGGCGGGCGCTGACCGGGAACTCCGGCTGGCTGGCGCCGATGCGTGCTGCCAATTTCAGGGACCGCAGTGGCAGTCCCCATCGCCTCGGAGAACCGGAAATGTTGGCGACACAATGGCTCGAGAACGCACGCACCGTGATGGGCGAAATCGAGCGCACCCAGCTGGACAGCATCCGGAAGGCCGCCACCGTCATGGCCGACTCCATCCAGGCCGGAGGTTGGGTCCACACCTTCGGCTGCGGCCACGCCACCATTCCCGTGGAGGAGATGTACCCGCGCATCGGCGGCTTCGTCGGCTTTCACCCGATGATCGAACTGCCGCTCTCGTTCTTCACGCACATCACCGGGGAGATGGGGATCCACCAGTTCCTCTTCCTCGAGCGCGCCGAGGGTTACGGCGTCGAGATCATGAAGGGGTACAACTTCGATGCGAAGGACACGATGTGGATCTTCTCCCACACGGGAATCAACGCCGTCAACATCGACATCGCGCTCGAGGCCAAGAAGAAGGGAATGACCGTCGTGGTCTGCGGTTCCGCCGCTGCGGCCAAGGGGAAGGTGACGCGCCACTCGTGCGGCAAGACGATCTTTGACCTGGCGGACATCGTCATCGACTCGTGCGTCCCCGCCATGGATGCGTCGGTGGACCTGAAGGGCCACCAGGATAAGATCGGGCCGCTCTCCACCATGGCCTT
>ERZ1292633.4667-Hain-H41-02um-R1-4667-length-12631-cov-5_pt1 | contig 12631 bp, 18 predicted proteins | sample MGYA00564406_ERZ1292633 | MGnify/ENA primary metagenome ERZ1292633 (study PRJEB36523, sample SAMEA6512639) | groundwater metagenome | collected 2019-01-08 | study: AquaDiva: Metagenomics assemblies of 32 groundwater samples
ATGTTTTGAAAATGATAGCAGAGAAAAATAAAAACAGGCAAATTGTACTGGCTTGCGGCGGGGGAACACCACTTGATTCGGAAAATCAAATACTACTTCGTCAGTTAGGCAGGGTTATTTTTCTTGATGTAGATGAAAAGATACTTTTGCCAAGAATTCTAAAACATGGCGTTCCGGCATTTTTTCCATATCCAAATGATCCAAAAAAATCACTAAAGAAATTATTGGAAAAAAGACAGCCAATTTATGAAAAAATCGCTGACAAAATTATAAATTTTAAAAGTGAATCACCAGAGACATTGGTAAATATAATTCTCACTTTAATTAATTAAAGTCATATGAAAATCAATGGAGAGACAAAGTTGATCGGATTTTTTGGATCAACTTTTAAAACAAGCAAGATGTATGCGATGTACAATGCGGTTTTTGAAAACTTAGGACTGAACTATGTTTATGTTCCATTGGTGGTTAACGATATTAAAAAAGGCGTCAAAGCAATCAAGGCTCTTGGTATTCATGCAGTGGGCGTAACAATTCCATTTAAGATAAGTATGATTGAATATTTGGATGAACTTGACGAAGATGCAAGAAGAATCGGGGCTGTCAATGTTGTTGTTAACAAAAACGGCAAGTTAATTGGTAGCAATACCGATGGCCACGGTGGTGTCAGGGCATTGAAAGAAAAAACAGAAGTTAAAGAAAAAAAAGTTATTCTGCTGGGGGCCGGTGGAGCCGCTCGAGCGTTGGCTTTTGCCATCAAAGACGAGGGAGGAAGATTAACGATCTTAAATCGAACAGTCAGCGACGCAGAAGAATTGGCAAAATCCGTTGGTTGTAGGTTTGACGGACTGGAAAAATTAGCTGTGATAGTGGAAGACACAGATATTTTAATTAACGGGACATCCGTTGGTATGGCACCTGAAATTGATCAATCACTCGTTGACAAAATTTTTTTGCAAAAGAAATTAACAGTGATGGACATCGTTAGTAATCCAAGGGAAACGAAACTATTAAAAGAGGCCAAAGAAGCAGGCTGTCAAACTGTTTTTGCTGATAGAATGTTGTTGTGGCAGGGAGTATTAAAATTTAAGCTTTATACTGGAGTTGAACCAGCAGTTAAGGTTATGGAAAAAGCATTACAAATTACTAGTCACTAATTTTATGGCGGGAAATACTTTCGGACAACTTTTTCGGGTGACGACTTTCGGCGAATCCCATGGCGGGGCGGTTGGTTGTGTGGTTGACGGTTGTCCTCCGGGCCTGGAAATTTCCGAGTCCGATATCCAAAAAGATTTAGATCGAAGACGCCCTGGGCAAAGCAGAATCACAAGCCCGAGAAAAGAAGAAGATAAAATAGAGATTTTATCGGGTGTTTTTGAGGGAAAAACAACTGGTACACCGATCATGATGATGGCTAAAAATAAAGATACACGTCCAGAAGATTACGAAAAATTAAAAGATGTCTATCGTCCATCTCATGCCGATTTTACTTATGAAAAAAAATATGGTTCCCGTAATTGGCAGGGATCGGGGCGAGCCTCGGCGAGAGAAACTTTAGCGCGGGTGGCGGCTGGCGCAATTGCCAAGAAATTTCTAAAAGAAAAATTGGGAATAGAGTTCTTAGCTTATGTTGAACAAGTGGGAGAAATAAAAACGGAAATTAATTTTATAAAAGTTACGTCTGAACAAATTGAATTAAACATTGTCCGTTGTCCTGATAAAAAGGTCGCTGAAAGGATGATAAAACTAATTGAACAAGTTGGAAAAGATGGGGATTCGATCGGTGGAGTTATTTGTGGGGTAATCAAGAATGCTCCAATAGGTCTAGGTGAACCAGTTTTTGACAAATTGTCAGCCGATCTAGCTAAAGCTATGCTTTCAATTCCAGCTGTCAAAGGGTTTGAGATTGGGTCAGGATTTGAGGGGGTAAAGATGAATGGTAGTCAGCACAACGACTCATTTATGACCGATGAAAGCGGTAAAATCAGAACAAAAACTAATTTTTCTGGTGGAATTCAAGGAGGGATTTCCAATGGAGAAGATATTTATTTCCGAGTTGCTTTTAAACCGGTCTCAACAATTAGAAAAGAACAGGATACAGTTGATAGAAGTGGTCAAAATATAAAACTTGAAGCGACTGGGCGTCATGATCCTTGTGTTTTGCCCCGTGCAGTTCCAATTGTTGAGGCAATGGCGGCCATAACGATCATGGATCATTATTTAAGAAGTCTGATTGTCATCCCCGCGTAGGCGGGGATCCAGGCTATAATTACTTTATTATGAAAAACAAACTAGAAGATCTAAGGAAAAGAATCGACGCAATTGATGGGTCGATACTTGCTTTATTGGCCAAAAGAATGGAGACGGTTAAAAAAATTGGGCAACTAAAAAAGAAAAATAATATTCCAGCTTTTGATGAATTGCGTTGGCAAAAAGTAATTAAAACAAAAAAAGGCTTTGTCAAAAAAATTTGGGAAATAATCCATAAAGAAGCGTTGAAAGTTGAACTTGCTTGCGCAAGCAAGAAAAACATATGAAGGTTGCTATCGTTGGTTTAGGTCGGTTTGGAAAGACACTGAAAAAATTGCTTGAAAACGATTTTGACTTGAAGTTGATTAATCGAAACAATTCATCAGATATCGTTAAAGCGGATGTTGTCTTTTATTGTGTCCCAATTTCTGCCTTTGAATCGGTAATTAAATCTCACAAAAAATATTTTAAAGATAATCATCTTTTGATTGATGTTTTATCAGTCAAAATGCATCCAAAAAAGATCTTTGAAAAACATTTACAAGGTTTAAAAACCCAAGCTTTATTAACTCATCCGATGTTTGGGCCTGACAGCAGCAAAAATGGTTTTTCCGGACTACCGATGATTTTAGATCAATATAGAACTAATGATGAGAACTTTTCTTTTTGGAAAGATTTTTTTACAAAAAAAGGGCTTAAAATTGTAGAAATGTCAGCTCAAAAACATGACCAATTAGCGGCAAACTCACAAGGAGTGACTCACTTTATTGGCCGGTTACTGGAAAAGTTTAAGTTCAAAAAAACGCTAATTGACAGTCTGGGGGCAAAAAAACTTCAGGAAGTGATGGAGCAAACCTGCAATGATACCTGGCAGTTATTTAGTGACTTGCAGAACTATAATCCTTACACAAAATCGATGCTAATAAAATTAGGACGGGCGTATGATTTATTAAATAGAAAAAAAATTATTTATGGTATTCAGGGTGGCAAAGGGAGCTTTAATGAAGAAGCGATTATGTTTTATACAAAGAAGAAAAAAATCAAGAATTTCAAAATAGAATATCTTTTTACCAGTGAAAAAGTTTTAAAAAATTTACATGAGGAAAATATAGATTATGGATTATTTGCAATTCAAAATGCCATCGGGGGAATGGTTGAGGAATCGACTCAGGCAATGGTCAAATATAAATTTAAGATAGTTGAGGAATTTCAAATTTTAATCAGGCATTTTTTAATGAAACGGAAAGATGTTGATGTCAGACAAATAAAAACTATTATGGCTCACTCACAAAACTTCCTCCAGTGCAAAAATAATTTGGCAAAAAAATATCCAGATTTAAGCCTAGTTAGCGGTCAGGGAGATCTTCTTGATACGGCAAGATGTGCTGAAGCTTTATCAAAAAATAAAATTGACAAAAACACCGCTATTCTAGGGCCGAAAATATTAGCTAGTATTTTTAATTTAGAGATAATAGCAGAAAATTTACAGGATAAAAAAGATAATTTAACCAGTTTTTTTCTTGTCAGTCGATAAAATTTTATAAATTTTGTATCATGTTTTAATATGGAAATTAATATAAAGGTGGTTATAGTAGTTGCAGATTCACTAGGTCGGGGTTTAGCTGCTAATCGTGCAGCAGTGCTTTCAACTGGATTGGCCGCCCATGTTCCAAACATAATAGGACAAAATTTAATGACTAAAGATGGAAAAGAATTATTAAGTTTTACTCAAATACCTATTCCTGTTCTTTGCTCAAAACCTGAGACTAACTTTATTGAACTTGCCAAAAGAAGTGAAGAATTAGGATGCAAGGTCATTATATTTTTAACTCGAGCACAAGGAATGCGGTCGTATGAAGAGTACAAATTGTCAGTAGCTCAATCAAATTACTCGGAATTAGATATTGATGCAATTGCAATCTATGGTGATCCGAAAATGGTAACTGAAGTTACAGGAAATTTACCTTCTTTAAGGTAGTTTTGTAGAACAATTATCTTATCATTGGTAGTATAATTAAAAGTAATATTGTCATCCCCTCGTAGGAGGGGATCCAGACTTTCCTGGATTCCCGTCTTCACGGGAATGACAAGAAGTTAGAAAAATAATATGTCAGCCAACACAGTAATTACCATGAAGAAAGTCAAAGATGGATATCAAATAACATTCAAAGATGTTGAATCTTCTGGTAGTTTTGATAAAAAAATATTCAAAGATTTAAAAGCGGCTCTAAAATACGCTAAAGAAATTCAAGATACCAAAGATGTGGAGTATGGAATCAATATTGAAAGTTTGTAATGTACTTTATGACAATTGACGACAGAATTAATTTGATCAAACAGGTTGGCGAGGAAATTATTCAGGAAGAGGAGTTAAAGAAACTTCTTGAGAGTGGGGAAGAGTTAATTGCTTACGACGGATTTGAGCCGTCAGGTCAAATCCATATTGCTCAGGGGATCGTTCGTGCCATAAACGTCAATAAAATGATCAAAGCCGGAGTTAAGTTCCGAATGTGGGTGGCCGATTGGCATGCGATGGCTAATAATAAAATGGGGGGGGATTTGGAAAAAATCAAGATAGTAGGAAAGTATTTTATTGAAGTTTGGCGGGCCAGTGGTATGGATCTTTCAAAAGTGGAATTTTTGTGGGCGTCTGATATGGCTAAAAATTCTGATTACTGGAAGTTGGTCGTTCAAGTGGGTAAATCAAATGCTTTAAAACGCTTTATCAGGACGGCTGAAATGATGGGACGGGAAGAGTCTTTGGATAAACTGACCGGCGCCCATATTATTTACTCATGTATGCAAGTGGCTGATATTTTTATGTTGGGAGCAAAGATTACTCAACTGGGAATGGACCAAAGGAAAGTAAACATGCTGGCTCGTGAAATTGGCCCGATGTTGGGTTTTTGGAAACCAGTCGTCGTTTCTCACCATATGTTGATGGGTTTAGGAAAACCGGCTTCTAAACAGACTGATGCACTGCAACGCACTATAGAAGTGAAAATGTCAAAGTCAAAACCCGATACTGCAATTTTTATGACTGATACGACCGAAGATATCAAAAGAAAGATTAATAAAGCCTACTGTCTTGAGGGAGATATTAAAGAAAATCCGGTTCTTGAATATTATAAATATATTGTTTTTGAATCATTAGAGAAATTAGGAATTGGCGAGGTAAAAATTGAGAGACCGGAGAAATTTGGTGGCAATATTTCTTTTAAAACTTATGAAGAATTGGAAAAAACTTTCGCCGAAAAAAAAGTCCACCCTATGGATATAAAAGCGGTTTTGATCAAATACTTAGATCAACTGATTGAACCGGTAAGACGCCATTTTGAGGAAAATGCCGAGGCGAAAAATTTGCTTAATAAAGTCAAGTCATTTCAAGTAACAAGATAAAAAGATTATCGTCCATTATTTTGTTGTCCATTATACATATTTTTTTTTCTTGCTACAGGAGGTAAACCTGCAGGAACAGATGGAAGTTTAATACCCTCTTGTTTTAATACCATTAGAAGTCTTTGTAAGTTTATTCCATCAGGATATCTTCCTCTTAGAACAGGTCTAATTTTTATTTTACCAACTACTTCTGTCATTACGCAGATTGTACTTCTTCTTCTTCTTCTTTTCAAGCGGAAATGGGTTATTAGGGTTTGATAAATCAAACCACTACAGTAGTGGAATGATTTATCATTCTAAAATATTTCATTTTTTTACTTTATAATTGACAATATGAACAAAAAACTTTTTGTTGGAAATATTAATTTTGACGTTAAAGATATCGAGTTGGAAGAGCTTTTCAATCCTTTTGGAAAGGTGTTTTATGCCGAGATCGTCCGATTTTTCGACAAAAAATCAAAAGGATTTGGATTTGTAGAGATGGAATCACTCGAAGAAGCGAAGATGGCCATAGAAAAATTAAATGGAAGTGATTTTAAAGGAAGAAAAATTATTGTTAGCGAAGCTAGATAACTGCTTTAGCAACTGCAGAAACGACTCCTTTATCAAAGATTGAAGGAATTATTTTTTCAGGATTGGGATTTTTGACTAAAGAAGCCAAATTTTGAGCAGCTTTGATAAACATGCTCAGGGTAATTTCCTTTATTTTGTTGTCTAGAGCTCCACGGAAAACTCCCGGGAAAACTAAAGCATTATTAACTTGATTTGGAAAGTCAGATCGACCAGAAGCAGAAATATAAGCACCAGCTTTTTTTGCTTCATCTGGCATGATTTCCGGTTGAGGATTAGCTAAAGCAAAGACAATCGCTAACTTATTCATCAAAGAAACCATAGCTCCTGTCACTAAACAAGGACCGGAAACACCAATAAAAACATCGGCATTTTTCATCGCTAAAGATAGATCGCCTTTTTCTTGGGTTGGATTTGTAATTGATGCTAACTTCTCTTTATAAGGAGTGTTATTTTTTCTACCTTTATAAATAATTCCTTGGCGATCGCAAAGCAAGATATTTTTTGCTCCAAAAGCATCTAAAATTTTTAAAATCGCTGAACCAGCTGCGCCAACTCCTAAAATAACAATTTTTACTTGATCAATTTTTTTACCAATAACTTTTAAACTATTAATAAGGGCGGCTAAAGTAACTGTAGCCGTTCCCCATTGATCGTCGTGAATAACGGGAATATCCAGTTGTTTTTTGAGGGCCTCTTCAATATAGAAACATTTTGGTGCGCTAATATCTTCAAGATTAATTCCGCCAAAACCAGGAGCAATGGCGACGACAGTTTTGATAATTTCATCGGGATCTTGAGTGGAAAGAACAATTGGAAAGGCGTCAATATCGGCAAAATTTTTAAAAAGTAAACATTTTCCTTCCATAACCGGCAGGGCTCCCTCAGGTCCAATATTACCTAAGCCCAAAACCGCCGAGCCATCGGAAATAACGGCCACAGTATTATTTTTTATTGTATAGTCTGTCAGTTGAGCCTTATTTTTAGATAGGTATTGACTGACCGCCGCCACACCAGGAGTATAGACGAGAGATAAATCATGAGAGTTTTTAATTTTTATTCTTGGAACAATCGCTATTTTACCTTTAAGTTTTTTGTGAAGCTTGAGTGCTTCTTGATCGATATTCATAATAAGAAGTAATTATACTACCTCTTTTTAAGTTAATGAATTATTTTTTTAAAACCCATTGCTTTCCAAGAAGTCCAACTGCAATAAAAGTACGAGCAGGAGTTCCTGCTTCCCCGTCCTCTTTAAACGTATGAGTCTTTTGAAATTCTCCCGGAACATCACCTATAGTTGCTGGCACTTTATCAATTATGAAAGAAAATATATTAAAACCAAGAACAGTTAAATTTACAGATGTTTTAGCATTTTTTTGCTTAGTCATAGGTAATCATTATATTGAAAACACTTCTTCTTGTCAAGAGGATTTAGACTGTCACAAGGTTGTTATAAAGAGTTATGTTCTATCAGAGCAGCTCCTTTTTTCATAGTTATTTTTACAATTGTTTTATTCATCACATTGCTTATTCCTCTAGTTGAGCCAAAGATTAATTCCTCATTTTTTAGTTGATATTCTAATCCCACTGTGGTTATCCCAACTAATTTCTCACTGACGGGAATAATAGAGACTTCGTCGCCGATTTTTCCATGAATAGTCATTTCTTTATTCAAAATAAATATTTGTTTTTTTCCTTCGATAATTTTAATTTTTATTAATCGATTTTCGGTTTGAACTTTTGCTAATAAAAAAATATTAGCCAACATATGATCTATTCGGTCGCCCAAAATACCAAAAATAATAATTTCTTGGAATTTTTTTTCAAGACAATAATCAATTGCCAGTTCAAAATCAGTTTTGTCTTTTTTTCGGGGATATTTGATTGATTTATATTTTTTCAATAATTCCGGTTTGATTGAATCAATGTCCCCAATGATGATGTTGGGCGTTAATCCTAATTTTTCAATATAATTGGCTCCACCATCAACGGCAATTAAAAAATCTTCCTTCTTAATTATTTTTTTTGCCTGGCTAAAATCAGATAAATTTCCGTTGACAAAAATAATAACTCGTTTTTTCATAATAGTATTATTGTCATCCCCGCGGAGGCGGGGATCCAGTCTATGATAACATTTTTTGAATTGACAACGAATAATATTTTTGTTTTAATTACCTAAATTAGGGGAGTCCCGCGGAGCGGGACTGAGAACTTCGCCAAAGGCGGGGGACCCTTGGAACCTGTTCGGGTAATGCCGACGTAGGGAAAATATATGCATAATTCAAGTATTTCTTTTCAAGTCTTACCTAAAGTAAAAACTGACAAAAAGTTGATTAGTATTGTTGATCAAGTCATTAAAATGGTTAAGAATTCAGGCGTTAATTATGAAGTCGGACCAATGGAAACGACGATGGAAGGTGAGTTAGAAACGCTTTTGGAGATCGTAAAAAAAGCCCAATTCATTTGTATAAAAGCCGGAGCCAAAAGTGTTTTTACCAACGTAAAAATTGCTTACAATCCCAAAGGAGTGATGACGATTGAGCAGAAAACCAGAAAACACAGAAGATAATTATGAAACAATATTTATTACCAACACTAACAGGCTTAATTACTTTACTTATTTGGCAAATAATAGTTATAGGTTTTCATATCGAGACCTGGATACTACCGGCTCCGACGCAGATTTTTAATTCTTTTTGGCAGTCCCGTTCATTAATTTTTTATCATCTTGTCCCAACATTAATTGAGGCAACAATAGGGTTAACTGGAGCGGTTTTAGTCAGTGTTTTTATAGCAATACTTATGGAGAGGTTTCAAGTGATGAAAAAAATTATTTATCCATTTTTAATTATTTCCCAAACAGTTCCCTTTATTATTTTAGCTCCACTATTGACTCTCTGGTTTGGGTTTGGGCTATTGCCAAAAATTATCATTATTAGTCTTGTCTGTTTTTTCCCGATTACTATAAATTTATTCGATGGATTTCAGGGAGTTGACCCTGCTATGTTACGATTGCTTACTTCAATGGGAGCCAGTCAAAAGAAGATATTTAAATTAGTAAAGTGGCCAGCCAGTTTGCCGAGCTTTTTTTCTGGATTACGCATTGCAGCAGCTTATTCGGTACTTGGAGCGGTTGTTTCTGAATGGATGGGAGCTGATCGCGGTTTAGGAATCTTACTTATTCGTTCAACCAAATCGTACTTAACAGATAGAGTTTTTGCGACGATTGGAATAATCACAATATTGAGTATGTTTGCTGTTTTATTAGTTGAAATTATTGCCAGAATATCAATTCCCTGGCACTATTATAAATTAAAAAAAATATTATGATGAAAAAAATAATTTTATTGGTGATAGCTTTGATTTTATTAAGTTTTGTTTTTGGAAAAAAAGTAGACCAACCAACAAAAACAAACATTCAAAAACAAAAAATAACGGTTCTTTTAGACTGGTTTCCAAATACCAATCACACCGGTCTTTATGTAGCAAAAGAAAAAGGTTATTTTGCCAAAGAAAACCTTGAAGTAACGATTTTACAACCTGGCGAAGGAGAAAATAATCAGATAGTTGCGGCAGGAAAAGCAGATTTTGGAGTCAGTAGTCAGGAGTCCGTCATTCAAGCTAGAGTTGCCGGAATTCCATTGGTTTCGATTGGGGCAATTATTCAACACAATACTTCCGCCTTTGCCTCTTTAGAAAAAAGTAATATTAAAACCGTCAAGGATTTTGAAAATAAACGCTATGGGGGTTGGGGCTCTCCAATTGAAGAAACTGTCATTAAAGCGGTCATGAATGAGGCCGGAGCAGACTATATAAAAGTAAAAAATATTACGATTGGCGAAACTGATTTTTTTAAAACAATAGGTCGAGATAGCGATTTTCAGTGGATTTTTTATGGATGGGACGGAGTTGAAGCAAAGCGTCGGGGAATTAAACTAAATACAATTATGTTAAAAGATTTAAATCCAATTCTTGATTATTACACTCCAGTAATTGTCACTAATGAAAACCATGTAAAAAATCAAAAAGAGTTGGTTACAAAATTTATGAAAGCAGTTGCTCAAGGATATGAATTTTCAATAAAAAATCCAACTGAAGCATCAAAAATACTTATTAAATCAGCTCCGGAATTAAATATTGAATTGGTTAAACAAAGCCAGATTTATTTAAGTCGCGAGTATCAATCTGATGCTAAAAAATGGGGGATTCAACAAGAAGTTGTTTGGGGGCGATACATGCAGTGGCTATATGATCAAAAACTGATAAAAAAAGCGATTAACGTCAAAGATGCTTTTACTAATGAATTTTTACCATGAAAAATCAACCAAAATTAACGATAAAAAATCTTTCTTTGGCTTTTGAAGAAGATGTAATAAAAAATATTTCTCTGGAGGTTAATGAGGGCGAGATTATCAGTATTATTGGTCCTTCCGGTTGTGGAAAAAGCACTCTGTTTAACATAATTTCCGGAATTTTAAAACAAAATAAAGGAACAATAAAAATTGATGGATTAAACGAAAAACAAAGACAGGGAAAATTTGGCTATATGTTTCAAGAACCATTGCTTTTTCCTTGGTTGAAAGTTTTGGAAAACGTGATGTTGGGGTTCGAGATTAAGGGGTTAGAAAAAAACCAAGCAAAAATAAAAGCCCTAGATTTATTGAAGAAGTTTAATCTTTTTGAATACTCAAATTTTTATCCTGACGGCCTTTCTGGTGGGATGAAGCAAAAGGTGGCCTTACTCCGGACAATTGCTTTTAATTCGTCTCTACTGCTCCTTGATGAGCCTTTTGGATCACTGGATGCAATCACTCGCAGTTCCCTTCATATGTATCTTCTGGAAATATGGAAAAAATTAAAATTGACAATTATATTTACGACCCATGATATTCGGGAAGCGATCTTTCTTTCAGACAGAGTCTATGTTTTAAGCAAAAAACCGGCCACAGTTATTGATTGTATAAAAATTGATTTACCACGTCCTAGAAGAATTGGAGACGTAACATCTTTAAAGTTTGTTGAACTGGAAAAAAAATTGATGAGTTTACTTTAAGAAATAAGGAGTCTTCAATTTGAACTCATTTTTTTTCACTCTTTCAAATATTTTTTCGGCATTTGGAAAATCCTTCATTAATTTTTTGATTAATATTTTGAGATGTTTTGTGTCATCCCCGTGAAAACGGGGATCCATGAGCTCTGGATTCCCGCCTCCGCGGGAATGACTGTAAGATTGTTTAAAGAGATACAAAACCTGGTCAGCTTCCTCGTAAGTAAACCCAAATTCTTTTTCGTCAGTTTGTCCTTCCCAAAGGCCAGCGGTCGGAGATTGATTGATTATTTCCTTAGGAACTTTCAAGAAGTCAGCTAGTTGGCGAACTTGAGTTTTGTAAAGGTGAGAGATTGGTTCAATGTCAGAAGCGCTATCTCCAAAACGGGTAAAATATCCGAGCAAATGCTCCGATTTATTTTCAGTTCCGCAAACCAAAGCATTTAATTGTTTAGCAAGATCAAAAAGAATGATCATTCGGACTCGGGCCATAATATTGCCAAGTCGAATTTTATTTTTATCTTCAACTTTAAACTGATCAACTATTTTTTTAATTGAAACATTAACAACATTAATTTCTTTTAAGTCAATATCCAACTTTTTTCTCGGATTATAATCCATTTGCACTGCAAAAATATTTTTTGCCGGTAAAGTTTCCTTTAAAAGATAAAGTGCCGCTGTTGAATCAATCCCTCCGGATAAACCAAGGATAACTTTATTAATTTTTTGTTCTTTAAAAGTCTTTTTCAAGAAACATATTATTTTATTAGCTTCTTGTTTTGGATTGATGATTAATGGGTTTTTCATGGGTATAGTATACTAATAACGCCATGAAAAATAAAATCGCCCTCATCGTTGGCCGGTTCCAGCCCTTTCACAAAGGTCATCTTTTTTTGATAAAAAAAGCTTTAGAAAAAGCTGACAAAATTATTGTTGGTATTGGGAGCTCTAATATAACAGACGTTAATAATCCGATTGATTTTGAGACAAGAAAAAAAGAGATAGGAGTGTTATTAGATCAAGCATTTAATCATATTAATGTTGGAAGACTTGATCTTGCAAAAAGAGTATATCTTCAAATCAAAATATTACTATGTACAGGTTTTAACAAATTCCTCGAATAAAGTCGTTGCATATGGAGTAACAACAAGAAGTAAGGACTTTAATCCTTCGTTAACTTTATTGGAGGGAAGTTATACTATTGATCGTGATGATCCTTTGAATTCTTCAAAATATACTTCGAATTCAAAAATAATAACATTAGGTAAGACTCATTTTGCGGAGTTAGGGGAACCAAATAATGTCTTTGCCCATCTAGGCGCACATGATTTTTATTATCATGAAGAGTTCACTTATGGGAATGCA
>ERZ1292633.3602-Hain-H41-02um-R1-3602-length-14944-cov-5_pt1 | contig 12630 bp, 6 predicted proteins | sample MGYA00564406_ERZ1292633 | MGnify/ENA primary metagenome ERZ1292633 (study PRJEB36523, sample SAMEA6512639) | groundwater metagenome | collected 2019-01-08 | study: AquaDiva: Metagenomics assemblies of 32 groundwater samples
GTGCCGACGAGGCCCTGCGCGAAGGCCGTGCCGTATCCGAACCGGAGCAGCGACGTCTTCGGGAGGAAAGGTCCCAAGGTCTGCAGATTGATCAAATAACCACAGAAGACCACCGTGTAGACGTCGAACACGCCGACGACGAATCGGGCAGCCTTCGCGGACCCTGTCAACAAGACGATAAGGTAAACGACGCTCGCATGCACGAAGGAGGTGACGCCCAGCAGCGAAACCGGCCCGAACTGCTGCGCTCCGAGCGACAAGTAGACGAAGAGCGAGAAGGTGGACAAATACAGCGCTCGCTGCAGCGCTGTTTGCCCGATAAAGATGAGCAAGTGTGAGAAGGGGTTGGTCAAGGAGCGGGCGCGCATGTGCAAGTAACGTCTGGTCATGTAGTAATATTGTGGCACGTATGGTCCGTTGACCCCAATGGCCAGGAAGAAGAGCATGAAGTAGATCCCTCGTCGATTCTGGAGGCCCATGGTGTTCGCCTGCTGACTGGATAGCAGATAGATGCAAAAACCGAGCAGCACGAAGAGCATCGCCCAGATGATGTAGAAGTCGGTCTGCTTCACTGCTTGCCAGATGGTCATCTTCGACAAGAGTAAGAACTGGGTGAAACTGTGACGCGGGCGGTGAGAGTGCGACGCTCGCAGCACTGGATTGCTGCACGGCGACGTGGGCGACGATGGGTTGTCCGATGGTTGTTGTTGATCGTTCGTCGTCGACTGACGGATCCGCGTCTGCTGCTCCTCGACGAGGGTTCTGCGAAAGACGCCGTCGTAGAAGATGGTGGCCACCTCGGCCGTGTGCACGTCGTTCGTTGCGAGGCGTTCGACAATGTCCATGATCGTCGTCCCGCTCACCTCTGCGGCGGTGCCCGGTACGCTAAGGCGCAATCCCACCCGAGGCGCCGTCGCGCTCGAAGGGGACGTCGGGTCCACGCTGATCGGCTGGTAGTGATGATGATTCAGGGCTGACAGTCCCGATGGGTTTCCCGGCTGATGGACTCCCGCGGGAAGCGGAGGGGGCGGTGGCGTCCTCGTGAAGTTCCTGGCCGAACCGCTCCCACCTGTGGACGGCGTGTCGAAGCTCCCGTCGGTCGGCCCCACTGTCTGCGGTGGCGTTTTGTCAACGAGCCGGAAGGACGCCATGGACAAGTCACCCGAGTGAATCGACGACGGCGCAGGGCGGCCGTCTCCCCCTGAGCCGAGCGGCGTCGGACCGTTCAACGCGACGACCGTCTGATGGCTGACGCGAATCCGAGAAAAGAAGTCGCTTGCCTGCGCCGGCGTCCCCGAAAACACATTACGGCCCTCGGCGCCAAGGATAGTCAGCGACGAGGCGGCGAAGAAGAGGCAAATGGGAATATTGGTGGTGGCGACGATGACCGTCTTCCCCATGGCAATCGCGATGCCGCGCAGCAGTTCCGTGCACTCGACGCTCTCGTGGGCGTCGAGCACCTCGAACACGTCGGTGCCTACGGCGAGCACCGGGGGGTCGGCGACAAGCTCCATGGCCAGGTCGACCCGTAGCCGCTGATAGCGGGACAACTTGGACACCTGCCAGTCCGCGCTGAGTTTCGTGGCCTCCAGCACCGCTGCGATGCGAGTTTGAAACGACGCGGGGTCCGCCACCGTGTTCATCTGAACCGCAAAGTTCAAGTTCTGTTCCACCGAAAACTCGGGGTAGGCCCAGCTGTTGTGCCGCGTCACGACGCCGAACAGACTTTGCATCGTGGTGCTCGAGAGGTAGGGCCACCCTTCTAGCCACATCTCGCCGCTCGCGCTGGGGCGACGGCCGATGATGCACTCGAGGAGCGCGATGGCGTCGGACCACTGCAAGGCCACGATGGCGTGCAGGCCACCGCCGTGGAATAGGCCGCTGGCGTGTTGCACGAGCACCCGCCGCCGCCTGCCGGGGCTCGCTTCGGGGTACGCCCGGCCAGGCAGGGTGTCCTCGTCGGCCGTGACCCCGCCGCCACGCTGAAAGCACAGCTGCCACATCTCTCGGAAGGCCGTGTTGACCCCGCGGGTGAAACAGTTTCCCGTGCTAACGGTCGCCGTGCCGCTGCGTTGACCACCATCCGGTACGTCACGTCCGCCCATCCCGCCCGACGAGGCGCTCTGCGACTCTCCGCAGCTGCAACAGCACTGCCAAAACGGGGCGTCGTCCACCACGCTAATGTCTCGGAACATGACGCACATGCCCTTTTCGGGCACCCAGCGGTGAGTCGACAGGAGCGACGCGGCCAGCTGGCCGACGTGGTCGCCGGTCTCGAACACCGTCGATGCCTGCCGCTGATGCCGCAGGAGGTACTCCGACACCTCGGCGCCACCATAATCCGAGTTCCGGGGCGCTGCGATGCGGCGTTGGCCACCCGCGTCGCGAGCACCCCCCGCGGACAGGAAGAACCGAGCGGGGGGTGCGGGTTGCTCGCGATCCCCTGCGGGCGCTGCCGACGTTCCCTTGACCAGGGAGGCACGTTCCCCGGACATGAATGATGCGGGGAAAGGGAAAGGGAAGGAAAGGAGAGAGAGAGAGAGGAGGATATGCTCCTGAGGACCACAGGCAGAGAGTGTGGCAAGGTAGCGGACAGGCACGTGACGACGTACGGCGACGTTACGAGGACTTGGGCGTACCACGCCGCACTTGTGGCCCGAAGGGCGCACTTCTACACCACTTGTAACATCTAGGCTCGGAGCGACACAATTTGACCCCTGGCCGCAGCCAGCTGACTCTCCAGCCGGCGGACGGCGGCCACTTCGGGCTCGAGCTCCTTGATCGTGCGCTGCCGCGCGTCGAGCTGCTCCAGCAAGTAGCTGTACCGCCAATCGGCGTTCTCGCTCTGCAGCTCCTTCACGACACGCTGGAGGAACGCGTCGTCGCTGACGTTGCCCTGCGCGATCGCGGCGTAGTCCCTGTTGCGGTCCTCCGCGGCCGCCAGCTGCGAGCGCAGCGTGGCCTCCTCGCGCTCGAGCTTGTCCCCGACGATGCGCGTCTTAATGAGCTGGTTTCGGAGCGCTTCCCTCCCGGCCATGGACGACAGTTGGCTGCGGCTGCCCACCGCGGCGGCGTCGCCAGCCGAGGCGGAGGCCTTGAGGCTCATCGCGGCGGGAACGGTCGTGGCGGCACCCCGGCTTGCATCGCCCTCGTCGTCGTCATCGTCATCAGCTCCCCATGAGCGAATGGGGAACCTTGGCGGCGATGAATGCTGCAGACCTGACGACAGAATGGCGCAGCTCGTTGAGCGGGCCAAGCCGGCAGGCGGCGCCGGCGACAACACTCCTCCTCCCCTCTCCTCATGGGTCTCGCTCAAGGATAGGGCCAAATTGCCTGCGGTACCGCCGTGCTCCCCGATAGCAGTCGGCGTCGCCGCGCTCGCTCGCCGCTGTTTGACTTCCCTTTTTTCTAGTTTCCGTTTGAGCGAGTCGTGCTGTTCCCGCAGACTGGCAAGCTCCTCTTCCAAGGCAGCAACTTGCCGTCTCGTTGCGTCATCCTGCGGCCGAGACGCGGCATCGGGAGGAGTGGCGATTTTCGCGGCGGCCGAAAGCCGACGCAGCCGACCGACCGCCGATCCGCCGGGTGCGACCCCTTCTGCCACGGGAGCCGGCGATGTGGCCGTGCCGTCTCTTCCGCCGCTGGAATGTGAGACCTCCGAAGCCGCCGCTTTCAACGACGCCACTTCTCGCTCTTGAGCCTCCACCTCGGCTTGCAGCTGGATAAGCTGCCGGTCAAGTGCTTTCTGCGCAGGGTCGGCAGACACCTCCGCGGTCACGCGAATCAGCTCGTCCCTAGCGGCATCGAGCGTGCGAGTCGCGGCCGTCACGTCGTTGTTCGCGTCGTCGATGGATTGCTGCAGCAGCTCGAGCTCCAGCTCACACTTGGCGCGTTTGGCATGGTGGTCCGATACACGCTTTTCTGCGGTATTCCGTCGACCCTCAAGTTTCGAGATGCGCTCGCGAGCCGCTGCGATGACACCCTCCGCGACGGCAATATCGTTCTCGGCGACCACGAGTGCGGCCGCAGTTTCCTTTTCTTGCCGGGCTTTCTCTTCGCGAGCGAGGGCGTTGGCCTCTCTGGCTTTCTCCGATTCCTCGTTCAAACGCCGCTGCTCCTCGGCCAGCTTTCGACTACGCTCCTCTGCCTGCCTCGCGGACACATCGATCGACTCGCTTTCTTTGTGCAGCCTTGCAATTTCCGCACGCGACACGGAAGAGACGTCGCTTAGGAGCTTCTGGCATGCATGCAGCCGCTCATCCGCAAGCCTGAGTGACTCGCGGAGTTCGACGGACCGGTGCACGGCTTCGTCCCGGCGACCCATGGCATCGCGCAGGCCTTGCTGTGCCGTTTCGTGATCCTGCTGCGCCGCGATGGCATCGCGCTCGCGGTCGGCCAGCTGCGCCGTGAGCCCGTCGCGATGCTCGAGAAGGGTCTTCGCGCGCTCGGCGCGGTGCTGCGTTTCCAGCTTCTCTTTCGCTTGAAGCAGCTGCCGCTTTTTTTGCTCAGCGGCGGCGGCGTTTGCGGCCGCCAGACGATGCGCAATGGATGCCGCCTCGGTCCGGGCCGCCACGAGTCTCGCCTGGGCGTTGGCGTCGTCGAGCATGGCGGCCTCGATCGACAACGTTGCGACCGCTGCCGCCGCGGTGGTTTCATCCACAGCCTTTTGCAAAGCAGCAACGAACGGCCGAAGCACTTTTGGGGCGGCGGTTGCGGCGGTCGGCACGGGCAACTTGGTGGCCGCCGACAAGTTTGACATGGCCAGGTGGAACAGCTTCGCAGCATGGTCGACGTGATTCGCGACGGCGGAAAGCGATTGGGCGGCGGCTTGCTGCAATCTTGCGTCCTCCTTCTCACGAGCCGCGATCCACGCGTACGGCCCATCGGTCGCAGTGACGAGCTGAACCACCAGCTCCTGTACCCGATTGAACATGCCATCCACACACAAGCCGCCGCCGCCGTCGTCGTGTGGATGACTCTTATCCGCCGCCAGAGGGTCGTGCATTGTCCGTTGCAGGACGTGCTGTGCGGCCTCCTTGGCGCCGATCGAAGCCAAGTTCACGCCGCCGGAATCCAAGACGGCTCGCTCGTAGCCCATCCGTAGTGCCTCAATGGCTACATTCGAGGGCCATTCCAACGTCCCGTCGCTCTTCTTCGTCGCTTTCGAAATGTCCCACGAACCGCGGACCGCAAACACCCCAACGGCCGACGTCCGCGAGCCATCCTGTTGGGCGGCGGTTTCTGGCGTCACGTCGAGTCGAATCGTGTAGGTGCCTGTGCCAGTTGGGGCACCGGCGTCCCACTGGCCATCGTAGACGACCGCAAGCGACACGCTTTGAACCGCCGAGATAGATTCACTCGCGCTCAGCGGCGGCGTCGCCTCGAATTGCCTGGTGAGAACGTCCTGGATGCGCTCCTCATCTACAATATGCACGGCGAACACTCCTTGCATCTTGCCCTCTTGCCACGCCCCCACATAGGCCTCACGGCCTGCGGGTCGACCGGCGCACTTGGCGGCTCCGGGGGCCAGAACGAGCGCCCCGGCGCCATGACGCTTGTCCTCGCGCCATCCCCCTCGGTAGCAATGCCCGTTCGGGAAGCGGTACGTCCCGACCCCGTGGCGCATGTCATCTAGCCACTCCCCCTGGTACACGAAACCATTGGCGAAGTGATAGGTTCCGAGGCCGGACATTTGGTCTTTGTGCCATGCTCCGTCGTAGTGATCTCCGTTCGCGTAGGTCATCACCCCATGGCCTTCTCGCACGTTCGCGGCATAATGACCCTGAAACTCGTTCTGGTTCACGAAAATGTCTTTTCCAAAGCCATGCTTCTTGTCGTTCTCCCACGCCCCGATGTATCTGTCACCGGACGCGAAGGTTAAGGTGCCATGGCCGTGGCGATTGTTGCGCACCCACTCGCCGGTGTAGACGAGCCCGTCGTGGCATGTCAGGGTGCCCTCGCCCTCGCGGCGATCGTCTACAAAGTTGCCCACGTACTTGTTGCCGTTGCTGTAGACGGTGACGCCGTGGCCATGCATGCGACCTTCGAGCCACTCGCCGTCATACATGTCGCCGCATACCCACGTGTACTTGCCCCTTCCGTGGCGCTTGTCCATCGCGAACTCGCCGCGGTACGAGTTGCCGTTGGCGAAAGTGTACGACCCCGACCCGTGCTTCTTGTCCGCGGCGAAGCCGCCTTCGTAGCGGTCGCCTTCGGACGCGTAGAAGAAGGTCCCTTGCCCCGTCATGGATCCGTCGAGCCACTCCCCGACGTACAGGTTGCCGCTTGACCACTTCAGCACCCCTTTTCCGGCGCGCTTGCCGGTGGCGTCATCGGTTTCTCCTTCGTAGTGCTCCTTTCCATTCGCATTGGTCAGCTTCTTGCAGCGTCCCGTGGCGATGTTCGCGAGCAACGCGAGTTTGAGCGCTTCTGCGTCGGCGTGCAAAGGGGACGAGCCGAGGCTGACGACTGACGGAGGAGCGGAGACCGGTGGGGCGGCAGCGGAGACGCCGGGTGCGACGGCTCCGCTGCCGCGCGTCGTCGGCCCCGCCGGCGGTGCCGCTGGCTTCGTGGGCGTCGCGACCGGCGGTCCCGAACCGTGGCGGCCGACGACGGACGGTTTCGCGCCACCGTTACTTGCGGCGGCTGCCCGCGACATGGTGGTGGGTCCCCTCGACGAGCTTCCACTACCGGTACCTCGAAAAGAGAGAGACATTGGCGCAAATTGGAAATTGTTTTCCCACTCGGGCTCACGCTTCCCCCCCCCCCGGATGTTCCCGAAAATGTCTCTGGCGAAAACGCAGAGGGCGCGCATACGAGTGTGATTATTCGTGACTCCTTGGCACTGATGAAAACGTTAGAAATGCCTCTATCCCGGACCGCCCAGGGCGACGCAAGCGGTCCCTTTGCGGCGAGGGCGGCGCCACCATCACCGTCGGAGTAGCGGGTGGCCACGTGCCGCGCTAACCGCTCACGCTGTCTTTTCCTTTGCCTCCGCCCGGGCCTCGGAGTCCAAACCGAAGGGCATCAAGAGCACGTCGGCGACTTGCACGTACCAGGCGGGCGCCACGGGGACGGCCGCGGCGGCGTCGACTTCGGTCTTGGCATCCGGGGAGGGGGCCAAGTCCGCCAACTCCAAATCGGCGGTGTCTTCGCAGTAGTTCCACAGCATCTTCAGCTCGCCGCGATACGCCGCGTAGCCCATTGCGCTGAGGAGCAGATACGGCACGATGTACAAGAGCGCGGGCTGCGCCGCCTCGAAGATGACCATCACGGCCATCGTGTTGAGCAGACTAAGGGTGTAGGCGACCATGGCGACCGTGAAGTACCGCGACTTGGTGGGGTTCGCCGCCGCTAGGATCGACACGGCGGCTTTGCCCGCCACCGCCCCGGCTGCGGCTGACGTGGACCGGAGACGGTGGCGAGCGGCCAGCAGCATGTCAAGGCGCAGGAGCTGCATGATGAAGAAACCAGGGATGACGATGTCGCCGAGGCCCAGGAGCGACTTCTTCTCATGGTCACCAAGGATGTCCTGCGGAAACAAAATTTTGATGGGACCCTCGATGTTCTTGGCAACGGTCACCATCACGTCAGTGCCGAACACCCAGAAGATGTCGTAGAAGAAGAGGCCCGATAGAAGCATGGCGGACGTCTGGAACGTCTTCAGCGGGATGGCCTCCATGGCCGTGATCGAAATGGACGCCGCGAGCACGTTGTTGAGCACCCAGTGCTTCGTGTAGAGGTAGGCGCCGCCCACTAGCCAGCTCAGGGTGCCCGTGGCCACGTTGAGTCGTCCGCCCTGCAAGAAGGGCTTCATGAACCCGGCCACTCCCGTCACGCTGATGACGACTAAGTAGGTGGACAAGGCATACGCGATGACCCATTTCGGCAGGTACTTGATGACCAAGTACAGCCCGCCGAGGACGCAAGAACCCGTGACGGGGAATTTCCACGCTTGGTCCGCGCCGAAGAACTCTTTTGGCTCTTCGCGTCGACCACGGCTGATAAGGAAGTCGATCTCCTTCCGTTTGGCTTGCTTCACGCGCCGAGCCGTCGCGACGATGAGCCCCGTGGCGGCCAACGTCATGAAGCCCAGCGCCACCAACATCGATGGGGTCGGCATAGCCGCAAGCAGAATCGAATGAGGAGATGTGAATAGTGGGAAAATGAGTGAGAAATACCGAAATCTGCTCATGAAGGGGAGGGAGGCGTGCGTCCATTGAACGTCGTACGACAGTCGCATCATTTTTCACGACGTCAACAGTTGCGTGTTGTCGTCGATGTGTACATGACGCCGTCCGGGATGACTGCTACCCGACCGATGTGTACATGGACCTGCTACTCGACCCTAGGACCTGCTACTCGACCCTAGTAGGACTCGGTGCGGCCCGTCGAAGCGCCCTGACGGTGCGGGAGGGGAACGAAGGCCTCCGAGCCGGCCGTCGTCGCGGTCGCCGTCCAGGATGCTTGATAGGCTTCGAACGAGAGCGCGTCGGACCACTGCAGCAAGCGGTCGGTTTCCTCGTCAATATCGGCGTCGGTCAGTGTGGCGAAGAACGACCGTGCGAGTGGCATGACCGCGTCCCGTGTCGTCTGCCGCACGGCCGCTTGCTCCGAGGCGTAGAGCTCCACCAGCCACTGGCGCTTCTTCTGCTTCGCCATGGCCGCCCGCTCCCCCCGTCGCACGGCACGGTTCCAGTGGCGCGGCCGCGCTGACTTAAGCATCGCACTGCCCACGAAGTCATTCGGTTGCACCGTAGGGTTGAAGAAGTACCTTGCCGCCGCCGGATGCGCCGCAACCATTGGCGCTTTCGCACTGCTGCTCGGGGTCACGAGCGATGCTGCGGGCGCCAGGATGATGCTGGACGGCACGGTTCTCCAGTCGTTGTTCTCCACCCGGTGGTACCAGTACGCGCGGTCCTTCTGCATCGACGCAAACTGGGCCGCGATGCGATCACGCTGCTCCCCCACGGAGTGCGCGGCGGAGAGCGCGAGTGGGGCCAATTTGGGAGGGTGGTTGTGGACCCCCCGGGTGGTAGGGTTCCGGCGGCACAGCGTGTAGTCTTTCGGTGCGAACGATCCGATGTCGCAAACAGGTCGGTGCGTCGCGACCCGGAATACCAAGCTCGGGGGAAAGCTGAGGCCGTTCAAACGAAAGCGCACGTGCAGCCCCGCGGCCGGGTCCGCAAGGTACGACTCGCTGGGGCAGACTGCCCTCATGGCCAGCATGGGGTCGGCCGCGTCGTACAAGGCGATCAACGAGCGCAAGTAGGCGAACACTTGCCGGTGCACCCAAGCCCGCCACGCCCATTGAATGCGCGCCGCCATGGTGTCGGGCCGCGACGCGTACCGCATCTGCCCTCGCCGGCGATGACGTTTTCGCTTCGCGCGAAAGCGATAGTCTAACCATGCTCGCTGGACAGTGGCCGCGGCGACGAAGTACACGGCCCAGCGGTCCATCGCGGACCACCGGAGGAAGTCCTCGCGCACGAGCACCGCCCGCCACCGCTGCTGCACGCGCTGCAGTAGCTGAAAGAAGGCGGTCTCCGGCGCTTTCGCGCAACGGTGGTACGCCGTGATGGCGACTTGGTTGTGAAGCGCGGAGCGGGGGACGAACGATCGGTCAACGTACTTCCGAACCAAGCGCCGCCTCACGAGGATGCCCCTCCATATCCGCTGCAGTTCAACGACAGCCATCACGTACGCCGACACGGGGAATAGGTCGCGCGCCCGCATGACCATGCGGCGGGCAGCTTGGCCGCGACGACGGCTGCGGAGGCCGCGGTAGGCGAAGGACGACACGTGCACGTCAAAGGACGCTACTAGCGTCTGCGGCCCCCGAGGAGGGACGGACGCCACGGACATGAAGTCAAGCCGGGCACCAAAAAATGCGAGGACCAGGAAAGAGATCACTTTTCCTGCAGTGGAGAGAACGTGTGGCATGACGGGTGGTATCGGCCCGTAGTCCTCGTGCGGAGGGAAGCACCGGGGCGCCTAACCCAATCTGGAGAAGTACGGGTGGAACACGGTACCCCACCCCGCCAACGCAAATCATTTATCAGTGAAAGGAAAGGCTATCGCTCATCCTACTAACCCCATCTTGAGGCGGATCGTCAGCGTCTTTCGGTCTCATCCCTCGTTGGCGTCAGCAACGCCATTGGCGGCGCTTCGTCACGCGGCTTTGCGAGCTGCGGCCGCAGTCGACCCTTGCGGCTTCGAATGCAATTGGATTTTTTCCATGCAACTCTGAAACGTGTCGTCGGTGTCCTCGTCGTCCCAGTCGGCCTCCCACTGACGTTCGACAATGTCCTCCAATTGGCCGCTGAGCTGCCTGGCGGAGGGCTGCCGGCCTAAGCCCCCTTCCCCGGCACCCCCTAGGTTGGCGCTGCTGCCTCCCGACGGGCCAATCCCTCCGCCGGAGTTGGGACCATGCACATTCACGTGCGACTGAAACTCGGCGAACGTGTCCTCCTCCTCCTTATACGCGTTGGACCAGGGTGCGGTGGTGGCGCTCGTCGTCGCGGAGGTCATGCAAAGGCGGGGATTCGAGAGCGGAGAGAGTGAGAGATTGAAAAGGAACGGTGGAAAGAACGACTGTGGGACGCAGAGAGAGAGAGAAACAGTTGCTGTCGCCACCCTTGTCACACAGCCCGCGTTCTCAGGGAATTCAAAATAGTTATCGTAGGAAAAGCATCGCCATTGGGCCAAACTGTGAATCCCGCCGCGTGACTCCAGGTAAATCACCCACTCCCGCACAGCCGGTTATGCCCACTTGCGCCACCGAACCACAAAATTCCTTCCTTCCCTAGGTTTCGTCACACCGTTATCATGGGCGAAGAGCTGCACGCCTCGCCGGCCGCCCCACTCGCGTCGTGTGAGAGCGGCACGATCCGTCCTTCAAAACGGAACTATCAGGCGTCTCCAGAGCATCTGAACGTTTCCGACGAGACGTTCTCCTTGTTCTGGTGCATGCCAGGGCATTGAAGCGAGTCAACGTACATTGCCAACTACAGCGCGACAAGACTCGTACAAGATGTACTTGGCTTCCTCGTGACGGTCAAGTACATCTTGTACGAGTCCTAGAACGAGGAAGAGAAGTTGAACGTATCGAGGGGTTCGCCCGGCGGAACCAAAGTTCCTCCCCACCGCTCTTGTGGTTGCGCATCGCATTGATCGCGGATATGATCGTATCGGGTTGTTTGGGAGTTGATGTCACGGTGTCCTGAAACCCATAATTTTCTGTTTTTTCAATAGGCAAAACATGCAATGTTTGGTCAGAAAATAGCTTTTGTTTTGGTTTTGCCGATTCGATTTAATCGCGAACACGAAAAAACGTTAAGCAAACAACGCTAGGCAAATGACGTTGGGCAAAAAACGTTGCAAAGCAATTCTGTTAAGGATGGCCAGGGAGGGTGAAAGCATCTAAACCGCGATGAACCCGACGAGGACGCACAAGCCGAGCGCGACGACGAGGGAGGCCAAAGTGGGCTGTGCCAACGTCGCCGAGACGGACGGTGGGCCAGGGGACGCAGCAGACGCGACGCTCAACGTCGTCACTTCTAGGACCTCGGCGTTGGCGCTTTGCCGCCGCTGAAGGTACTGCAAGTCGACCGTCAGGTTGAAGAGGACGCGAAGGGGCCCACGGTAGTCAAACAGCTCAAAGTTGCGGTTCTTGGGGTCGCTCGCGCAAACGGCAGGCGACACGATTGCGGTGCGATCCGTTCCTGCGCTGATGGCGTCGTCGCCGGTGATCGCGAGCGGATAGCCAATGTTCTCCGCGTTGACGAGGATCACGCTGGAGATCCGAAACGGCCAATCGGCGGATATGCGGACGGCGAAGGACTGCCCGGAGTAGTATGGCCCCGTGCGGTTCTCTGGTAGCTCCCCTTGGCAACCAGCGTCAGCGACTCAGGTGGCTGCCACGAAAAGGTGATGGGCATCAAGGACTGACCGCGGGCTGCGGATTGGACGGTCAGCCACTCGGTAATCGGCGACACCGCGGCCCGGATCGACAGGGTGCATTGAAACGTCTTTCCTCCCTTGCCGACGTCGCAGTCCTTCAGCATGCCCCCGGAGGGACCGCTGACGGCTAGCATGGACTCGTCCTGCGCATTGCTCGTGCACGACAGGTAATCGCGAAGGAGAACGGAGTCGCGCAAGTTGCTGCACGTGAAAAAGCCGACGGAGGTGTTTAAGCGTTGGATTTGAACTAGCCCCTCGATTTGAAGGACGACGTGATAGATTGACGTCATGCGGGACAGGAAGCCCGCAATCATCTCGATTGCCTCGACCATTATGTCGCAAGTCACTTTGGCGACGCCGGGCGTAACGAGGCAGCGCGAAAGCGCCAATTGGAGATAAATGTCGATCCGGCCAGTCTTCTTGTCGATGGTCATGTTCGGCCTCGGCATCACATCGCAATTCGCTGCGGCATCAAAAATCGCATTCCACACTTCGCCGGTTTTAGCGTCGCTGTCCTGGTAGACGTCGATGGACTGATACACCGATTTGTTCTGTATGACGACGTGCAGCAGTCGCTGACCAACAAGTCCTACCTGAATGAGCTTTGGCAACATCGCCGTGTTCGGGGTGGTCGTCCAGTCGGTGCGCTCACCGCATGAAAAGTTGCTGCGC
>ERZ1292633.4668-Hain-H41-02um-R1-4668-length-12630-cov-6_pt1 | contig 12630 bp, 4 predicted proteins | sample MGYA00564406_ERZ1292633 | MGnify/ENA primary metagenome ERZ1292633 (study PRJEB36523, sample SAMEA6512639) | groundwater metagenome | collected 2019-01-08 | study: AquaDiva: Metagenomics assemblies of 32 groundwater samples
CCCCCCCCCCCCCCCCCCCCCCCCCCCCCCCCCCCCCCCCCCCCCCCCCGGGTTCTACACCGGAGGAGGGTCTGCCTCGTCTTTCGACTCACTCGTGGCGATTATGGCAAGAGATAGTGGCGGCGGTTGCATTAGAACGCTCCTTTCTTGATCAGTCAACAGCGGGCGAAAAGTGATGGCGGGGTTTGGGTTTTCGAATGATTCAAAAGTTGCATGCCGATTTGTCGTGAGTTGCATGTTATTGTTCGTAACCTTTCGTATTATGAAGTGGCACGTCCCAGGCACCGCGAGCAAAAGACGAACATGCTGCGTCGGAGCGCCGCGCTTCTGAAGCGCAACTTGTGGCAGCACCGGCCGGGTAAACCGGAGAAGGCTAAGGCGGACCAAGCCGCCCATGACAAGGCGATGATCGCGCGCAGTGCAAAATTCCCGGGTTCCTATTGGCTTTCGATTCGAAACGCGCGTCGCGCCGACGACCGCTTCGCGCCCATGACGACCGTCGACTACACACTGCAAGCGAGTCGACCCAGTGACGACAACATCATGCGCGTTCCGGAGCTTCGTCAGGTGCTGGTCCCACCCGGGCAGCAGCAAGTCCGCCCAACTCACTTCCTCGCCATCCGGGTTCCAAGAACGAGTGAATGTTTTGGTACGTTGGAATCGCTATGCACTCATTGGCGAAATGTCCATCCCGAGATGCTGGATTATGCCATCAGCCCGGCGAAATGGCATCTGACGATGGGCGTCATGGCACTCTCTCAGGACGACCCCACCCAAGAACTGCAAAAAATTGGGGATACGCTCCGGATCGTGGCCGCCGAAATACCGAAGCACGCGGTGCGGCTGCACGGCCTTGGAACCTTCGGTGGCGGACGCGTCTTGTTCTCAAAGGTTCACGCGGATGAGGGCTTTCACTTGCTCAGGCGTCTTGCGCTCCAGTGCCGCCGCCGCCTCGGCGAGCACGGTATCAATGTGATCGGTAACGCCTTGGACGACTACACGCCGCACGTGACCGTGGCCAAGATCAAAAGAGGCCAGGCGCCGCCCCCATCTCCGGCGCCCAAGCCGACTCCGCAGATGAGTCCGTTGACGTACGCCGAATATCAGCACAGTGAGTTCGGCTCGCTGGCTGTGTCACGCGTCGACGTGTGCGCCATGCGCGGCGCGGGTGAGGACGGCTACTATCCAGTGCTGGACACGGTCACCCTGAGATGAACGGACGGAAGAGGTAGCCGAAGGTGAAACTGAACGTTTCCTGTTTGACGCAGTCAACGAGATTTCGATGTAGCGCGTTTGTTTTTTGCTTGGAGCCTAGTGACTGGCGCCCACGCGACACCCACACAAAAACCCCTCACACGCATTCACATGACGTCGGTGGCAGCCGCCGCCTCCGCCACCACCGCGGCGATCGCACGCGACTACAGCACCGCCATCTTCGGCGTGACAGCCTACGCCATGATCACCCGCAAAGGTGCGACGCACCTACCATTGGTTCGCGGCACGGGGTTTCTCGTGCGCTACAGCATCGTGGCCTTCTACAACCACCATGTGGTGACCGCGGCGCACTTGCTAAAACCGACCAAATATCGGGAGTTGTATGGGTCGCCGCGAGTGATGGAGAGCATTGGGGAACGGCACATCAGCCACAAGCTGCTTCGCTTCACGGACGATGGCTTCCGCGCGGCCGCCCTGCCCTTGTTGCCTGGTGGGCCAACGACGTTCGCCAATATGGACGTCGGCGTGTCGAGAATCGAGCGGGAGATGGACATTTTCCCTCAAATGCGGCGGGATGGCCTTCCCCCCATTCCGGCGTTCGAGCTTGATGTCAGTCCCATACACAACGGCGAGTTGGTCACGCTTCTCGGGATGGACCTCCTGAAGGACGAGGACGTCGCCGACACCGCGACGATGACTCCGAGGGCCGTGGAGGCGGTTTGTCGGGGACGGATGACGACGGATCAGTTTGGCCCTGTCGTACTGGTGGCGGGCGCTTCTTCTGTGCCTGACAATGGAACTCTCTCTCCTCAGAGAGCTCAAGCTGCGGACGATGGTGATGGAGGAAAGGTGGACCCCAGCCCCTTGATCAGCGGCGGTATGGTGGGCGGCCCGGTCATCCGGAAGTCGAACGGTAAGTGTGTTGGAATTCTCGTGGCGCCTTGCCGCCGAACCCGTCACCTGACCGACGAAAAAATATGGAGAGATCGACTGGAGCGTGCGTCGAAGCCGCTGCCAAAGACCGTCGAGGATGCGGAGAAGGGAAAGATCGACGTCCAATCGATGGCTAAAGATTTTTTCGAGGCGAATCGTCAGTTGCTCACGGACCCCTATTTGGACATTTCGTCCAACACCGCCTTGTTGAACGCGGTCGCCGGACCGATGGCGGCCTTCGTGGGTGCCGGCGAGTTCGAGGCGGCGCTTCGGCGAACGGAGATCATTTAGCCGTCTTGACTTTTCCGGCGTGACGAGTGGTTTTTTCCCCCCCATCCTTAATTGCAATTGAGTTGATCCGTTGATCGGCAGCGCATACTTCTTTTTTTCGCTACTTGCGGGGTTCTTTTCGACATTGAGATCAAAGGTGCTAAGAGCTTGAATGGATCGGTCTGCCGAGGCGGCGGCGCTGCGAAAGCGGTCGGCGGATTTGCATCGCGTACGTCGTCCCGCGTCACGGGAATACTCTCGCACGGTGTCAGCATTCTTCGCGCACCACGCCAAGCTCCAGGAACTTGGATTGCTGCACTCGTCCACGACAGGGCCCGCTCCTGAAGATGCGGGGCTCCTGTCGCCGCTTCCCGCCGTGCAGCGTCCGTCCCTATCGAGTGACCCAGCGGTGGGCGGTACGACGGCCTGTGCGTCTCCATATCTCGTCAACGTGACGCCAGCGTCAAGCGCAAGCCACCGAGCCCTCAGGTCGGGACGGCCCCCTCTCGGAAGCCTCAAAAAGTCTCCCGCAGCGGACGAGACCGCATGTCAGTTGGCGTCCCTGTCGTCAGGAGAACCCGCGCGGCCCCACTCCCCGGTGGACATTGGCAGCTCGTACCAGTCCACGATGGCTCAGTATCGTCCCGGACTAGAGAAGGGCATCGGACCCCACTTGCGGGCCACGACTGACCTCGTCTGTGACGCCGGCGATGGCGGCGATCGCTTGCTGCTGGATGCCCCGGAAGTCTCCTGGCACGTTGCACTCAGCCGGTCGCCAACTGACCACGGCAAAACGGGCACACTTCGATCATTGCTGTCATCGTCTCGACGGCAACAAGGTAGCCCCGAGCGACCCGGGTCGATTACGTCGTCGCCAGGAGTTCCTGCCTACCCTGCAAACCGACCTGACTTTGTGGTGCAGCTCGAACAACGGCTCGATCGTGAACTTCGGCTGCATCAGCTTCGAACGGCTCGGGATCGCCCTCCCGCCGGGGCCGAAGCGGCGTCCCTTCCATCCGCCGGTGAGGCTCTCGCGATGGTGTTGGTGGCAAAGGACATCGCCGCTCAGCTCGTTTCTCACTTTAGGGTCTACGGCCCGCTATTGGAACGTCTGCTTCACATCTACGACCAGTACGTGCTCGTTGGTCAGCGCGAGGTCGCCAGGGGAGAAGACATGTCTCGGCAGTACTTGGAATTGCAACGCGAGTCTTCTCGGCAAATTGCCGAACTTCGAGGCCAGCTAGCCGCGGAGCGCGCCGACCGTGAAGCCGAAAAGCAACGAAACACTCTTCGAGTGAACGCCGCGCCGACGGCTCTGGCGCTGCTGGAGGCGAACGACGACTTGCGCCGCAAACTGGAATTGGAGCGTGCGGCCCGGTCCACGGTCGAGGATATTGTCGCAAAGAACTCAGCGATGAAAGCAGAATTCGACCGCGCCTTGCGGAATCTGGAAGGCAACTACTCCGCGTTGCTGGAAGAACGGGATCACACCATCGCGGCGCTCCATCAGACCCACCAGGACTACGTGGCGCAGGTGCGAAACGACGCCGAGGCGAGGCAACGTGAACGACAAGAGTTCAACGACCGGCAAGACGCCGCCGAATTGTCGACGCTCGTGCGCAAGCGCCGCGATGAACTACTATGCGGCCGCATTCATCAACTGGAGGCGCACTTGGCGCAGATGACGGTGCGCCACCACGAGGCAGTGCAATCATTGGTCGCCTTGGAGGAAAAAATGTCCACTGCGGCGGCTGGAAGTGGCGACTACTCCTCAATGGGCCACCAGTTGGGTAAGGACGCGCTGCTCACGCCACGACCAAATCGATCGGAGCTGGCGGAGCAAATACCCGCGCTCTCGGCGGCCGCGACGGGTGCAGGGACCACGCAAGGGCTCATGGCGGCCCTGGTGAATCTGTTCCACCATCTCGAGGCGCGTGCGGCTATCGCTGACGACGTGGTTGACCACCTCGAACAGATCATTGCCCGCCGCCTTGCGGAGCGGCCCGTGGCCACGGCGGCCCATGGAGACAGCGGCATGATGGCGGTGCGCGACTACGGTAGCACGGATTCCCTGCGGAGTCCGTCGTCAAGCATACGTCTGTGACCCTCCCCTCCTTGCCGAAGGGGGGGGGGGGGGGGGGGGGAAGGAGCAGTTGTCAGCTGTAGTTTATTCCAAGTTTACGTCGAAGGCTGGTCACGGTGAGCTCAGCGCCTTTCGATCATCATGTGTACTTTGCGTTTCCCTGGTTGTTTCCTTCGTGGTTGGTGACGGTGATTTATCGAGGGAAGGTGGGCCATGAGTGTTTTCGCGTTGGCCTTTTTCCCCTCCCAGTCCATAAAGCCTTGTGGTAATTTGAGCTAAAAAAAATTGGAGGGCTTCTTGTGGCCGTGGACAAGCGTCTGTAATTGATGTTTCACTCATGCAAACGGTTGGCCGGGGGTTAGAAATCATCCTATCACGCCGTTTTAGCTGAGCTGCCAGGAACGCCCGCGAATCTTGACCATCCATGGCCCCGCCACCATACGTTGCAACGCCGCGTTTATCGACGAGGTAGCTATGAGGTTATCCATGACCACAGACACCTTCCATGCCGCAGGGATGTCACCGCCCCCGAAGCTCCCCGTCGCCACGTGCAGGGGTTCTAAGAGCACATGTATGGGTGAGGTTGGGTTGGAGATCACCTGTTCGTCACAGAGTTCGAAGTAGCTGCGCTGTTCAGGAATTCGCCGCTTGACGTTTTCGCACCGCAAGACCTGGGCGACGTACCGTTGACGTTTATCCCACGCGTAGAGGGCACCGTCGGCCCAGCGACAGTGTCATCCCCTCCATCCGTGCGCATGGCTTCCTGTAAAACCTTGGTGTCTCTTTCCGGCACGCAAACGCGTGTTTCATCCCCTCTCGTACAACCAACCGTACACCGGCCAGCGTCACCTAGTTGCATGGGCTATATTCTAGGGTTGGTGGACTGAGCAAATGAGGGACGAAGAGCAAGCAGATGCTAGCCAGGGGGTAATCTACTCCCCAGCAAGTGTGGCGGTTTGCGCGGCAATACCCGAAAACACAGTTCTTCTTTCGTGTGCGTTCGTTCGTTCTCCCTCTCCCCATCCCCCGTTTCTTAGATGGCCGCGTCCGCATCGCGCACACGGTCGCCGCAGGGCCGGCGAGGGGATCCGCATCGTCTCAGGGTCGAACTCAGCGAGAAGCACAAAGCCGAGCTGCGCCTGGCGTTCGACTTGTTCGACTCTGAGGGTACAGGGCGAATCCGGGCGTCGGAGGTCAAAGTCGCGCTCCGGGCACTTGGCTTCGAGGTCAAAAAGGACGAGTTGCGAAGCTTGCTGCTGGATGTAGGTGTCGCCGCCAATAGCCCCGATGCCACCATGGATTTCAACGAGTTCTTACAGGTGCTGCTCATCAAAATGGGGGCGCGCGAGACGAAGGAGGAAGTCCAGCGGGCCTTCAAGCTTTTCGACGATGCGGACAAAGGTTATATCAGTTTAGACGATCTAAAACACATCTGCACCGCGCTCGGACAACACTTGTCGGATGACGAGTTGCGTGAGCTTATGGAATTCGCTCTGCCAAAGGGAGGCAGTGGTGGCGCGGAGTCGAAAGGGGGGGCGAATGCCGGGAAATCGGGAGGCGCGGACGCGACGGCCGGTGTGAGAAGCGGGGGGGCCGCTGGTGGTGATCCCCACGGGCAACTAGTGATCAGCGAAGAGGACTTCATGCGCCTCATGAAGCGAGCGAACGTCTATTGATAGTTTAGGGGTTTCGCGTTACTTTTGTCACGTTTGGGAAGGGGGCTGCCCATCCTCTGACCCCCCCTCTGCATTCATCATCGTGAGCCCTCTTTACCCATGCCCTATGTAGAATGAATCCGCGCATCCGCATTCGCCGTTTTGCGGCATCGGTCGTGCACACAAGAGGGGATGGAGGGAACGCGGCCCCCCTACACTGGCACGCGTTGTTGCTCCCTCGTTGGTTTTCGCAACCCCTCTCGATATCTACGACACCACAGCTCTATTCGAAAGCCACGATACTATCACTCTATCCCACGTCTCTCTTACGATACTACTGGTATATTTTTTCCTAACACCCCGCTTTTCTTGTTGTCCCTTGTACACTTACGTTGCCCTGAATGTCTCGCCTTGAACCGTTTCCCACGTCGCTCGACTATCTGGCGAGATGGTACGTGGGACTGGGATTCACCGAGGAGCGCTTGCAGGCGGCCCGTGACTTGCTCCTCGCCCCCGTCTCACCTGATCGGCCCTCCTCCGCCTTCCTGAACAAGGAAGCGTTTGTGGGGTGGTGGCTGGCACACGACGACGCGAGCCTGGAAGTGGATTTGGAGGCGGCTCTTGTGTCTGCAGCCTCTCGTCGCGAAGCGGCCCTTGAGGTTTTCGACATGCTCGTGGCGCTGCCGCGCAACATGGCGGGCGGGGGAACACCCCAAACGTTGAGTGTGGCCCTCCTCGTTGATCTTTGCGAGGAGTCTTGGTTCGCGCAGCAGTCCCATGCCGCGACGTCATCCTCGCTAGACTTGAGCACTCGTGCGTTGCTCGCGCTCCGTCGCACCGTCACTCGGAAGAGGCGCAAGCGGGCCGAAGCGGAAGCACGTAATCCGCTTCACACGCCGCCTCCGACTAGCCCTCACGCCACGGCCGGTGCGCGTCACGTTCATCCCGCGGGCTCCAGCACGGTAGGACCGATGGTTCCTTTTGATCTCTTCAACGATTGCGTCCGACGTGTGCGAGGATACCCGATCGACCCCGCTGCGAGACGTCGATTTACGGGCCACCGGACGGACGGTGTGGCTCTCGAGCCCTTCCTGGCGAGTTGCATGTTAGACCCAACCGAAGCCGGCTCCGCCGTACCCCCGTCCGTGGGGCACGCGAGGCGCATGGCGTCGGCCTTTGAAGGTTCACTGAGCGCCTTCTTTCACGTACTCTTCGTCGCCATCGTGGTGACCTTCGTGTCCTCCGGACGCCATCTGACGACGGCGGACGACATGACGAGCTCGGTGAACGCCGTGGTGGACACCGGGTTCGTGTACGACCTCCGGTCATGTGACGCGACGGTGTCCGCGAGTAAGTTCACCAGCTGCGCGATTCGCAACAATAGGCCGTTATCGTTTTCCGACGTGCGGACCACGGACGATTGGTATGGCTGGCTGGATGCCTCGTTTCGACGACTGTGGACGCACCGCACGGCCTTTGATAGTTCCGCGTCGTACTACCCAGGGGCCCGGCCTGACCCTAGCCTCGGCATCGAGTCCGCCTGGGGCCCAGTCGACGGCGTCAACGTGCCGTTCGGAGCCGTGATGATTCGAACGGTGCGCTACGACAGCGAGGATCGGACAGCGCAGTTTAATCTTTACGCAGGATACGATGAAGAATCCCCGTTGGCGAATCCATTGCCGAAGAGTGCCTCGCGCGTCCCGAATCGCGCCTTTTCGCGGAAAACGGTGAGTATGCGCCCCGCGCTGGCCGGCAGCGACGTCATCGATTACGCGAAGGTCATTGCCGCTGTGGATCGAACGCCAACGGGAGCGCTCAATTTGACGAGCGCATCGCAGACGGCGAGATGGCTGTTCCTCTCTCGGCTGCTTCGAGACGCCTTTGTGTACCGCTCGTGTGGAGAGCTTCACACGTATTCAATGCTGCAAGGGCAAACGACGAACTACCCATGCGATGGATACGCCTTGATCATTCCATTCTCGTTGCCCCTGTGCGACGCGCTGACCCTCGTCGCGGCGATTCACGAGTTAAATTGGGTGGATGGTCACTGCGGCCTCGTCGCGACGTCGTACGCGTTCGTCAACGTGAACGAGCCGATGTTTTTGCTATCCGCGCGCTATGCGGAAGTTGGAGCCGGTGATGACGCCTGGCGACCCTTTCAACGGCACTTGAACGGCGATTTCTTTATCTGGGCCGTCGAGGATTCGTTCAACCGGGCAGTCACCGTCATGTTCGCCGTGGCGGTGGTGTTCTACGGGTTGCGTGTCATCTATGTGGCCGTCGCTGCGGCGTCCCGGCGAGTGCGGCTGCTCGCCGCGCACGGCTCGGTCTTCGCGTGGGGAAGCGCCATCAGCCACGCCCTCGTGTGCGACGGGTGGCTGATGCTGTCCTTCGTCAACGTGGGGGTGTTCATCGCTGCCGCGACCCTGCGGCTCGTGATTTTGCTGTCCACAGACGGGTCGATGGTGACGCAAGGAGGCGCGGCCGCATCGGTGGACACGTCGTGGAACTCTCCGATTAGCGCTGCTGGCTCAACGGCCTCGTCTTTATTCTACTACGACGCGGCGACGTCCAATACGACCACCAACTATGTTTCCGGTTACCCAGCGGGCTTTGAGTTCATCGCCGAAATAGGCTTGGTCACGTCGATTCTGGATTGCGTCAACATTGCGATTGTCAGCGTCGAGCTGCTTTCTTTCTTGCGGCACTCGTTCGTAATGACCGTTTTGGTCAAAACCCTGTCGGAAGCGTTTCGACATCTTGTTGGCGTCGCCGTTTCCTTCGTGACGTTTTTCTTCGGATTCGTGATTGCCGCCCATGTCATGTTCGGCAACCTGCTTCGAACCTACAGCACGATTGAGGATACAGCCGGTGCGCTGATTCGCGCGCTGACGGGCGATATCGACTACAACGATTTGCGCAACGCCATTCCGTTCGTCGGGCCAATATTTTTCGCCCTCTTCTACGTCGCGTTAATCCTACTCATCCTCAACATGGTCGTCGCGGTGCTCAACAAGTCGTTCGAAGACAGCACGGAAGGACAGGCGGCGCCGCTCACGGTCGACTTGGTCGTGCAAGAGGTACTGGGTTCGGACCAAGAGCACGCCGTCGCCGGAGGTAGCCATCCTCGCACTAGGGGCACGTGCCTCTTGGGCGATCACGACGCGTCTGACCCCGTGCCCATCGTGTCGATTCGGTGGTGGCGGCAGCTCGCGGTGTTTCACGAACTGCGCTTCCGGATTGTTCAAATTTTTTGTTGCTGCTGCCGTCGGCCGCGGCGAAAGAACCGTGGTCGCATGCGACAGCAGGAAGAAGCTCGAGCTGCCGCGGACTCGCACCTTGTCCCGGGCGATGAAGGGTCCCAAGCGGCGTCGGCGGAGCACCCAGTATTTGGCGACCCTTCGGGCTTCGGTTGGCACCATCACCCAAGGAAGCTCTTTCAGGAGTTGGACCAGCTCTTAACCACCGCTCACTATGCAAATGCCGGTGTACTGGAAAGCAGGGCCGCGATATTATTCCTAGCTCAGGTTCTGCAACGGCCGGATTTGCTTCCCACCGAAGTGCGCTCGGGTCGCATGGGAGGCCTGCAGGTTAGCGATGACGAGTCTGGGAACGCGACGATGCCGGGAAGCCCCTATCATCCTCACGGAGAACTTCGCGAACTGCAGGGTGGATTCCTGGGCATTCTCGAGCGCCGATTGCGGTTCTTAGGACCCTCGTCCTCGGACAGTCGAAATCAACGACGGCGGGACTGCCGGCGTCACGCCGAGTGCGCCTTCATGTTCGACGTGTTCTGCTGGATGCCCCACGTCATCTGCGGCATCGACCTGCTCCCCTTGTTCGTGCAACTTGTCAACAGTATCGAGCACTGGAACAAGGAGCTCCAGTTGTCCACCGCCGTGCAACCGAACGACATCGTGCAATCACGGGAGGCGGCATCCAATCCCGACGATGCCGGAGGTAACAGCCGACGGTCGCCGGAGGATGTGTTCTCGGTCGTGTCCATCTTGCTGACCTCGCCTGAGTTGCTAACCGACCCTTCGTTCGACGCCGCATCGCCCTTCTCGCCGGGAGTGACCCCGGTAAAAGATCGTTTGTGGACGTCCCAACGCAGTGCACTAGAGGACACCACGCTAGGATTCAGTGTGTTGGTGCACGAGTGTGTCGCCCTTGAATTCCGCGCGTGTGCGCTGCTCTCTGGAACGAAAGCGCCTCACACCGTGGATGTGCAGGATGACTACGATGAGCTGCGTCGGTTCAGTATCCCTGGACCGATGCCATTTCACCAACTCAACGAGGAGCGATTGATTCTGGGACCGCTTCTTGCAGGTCAACCGCCGGTCTACCGGGAATGGTGGGATCGCACCGACATCAGCTCGATATTGGACAACTTGTTGCCCAATGAGTCGGCCATCGGGGGGACGTCATCGCACCGTCAAGGCAACTCGTCTCCCGACGCATCGGGGTTCTGCACGCCACGAGGAGAGTGGGGCATGGAAGGAGGAACGGCATCGATCGACGGCCTGCCACGCGAGAAATGGTGGGTCGATCAATTTCCGACCATGGCGCGCAAAGCGCAGTATCTCGCGCAACTTTCACAGTTTCGCGCCTTGAGCTTTGATTGGACGGAGAAGCAGCGGTCCATGATGCGTCACTCACTGCCCAGTCGGCTGGATAACCGGCGGCTCGCGGCGTCCACGACGCCCCTGGCTAACAAGGAAGGAGAGCCGCAGGCAGACACAACGGCCACCCTTGCCGCTACGGCGGCATTTGCGGCCGTGCAGACGATGGTGTTCGACTTTAACGTCCAGGGCACCGCACCTCAAAGCAACAGCAAGGCGCCCGATGCGCTCGCCGCGCTCGCGGACGCTGATGCCGCTCGGCCTACCACTGCGATTTACTATCCGGGCGCGTCGTGCGGACCCCGCCTCCGAGGGCGGCTCCGGGCCGCAGATGTCCTCGACTTGTACGGACACGTGTCCGGAGAACCGCTGGATGATCAACGCGCAGGGCATCTCGAGTACGCCGCGTCCTTCAATGAGCTACTGCACCTTCGGGCGGACTTCGAAGCTGCCTGCTCCTCGACGACGGCCGTGTCGGCCCGGGCGCCGGCTCGCGACTGGGTGGCGTTTGGAGCATCCACGAATGCAAGCGGCGTGATGCCGCCGACGGACGACGCGGTGGTGCCGTTCGATCCCAGTGGGGTGGCGGCCGACGACGAGTCCCCTCTCGTCTCGGGTCGGCAGCCGCGGCGGCGGCGCTCCACGAGGCTCGTAGGGATGGAGCCGGGCAGCGCCGATGGGTCAGAAGGGTCGACTCGGCGGCCGCGAACGGCGACCACGTCGTCAGCCATCGGCGCCGCGACACTTCCCGTCGAACTTATTACCCGCATGTGCGCGAAACCTCCAGGCGCCGCGGGAGGGGAGTCCGTCGCGTTACGTTTTTTCCGCCGTGAGGCAGACAAGACGTCTGATATTTTGTCGCTCACGGGCTCGCTTGTTTTCTTGGGCTTGTTCACTGCCCTCGTCGTCACCGGGCACGTCGTTGGCCCGGCTGTGTCAATGCTGCAAGGTCTCGATCACATGCTCGAAAGCGGCACCGGCGCGACCTGGTACATGGAATCCGGGCATCCGCGTCGCTTGTCCGTCAACGACGTCGGCAACAGTGAGAGCTTGTATTCTTGGATCTCGCAGGTTGTCATTGGCAAATGTTTTTCGCCAGCACCGTCCGCCGCAGTGGCATCGCAGCCACAATCCGTGCCCCTTGTCGCCGATGGTGGTACGCGTGTCTTCGGTGCGGTCAAGGTGCGGCAGCAGCGCATCGCCAAGAGCGAATGCGCCGAGGGCGCAGGGTTCGACTCTGAAAAGATTCGACGCTCGACCATTTCTCAAACGTCTGTCGTTCTTCCCAACGGCACGGTATCGTCGAGCTTCAACCCGCTTCTCGGATCATCTTCGATTTCCAGCCTTCAGCAAGCAGCCGAGTCGCAAGCTTTCACGTACCTTTTGAACCGCAGCCAGAGACACTTCAAGGAGGGTTGTTCGGGAACGAGCTTCGGTGTCGACACCGACAAATCGGGTTTCTTCGGCCCAATGACGGCCATCGGTGGCGCTTGGGCAACGGCGCTGCCGTTCGTCGGTGTGGTCCCCGTTCCCGCCGCTGCGTTTTTGGCTCCGACGGCGCCCCCCGATGCCAGAGTGCTGCCTGTCCTCGCTGCGCCCGATCGCACCGCGATTGCGCTACTGCTTCTCATCAATCGTACCATCGAGATCGCCCCTGCCTGGATGGTCGACTCGGCGGTGCGAACGCTGCTGCAGTCGCTGTTCGCCATCGCGTTTCTGAACGGTACCGCCCATCCGAACGGGGAGAGGTCGCGCTCCTTGGTCCGCGTGATGGTGGGCGGCGACGTCGCCTCGGCGGCGGCCGCCGCCACATCACCGTCGTCGGTCAACTCGTGGACTGCTGCGCTGTTGG